>Ga0335074_10006396_pt1 | contig 16343 bp, 12 predicted proteins | sample Lox_Sample_23_FD_206715 | JGI IMG/M metagenome (GOLD analysis project Ga0335074, IMG submission 206715) | Soil microbial communities from Loxahatchee National Wildlife Refuge, Florida, United States - Lox_Sample_2.3 | ecosystem: Environmental > Terrestrial > Soil > Wetlands | place: USA...
TCTCACTGGCCCTGCGGCCAAGCGCGGCCACCAGCCGGGACCGGTCAACGGAGTGCACCATGTAGGCGTAGCTGACGACGCTCGCAGCCTTGTTCACCTGCAGTTGGCCGACGAAATGCCACCGCAGGTCGACCCCCGCCGCCGCGCAGGCCGCGACCTTCGGGGCCGCCTCCTGGTCCTTGTTTTCGCCTACGTCGACGACGCCGAGGCTTGCCAGCGCGATTATGTCGGGAACGGGGAATGTCTTAGTGACTGCGATCAGCTGGACCTCGGCCGCATCGCGTCCGGCGGCCTCGCAGGCCTCAGCGATCCTGGCCCGCACGGCCGCCAGGTTGGTCGCGAGCTCGGCCAGCCGCTCCGCCGATGTCATGCTGCCCTCCTCAGGCACGCTATCGCGACAGCCAGACGATCCCGGCGAACCGTCCGGTCACGCCATCGCGGCGGTAGGAGAACAACTCGGCGGACTCCTTCGTGCATCGGGGCACTGACCTGACCCAGGCAACGCCGGCCGCGGCAAGCTGGGCTCGGACTCCGGCCGGGATGTCAAGGCCCGTGGTGCCGTCGAGTGTCTGGCAGCGCGCCTGCGGGACTGCCGCGCAGACGCGTTCGGCAAGCTCGGGCGGGACCTCGTAGCAGCCACCGCAGATGGCCGGGCCGGTCAGCGCGCGCATCCTGGCGGGGCTGGCCCCGGCCTCGGCCATGGCCGAGACCAGGGCCGGGACTACCCCGGCGACCATGCCCTCGCGCCCGGCGTGAGCCGCGCCGACGATCCGTGCCACCGGGTCGGCGATCAGCACCGGCAGGCAGTCCGCGACCAGCACGCACAACGCCCGGCCCGGCACGTCGGTGAATATCGCGTCCACTGGGCCCGTCGGCTGACCGGCCTCGGCACCGAGGTAGCAGACGTCGGCGCCATGGACCTGGCGCATCCACGCGAGGTCGCTCGCTGAAAGGCCGCAGGCACCTGCCAGTACTTCCCGGTTAGCTGCGACGGCGTCCGGATCGTCACCAACCCCCAGGCCAAGGTTCAGCGTCTCGTACGGCGGACCGCTGACTCCGCCGGACCGGCTGGAAAAGGCCGCGAATGCGCCCACGCCGAGCTCCTGCCTGGGCAGCGTGAACCGCCCGGCCGCTGGCGGCCTCACTGTTCCGGCCTCACTTTAGGAAATCGGGCACGTCGAGCTCGTCGTCTTCCTCGAACACGACGGACTTGCGGCGGGTGCTTGCGGTGTCCGCGCGGCCGTTTGCGCCCACGCGGGAGCCGCCCGGCTGCCTGTCGTTCGCAGATGGCCCGGCTCCCTCGTCTGAGCCGCCCGCGCGCGGTGCGGGAACCCCCTCGATCTTGGCGCCGCCGCTGTCCGCTTCCCCGGCCGGCCCGCCGTTCGCCGGCGCGCCATCGGCCCCTGCGCTATCGGTCATGCCACCGTCACCAGCTGCACCGTCAGCCACTGCACCGTCAGCCACCGGGGCAGCGCTCGCGCTATCGTGCTCACTGCCATCGACGACCGGGCCCGGCAGCCCCGCAGCGGGCGCGCGCTTGGCGTCGCCGAGCTGGAACGGCCGCCACTCAGCCTGACCACCGCCTGCTGACCCAGGCCCGGCCCCGGCGCTGGCATCGCGGCCAGCAGCCGATCCAGCGGCGGCGGATCCGGCCAAGCCAGATCCGGCCGGCCCCGAGGACCTGGCGGCCAGCTCTGCCGACGGCAGTGCTGCGCCGTAGTTGCGCGGCCGCGGCCGACCAGGCTGGGGCTCATCGAACCCGGCAGCGATCACCGTCACCCGGACCTCGTCGCCGAGCGCATCGTCGATGACGGCACCGAAGATGATGTTCGCGTCCGAGGCGGCTGAGTTGGCCACCAGCTGGGCCGCCTCGTTGATCTCGAACAGGCCGAGGTCCGAGCCACCCTGGATGGACAGCAGGACGCCGTGCGCCCCGTCGATGCTGGCCTCCAGCAGCGGACTCGAGATGGCCATCTCGGCCGCCGCGACTGCGCGGTCGTCCCCGCGCGCCGTCCCGATGCCCATCAGAGCCGAGCCGGCGCCGGACATGACCGACTTGACGTCGGCGAAGTCCAGGTTGATCAGGCCAGGCGTGGTGATCAGGTCGGTGATGCCCTGCACACCGGACAGCAGCACCTGGTCGGCGGCCTTGAACGCGTCCAGGACGCTCACATGACGGTCGGAGATCGACAGCAGCCGGTCATTCGGGATGACGATGAGGGTGTCGACCTCTGCCCGCAGCTTCTCGATGCCGGTATCGGCCTGGGCTGCCCGGCGCTTGCCCTCGAACCCGAACGGCCTGGTCACAACGCCGATCGTGAGCGTGCCCAGCGACCTGGCCACCTCGGCGACAACCGGCGCGCCGCCAGTACCGGTCCCGCCTCCCTCACCGGCTGTGACAAAGACCATGTCCGCGCCCTTGAGGACCTCCTCGATCTCGTCGCGGTGATCCTGGGCGGCCTTCGCGCCAATGTCCGGATTCGCTCCGGCGCCAAGTCCCCTGGTGAGCTCGCGCCCGACGTCAAGCTTGACGTCGGCATCGCTCATCAGCAAGGCCTGCGCGTCGGTGTTGATCGCGATGAACTCGACTCCCCTGAGTCCCTCTTCGATCATCCGGTTCACGGCGTTGACGCCACCCCCGCCGATACCGACAACCTTGATGACCGCCAGATAGTTCTGCGGTGCTGCCACGAGGAGCAAACCTTTCCGCTCGTCTTGCTTCCGGCGGGACAACCCCCGGAGTCCCCCCAGCCCGTCAGGCGGGCCTATACCGCCATCACGAGCACCTATCTCGGGCCGGGAGCTCCTCGCTCAGGTCTCCGTCTCCCCGCCCATCTCCGGCCCCCTGCCTGATCCGCCGACCGGCGCCAGCACCGATCGTTGCGGCACCGATCATTGCGACACGAGTAATCGCGGCACCGATCGTTGCCTCGCCGTAGCGCGGTATCTGGCTCGTCAAACCCTCACCCTCAACTTGAGATTTAGAGTTATGTCAAGCTGCCGACTGATAGGGACAGTAGGGTTGCCCGCATCCCCAGGTCAACAACTGGTAGGTCTGGCCGCCCGGCGTGTCGCGGCAAGGCGGCAATGTCCGCTGCGACATTATCCGCGGGTCACCGCCGTGTCCGGATCGCTGATGTCGTAATAGCGCGCGTGCGTTCGCAGCAGCAGTGTGAGCTCGGCTGCTTTCTGCGCTCCCCGGCTGGCGCTGCCCCACAGCACCGTGACGCGCCCGGCCAGGTGCAGAGTCACGGCACTTGCCGAGGCGGCCGACACCCACTTCAGCCGTGCGCGCACCGTCGACGGCAGCTGGCGCATGACCACGGCGACGGCCCTGATAGCCGGGCTGCCCCGCAGCACGGCCGGGGCAGGCGACAACAGTGGCATCCCAGCCGGCTTATGTGCGGCAGACCTGACGATGACACCGTACGGATCGACGAGCCGATAACCGCCAGCCTCCGCCACGGCGAGCACCGGCGTCCGCTCCCGCACCGTGATGACGATCGTGTCCGGCCAGGACCTGGACACGGCAGCCGACAGGACGGGCGGAAGTTGCTCAACCCTCGCGGCGGCCGCTTGTGTATTCACGCTCGCGAGCGGCGTCCCCGGCTTGATCTTTGCCGCCTCGCGCACCTGCGCGGCAGTCACCAGCCGGTCGCCGACTACCTCGACGTGTCGCACTACGAGCAAGCTGGAGCCAAGCAGCGCCCAGCTAGCGCCGCCAAGTACGGCCAGTGCCATGACGCCGATGAGCGCGATCCGCCGCGGATGGGCCGGCCGATGGCCCCCCTTGACACTGCCGGATATGCGGCGGTTGTCGTCAATGACGGCCCCGCCAGACGACGGCTGCCGGGGGCTCACAGCTCGCCAGCCCGATCCCGCAGGGCCGCGACGATCAGCGGGCCGAGCTTCGTGATGTCGCCAGCGCCCATGGTGAGCACTAGATCGCCGGGCTTCGCCAGGCTGACCGCGGCAGCAGGCACGGCAGCCCGATCCGGCAGGAACACCGCGCCGCCGCCTGGCACCGCGTCGCTGATCAGCTTGCCGGTGACACCTGGCTCAGGGTCCTCACGTGCCGCATACACATCGAGCACCAGCACCTCGTCGGCCGCGCCGAGAGCGGCACCAAAGTCCGCCGCGAATAGCCGGGTCCGGCTGAACAGGTGCGGCTGGAAGATCGCGATCACCCGGCCCCCGGCCGCCACGTCGCGCGCAGCGGCTAGATCCGCGGCCAGCTCGGTTGGGTGATGGGCGTAGCTGTCGATCACCTGAACGCCGTCGGCCTCGCCCTTAAGCTCCATCCGGCGGCGGGCGCCGCGGTAGGCAGCTAGGCCGCGGACGGCATCGGCGACAGGGACGCCCAGTTGCACCGTCAATCCGAACGCGGCGGCCGCGTTCAGCGCGTTGTGCCGGCCAGGCACCTCGAGTTCCAGCTGGACCGGGCCGGCATCAGCCAGTACGGTGGCCGGCCCGCCGGTGACCGTCAGCGCCGTGCGCATGCCGCGCGATTGGACGCCGGTGATCCGGTACGAGGCTTCTGGGGCTGTGCCGTAGGTCAGTGCCGCAACCGTCGGCTGGACTGCGCCGACTAGTGCTCGCGCACCCGGGCTGTCGGCGCAGGCCAGCAGCAGCCCGCCGGCGGTAATCCGGCTGGCGAAGGCCGCGAAGGCGCCCTCAACCGCCGCGAGCGTGCCGTAGTTGTCCAGGTGATCGGCTTCAACCGAGGTGACGACGGCCGCGTCAGGCGAGTACATCAGGAACGAGCCGTCGCTTTCGTCCGCCTCCGCAACGAATGCCGGTCCGTCCCCGAGCGCCGCCCCGACCCCGGTCTCGGCCAGGATCCCGCCGATGACGTACGACGGATCCGCACCGCTGTGCAGCAGCACCGTCGTGATCATGGAAGTCGTCGTGGTCTTGCCGTGCGTGCCGGCCACCGTGATGCTCTGGTGATCCAGCATCAGGCTGGCCAGGGCTGCCGCCCGGTGCAAAACGCGCAGCCCGCGCCGCTGGGCCTCGACCAGCTCCGGATTGCCAGGCCGGATCGCGGACGAGACGACCAGGGTGTCGGCGTCGCCAAGCTGATGCGCCGCGTGCCCGACGCAGACCCGAGCGCCGGCCGCCGCCAGCTCACTAAGCAGCGCCGAGTCCGCGGCATCGCTTCCCGACACCGTCACGCCCCGAGACAGCATGATCCTGGCGACGCCGGACATGCCTGCGCCGCCGATGGCCGTGAAATGCACCTTGCCAAGTTCGCTGAGCGGCACCGGGTCGACCGGGGTGACGAGGCCCATGCGCTATCTCTTCCGCCGGTGGCCAGGCCGCCGCCGCCCGACCCGAAGCACGAGGGCGGCCAGGTCGGTATCGGCGGACCGGCTGCCGCTCGCGGCTGCAGCCTGAGCCATCGCTGCGACCTGGTCGCCATCCTGCAGGATCGGCAGCAGGGTAGTCATGATCCATTCCGGCGACAGCTCAGCGTCGGCGACGATGAGACCGCCGCCCGCCTGCTCGATCGGCACCGCGTTCAGCCGCTGCTCCCCGTTGCCGTGCGGCAGGGGCACGTACGCGGCCGGCAGGCCAACCGCCGTGAGCTCGGCGCAGGTCATCGCGCCGGCCCGGCACAGCGCAAAGTCAGCCGCCGCGTAGCCAAGGTCCATCCGGTCGAGGTACTGCACCACTACATACGGCACCGGGCCGGGCGGCACGGCCACCTCGGCTGCCTTCGGTCCGATCACGTGCAGCACCTGAACCCCGGCCGCCCGCAGCCCCTCGGCGGCTCCAAGCGCCGCCCGGTTCAGCGAGGCCGCGCCCTGCGAGCCGCCGGTGACAAGCAGGACGGGCAGGTCTGGCCGGAGTCCGAAGTGCGCGCGCGCCTTATCGGCCAGCGCAAGCCGGTCCAGTTCGGAGATCTCGTGCCGGATCGGGATACCCACGTACCGGGCATGCGGCAGCTTCGTTCCCGGCTGGCCGGTGCACACATGCCTGGTGAGCCGGGCGCCGATGCGGTTGGCCAGGCCCGGCATGTAGTTAGCCTCATGCACGACGATCGGTACCTTGCGCCGACGAGCGGCCAGGTAAGCAGGGGTCGCCACGTACCCGCCGAATCCGACGAGCACGTCAGCCTGGGTCCGCTCCAGGACCTTGGCTGCTGCGCCGACGGCACCCAGCATCCGGGCGGGTACCGATAGCAGCGCGGGGGTGACTTTGCGCGGCAATGGCACTGGCGGGATAAGCGCCAGCTCATACCCGCGCATCGGCACCAGCCGGGTCTCCAGCCCTCGCTCCGTGCCCAGGCATGTGATGGCGACGTCAGGGTCGGCCCGGCGCAATGCGTCCGCAAGCGCTAGCGCAGGCAAGACGTGCCCGCCGGTGCCGCCGCCCGCGATGACAACGCTTACGCCCATCCATGCCTCACCTTCTCCGACCGGGCCACCTTACTTCCACCGCGCTCACCTCGCCCGCCGCATCTGCCGGTCAAGACTGGCGGCGGGCGATGCTGAGCCAGCCGAGCAGTCGCCGGACTCGACCAGGCCCGGCTGCGGCCAGCGCCCGCGCGGCACCCGGCTCGGTCCGGGCGAACGACAGCAGCATGCCGACCGCAGCCAGCGTCGCGACCAGCGACGACACCCCGGCCGATATCAGCGGGAGCGGCACGCCGGTTATCGGCAGCAAGCCAAGCACTGCGCCGATGTTCACCACGGCCTGTGTGGTCAGCCACACCGTGATCGCACCGGCCGCAAGGCGCGAGAACGTATCGGGCACCCGGCGCGCGACTCTGAGCCCGGCAAACGCGAGCGCGCCGTAGAGCATTACCACGCAGGTCGCGCCGACCAGGCCCAGCTCCTGCCCGAGGATCGCGAAGATGAAATCGGCATAGTCGAGCGGGACCCAGCCCCACTTGGCCGTGCTGGCGCCGAGGCCCACGCCGAACCAGCCGCCCGACCCCAGCGCGTTCTTTCCCTGAACGAGCTGGTAGCAGCTCTGGCAGCTGGCAGCCGACTGCTCGGACACGAAGCCGCTGATCCGTTGGAGCTCGTCCGGATGCACGACTATCAGCATCGCCAGCGCGAATGCCATCAATGCGAGCAGCAGGAACAGCAGCCTGCCGGGCGCGCCGACCACCCACAGCAGCGACAGGAAGATCACGATCAGCAGGAAAGTCGTGCCCAGATCATTGCCGAGCATGACAAGCATGCACGTCAGGGCTGCGCCGGGTAGCAAGGGAACGAGCAGGTGCCGCCAGTCGGCCAGCTGACCCAGCTTCTGCTTGCGCGCCAGCAAATCGGCACCCCACACGACGAGCGCCAGCTTGGCGAACTCCGACGGCTGAACCTCGTTGCCGCCGATGGATAGCCAGCGCTTCCCGCCGTAGTACTCATGCCCGGCCAGCAGTACGAGCACCAGGCCGAGCAAGGTTGCAAGCAACAGCGGGTAGGCGAACGTCCTGAAAAGCCGCGGCGGGGCCTTGGCCAGCAGAAACATGAGCGCCAGGCCGGCGACTGCGCCGAGCAGCTGCTTCTCGAAAATGGAATACGGCGGGGCCTTGCTATCCAGGTCGTACGCGGTAGAGGTAGACAGCACCATCATCAGCCCGACCGCGAGCAGCAGCAGCGTGCAGCCGAGAACGAGGTAATACGACGCCAGCGGCCGGTCGAGCAGGGCCTTGAGTCCGAGCGCTGAATCGCGCAGGCGCGTCGCCCGCTTGCGTGCCTCAGCCACGGCGGCTCCAGGCCCGCCCTGGCGCCCGGCCCCAGATAGGCCCTCTGCCGGCAGCCCGGCCTGCTCGCTAGCGGTCCACTCGGTGCTCGTCCAATTCGGGCTCACCGTGACTCCGCGAGCCGCCGGACCGCCGTCGCGAACGCGTCGCCGCGGGCCGGGTAATCGCGGAACATGTCGAAGGACTGCGCGGCCGGCGCAAGGAGCACGGTATCCCCGCGCTGAGCGAAGGCCGCCGCCTGTGCTACCGCCTGATCCATGACTCCAGTGTCGGTGCTGCCCAGCTCCGCGACCGGGACATCCGGGGCGTGTCGCGCCAGTGCGCGCGCGAATCGGGTCCGGTCGGTGCCGATCAGCACGGCGGCCCGCAGCCGCCCGGCGGCCGCGGTGACGATGGCGTCCAGGTCCGCCTCGGTCCCGCGGAACAGCCCTCCGGCCACCCAGACGATGGAAGGGAACGAGGCAAGAGACGCAGCCGCAGCCGCCGGATTGCTGGCCTTGGAGTCGTCGATGAAGGCCACGCCGTCGATCTCGGCGATAAGCGCGATGCGGTGCGCTTCCGGTACGAAGCTTTCCAGCCCGGCGGCGATACAGGCCGACTGATCGCCGTAGGCTCGGGCCAGCGCCGCAGCGGCCAGCGCGTCAGCCACGTTATGGGGGGCGGGCGGCCGGACCGCACTGACGGGTGCCAGCCGGACGCCAGGAGTTCCGGAGGCCGGGCCGAAGGCCCGGTCGGTCAGCCAGCCGTCCGCCACGCCGAGCTCGCCCGGAGCCGGCGGCCCGAGGCGGAAGGCGACCCGGCGGCTGACCCCGGGCGCCGCGTCGGCCATCACTACGGTGCGCCGATCATCGGCATTGCAGATGGCTATCGTGCCGGGCGCAAAGATCTTTGCCTTGGCGGCGGCGTACGACTCGATGTCGTCGTGCCAGTCGAGATGGTGGGCGGCCAGGTTGAGTACCACGGCCGCGTACGGGGTGATGGTGGCACTCCAGAAGAGCTGGAAGCTCGACAGCTCCACGGCTACGACTGGGTAGGGCTCGGGGTCAGTCACTACGTCCAGGATCGGCGTGCCCACGTTCCCGGCCGCGATGCTGCGATGACCCGCAGCGTCGAGCATCGCCGCCAGCATCCGGACGGTGGTCGTCTTGCCGTTCGTTCCGGTGATCGCGAGCCATTGCTGCCGTCCGCCGCCAGGCAGGGGCGGCCTGAGGCGCCACGCGAGCTCCACGTCGCCGATCACCTCGATCCCGGTCTCGGCCGCACTGGCGAGCAGCGGCGTGTCGGGCCGCAGTCCGGGCGAGGTGACAACCAGTCCGGTACCCGGCGGCACCGTCGCACCAGGCCCGAGCTGCTCGGGACCGAGCCGGACCGCTACGCCCTCCTTGACCAGCCGGTCGGCCACGTCCCGGCGCTCGGCGTCATCCCTTGAGTCGAGTGCGGTCACCAGGGCGCCCTGGCTGACCAGGAGCATGCACGCTGACTGGCCGGTGATGCCAAGGCCAGCCACGACCACGGACCGGCCTGCTAGGTCGGCTTCCGGGAGGCGGTCGTCGGGAGACACCGGTCTAGGTTGTCAGCCAGGCGGCGTAGAAGATGCTGAGCCCGAGAGCGACGCACAGGCCGCAGACAAGCCAGAACCTGATCACCACTGTCGTCTCCGCCCAGCCGAGCATCTCGAAGTGATGATGCAGCGGTGCCATCCTGAAGACTCGCCGGCCGGTCATCTTGTAGAAGCCGACCTGGATCACCACGGACAGCGTGATGATCACGAAGAGCCCGCCGAGTATGCCGAGCAGGAGCTGCGTCTTGGAGCAGACGGCCAGTCCAGCCAGCACGCCCCCGAGGGCCAGGGAGCCCGTGTCCCCCATGTAGATCTTTGCCGGCGGCGCGTTCCACCAGAGGAAGCCGAAGCAAGAGCCAAGGACTGCAGCCGCTACCACAGCGATGTCCAGCGGGTCCCGGACCTGGTAGCAGGCCACCGAGAAGAAGGTCGTGCAGTCGTTCCGCTCTTGCCAGATGCCAATCAGCACATAAGCGGCGAGCACCAGGACCGTCGATCCGGTTGCTAGCCCATCGAGGCCGTCGGTGAGATTCACCGCGTTCGACATCCCCGCGATCAGGAAGACCACCCAGACCACGAACGGCAGCACACCGATCGTCGGCCCGAAGTCGCGCAGGAAAGAAAGGTGCGCGTCGGCGGGGGTGAGATCGAAGCCATCGGGGTGCTGCAGGACCTCAAGCGCAAAAACGGCGCCGACGACCATCTGGCCCGCTAGCTTCGCGCCGCTGCGCAGGCCCAGGCTGGTCTGCCGGGAGATCTTGATGAAGTCATCGATGAAACCGACCAGGCCCAGGCCCGCCATCAGGAAGAGGATGAGCAGGCCGGATGCGCTCATCGGGTCGTCGGTGACCTCGTGCCCGACCACGTAGCCGACGAGGGTGGCCACGACCATCACCGCCCCGCCCATGGTCGGCGTCCCACGCTTGGTCTCGTGCGTCTTGGGGCCCTCAACCCTGATCGGCTGCCCGTAACCCTGGCGCCGCAACACCCTGATGACCGCTGGCGTGCCGAACAGGGCGAGCAACATCGACACGGCTCCGGCCACGAGGATCGTCTTCAACTGCGCGGCCCCTCGCGGTCATCGGTGAGCGGGCGCTCCCCGGTCAGGGCCAGCGCGACTCGCTCCAGGCCGATCGAGTGCGACGCCTTGACCAGCACCACGTCACCGCTGCGCAGCCGGTCCGACACCGCTCGCACGGCCGCCGCGGCATCTGGGACGGCCAGCAGCTCACCCTGCCAGGAAGGCACCGCCTTGGCGCCCGCCAGCATCGGAGCCGCCTGTTCCCCGACCACGATCAGCGCGGCGACGCCGGCCCTGGCAGCAGTAGCGCCGATCTCCTCATGCAGCTGATCGGCGGCGTCGCCGAGCTCGGTCATGTGCCCGAGTACGGCGAGCCCGCGGCCGCCGCGAGCCATGGTGGCCAGCGCGGCGATGGCTGCCCGTACCGAGTCGGGGTTGGCGTTATACGCGTCGTTGACGACTGTGACGCCGTCCGGGCGCCGCGTCACCTCCATCCGCCAGCGGCTCCGCGCGACCGCTGCTGACAGCCCGGCAGCGATGTCGGCTACCGGCATGCCGAGCTCGGCAGCCAGCGCGGCGGCAGCTAGCGCGTTATAGACGTGATGCTCGCCATGCAGCTGCAGCTGGACCGGTGCCGAGCCGGACTTCATGACGCCCGACTCCATGACCAAGGTGAACCCGGCCCGGCCGAGGTCGTCGACGGTAACCAGCTCGGCCCGTACGTCGGCCTGGGGCGACCGGCCAAAGGTCACGACCCTGGCCGATGTCTTGGCAGCCATCGCAGCGACCCGGTGGTCGTCGGCGTTGAGCACAGCGACCCCATCGGCCGGCAGCGCGGCTGGAAGCTCGCCTTTGGCCTGCGCGATGCGCTCCAGGCTCCCGAATTCGCCGGCGTGCGCGTGGCCGACGCACAGCACCGCGCCAAGCCGGGGCGGCGCGATCTGGCAGAGCTCGGTGATGTGGCCGAGACCGCGCGCTGCCAGCTCCGAGATCAGATACCGAGTCTGGTCAGTGATCTTCAGCACCGTGAGCGGGTGGCCGATCTCGTTGTTGAACGACTCGCGCGGCGCCACCGTCGGGCCGAGCGACTCGATTAGCTGAGCAGCGAGATCCTTAGTCGTGGTCTTGCCCGCCGACCCGGTGATGCCGACCACCGTTAGCTCGGGCGCCCGGTCTACGACAGCCCTGGCCAGCCTGGCGAGCGCCGCCTGGACGTCGGGCACGATCAGCGCCGGGCCGCCAACCGGGCGACTGGCCAGCACAGCCACGGCACCGGCGGCCAGTGCCTGGGCGGCGAACTGGTGCCCGTCCGTCCGGGTGCCGGGCAGCGCTGCGAACAGGCTTCCCGGCGCGACCTCACGGGAATCGATCACCACCGGCCCGCTGACGAGTACCTCCGGATCGGGCAGAGCTGCCAGCTTCGCTCCGGTGGCCTCAGCGATCTGCGCCACAGACAGCGGGATCACATGTCCTCCGGGAACGAGCTGGCCGGGCCGCCGGTAATCGTCGCATCCTCACTCGCTCGGCGGCGCACGAGGGCCTCTGAAGCGACCTCGCGGTCGTCGAACGGGATCACCGCGCCGGCCACATACTGGCCCTGCTCGTGACCCTTGCCCGCAATCAGCACGACATCGCCCTTGCCGGCGCTCGCGATCGCCATGCCGATGGCGGCCGCGCGGTCGGGCTGCACCACGACTTGCGCCCGGTCGCGCTGGGGCACCTCGATCGCGCCGGCGAGTATCTCGGCCAGGATCGCCAGCGGGTCCTCTGATCTCGGGTTGTCGTTAGTGAGGATCGCCACATCGGCCAGCCGGGCCGCCGCGGCACCCATCAGCGGCCGTTTACCCCGGTCACGGTCGCCTCCGCAGCCGAGCACGATCACCAGGCTGCCTTGCGTGACCTCGCGCATTACCCCCAGCAGGGCCTCCACCGCACCTGGCTTGTGCGCGTAATCGACGAAGACAGTGAAGTCCTGGCCCCGATCGACCCGTTCTAGTCGGCCGGGCGGGCCCGGGCACGCGGCGACGCCGGAAACCGCCACCGCCAGCCCTACGCCTGCCTCTACCAGCGAAACGATGGCCGCCAGAGCATTGGCGACGTTGAACTCGCCGGGCAGAGCCACGGCGGCATCAGCCTCGACGCCGCCTGGGCCGATGACACGGAACGTGGAGCCGTCGGCGCCTGACCGCACGTCCACAGCCCGCCAGTCCGCTGCGCGCCTGCCCTCAGCCGAGAACGTGGTGATCGGGATCGGCGCCTGGGCGGCGAGTTCCCGTCCGCGAGCATCGTCGATGTTCACCACGCCTGCTCGGGCGTACTTCGGCGTGAAGAGCTCGGCCTTGACGGCGAAGTACTCGTCCATGTTCGCGTGGAAGTCCAGGTGGTCCTGGGACAGGTTGGTAAACACGGCGACGTCATAGTGCGTGCCGGCCACCCGGCCAAGAGCCAGCGCGTGACTGGACACTTCCATCGCCGCCGCGTCAATCCGGCGCTCCCGCATTGCCGCAAGCAGCGCCTGCAGGTCGGTGGCCTCTGGCGTAGTCAGCGTGCTGGCCTGCGCGCTGTCGCCAACACGGGTCTGGACCCCGCCGATCAGCCCGGTCCGGTAACCAGCCGCCCTGAGCCCGGACTCGACCAGGTAGCTCGTGGTGCTTTTGCCCGCGGTGCCGGTAACGCCGATCAGCAGCAGGCTGGCCGACGGGTCGCCGTAAATCCACGCAGCGACCTCGCCCAGACGGGCTCGTGGGTCGGCCACGACCAGCACCGGAAGTCCGGCCGCGATCGCGGCCTCACGTCCGGCCGGATCGGTCAGGACAGCCGCTGCGCCCGCAGCAGCGGCAGCGGCGCTGAACCGGGCACCGTGTACGGTGCTGCCGGGCAGGGCGGCGTACAGATCTCCGGGCCGCACCGAGCGGGAGTCGTGAGTGACGCCGGTAATGCCAGGCCCGGCGTCCTGGTCTGCCGGGTACCGGCCGGCTGGCCGCAGCCCAAGAAGCGCCGCGAGGCCGGCGAGAGGGCGCGCGCGAACGTGTTCTGGGCGGATGGCCGCTGGCACGGGCAGAGGTTACCTCCCATCACGGCGCAGTGAGCCGGATATAGGGCGCCCTGGCATAGTCAGGCGCGATCTTCATCGTCTGCAGGGCGAACTTGGTGACGGCGAAGAATGCGGGCCCCGCGACCTCGTCACCGTAGTACTTGCCCCGCGGATCCTGGATGTTCACGGCAACGACCAGCTGCGGGTTATTTGCCGGGACGATACCGATGTAGCTGGAACCATACTGGCAAAGGCACCTGCTCAGGCCAGGGTCGGAAACCTGGGCGGTTCCGGTCTTGGCGGCCACGGGGTATCCGTCGATGAATCCCCACGGCTCGCCTGCCTCGGCGTCGACCTTGGGGACTTGCTGCAGCATCGTCATCAGTGCGTGGGCGGTGCTGGCCTGGATGACCCGCCGGCTGGCAGGCTTCGGCGCCGGGGTGAAGTGCCCGCCCGCGCCGATCGTCCCGGCCACCAGGCGTGGCTCGACCCGGACGCCGCCGTTGGCGATGGTGGCGTAGACGCTGGCCATCTGGACAGCGGTCACCCCCACGCCCTGCCCGAAGGCGTACTCAAAGCGGTTGTCGGGGTAGTAGCCGGGCGTGCCTGGCCTGGGAATGAGTCCCGCGCTCTCCCCCGGCGCGCCCAGACCGCTGACGGAGCCGAGCCCGAACGCGCGGAGGTAGTCATACTGCTGCTCGGGCGTGATGTGCTGGGCGACCTGCACCATTCCCACATTGCTCGAGTGGGCCAGGATGCCCGCGATGGTGTACCTGACCGTCGGGTGGTACTCGGCGTCGTGGAACGTGTACTTGCCGTCCATCGTGATGGAGTACGGGATCGTGTACGCGCTCATCGGCGTCTGGCCGCCCTTCTCCAGAGCGGCCGCGACGGTGATCGGCTTGAGCGTGCTCCCAGGCGCGAACACGTTAGCGACGCTGATGTTCGTGGTGGCAGCGTAATCCGTGACATTGCCAGGGTCATAAGTCGGCCACTGCGCCATCGCGAGGATTGCGCCGGTCTTCGGCTGCATCACGACGATTGAGCAGTTGCGCGCATGAGTCTGCTCAACGCGCAGCTTGCAGACCTGCTCCGCCTTCCACTGGATATCGGACTGAATGGTCAGCCGCAGGCTCCGGGCCTGGACAGCCGGAGTGAGGTTCGTCTCGGTCAGCGGTATCGGCTCGTGGTCCGCTCCCTCCTGCACCTCCTCGCTGCCGTCGCGGCCAGCGAGCAGCGAGTTGTACTGGAGTTCCAGGCCAGCAGCCCCGGTCTGGCTGCCGTCCCCGGACTTGGACGAGTTGGTGAACCCGACCACATTCGCAGCCAGATCCCCGTCCGGGTAAGTAGTGGTATAGCTCGCGTGCATGTCGATGCCGGGTAGCCGCAGGGCGCTGATCCGGGCGCCGACCGTCACCGAGACGTCGCTGCGGAGCACCTGGTACTCCGGAGATGACGGATGATTGATCATGCTCAGGATGGTCGCGGCCGGCAAGCCCAGCGGGTCAGCCAGACTGGCTGCGACAGCGGGCCGCTGTGAAGCGGGAATCAGCTTCGGGTCAGCGAACACCGTGTAGGTCTGGATGGTCATCGCAAGCGCCGCGCCATCGCTGCTCATGATGTCGCCGCGGACAGCCGGAATCTGGATTCTCGCCAGTTGCACCCGCTCGGCAGCGCTACGGTAAGCGGCCGAGTCGACGGCTTGCATCTGCACCAGCCGCACGGCGAAGATCGACAGCGCGAAGGCCGTGCAGAGCAGCGTGATCCGCAGCCGCCGCGCCGAGCTGACGCGACGCTGCGCTCGAACCGGCCGCCGAGCTGACCGGCTGGGCGACCTGCGCGAGCCTGGCGGCATGCGGCCAGAGCTGCCCCGTGCGTTTCGATCTCCGATCGCGCCGAGTCGATAGCGGACCGGTCTGCCTTGCCCCTGCTGCACAGCGTGTCCGGTGCCGCGACGTCCCCGGCCGGCCTGTCCCTGGCGCTGCCGTGGCCGCGGTCGGCTAGCTGGCCGAGCCAGATCGCCCCGTGCCCCGCTCGATGCCGCCCTGACGGGTCCGCGGGACCCGCCTGGTACCGGCCTTACCCGTCGCGGCCGCCTAGCACCATCCTGATCGTCGCGCCCCGCTGCGGTCACCGGCCCGACCCGGCCTTGGTTGTAGCCGTCCGGTGCTTACCAACGCGGGGCTTCGCTACCCCGTGCTTAGCTGCCCCGTGCTTGGCAGCCCCGCTCGTGGCGGCCCCGTGCCGAGCAACCCGGCCGCCCGTGGCCGACGTCTTAGTGCCCCCGGTGGTCTGAGCCGTAGTACCGGCGGCGACCAGCGCGGAGGCCGGATCGTGCAGCTTGTAATAGCGCCCGTTGCGCAGATCCAGGATGGTGGCGTTATTCTCGGCCCGCATGCCCAGCTGGTAGGCCCGCTCTGCTATCTGCTGCGGCGCCTGCTCGTTCTGGATCTTGCCCTTCAGGCTCTGCTCTTGGAGGGACAGTTTCGCGTTGTCGCGCTGTAGCTGACTAAGCCGAAAGCTCGTCGCACCGAGCGTCGTGTTAACCACCAGCAGGCAAACCAGGCCGCCACCGAGTAGACCTAGCACCACCAAGACGAAAGGCATCCGCGGCAGCGCCAGGCTGGCAGGCGAGCTCTTGGTGCGGGCGAGCCGGCCGGCATCGCGGAGCGTCCTTGGTGCCGTGACCTTGGCTGCCGACCCCGTCCTGAGTCGCGCAGTATCGGCGGGCCCAGCCTTGGGTAGCCCAGCCTTGGGTAGCCCAGCCTTGGATGGCACAGTGCCGGGTGGCGCAGTCTTCCGTGCCCGAGGTGGGCTGGTCCTCGTCCGAGCCGGCGCAGTTCGCGTGGGCGGCTGTCCGGACCTGGCCGTCTGACCGCCAGTTGTACGGGGCGTGGACCCCGCCGGGCCAGCGCCGCGGTCGACTGACCGGCCACCGCGAGGTCGATGTGGCGCGTCCGCCGGGCTGGTCCTGCCCGGCGGAGGGCGCAGCCGAGTTCGCGACTGCGTTCTG
>Ga0335074_10006399_pt1 | contig 16335 bp, 13 predicted proteins | sample Lox_Sample_23_FD_206715 | JGI IMG/M metagenome (GOLD analysis project Ga0335074, IMG submission 206715) | Soil microbial communities from Loxahatchee National Wildlife Refuge, Florida, United States - Lox_Sample_2.3 | ecosystem: Environmental > Terrestrial > Soil > Wetlands | place: USA...
GATGACGGCCCCGACGACGAGCAGGGATTTGGTCGTTCTGTTCACTATTTGTTCTCCCCCGGGGCGTCGCTGCCCCGCACCGAAGATACCGGAGTGCGGGCGGCCTCGCCATCAACGCGTTGTGACCTGACCCCCGGTTTCGGCGATTCGCGCCGACAGCTCCCAGAGTCGCCGGGCATTCTCATCGCTCCGTGCCTCCGCGGACGGTACCGCCGGGGCGCAGTGGCTGTAGTAGCCGCCGCTTCTGCCTTCGACCTCGGGTGAGCTCGCGAGGTAGATCACGGTCTTCGCTCCCTCTTCCGGCGAGAGGGCGAAGAGTCGCTTCGCGATCGCGATCCCGATGCGAAGCGGCCCGCCGGCGCCGTCGCCGAACCGGGTGGCGACGAAGCCCGGATGCAGGCAATTGACCGTCACGCGGCTGCCGGCGATACGGCGCGCGAGCTCGCGAGTGAACAGGATGTTGCAGAGCTTGGTGATGCCGTAACCCGTGTAGCCGCTCTGATCCTGCAGATGCTCGAACTCGAGTCTCGCTCGCCGATGCGCCGCCGAGGCGGTGCACACGATGCGGGCACCGCCGCCGGTCGCTCGCAACCGCTCGAGCAGCAGATTGGTGATCACGAAGTACGACATGTGGTTGATTGCGAACATCAGCTCGAGGCCGTCTTCGGTAAGTTGATTGCGCGCTACGATCGTGCCCGCGTTGTTGATCAGCACATCGATGCTGCCCGCCGCCGCGGCGATCTCCGCCGCCACCCGCTTCATGTCGCGCAGCCGGGAGAGATCGGCGAAATGAGCGCCGTGAGGGGCGGCGGGATTGGCCGTGCGCAGCTCGCGCAGCGTGGCCTGCGCGCGCTCCCGGTCGCGCGCCACGATGAGGATGCGCGCGCCTTGCTCGGCCAGGCGGCGGGCCGCGACGGCCCCGATGCCGGAAGTCGCGCCGGTCATGACCACGGTCTTGCCCCGCATGAGCGCAGTCTACCGCGTCTCAAGCGGAAGCTGGCGCGGGCGCGCTTGGCGAATCGGCCGCTCGCCAGTAAGCTCGCGTCGATGGAAAAGCACGAGCTGCGCGCCGCTACGTCTCTGGCGGCGGTGTTCTCCGTGCGGATGCTGGGGCTTTTCATGGTGTACCCGGTATTCGCGGTTTTCGCTCGCCACCTCGCCGGCGCGACTCCCTACAGGATCGGAGTGGCGCTCGGCATCTATGGCCTGAGTCAAGGCGTGCTGCAGATGCCCTTCGGGGTGCTCTCCGATCGCCTCGGGCGCAAGACCATGATCGTCCTCGGGCTCATCGTGTTCGGCCTCGGCAGCGCGGTGGCGGCGAGCTCCAGCACCATCGAGGGGATGATCCTCGGGCGGCTGCTGCAGGGCGCGGGCGCGGTGGGCTCGGTCATCCTCGCGCTGGTCGCCGACCTCACCGCGGACAAGAACCGCACCAAGGCGATGGCGCTCGTCGGAATGACCATCGGCTTCTCCTTCCTGGTGGCGATCGTCACCGGACCGGCGGTCGCCGGTTGGGTCGGCGTCGCCGGCATCTTCTGGCTCATGACGGCGCTCGCGCTCCTCGGCATCGCGATCACGCTGTTCGTGGTGCCCGCGCCGCCGCCCGCGCACGTGCATCCCGAGGCGGAGACGGTTCCGGCGCTCATTGGCGCGACGCTGCGCAACCCGCAGCTGCTGCGGCTCGATTTCGGCATCTTCGCGTTGCATGCCATGCTGACCGCGAGCTTCCTCGTGGTGCCGGGGCTGCTGCGTGGCACGCTCGCGGTGAGCAGTCGCGATCAGTGGTTCGTGTATCTGCCGGTGCTGTTGGTATCGGTGGCCGTGATGGTGCCGGCCATCATCGTCGCCGAGCGCCATCGCCGGATGAAGAGCGTGGTCGTCGCTGCGGTCGGCGCGCTGGTCGTGAGTCAGCTCATGCTCGCCACCGCGGGCGAAGACCCCTACGTGCTCGTCAGCGCGCTGGTCGTATTCTTCGCCGGATTTAACATCATGGAGGCGAGCCTGCCTTCGCTCGTCACCAAGACGGCCCCCGCCGGCTCGAGGGGCACGGCGACGGGCATCTACTCGAGCTTACAGTTCTTTGGCATCTTCACCGGCGGCATCATCGGCGGCTGGATGCATCAGGCGCAAGGTACGGCCGCGGTATTCTTATTCACCGCCGCCATCGCCGCCGTCTGGCTGTTGGTGGCCGCCACCATGCGCGGCCCGGCCGTGGGTTATGATGGCGGACAACTGCCGACCGCGGCTCGAAGGAGTCCCCACAGATGACGGCGACGCCGTTTCGCGAGCAGCGCTGGACCTCCGCCGACGGGCTCGAGCTTTATTGCAGAATCTACGATGTTGGGGTCGTACCAACGGGTATCCCTGCCGGCGGGGCCCCCGGTGCGGACATCCTCTCCGGGCGCTCGGCTCCTGAGTCGCCTCGCCCCCGCCCCCTCACGGTGCTGTGCCTGCCCGGGCTCACGCGTAACAGCCGGGATTTCGAGGCGCTCGCGCCGCATCTGGCCACCCGATACCGCGTGCTCTGTCCCGACCTGCGCGGCCGCGGGCTCTCGGCGCGTGACCCGAAGTGGCAGAACTATCACCCGGGAATCTACCTCGCGGATCTGCAGCGCCTGATGCAGGCGCTCGACCTCGCTCGCGTGGCCATCATCGGCACATCACTCGGCGGATTGCTCGCGATGATGATGGGCGCCACTGCGCCCGAGCGCGTGGCGGGCATCGTGCTGAACGACATCGGGCCGCAGATCGATCCCAAAGGCATCGAGCGCATCAGAAGCTACACCGGCATGCTCCCTCCAGTGGGCACCTGGGAGGAGGCCGTCAAGCAGCTTCGAGTCGTCTACGGCAGTGCCTGGCCGGGTCTCTCCGATGATATGTGGTCCGCGCTCGTGCGCCGCAGCTACCGCGCCGATGCCGCCGGGGTGCCCGTGCTCGACTGCGACCCGCACATCGGCGATGCGCTGCGCGCGGCGCCGCCGGCGGCACCGGAGGGATTCTGGCCGGTATTCGCCCGCTTGGGGACCATTCCGATGTTGGTTATCCATGGCGCGCTTTCGGACATCCTGAGCGTGGGCACGTTGGAGCGCATGCAGCGCGAGAAGCCGGACCTCGAGCGCCTGACTGTCGGCAATCGCGGACATGTGCCGCTGCTCGATGAGCCGGAGGCGCTCGCGGCGATCGACCGTTTCATGGTCCGCCTGAAGCCTTAAAATAGAAAAATGAGATTTCTGGGTCTGCTGGCGCTCACTGCCCTGCTGTCCTCGTGGGTGGCGACGCGCGCGGCCGCGGATTCGGGGCCTTTCGATCTCGCGGGACCTGATCTACAGGTGACGGTCGGCCGCGGGCACGAAACGCTGCCCATTGCCGAGGTTCCCAACCTTGCGGTCGGCGATCGCCTCTGGATCCGCGCGGATCTGCCGCCCAACCAGTCGGAGCACTACCTGCTGGTCACCGCTTTCCTGCGCGGCGCCACCAACCCGCCGCCGCGCGACTGGTTTCACGCCTGCGAGACCTGGAAGCGCGGTTGCGCGCGGGATGGCCTCGAGCTCGCGGTGCCCGAGGGCGCCCAACAGGTGCTCGTTTTCCTCGCCCCGCAGTCGGGCGGAGATCTGCGGACGCTGATCAATGCCGTGCGCGGTCGACCCGGTGCCTTCGTGCGCACCTCCCAGGATCTCAACCAGGCGACGCTCGACAGCTCGCGCCTCGAGGCCTACCTGCGCGCGGTGCATGCGCTCGATGAGACGGCACCGGCTAGACTGAAGGAAGTGGCGCCGCTCCTCGGGCGAAGCCTCGCCATTAAGGTGAAGGCGCAGTGCCTGGATCGCATTCCGGAGCTGCAGGCGCCCTGCCTCATGCAGGATCAGGAGTCGCTGATTCTCAACGACGGCCACAGCACCTCGATCGTCGAGGCGCTGACCTCCGGACCCATGAGCGATCTTGCGATGCAGGCGAGCTACACGCCACAGCTGAGCTACGGCTATTACAGTCCGTATCTCGCCTCCGTGCTCGACATCGCGCGGATCTTCGGCTCCTTCACCACGGCGAGCTATCAGTACATTCCGGCGCTCGCGACACTGCAAGGCGAGGTGTTGGCGCTCACGCTCAATACGCCGCCCTCTTTTCACAACCCCAAGTCGGTGCTCGTCACGGCATTACCGGCCGTCGAGGCGCCGCAGCCGCCGCCGCTGCACGCGGTCGATCCCAAGGAGATCTACTGCGCCCGCAAGAGCTCCCTCGTGCTGCCGGTCGAGGGTGCACCGCTCGTATTCTCCACCGGCTATGCGCGCGACATGCACCTGAGCCTCACCGGCAGCGACGGCAAGACCTTCGAGCTGCCCGCGCAGGCGGACGCGGAGCAGGGCGGGTTCGTCATCGATACTTCCGGACTGGGTACCGCAAGTCTCGGCAACCGGGTGCACGGTGCGCTGCAGGGATACTGGGGCTTCGAGCCCTTCGATGGGCCCGCGTTCCAGCTGGTCAACGCACGCGAAGAGAGCTGGCGGCTGCCGGCCGATGAGGATGCGGCGATCGTCGGCCGCGAGGACACGATTCATCTGCAGGCGAGCAGCGTGAGCTGCATCGATCGGATCATGGTGCGCGATCCGGCCGGCAAGGAGCTCGATGCCGAATGGAAGCCGGTACATGCCGACGAAGTGGAGGTCAAACTGCCGCTGCAGGCTGCGCAGCCCGGACCGCTGACCCTGCTCGTGCAGCAGTACGGGGCGAGAGCGCCTCAGCCGGTGCCGATGCAGGCTTTCGCGGAGGCCGCGCGCCTCGATAGCTTCACGCTGCACGCGGGCGACAGTCAGGGCGTGCTCACGGGCAGTCGCCTCGATGAGGTGGCCGGACTTGCGATCGCCGGCGTGGCGTTTGTGCCCGGCGCGCTCTCGAGCAGCCAGGGGCTCGATGAGCTCACCATGACTGCGCAGGATCTCGCCGCGGCGGCGGCGCTCAAGCCCGGCGATGCGGGGCTCGCGCAGGTCAGATTGAAGGACGGGCGGCTGCTCGACCTGCAGGCGATCGTCGCGACGCCCCGTCCGAGCGTCGTTCTCATCGGCAAGAGCGTGCAGCCCTCACCAGCCGATAGCGGCAGCCACATCCAACTTGCCGACGATGACGAGCTGCCGCAGCGCGCCCGTCTCACATTTTCCGTGCGGGCGAGGTCGCCTGCCGCCTTCGGCCGCGATGAGATGATCGAGATCGCGACCGCGGACGGTTCATACTCCACTACGCTCAGCCTCGCCAACGGCGGCATCACGCTCGAGAACCGTGCCGTCGCGATCGCGACGCTCGATCCGGCCCAGGCGTTCGGCCCCTCGGCCTTTGGACCGCTGCAGTTTCGGGTGGTGAACGGCGGTGTCGCGGGCGCCTGGCAGCCGCTTGCGACGCTGGTGCGCCTGCCGAAGCTGCGTGAGCTCGTCTGTCCCGCGACGCCGGAGCTGGCCTGCAAACTCTCGGGCAGCAATCTCTTTCTGGTCGATTCGATCTCCGCCGATGCGCGTTTCGCTCATCCCGTGCCGGTCCCGGATGGCTTCCCGGGCTATGCGCTGCCCGTGCCGCACCCCAAGCACGGAGAGCTCTTCGTGAAGCTGCGCGATGATCCGGCCGTCGTCAACCTCGCGTCGGTCCATACCCGCGAGCTTCCGCCGACGCCGCAGGAGAGCGAGCGCGCGAGCGTGCGTGCCGCCGCCAGTGTGCTCGCAACCCCGCCCGCGGACGAGGGTCCGCCGAAGCCAACACCGAAGAGCGTCGGACCACCGAAGCCACCCGCGCCTCCAAGTCTGAGCTGACCGCTCTTGACATTCGCATCCTGAGACAAAAGAATCCGCGCCCAGCTCAGTCACCCCGGAATCGTATGGACCCCAGCCCCAGTAGCCGCTTCATCGCCGGCTGAGCGGCGAGACGTTACCGGGCCGCGGTCCTTGCAAATCCGCCGGGCTCACCGTCTCGCCATCTGACGCGGGACGGTGCAGGCCGCAAGACCATTCGGTCTTGCTCGCATCCTCCAATGAAGGGCTCTCGAGGCGTTGCGCGTCGCGCGCAGGCCCGCGGCTTGCCGCGAGGTCGCCGCGCGAGACATTTTTTCGAGGATCCGCCCATGTCTTACTCCGATGCTTTCGCTGCCTCCGCCGATGCCGCGCTCGATGAGGTCCACGCCGGCGACATCCAGGGCGCCTTCGGCACGATTCGCCGCCACGATCTCGCCGCCCGCCGCGGCTGGGGCGCGCGGCTGCGGACCCTGCTCGCCATTCTCGGTCCCGGTCTCATCGTGATGGTGGGCGACAACGACGCCGGGGCCTTCGGCACCTACGCGCAGGCGGGACAGAACTACGGCACGACGCTGCTGTGGACGCTGCTCCTTCTCGTCCCGGTTCTCTACGTGAACCAGGAGATGGTGCTGCGCCTCGGAGCGGTGACGCGAGTCGGTCATGCCCGGCTCATCCTCAAGCGCTACGGCAGGTTCTGGGGTGCCTTCTGCGTGATCGATCTGTTCCTTCTCAACGCCCTGACGATCGTCACCGAGTTCATCGGTATCAGCCTCGCGCTCTCCTATCTCGGACTCTCGCGTCCGCTTGGGGTGCTCGCCGCCGCCGGGGTGGTCGTGGCCGCGGCCGGGACCGGCGACTTCCGCCGCTTCGAGCGCTTCTCCATGGTGCTCGTGCTCGGCAGCCTGTTGCTCGTTCCCTTGCTGCTGTTGGTGCATCCACCCATGGCGCAGATGGCGCATGACTTCGTGGTGCCCCACCTGCCGCCGGGGAGCCTCGGCGAGATCATGCTGCTCATCATCGCGATCGTCGGCACCACGGTCGCGCCCTGGCAGCTCTTCTTCCAGCAAAGCTACGTGATCGACAAGCGGATTACCCCGCGGTTCATGCGCTACGAGCGCGTCGATCTTTGTCTCGGCATCGTGCTGGTCGTGCTCGGCGCGGTCGCCATCATCGGCTTCACGGCCGCGACCTTCGCAGGCCGTCCGGAGTTTGGCCTGTTCCAGGATGCCGGCGCAGTGGCGGCCGGTCTTGGCAGGTACGTCGGGCATGCGGCGGGCGTATGTTTCGCGGTCGCGCTGATCGATGCCAGCGTGATCGGCGCCATGGCGGTCTCGCTCTCGACCGCTTATGCCATCGGCGATGTGCTCTCGCTGCGCCACTCCCTGCATCACCGCCCCAAGGAGGCGAAGACCTTCTATGCCGTCTATGGAGGGCTGATCGCGGTGGCGGCGGCGCTGGTGCTGACTCCGGGCACGCCGCTCGGCCTCCTCACCAACGCGGTGCAGACCTTGGCCGGCGTGCTGCTGCCGAGCGCGACTGTTTTTCTGCTGCTGCTCTGCAACGATGAGGAGGTCCTCGGCCCGTGGGTGAACGGTGCCTGGCTCAACCTCCTCACCGGCATCGTGATCGGTGGGCTGCTGCTGCTGTCCATCGTGCTCACGGCGGCGGTGCTCTTTCCAGGCCTCGGCGCGCACGCGATGCTGGCGATCCTCGGCGGCGGCTCGGCGTTGGGCGTGGCTGCCGCGGTGCCGCCGTTCATCAAGGCGCTGCGCTCACCGGGCTGGCGCATCGATCCGCGGCGGCGCGATTCCTGGCGGATGCCGGCGCTCGGCACCTTGGGACCCGCGCGGATCACACCGCTCACGCGGCTGGCGATGTTGACGCTGCGCGGCTATCTCGTGGTCGCGGGCGGCCTCGTGATCTTGAGGATCGCGCAGCTCGCGGGCGGGCATTTTTAGCGGCTCGGAACCGTCCCCGCGCTCGCCACGCTCCTCCCGCGTGGCGCGTGTGTACGCGCCGCGTTGCTGCTAACCTCTCGCGTTTCCGCGAGAGGCGCCGTCGCTATGCGCAAACGCTTCCTCGGGCCGCTGCTGGCCGCGGCCGTCCCGATGCTTCATCAGCCGGCGCACGCGCAGAGCTTCGATACTCGCCCGCTGCAGGCGGTGCTCGTGCGCCTGTTGCCCCGGCAGGCGCAGCAGTTCGAGCTGCGCTCGCTCGCCTCGCGCGAGGGCCGTGAGCGTTTCCGCATCTCCCGCGCGGGCGATCGGATCGAGGTCGAAGGCAGCACGCCGAGCGCGTTGCTCTTTGGCGTGAACTGGTATCTCAAGTATGTTGCCCACGTGCAGATCTCGACCGATGGCGATCGTGTCGGCACCGCGCCCTTGCCGCTGCCGCGCACGCCGATCGAGCGGCAAACGCCGTATGCCTATCGGCTGGCGTTGAACGAAAACGTCGACGGCTACACCGCGCCCTACTGGGACTGGACGCGCTGGCAGCGGGAGATCGACGTGCTGGCGCTCTCCGGAATCAACGCGGTGCTCATCGAGCGCGGCACGGATACGGTCCTCTATCGTACCTTCCGTGACTTCGGCTACTCCGACGGCGAGATCCGTCGCTGGATCGCGGCGCCGGCGCATCAGAACTGGGAGCTGATGGGAAATCTCTGCTGCTTCGCCGGCCCGATCAGCCGTGAGCTGTTGAGAAAGCGCGCGGCCTCCGCGCAGAGGATCATCGCGCGGCTGCGCGAGCTCGGTATCACGCCGGTGATGCCCGGTTTCTACGGCATCGTGCCGGCTGATTTTCAGCGGCGCTTTCCGCGGGCGCACGTGGTGCCGCAGGGCCGGTGGGCGGGATTTGCGCGGCCGGGTTGGCTCGACCCGCGCGATCCGATGTTCGCCCGGCTCGCCGCCGATTTTTACCGCCGACAGCGCGAGCTCTTCGGCGATAGCAGCATCTACGATATGGAGGTATTCCAGGAAGGCGGCAACACTGGCGATGTTCCCGTCGGCCCGGCCGCGCGAGCCGTGCAGGCGGCCCTGCGCGCCGCGCACCCGAATGCGAGCTGGATGATGCTCGCGTGGCAGGGAAATCCGCGGCCGGATCTGCTTGCCGGCGTCGACCGCCGACGCCTCCTCATCGTCGACATCGATCACAACAGGGTGCCACGCGACGATCGCCGCAAGGACTTTCGCGAGGCGCCGTTTCTCTTCGGTGGACTGTGGGAGTTCGGCGGCCGTACGACTCTCGGGGCCGACATCCACGACATCACCGACCGGTTGCAGCTCGTCGGCCGCATGAACGACGACATGGCGGGCACGGCCCTGTTTACCGAGGGGCTGGATACCAACCCGTTCGCCTTCGACCTCTTCACCGAGATGGCGTGGCGTCCCCGGCCCGTCGACCTCGCGACCTGGACCGCTGGCTACGTCGCGCGCCGCTATGGCGCGGCCGATCCGCACGCGCTCGCGGCGTGGAATACGCTCACGCATACCGCTTACGGCATCCGCGTCGATCGGGTCGTCTTCAACAGCGAGCGCGATGCCGCGCAAGAGTCGCTGTTCGACGCCCAGCCGGGACTGGCGGTCGATCGTGCCTCCACGTGGTCGCCCGAGGGCATGCGGTACGATGCCGCGGCCTTTCAGCGGGCGCTGCCGCAGCTGCTGCAGGTGGCGCCCGCGCTTCGAGCCAGCGCGACCTACCGATACGATCTGGTGGATGTCGCGCGGCAGACCCTGGCCAATGAAAGCCGGTTGTTGCTGCCGCGGATCCGCACGGCGTATGGGGATAAGAACCGCACGCGCTTCGAAGCCCTCACCCGGTGCTGGCTCGGGTTGATGCGCTTACAGGACCGCTTGCTCGCGAGCAACCGTTTCTTTCTCCTCGGCGGATGGCTCTCGCGCGTGCCTCCATGGGCGTCCTCGCCCGCGGAGCTCGCGCGGCTTCAGTTCGATGCCCGCTCCATCCTCACTATCTGGGGTGACCGGCAGGGGAGTGTGGCCGGGGGCCTGCACGACTACGGCAACAGGGATTGGGCCGGACTCACGGGCGACTACTACCGCATGCGCTGGCGCAAGTACTTCCAGAGCCTGGACGAGTCGCTACAAAGCGGCGCTCGTCCCCAACCGATCGACTGGTACGCGCTCGGTGATGCGTGGAGCCACGGCAAGCAGAGCTATCCAGATCGGCCGATGGGGGATACTCATGCGCTGGCCGAGCAGGTGGCGCGGGTGATGCGGCGGGGCGGCTGCCCCTAGCTCATTGGACAAACGGGCCTGCGGCCGTTTGTCGGACCGCAGCTGCGCTTGCCGCGGCTCAGACGCAGGGGCCGCCCAGGAGTCCGGCGCGCAACTGCGGGCTGGGAGGCGAGGAGCCGAGCCAGATCGCGAGGAACGCTTTGGCGAAGTCATCCCCGGGGATGGTGCCCTTGAAGGTGCCGTCGAGGGAGTACTCGATGCCAACTCCGGGAACGCGAACGAAGGTCATCCGGTCCCCGGAGCCGACGCTCGCCATCCAACCGTTGAGTTGCCCGATCCGGCTTTGAAGCTGCGCGATCTCCCCGGGTGCGCTCTTCTCGAAGCCTTCCTGCCAGGCATCGCGCAACTGACCCGCGGTCGCGTGAAACACGAACCGCAGCTCGATCTCGACCGGCTGGCGCGAGGTCAGGATGGCGTTGGCATCGGCCGTGGGATGTGAAACGTAGAGTCCGCCGACGTAAACCTTGATGCTGAAGATCGTTGCCTTGCGCAGACCGAGGCCGTTGAGCGTCAGCGTCTCGCCGTGAGCCTGGACATGCTGCGGAAACGAGACGCCATCGCACTCCGTGGGTACCGCCGCGGCGGCGGCAGTCGCCCATAGGAAAAGGAGCGTCGCCGAGGCAAAAACCGGCACTGAGGCGATCGATGCGCGGATTCTCATGGACCCTCCGGCCACCGCATTCTCTCGCGCGGGCGGCACCGCCCAAGCCTAGCACGGGTTGCGGGCGAGGGCGTCGGCGCTCGGGTACGGCAATGATCGCCGGGCTCGAAAAAAACGCCCCGCCGCGTCTCGGTACGGCGGGGCGCGTGGAAAGCTCGTGCCTCACCCGCGGCGGGCGAGCGCGTGCGCATGCACGGATGCGAGCCGCGCATCGCCGATCTGTCCGATGGCGCGTGCGACCGCCTGGCGCTGGCACTGCCGGCTTGCGGCAACCTCCCCGAGGTCGCGTGAGTCCCAGCCCGGGCAGACTGACTGCGCGGCGGCCACGATGCGCGCGTACAGCGCCTGCGTGCCCTGGTGGCTCGCGAGGTCGCGCAGGCTGTAGTAAAGAGTCGTTTGCGGCACATCAGCCGCCGGCTGGGCGGCCGTTGCGAGCGTGGGTGATCCGAGCAGCGCCGCGGTCGTGAGGCCGATCACGGCGGCAAGGGTGGTGAGGGCTGGCCGGCGGGAGCTGATCTGCGCAGTGAGGCGGTTCATCGCGGTGTCTCCTGTCAAAAATGTTGGTGCGATCGGGTTCATTCACTTCGACGTGCATATGAGACACCGCGTTTAAATCGCGCGTAAGCGGGGCGATGACGCATTGGTCCCCGCCGCCAACGGGGTGAGCACTTTCATCGTGCGCCGCTCGCCGCTCGATGCGCCCGGCTCCTTCGGATCCGTCCCCGTTTCCCGCGGACTCGTCCCCCGAAATACGGTCGCTCGCTCCCAGGCGCCGCGGTAGGCGTAGGCTAGGGTCCATGGGCTCGCGCATCCGCTTCCCGCTGCTGATCGTCACCGCCTTCTGGGCGTACGTGACGGTGTCCGATATCCTCAATGCGAACAGCCTGCAGTGGAGCCTGAGCATATTGGGTGTCAGCTTCTACGCCCCATGGACGGCCCGCGTGCTGCAACACCTGCTGCTGTACCCGGTGCTGCTGCTCTGCGTTTGGGTTTCGGTGCGTATCGGCTGGCGACCGATCTGGCAGCGGCTGCCGCTGCAGGCGCTGCTCGCGGCGGGATTTGCCGCGCTTGCGTTTCCGGCCATGGCGGTCGGACTGGTGCTCGTCGGCGGCCATTCGGCGGGCGTGCATCCGGGTACACCGAACTTGGAGCAGCTCTCTTGGATGGCGCTCGTCAATCTGGACTTGCACATCTGGTTCGCGACCTCTATCAACTTCGTGCTGACGTACGGCTTCGCGCTCGCGTTGGTCACCGGCTTCAACTTCTACCGGCAGTTGCGCGACTCGCAGATCCGCTCGGCGGCTCTGGAGCGGGCGCTCAGCGCGGCGCATCTGGCGGCGCTGCGGATGCAACTCTCGCCGCACTCGCTCTTCAATCTGCTGCATACCATCCGCGGCCAAATCGACTGGGATCCGGCGGCGGCGCGCACGATGATCGTGCAGCTCGGGGACCTGCTGCGGCGGTTGCTGCACGCCGGTGAGCGCGAGTACTCGCGTCTCGCGGATGAGCTGCAGTTCGCGCGTCTTTATCTCGAGCTGCAGCAACGGCGCTTTCCGGACCGGCTGAGCATCGAGCTGCCCGAGCCCGCGCAGTGGCCGGCCGCGTGGGTGCCGAGCCTCATCCTGCAGCCGCTCATCGAGAATGCAGTGGTGCACGGGTTGGCCGGACACCAGGACCCCGTTCTCGTACGTCTCGAGGCATCCGCAGCGGCAGGCGAGCTCACCTTGCGCGTCATCAATACGATGGCCGCCGGGCATTCGCGGCGCGAGGACGGGATAGGCTTGAAGAACGTGCGCGAGCGGCTGGCGATTCAGTTTCGAGACAAGGCCCGCTTCAGCGCGACGGCAGGTTATGATCGCAGATGGGTCGCGCAGATCCACATGCCGCTGCTCACCGATGTTCTCGAAGCCCGACCCGCGACCGCTGAGGCGATCGAACCCGCCGCGTCCACGGAGCCGATGTAGTGCTCGAGGTGATCATCGTCGATGACGAGCCGGCGGGGCGGCGCACGTTGCGGGAGTGCTGCGCGCGCGAACCCGATCTGAAGGTGGTCGGCGAGTTTGGCGACAGCCGCGCCGCGCTCGAGGCGATCCAGGCGCAGCCCCCGGATCTGCTATTCCTCGACATTCAGATGGATGCGCTCGATGGCGTCGCGCTCGCCCGCGCCCTCGATCCGCGAAACCTGCCGCTCATCGTTTTCGTCACTGCTTACGACCGCTACGCGCTCGAGGCTTTCGATCTGAGCGCGGTGGATTATCTGTTGAAGCCCTTCGATGACGAGCGCTTCCGCCGCACCCTCGCGCGCGTGCGGCACCGGCAGGAGGCGCAGAGCGCGGCGCATCGCCAGGAGACCCTCGATGCCGTGCTCGCGCGCATCGAGCGCGGCGCGGCCGCCGCGGACACGAGGCCGCGCGTCCTCGCCGAGAGCGGCGGCCGCATGCACATGCTCGATGTGGCGCAAATCGAAGCGGCCGAGGCCGATCGCAACTACGTGAAGCTTCTCGTCGGCCGCGAGACCTTTCACGCGCGCAGCACTTTGCAGCAGGCGGAAAAGACACTACAGTCGCAGCCCATGCTGCGCATCAGCCGCTCCTGTCTCGTCAATATCAACCACGTGCGCGAGGTGAGCCGCACGCCGCGCGGCGATTTCATCCTGGTGCTCGCCGGCGGCGCCACGGTGACGAGCAGCGAGGGCTTTCGCGATGCGGTGCGTCAGCACCTCGAGCGGTTGAAAGTCTGCCCGGCCTGAGGGCGGTTTGAAGGCGGTATAGGGCGGTGCGAGTGGAGCAAGGCAAGCGCACCGGCATCGTCGCGCTCGCCATCCTCGCCGGCATCAATCTGCTCAACTATCTCGACCGCTACGTGGTCGCGGCGCTGCTGCCGGATCTGAAGCGCGCCATGCATCCGAGCGACTTCGAGCTCGGCATGCTGATGAGCGGCTTCCTCATCGTCTACATGCTGGCCGCGCCGCTGTTCGGGCGGCTCGGGGACCGCGGCTCGCGGCCGCGTCCGATCGCCATCGGTGTTTTTCTCTGGAGTCTCGCGACCGGACTCTCCGGACTGGCCCGCAGCTATGCGCAGTTGCTGCTCGCGCGCGCCGTGGTCGGCATCGGCGAGGCGGCCTACGGGACCATCGCCCCCTCGCTGCTCGCCGATTTCTTTCCGCGCAGCACGCGCGGCCGGGCGTTCGCCGTATTCAACATGGCGATCCCGGTGGGCGCGGCGCTCGGCTACATCGTGGGCGGTGTCATGCGCCAGCACTTCAGCTGGCATGCGGCTTTTTATGTGGCCGGCATACCGGGCGTGATCCTCGCAGCATGGATTCTGCGGCTGCCCGATCCTCCGCGTGGGGCGAAAGAGGACGAGCCCTCCGCGAGCCGTCCGCGCGAGGCCGGCAGCGGTGCCGCGGAACGCTCATGGGCGGTGTACCTGCGCCTGCTGCGCCAGCGCCCCTACACGCTGACCGTGCTCGGCTACGCCGCCTACACGTTTGCGCTCGGCGGTCTGGCCTTCTGGATGCCGACCTTTCTCGAGCGGGTGCGCGGCATACCGGCCGAGACGGCCTCGGCGGGCTTCGGGGAGATCGTGGTCCTCACCGGATTCGTCGGCACGTTCGTCGGCGGCTGGCTGGGGGACTATTGGTTGCAATACTCCCGCCAGGCGTATCTGTGGATGTCCGGTTGGATCACGCTGCTCGCGGTGCCGGCGGTATACCTGGCGCTCGCCGAGGGTGCGCCGGGGGCTTTCTACCCCGCGCTCATCCTCGCGGAGCTCCTCCTTTTCATGTCCACTGGCCCCATCAACACGGCCATCGTCAATCTCGTGAGCCCGACTGAGCGGGCCTCAGCCGTGGCGCTCAGCATTCTCGCCATCCATCTCCTGGGCGATGTTCTCTCGCCCTCCATCATCGGCAAGCTCTCGGATCTGTTCTCACTCGGGACGGCGGTGATGATCGTACCGGGCGCCGTGGCGATCTGCGCGGCGCTGTGGCTCCTCGCCGCGCGCGCCGCCGCGATTTCTACTTAGAGACGAAAGCGCGCTCGATCACGTAATCGCCGGGCTCGCCGATCCCGGGGGAGATCTCGAACCCGCGGCCATCGAGCAGCGCGCGCGTGTCGGTGAGCATCGCCGGGCTGCCACAGACCATCACCCGGTCGCTTGCCGGATGAAGGGGCGGAAGGCCGAGATCATAGGAGAGCCGTCCGGACTCAATGAGCGTGGTCAGCCGCCCGCGGTTGGCATGCGGCTCGCGGGTGACCGTCGGGTAGTAATGCAGCTTCTCCCGCACGTACTCGCCGAGAAGTTCATGCGCCTTTAAGCTCTCGATGCGATGCTTGACCACGGCGGTCTCCCGCGCCCAGCGCACGCCATGCACGAGCACCACGTGCTCGAAGCGCTCGTAGACTTCCGGATCCTTGATGACGCTCATGAAGGGCGCGGCCCCGGTGCCGGTCGAGAGCAGGTACAGCCGTTTGCCGGGCTTCAGGTCATGCAGCACCAGCGTGCCGGTGGGCTTGCGGCTCACCAGCACCTCGTCCCCTTCGCGGATATGCTGCAGCCGAGAGGTGAGGGGGCCATCCGGCACCTTGATGCTGAGGAACTCGAGGTGCTCCTCGTGATTGGCGCTGGCGATGCTGTAGGCGCGCAGCAACGGCCGGCTGTCGACCTGCAGGCCGACCATGACGAACTGCCCGTTCTCGAAGCGCAGCCCCGAGTCCCGCGTGGTCGTGAAGGTGAACTGGGTATCGGTCCAGTGCCGTACCGAGAGAACGCGCTCGCTGCCTATCGCCGCCAAGTGGATATCCGCCTTTCCCGCCGGGATTTCCGGCTTCTTTATCTTACCGGGCCGGCCCGCCCGGCGTGGTGCGAATGGGCTATGCCATCATAGCCTTGCGTTATCAGAGCCTGAGGGGTAAGCCATGACCGAACCGCAAGCACTCGCGGCGCTCGAGCAGCGCATCACCGAGCTCGCGCGCCAGCTCGAGCGGCTCGAGAACACCCACGCAGTCAAATGCCTGCAGTACAAGTACGGCTACTACATCGACAAGTGCCTCTACGATGAGGCCGTCATGCTCTTCGCCGAAGACGGCGAAGTCCGCTTCCTCAACGGCATCTACCGCGGCAAGAGCAGCATCCGCCGGCTCTACTGCAACTGGTTTCGCAAGTACTTCACCGGCGGTGTGAACGGACCGGTGCGGGGACTGCTGCTCGATCACCTGATATTGCAGGACGTCGTCGATGTCGCGGACGATGGCCGCACGGCCAAAGGCAGATTCCGCTGTGTGCTGCAGGCGGGCTGCCACGAGAGCATGCCCGAGCCCATCCCGCACTTTCCGCGCCAGTTCTGGGAAGCCGGCATTTACGAGAACACCTTCATCAAGGAGGGCGGTGTCTGGAGAATCCAGTGCCTGCATTACAACATGCTCTGGCGCGCCGACCACGACCAGGGCTGGGCTCACAGCGTGGTGCATCTGACGCCGATCACGCGCGCCTACCCCGAAGATCCCAATGGCCCCGACGAGCTTCTGCCCGAAGCGCCGAAGACCTGGCCCGAGACGCGCGTCGTGCCGTTCCATTATGCGCATCCGGTGACGGGCAAGCGCTGGGGCGAGCCCTAAGATGCTCCGGCGCTGTGCGCGCTGCGGCCGAA
>Ga0335074_10006400_pt1 | contig 16333 bp, 15 predicted proteins | sample Lox_Sample_23_FD_206715 | JGI IMG/M metagenome (GOLD analysis project Ga0335074, IMG submission 206715) | Soil microbial communities from Loxahatchee National Wildlife Refuge, Florida, United States - Lox_Sample_2.3 | ecosystem: Environmental > Terrestrial > Soil > Wetlands | place: USA...
GACAAGCCAGCGCGCATCGGATGTCTGCACCGGACCCGGCTGCCGCAGACCCGCCGCTACCTGCGACTTCGAGCACAACACCGCCTACGAGGCGGGCGGCCGGGCCTGCTTGTGCAACGGGAACCCTAAGTGCTGGTTCGACCACCGGATGAAGCAGGACCCGCGGTGGAAGGTCGAGCAGCTGCCCAGCGGACGGCAGTACATCACCGAACCGACGCGGTATCCCGTCTAGCATCGGGCTCGCGGGAACCGGCGGAGACCGCCCAGAGGAACCCAGACGGTCAACCAAACACTCAGTTGGACCAAGGTCGACCCCCGACCGGACGAGTAGCTCGCCCAGCACGACTACTGTCGAGCCATTGCCACCCGCATTTCGCTGTCGGTGTCGGTGATGAGGTCTCCGGACAGGTCGATGGTGACGGTATACAGAGTGCCGGTGAAGCGGAACGGGGCCTGGTAATCCGAGGTGATAGGCGAGCCGGGGTTGGCGCCGCAGGCCAGGGCGCCCGGGTTGAAGGCGATGGGCGTGGTCACCGGGAACTCTTCCTGGGCGACCAGCTGGCCGTCGATGTAGAGCTGGGCCCGACCGGGTGTGCCCTTGCCCTCGGGGATGTCCGGTTTCCCGGTGGGCTCGAACTCGAACCGCAGCTGATGCCGCCCCGGTGGCACCGGATCGGGTGATGAGACCTGGTAGAGGGCACGGCGGACGTAGTTGTGGACGAAATGCAGCTTGCCGTCCTTGAGGTAGAACGACCAGCCGCCGACGCCGGAGCCCTGGCAGAGCAGGACGCCTTCGGCGCCGCCAGGGGGGATATCCGCGTCCGCGGTGATGGCATACGGCCGGTTCAGCACCCGTGGCCCGGCGAAGAACGGCACAGCCTGGGTTCCGGGCCGGTAGATGTAGCGGTCTCGTGGTTCCGCGATCTGCGGTCGCTCAGCTATGAACCGCGCCAGAGCGCTGCCGTCGATGGGCAGCACGTTGTACTTGCCTGCCTCGACGTACCATTGCGCGATCATCTCAATCAGCTTGTCCCGGTGCTCGGCGGCTAGGTCGTGGTTCTCCGCCGGGTCCTCGGCGACGTGGTACAGCTCCCAGTGATGGGCATCAAGGTCGGTCAGCGTCTCGGGCGTGATCGGCACGCCAAACGGCTTGCCCGCCTCGGCGAACGAAGGACCCGGCCACGGGCATACGGCCCGCCATCCGTCATGGTCAATCGAGCGATGGCCGAACATCTCGAAGTACTGGGTGCGATGCCGGGTCGCGGCGGCCGCATCATCGAAGGTGTGGGCGAAGCTGACGCCGTGGATCGGCGCCTGGGTCACCCCTCTGATCGTGGCGGGTGGCTCGGCACCGAGTACATCCAGGACGGTGGGGACCATGTCGATGATGTGCGCGTACTGGTCCCGGATCTCACCGCGTGCCCTGAAACCGTTGGGCCAGTGCACCAGGAACGGATCGCTGGAGCCGCCGCGGTAGGTTTCCCGCTTCCACCGGCGGAACGGCGTGTTCCCGGCCCAGGTCCAGCCCCACGGGTAGTGGTTGAAGGTCGTCGGGCCGCCGAGCTCGTCGATGGCCCGGATGCTGTCTTCCAGCGGCTCGGGGGCATTGTTGAAGAACTGCAGCTCGTTGGTCGTCCCGGTGGGGCCGCCTTCGGCGCTGGCCCCGTTGTCGGACACCACCATGATCAGCGTGTTGTCGAGCTGGCGGGTCTCCTTCAGGAAATCAAGGATCCGGCCCAGTTGCTGGTCGGTGTGCGACAAGAACCCGGCGAACACCTCCATCAACCGCACAGCCAGGCGGCGGGCATCTGGTGACAGAGACTCCCATTCCGGCACGTCCGGGTCGTGGCGGGACAGCTCGGCGTCGGCCGGCATGACACCGAGTTCCTTTTGCCGGGCGAACACCCGCTCCCGGTAGGCGTCCCAGCCGTCATCGAACTGGCCGGAGTACCGGTCCGCCCACTCCTTGGCCACGTGGTGCGGGGCGTGCGCGGCGCCGGGGCAGAAATGCAGGTAGAACGGCTTGTTCGGGGCGATCTGCTTGGCGTCGGCGATGAACGCGATCGCCTTGTCCGCTAGGTCCTCGGTCAAGTGATAACCCTCTTCGGGGGTCCGCGGCGGCTCGACCTGGTGATTGTCATAGATCAGGTCCGGGAACCACTGGCTGGTGTCACCGCCGAGGAATCCGTAGAACCGCTCGAAACCGCGGCCCAGCGGCCAGCGGTCGAACGGGCCCGCCGGGGACTCGAACTCCGACGGCAGCAGGTGATACTTCCCGACCAGGTAAGTGCTGTAGCCCCGCTGCTGCAGCATCTCCGACAAGAAGCCGTTCTCAAACGGCATGCTGCCGTTGTAGCCGGGATAACCGGTCGCCGCCTCGTTAATCGAAGCCATCGCATTGGCATGGTGATTACGTCCAGTGATGATGCACGAACGCGACGGTGAGCACAGCGCCGTCGTATGCATGTTCGTATAGAGCAACCCGTCCGCGGCCAGGCTGTCAAAGTTCGGCGTGCTGATCGGGCTGCCGTAACAGCCGAGCTGCCCGAACCCAACATCATCAAGCACGACGAACAGCACGTTCGGTGCACCGGCAGCTGCCCGGAGCGGCCGCGGCCACGCCGGAGTGGACTCATCCGTGGTCCGCCCGATGACGCCAGGGAACGCCGTACCCGCCGTGTACTCTGTCAGCGCCATCTGGCCGCCCTTACTCCAGTAGGCCGGGGATCCGGCCTCTCGCACTCCCAAGTCAATCCCACAGCGGGCCAGGCCAGCTCACCCGCCGAGGGTGACTTGGCTGGCCGGTAGCCGGCATGGCGTGACCGCATGCCATCCCGGCCAGGCCCGCTTGTTACCTCGGGGATGTGTCCCGCTGCAGCCTGCGGATCGATGGTGGCGCGGTCGTCGGCAGGCCGGGCATCCTGAGGTCGTGGTAGCGCCGGGCCGGCCGGGCGGGGCCTGGGCCGCGGTCATACTGGGGGCGTGGGCGGTGGCATCGCGGTCCTGCTGCGCATCCGGTGCCGTCGGGTGGCCGCCAACGGCGGCCGCTGAACCTAGGCAGATGGATGACGTTGATCCACCGTAAGCCCTTGAAAGCTGCAGCGAGTCCGTCGATGTCCTGGCCAGTCCTGCCCCGGAGCCGCCATCGTTCCCCCGCCTCCCGCGGCGGGTAGATCAGGATCCCGTGGTCCAGCTCCACCATCTCGCGGCCGGGTCACGGGACGGGCCGCGGACATCGCCGGCCATGCGGGGTTGGCCCGGCGCCGGGCGGCGTCCCTGGCCCTGGCCCGCGGGCGGCGTGACGCCTGCCGGGAAGCCGCTTGTGTTACTTTTGTGTTGATCTTGGCCCGCGAAGACGCTGACTGCGTCATGAGGGTTCCTCTATTCCTGCGCTATCGCAGGTGAGAGGGCTGGAACCTCAGAAGGACCTGGCTCCCGCGATAGGACTGAACCTATAACCTGCCGGTTAACAGAAGGCCTGTCATGCCCGGGGATCACGGATGCCTGCGATGTTGTCAGCCCGTTTGACCTGCATGAGGGCTTCCATGGGCTAACACGGCCATTCTAGCAAGCGTGCCGCCGGGTGCCGGGCAGTACCGTTTTGTCCGTGCTATTCGCGTGTTGATCTTTCCCGGAGCCCCGAGCTGTGTTGGTTTTGTGTTGCCCGCAAAACGGCAGGTCACCTCGCAGCTCGCATGTACATCAGCACCCACACCGTCGCGCATCACCTCCGCCAAGTCTTCCGCGAACTGAGCATCACCTCGCGTTGAACTCACCCGCATCGTGATCGAGCAGGCCGCGGACGACGACCCGTTGAAATTAGCCATCTTGACGATGCCGGCGCCCGCCCGATGGCCGGATAGTGGCCGTCACTGCAACAGTTCAGCCCGCGCCCGGCACGAAGGGATCGACCAATCATGACGAGCCCGGTCTCGCGGGGCTTTCACCGCCTGAGCCGCCTGGCGGGCGCCGAGGCCGGGAAACTCCCGCCAGGCCAGCACGTGACTACCGACTTCCCTGTGCTGTCGGCCGGCCCAACGCCGCATACCCCGCTGCAGGAGTGGACCTTCTCGATCCGCCAGGGCGGCGAGACACTCAGGTCCTGGACCTGGCCGGAGTTCCAGGATGTGCCGGCCGAGACCGTGACAGTCGACATCCACTGCGTGACCCGCTGGTCGAAGCTGGGCACGGTCTGGCGAGGCGTCCCGGTGCGCGCGCTGCTGGATCAGGTCGAGCACGACGCGCAGTACGTGCTGGCGTTCAGTGACGGCGGCTACACCACGAACCTGCCGGTCAAGGACGTAAGCGGCGGCCAGGCTTGGCTCGCCTTCGACTATGACGGGCAGCCGCTGGCGCCCGAGCACGGCGGCCCGGCCCGGCTGCTCGTGCCGCACTTGTACTTCTGGAAAAGCGCCAAGTGGGTCCGCGGCCTGGAACTACTCGATCACGACCAGCCCGGTTTCTGGGAGAACTACGGCTACCACAACTACGGGGATCCATGGCGGGAACAGCGGTACGCGGGCGACTGAGCTGGCAGGTCGCCACTGTCGCCGCAGTCACAGAGGAGACAGATTCGGTCCGCACGATCGCGCTGGATCTGCAGCATCCCGCGCGCCCGCTCAGCTTCGTCTTTGGCGCCCGCGACATCGGCCTGTTGCTCCGAGCCGTGCCTACTGCCACCACCTTGATGAGGAGAAGGCATGTCCCACCATTTCGACAGCCCGACGGCGATCGAGGACGGTCGGCTTAACCTGGGCGACCTGTACGTGTTTCCGGAGACGTCGGGCACATCGACGCTCATCGTCACTGTCAACCCGGATGCCGGGCGGTCCAACCCGACCACGTTCCGGCCGGATGCCCTGTACGAGTTTGTCATCGCCAGCGATGGCAGCACGCGCGAAGACCGGGCATTGCGGATGAGCTTCGGCGAGCCGGACGCGGACGGAAACCAGGAAATGCAGGTCCGCTACGCCGTCGGCCCGCCGAGCCGGTCAGGCCTCGAAGGCAGCGAACTCGGCGTCGGCCACACCGGGGAAGCCTTCGCGCTGAGCAATGGCGGATCAGCGTGGTTCGGCCTGGCGCAGGACCCGTTCTGGGGCGACGCCGTCGCGCTGTTCGCGTTCAATCACGGCCTGGCCGACAACCAGTACCGTCCCGAGCTGTTTACCGGGACGCCGGGCAACCTGCTGGCTGGCCGGAACGTCACCGCCATCGCCCTTCAGGTCCCGGACGTCACGTTCGGCGGCACCGACGTCGCCGTGTGGGCCCGGATCAGCCTGTACGGGCACGCCCCCCAGCGACAGGTCAGCCGGGCCGCCCATCCGTTGCTGCGGTCATTTTTCTTCCCGCAGCCGGGCGCAGACACCGAGGCACTCAACGCCGGCTCGCCAGCCGGCGACGTCACCACGTACACCGACGTCGTGCGGCGGACCGCCCGGCACGTGGCGGAACTGAGTCGAGTCGCCAGCCCCGGCGAGCACGCTGCGACGCTCGTCGCTGCATTCCTGCCCGACCAGCTCAAGTACCGGCCCGGCCAGCCGGCGTGCTTCGCGCCCGGCACGGGAAACGGCCGCGGGCTGCACGACGACGCGTTCGGAACCACGCTGTCGCTGATGGTCGGCCGCCAACTCGGCGTAACCACCTCGCCCTACCCGGTTGTGCCCGAATTCCCGCACCTGGCGCCCGCCGGGCACGACGACATCCCGGCGCTTGCCGACATGCTGGGGCTGCGCGAGCATCCCGCGCAACCGCCGCCCGGCTAACACTGGCTGCGCCGCCAGCTAACGCGCCTGGAATGCGGCGCGCGCATGCCGCGAGAAGCATCGGTCAGAACTCTCAACGAGATCGCGGACCAGAATCATCGGCGAGTACTACCCCGATGCCGGGCAGTGATCGACCGCGCAGGTCATGACTTCACCAAGCAGAGGAAGGCGGCTATACAGCCATGAGGCGGATTCTGGTCACGAGCGCCAGCGGCGCGAACGGCGATGGATATGGCACGCTTCTCAGCTTCTCCGCCGGCGGGGAACCGACAGGGCCCTTCAGCGACGATCCCCGGATCACTGATCCGCGCGGCCTGAGCCTGAGCCCGGCCGGTGATCTGGTGTATGTCACCAGCGGCGATGACCGGGTGCTCGCGCTCGACAAGAACGGCAATGTCGCTCTGGACTCGGGCCGTAAAGAGGGCCTGGACGCCGGCGGCGGTACATTCGCACCGGACGGCCGCTACTGCGTTACCCTGCGGCGCCGCGGGGGTTCGGCTTCGGCGATAGCGGCCAGCTGTACCTGTCCTCGGGAATCGGTCCCTCCGGGGAGGGTGACAACACCATCACGGTGTTCGACCGCGACGGCCGACTCCGCAATCCGCGGCTGGTCAGCGACCCCGAGCTTAGCCCTCTCGACCTGGCGATCGCTCCCGGCGGCAACCTCGTCGTTTCCAGCGAGTGGCCGTTCGGCTCGCCGAGCGCCACGGCCACGATCCGCGAATACGACTCGTCCACCGGTCGGCTGGTCCGCGTGCTGGCCGCCGACCCGGCCGTGAAGTTCACCAGACCCCGCGGACTGCGGTTCGGGCCTGGCGGTCAGCTCCACTGTGTCGGCCAGGACCACGTCGTGGCCTTCGACTTCCCTACCGGGAGGTTTCTCGGAGTGATCGCGGAGCTACAGGGGCTCAACGGCCAGGCGGTTCTGCTGCTGAAGTAGCGGCCGCTACGCGTTTCAGCGTAGGCGGCGGTGCTTGTCGGCGAGTGTAACGACCCACTTGACCTTACTGGTCGCCTCCGAGACAGCGACGTGGAAGCGACCGCGGCCAGCGCTGCTCGGCTATCCTCATGGTCATCTCGCAGATCCGGGCCATGCACTGCGCCGACTTCGGCGCCCTGGCCGCACTCGACCCCGCCAGGGCGTCCTGACCTGAAGACCTTGCCCGGTTGGCACGCCGTTCCGTGCCGATACCTACTGGGTGAGGAACTGGCCGATCGCGGTGGCGAGCTCGTCGACGTGGGTCTCAAGAGCGAAGTTCAGCGGTCGATGACCTCGGTGAGGTGGTCGAACGTGTAACTGAACTCGCCGCGCGGCGGCATGTCGGACTTGCCGAAGCCGGGCAGGTCCGGGGCGACGATGTGGAATCTGTCCGCCAGCAGCGGGATCAGCTCGCGGAACTGGTGGCTCGCGGACGGGAAACCGTGCAGGAGTACCAAGATGGGCGCGTCCGCTGCTCCGGCCTCCCGGTAGAACACCGTCAGACCATCCACGTCCGCCGTGCGGTAGCCGGCATCAGCCATCAGAGATCTCCGTTCGTCGGGCGCCGGTCAATGTAGTTCGGCCGCCGCACGGCCCGCTTCCATCAGGCCGATGGTTTCGTGATCATCGGCACGTGGTCGCTTGGTAGGGTGTGCAGCCGTGCCTTCATCCGCTCCGCCATGAAGCGCTGGGTCTCGGCGGGAATCATGCGATCCTGTTCGGCCACCAGGAAGCAGCTGGGCCGGTCCTGCCAAACCGGCCGCGCCACGGGGACGCCGATGCAAGCCGTCGCGAGCGGCCGCTGAGCGGCGGCCAGCAGCGCCTGCTCCAGCGGCGAGGCGTGCTGGGCAAAAGCCGTGGCGAACGCGTCTTCCGGGAGCCAGATCAGCCCGTGAGGGTCGGGGCCGAGCTTGGGGGGAGCACGATGTTCTGCCCAGTAGTAGACGTCACCCACCGTCTCGCCCTCGTCCGGGACGAGCGCAGTGACATATACCAGCGACGCCGCCCGCTCATTCATCGTCGACCCGATAACCGCACCGGCGTAGGCGTGTGCGGCGACCACCACCGGACCCTCGAGCCGCTCCAGCACGTGATCGAGCATCGCCACGTCGTCGGCCAACGTGGTCATCGGCAGTGGCGCGGCGACCGCCCTTACCCCCTCGGACCGCAGGCCGGCGATCACCCTATTCCAGCTCGATCCATCGGCCCAGCCGCCGTGAGCCAGCACCACGGCTACATCGGTCCCCGGCATTCCGGCACTCATACGTTGAGCATCGACCGGCCCTCGCCGCAGCACATCGTCAAGGCAGACGGCATCACCGGGACGGCCGCGGACTCACTGACCGGCTGGCCGGAAGCAAGCAGCACGGTCCGTTCCGGAAAATCCTTGATTTCCCGAACGGCGGCGGTTTCTGCGCTCCGCCAAACTTGCGGTCCGGACCAGCGCGGTGCTCAGGCCATCCCCTGACCTGACGATGTGGCACGCCAATCGCCCCGCGACACTAGGTGCCCGCACGCGATCAGCGTCCCCTAGGAGGAACCATTGCCGGAAATACCCGCTGAGCTGAAATACAGCACCGATCACCTGTGGGTCCGGTCCGTCGGCAGCAGCCTGGTGCGCGCTGGCGTGACAGACTTCGCGCAACAGTCGCTCGGAGAGGAGCCCGGAGTTGCCCGCTGAATCTACGATCACCGGTCGTGTCGCCGAGATGCACGCCTCGATGGCCGCACAGCCGCCGAACGAGGTCATGGGGGCGTTCACCCGGGAGCAAGCCGCACTGGCCGCCGCCGGCATACCGGACGGGGTCGCCATCCCTGGAACCCTGATCCCTGACGCCGGCCTGCTCGACGTGCACGGGTCACCGACCACGCTGTACGCGGTGACGGCAGACCGCCCAGCGGTGCTGGTGTTCTACCGGGGAGCCTGGTGCCCGTACTGCAACATCGCCCTGTCCGCCTACCAGCAGCACCTGCTCCCACGGCTGACCAGGCGCGGCATAAGTCTTGTCGCGATCAGCCCTCAGGCCCCGGACGGGTCGCTGTCCATGCAGGAGAAGCACGACCTGTCCTTTACCGTGGTGTCCGATCCGGGCAACGCGATCGCCCGCGGCCTGGGCATTCTGACCCAGCCGTCGGACGAGGCACGAGCCGCCCAGCTGCAGCTCGGACTCGACCTGACCGCCGTCAACGCCGACGGGACCGTCGCGCTGCCGATGCCGACCGTAGTCATCATCGACGCCAGCCACGTCATACGGTGGATCGACGTGCACTCCGACTACAGCACCCGCACCGAGCCGGCGCTGATCCTCAGCGCCCTCGACCGGATCGGCATCTGACCAGCCCGGCGTCGGCTGGGCACCACGCGTCATGCCTGAACTCGATCTGGCCACCGTCACCGCAACCGACGGCTGCCACCTGCTGGTGCCGCCGAGACGGGCTGGCTGCGGCCGGTACCGCACTGCGCCGGCTGGAATGCCGCCGACCTCGTCGGCCACATTAGTGACAGCGGCTAGGGATGGTCTCCGAATGGGCCGAGCATGCCGTAGTCGACCCGCAGAGCCTCGAACATGACGTAGGCGTTGTCGGCCGTGAAGACGTCGGCGGCGGCCAGCCTGCCGAGGTACTTGGCGATAACCGGCCCGGCTACCTCCGCCGCAGCGGCGTCGAGGTATGCCTTGAAGATCGCCCAGGAGTTGTTACCGTATTTGGCGAAGAACGGCGCTGGGTCCAGGCTGGCCATGGTGGCGCGAGCGCTGGCCAGCAGGTCCGCGACGTAGGCGATCTGCAGGTCGCCGTCCGCGCGCTGCCCGAGGCGCCCGAGGTGACCGCCGACGAGCGTCTGCCACTGGTAGCCCATCGCGACGTCCTGCGCGCTGATCCAGTCTGGGATGTCCTGGGAAACGGCGAGGTTCTTGAACGGCACCCAGCCAGGGAAGATCACGTCCACGACCATCAGGGTCTGGTGGTCCGGCGCGTAGATGAAGAGGTTGTCCGGAGTGTGGTTAGGCCCGCGGTAATCAAGGAGCAGCCGCTCTCCCCCCACCTCCAGGACGTAATGGTCGTCGAACGTGACGGTCGGCGCCGGCCGGTTCGGGTCACCATCACGCAGCAGCAGGCGGCGGCACTCGCTGTGGCCGATGCGCACCATATCGTCGCCCAGCAGGGAGGACGCTCCGATATGGTCGGCGTGGGAGTGCGAATACACCAGGTGGGTGATATTCGCGGGCCTGCCGTTCGCCCGGGTGACGGCGCCGATGGCGCGCAGCAGGTTCTGCCCGATGGTGGGCGGCGCGTCGACCAGGACCACGCCGTCCCGGGTGGTCAAGAACATGGCCTGGTAGACCGAATCGGTTACCCAGTACAGGTCGCCGTTGATGTTTCCGACGAAGTAGCCGTCCGCGTTGAGCGCAGGCCCGAGGGCGCCCGGCGGTATCGGTGCGTAATCAGGAAGCCCGCCTGGTATCGCTGCCCGGGCGGTGCCGGCCAGCGGCCCGACGCCGATCAGGGCCGCAGTGGGTACCGCGGCGGCCGTTCCCGCAGCCGCGAGGAAGCGGCGGCGGCTCGTGGCTTCACGCTGGGGTCTTGAAGGTGCGGTCATTGCTAAGCCTCTTTCGCCGGTGTACTTGAATTCGAAAGTTCTCCCGCCGCTTCCCTCCGCACGATCAGTCCGGCCGTGCGGGCCCGGCGGATCACGGTCTGCCCGATCGGCCTGGTCCCGATCACGATCACGTCTTGGACGCTCTTGTCGGCAGGTCCGCTGGTAGCTCGCTTTGCTCCTCCTGTGCTGCCCCGGGTAAGGCCGTGGTCAGGGCTGCTGATAGGCGAGGTCAGCGCCGGTGAGGCCTTCCAGCGCCGAGCCGAGCTGATATGCCTCGGCCATCCGGCGGCTGAGGCGCTGGCGCACGGTGACCGCCAGGTACCTGGTCAGCAACTGCGGCTTGGCGGCGAGGCCCTCGGCGAGTTCCTGCGCCCGCGGCAGCACCTGGTCCGGGGGAAGTACCTCGGCGACCGCACCCCACCGCTCGGCCTGCTCGGCGGTGAACGAGCCTTGGGTCAAGGTGAGATAGCGGGCCCGGTTGAGGCCGATGGCCTCTTCCCAGGCTAGGTAGATGCCGTCACCGGGCACGATCCCGAAAGTCAGATGCGGGAAGTCGGAGAAGACGGTGGTGTCAGCGGCGATGACGATATCGGCGATCAGGACGTACTCGCTGTGCACCGCGGCCGGGCCGTTAACCGCGGCCACGATCGGCATCTCCAAATCGACCAGCCGCTGCATTATCCGGCGGCCCTCGGCAGTGGTCTTGTCCCAGACCGCTGGCTTAGTGGGGTCGTCCAGGCTCTGCCCGTCGATCTCGGTCATGAACCGGTCGCCGGTTCCGGTCAGTACCAGCACCCGGTTGTCCCGGTCTTCCCCGATCTCGTACAGGGCCCGCGGGAAATCGGTGTGCATCTGCCCGGTGAACGTTGCAGGGCCACCCCCGGTATGGAACCTGAGCGTCAGCACGCCCGACGGCGTCCGGGTGAACGCGAAGTTCTTGAACGCGGTGAAGTAAGCAGGCTCGGTCATCGGCATGTGGGAACTCCTCGGCACGAGAAGGATGACTTGTCGCGTGGGATGCCGGACAATCCAGCGGTTCGACCCGGCGCATCCGCCGAGTATCGCTGCGCTCTGAGCAGCCGCACATCGTCAACACGCCTAGGTTCGCGTACCACGGACGTCCTGCGACGCGCTGAATTATCGCCTTTGACGGTGTCGGCGCCGCGTGGCACCGTGGTCCTGAACGTGTACCGCGCGGAAACGGGACGATGCCGTCGGGCAGGAGAGGCTCGCCTTCGGTATCGAGATCAGGTGGCGGGGCCAGGATCGTCACCGCCGCAGCCTGACGCAGCAGCGGCCGTCCGATCCGAATGTCCCCTGCCTGGGTCAGGCCACCGGTACGGCCCGAGTCCAGAACAACCTTCCCGTTCGTGCCGAGCGCGAGCACCCGCTCATCGCCGCTGCTGACATGCACCAGATCACCGGCCGGGCTCAGGCTCAGGCCGCGCGGATGAGTGATCCGGCGATCCTGGCTGAACGGCCCGGCCAGCTCCCCGTCTGCGGAAAGCAGAGAAGCACGCCGTACCCGTCGCCGTTCGCGCTGGTCACCACGATCCGCGTCACGACCTGGCTAGCTGCCCTATGGCCGGCGAAGTAATGACCTGGTGGCTAGGCATGCGGAGCCTTCGGGGGGTCGGGGTTCGGGGCCGCCAGGTAGGGGAACCCGTGCGAGGCGAGCATGGATGGCCGGTCGATGCCGTCGCAGATCACTGGCCAGTTCCCCCGTTCACCAGCAAGGTGAGGACGGTGTCCATCGCGTCGTCGTTGAGCGCCCGGCCGCCGCAGGTCCGGTGACCTCGGTGAGCGCACCCAGGCCGCCTGGGGTTCAACCTTCGAGTCGGCGCTCAGGATCGGCAAGGTAATGGACGATGCCGTCCGTGACCGGCTCGTTGAGGGGTGGAACGGCACCATTAGCACTCTTGACGATGTGCGCTTCCGGGGGCGCGGCGAAGGTAGATCCACGTCTTGCTGAATGGCCTGCCGATAGAGAGGAGCTGACTGGCGATGAGCCCTGTTTCGCGCGGATTCCGTCACCTGCACCGCGCCTCGGACAAAGACGCGGGCCGGGTCCCGCCGGGTCAGTACGTGACTGAAGGCTTCCCGGTACTGTCGGCCGGCCCCACGCCGCACACCGCGCTGGAGAAATGGACCTTCTCCATCACGCAAGGCGGGCAAATAAGGAAATCCTGGACCTGGCGGGAATTCCGGGCGCTTCCGGCTGAGGCCATCACCGCGGACATCCACTGCGTGACCCGCTGGTCCAAGCTCGGCACCGAGTGGCGCGGGGTGTCGGTCGACACGCTGCTGGACCAGGCGGGGTACGACGCGCCCTATGTGATGGCATCCTGCGACGGCGGGTACACCACGAACCTGCCGATCGCCGACGTCACCGGCGGCCAGGCATGGGTGGCCTTCGGCTACGACGGCGGCCCGCTGGAGGCCGAGCACGGCGGCCCGGCCCGGCTGCTGGTGCCGCACCTGTACTTCTGGAAGAGCGCCAAGTGGGTGCGCGGCCTGGACCTGCGCCAGGCCGATGAGCCGGGGTTCTGGGAGAAATACGGCTATCACATCTATGGGGACCCATGGCGAGAACAGCGCTACGCGGGCGACTGACCTGGCAGGCCGCCACGGTCACCTCGGTCACCCGGGAAACGGCCTCGGTGGTCACCATCGAGCTCGACCCGCCGCACTGGCCCGGCCACCACGCCGGGCAGCACCTGGACGTGCGGCTGACGGCCGAGGACGGTTACACCGCCGAGCGCGAGTACTCGATCGCCTCGGCGCCAGGCGAGCCGGTGGCCATCACGGTGGAGCGGCTCAAGGACGGCGAGGTCTCGCCGTATCTCACCGGAGAACTCCGCGCCGGGGACGAACTGGAGCTGCGCGGCCCGGTCGGCGGGTACTTCGTGTGGGAGCCCGGCGACGGCGGGCCGCTGATGCTGCTGGCCGGCGGATCGGGCATCGTCCCGCTGCGGTCCATCTTGCGGCACCGCCGGCGCACTGGCAGCGACACCCCGGCGTGCCTGGTGTACTCCTCCCGCAGCTGGGAGGACGTGATCTACGGTGACGAGCTCGGCCACTACCACGACGGGGTGCAGGTGAGCTACACGCTGACCCGCGGCCATCCGGCGGGATGGACCGGCCACACCGGCCGGATCGACTCGGCCCTGCTCGCAGAGGTCGCCTGGCCCGCCGAAGCGGGCCCGCTGGCCTACATCTGCGGGCCCACCAGCTTCGTCGAGACCGCCGCGGCCGCGCTGGTCGGCCTGGGCTACTCGCCCGAGCGGGTGAAGACCGAACGGTTCGGCGGGACAGGAGGGCACTGATGGACGCAGTGGACGGCAACGCGATCGGCGGCCTGCTGATCGACGTCTTCGGCACGGAGATGACCGCCGCCAGAAGCATCTGCGCAACTTGCGGTGCCAGCAGGCCGGTAGCCGAGCTCGTCGTCTACCGGCGGGCCCCCGGCACCATCGTCCGCTGCCGGACCTGCGGCAGCGTCCTCATGGTGTTGGTCAGGCGCACGGGCGTGACCAGCGTCGACCTCTCCGGACTGGCCAGCTTGAGCCAGCCGGGATCGGCCTTATCCCGGCAGGCGGGATTCAGGGACAGGCCTGCATGCCGGACGAGCGCGCAGATAAGGAACGCAGATAAGGAACAAGGAAGGGATGAACATGGCACACGAAGAGTCGATGTCGATGTCGGACGAGCCGCAGGAAGAGTCGATGTCGATGGGCCAGCCGGACCAGGAATCCATGTCGATGGGCCAGCCGGACCAGGAATCCATGTCGATGGGCCAGCCGGACCAGGAATCCATGTCGATGGGCCAGCCGGACCAGGAATCCATGTCGATGGGCCAGCCGGACCAGGAATCCATGTGATGCGGGGTAGGCCGCATCTTCACTGGTAGCGCGCGTTCCGGGCCCTACATGCCGGTCAGCGGTCAGGAGAGCGTGCCGAACGCTTTCGAAGGCGTCAACAACGTCATCCTTACCGCGGGCCGACAGTTCCTGGAGGCAACTTGGAGCCGGCTAGATACCGCATTACGGTCCGGGGACGCCTGACAAGGCGGCTCATGTCCGCCTTCGAGGGGCTGGACGTGGAGTCAGGTATCGGGCAGACCACCCTCGTTGGTGAGATCCGCGATCAGTCTCATCTATATGGCGTGCTCGACCTAATGCGCGAGCTGGGGCTGGACCTCGTGAGCGTGGAAAGGAACCGGGGGACGCCCGGGCCCGGCGATGAGGAGAGCGCGAGATGAACTGGATAGTGCCGGGCTGTCCAGCCGTGACTTTCTTTACTACGAGCCTTACTCCCGCGCCTGGGCAGGGCCAGGAGCGCATAGGTTGCTGGCGCGGCCCGCTCTTCTACCAGGAAGCGATGCCTATCAGGTCCCGCTACCAGGACGGCGCATATTCCCCCGTACAGCATCATGAGGTCGTCGCCGGTCAGAGGCGTGCCGTGGCGGGCGAGCACGGCGGCGGTTGCGCGGAGCGACGCGACCCGCACCACGGAGTGTGTCCGCCACGATGTCGTTACTGGGGGTGTCGTGCGGGATCGGCCGGCATGTACCCCACGTGGTAGTGCAGCAGTTCCATTCGTGGCGCAGGTAGGTCAAGGCGCGAGCCGGCTAACGCTGACGTCGACGTCGTCGAGGTCGTCTTGTTCGGGTCCGCAGTTCTCGGTGCGAGTTCCGGCCGCGTCGGCCAGGTCGACGTTGCCGACGTAAGCCACGACGACATCGAACCCGTCGGCCGCCAGCTTGGCGGCTATGACCGGCCCATGCCGCCGGGCCTCGTGAGCCGGTCAGCCAGGGCGGCCGCCCTGGCGGGCGGTAGCCCGGTCGCCGGCCCCAGGAAACCGTCTGGCTTGACGATGCGCGTGTGCCCGGGTCAGGCGAGGGTTCGTATCCGGAACTGCCGAAAAGGCAGGTATCAGGAGAGAAAAGAGGAACCGAACGTGAATCTCCGTATCTTCAGACGAGTGCCCGCGCGGAAACGCGGGCTGCTTGCCATGCTCGCGGCGGCGGTGGCCGCGAGCACGTCGCTGGCCGTCGCCGCGGGCGCCGGGACGGCCGCGTCGGCTGCCCCGGCCGCGCCCGCCCGGGCGGACCAGGTACCGGCCGAGGCCACCGGGCTGGGGCAGCTCAGCGGCATCTGCCCGCGAGCAAGCTGACCCTGCCAAGCGCCATCGAGGTCAACCTCAGCCAGGAGTACGTGCGGCTGCCGATCTACCCGGGGATCGCCTACGCGGGTACCTCGCACCAGGAGACGGTCTGGTACATCCTGGAGGATGCCTCTACCTCCGGTGCCGCGGACGACCTGGGCCTGAACTTCGCGCCCAAGCTGGCCAACATCGGCATCTCCTGCCCGGCGTGCGTACAGACCGTCCACCTGATCAACCCGACACCGGAGCAGAACCATTTCGGACCGGCGCCCATCAGCTTCGCGGGCGCGCCGGACTTCAGCCCCACCCGCATCGCGGTCCCCGGGCCGGACGGGTTTCCGCTGGCCAAGTTCCAGCCGGGCGCGGTGGCCGGCCCCGGGTACAGCCCGTTCATCCAGATCGCCGGGTCGGACACCATCTACAACGCGCCGATCATCGCCACCGGCAACGGCCCGTACGACGTGGTGAACCACACCAACACCTCCGACAAGGTGATGGGCATCCACATTGCCCCGTCCCCGGCGGACTCGCCGTCCGGGGCGTTCCAGGAGTCGTGGGCAGACTTGCTGATCACCAAGGGCTTCGACGGCAGCGAGCCGATCGTGTACCTGTCCACCGACGCCGGGCAGCCGCTGACCGCGGTGCTCGAGCGGTCCACCTACGTGCCCGCGCTGAACGACGCCTCCTGCAACGGCTGTGACGACTTCCTCGGCTCGGCCCGCGAGCGGCTGTTCGGCTTCGTCAACGGGCAGACCGGCGTCAACAACCCGAACGCCCAGGGGTTCCAGCACTTCGCCAAGGACGGCCCGATATCGGAGAACGCCGTGC
>Ga0335074_10006403_pt1 | contig 16332 bp, 14 predicted proteins | sample Lox_Sample_23_FD_206715 | JGI IMG/M metagenome (GOLD analysis project Ga0335074, IMG submission 206715) | Soil microbial communities from Loxahatchee National Wildlife Refuge, Florida, United States - Lox_Sample_2.3 | ecosystem: Environmental > Terrestrial > Soil > Wetlands | place: USA...
GTTTTCGGGATCGAGGAGCGCGATGCTCTCGTAGCATGCCAGCGCGTCGATGTCGCGCTGATGCTGGAGGAAAAGCTCGGCCGCCGTCCCGAATTGTTCGATGGCCTCCGCCGACCGGTTCTGCCTCTGCAGCAGAATGCCGTAGCGCATCAGGCGGTCCGGAGGCTGGGGAAACGACCGCAGAAAACGCGTGAAGATCGCCGAGGCCTTGGCGGCGTCGCCCGCCTCGATGTGCCGGTCGAACTGCGCCCCGTAATACTGAGCCGCGAGAGCCGGTTCATTGAGACGCGTATAGATATCGGCCAGCGCTTGCAGGGCTTCCTGGTTGGCGGGAGCCTCTTCGAGCACAGCCTGATATTCGGCCACCGCCTCGCGGAGCTTGTTCTTTTCGAGGCTGCGCCGCGCCCGATCGAGATGTTTATTGAGGTCCGAAGCCATGCGAAATCCCACGTCCTTCGCGCGCTGTGCGTGGCAGGAAAAACCCGCTTGCCTGTTTAGACGCTTCCGCGGATAGCACCTTGCAGGGCGCGAAAGCCCCCGTAAAAACTATATAACGGACGCCTCGCCGGCCTTCAAACGAAATCAGGGCAATGTGTCTGAAAATGGCCAGAGGGCGGTCGGGAACCGGGTCTTCAGTCCGAGGCGGATGCTTCCCGCCGGTGCCTCGGCAGGCGCGTAACCTCGCGCATGGAGCGAAGAGACATTCCGCTGCTCAGCAGGGCGGCGAATCCCAGGAATACGAACGGGAGAGTGAGCGCGATGAAGGCGAAAATCGAGAAGCCGGTCGCCGTGGTCTTTTCGACGTCAAATACGCTCAGGCCGAGGACGCAAAAGAACTGATAGGAGCCGACGTTAGCGGGCGCGTTCGGGAGCGACACTCCCAGGTTGATCACCAGCAGCACAACCACGGCCGCCATAAACGAAAGCGGCAGGCCGTAAGATCGCATCAACGCCCAAAGGGCGAGCACCTGGCAGAATGGCATCAGCAGCGACATAAAGACAGCCGCGTAAAAGCTGGGCGCCGTGCCCATCGCGTGCAAATCCAGCAGCGCCGACATGATTTTGCCCGGTAATTGGCGCCGCCCGATGTGTGGCTCCGAGGTGCCGCCCACCTTGAATTCGAGATAGAAGACGAGCACCACCACGATGGTCACGAGCACGAGGATTACGGCCCCCAGCACGTCCGCCGTGCGCTCGAACCGGCGCGGCAACTGTACGAAGAGCGAGACAAACGCCAGCGACGCCGTCGCGATCACCAGATCGACGAAGCGCTCCACTCCCACCGATCCCAGCACGCGCCCGATCGAAATTCCCTCGGAATTCGAGAGCAGGTAACTGCGCAGAAACTCTCCGGGGCGAAGCGGCAACACAAGATTGGCGAAGAGACCCGAGAAAACCGCGCGAGTCGCATTGCCGACGTGCACTTTCCCGAAAGGGCTCAGCAGGAACTTCCAGCGCAGCGCCTGCACGGCATAACTGATCACGTCGAACGCCATGGCGGCGAGCACCCATCTCCAGTCTGCATTGGCCATGTCGTGCAGCGCCCGGACGATGTGGAAATCGTGGAGAACCCAGATCAGGCAGACGGTCGCCAGCCCGTAGCCGAGGATGAGCAGGATTCTCGATCGCTCGGGTTTCTCGCGATTGGACTGAGAGGTCAACTCAGCTATTCCGGAAGCTCCAGGCATTTTGGATAGACAAGGTCTCTTTTGTTTCTAGGCCGCACACGCGTCCCAAGCCTACGATAGAGGTTTTGGCCGCGCAATCGGAGGGCGGCGGCTACTTTCGGGCCCGCGAGATTCGCCTGCCGCCCAGGACGGGCGTATAATAACAGGGAGAGATGAAATTCCTCGCTCAAAAGTCTGTGCCCGTTCTCCCCTGTTTACTTGGATGAAAACCCCACAGGCCGTGGATCGCCGCGAACGGGTTTTGCTGGTGGGCGTCGCCCTGAAGAGGGCGCGCGCGAATGCCCTTTCGCGCCAGAATGGCGATGGAGTGCCCGATCGCGATTCGCTCGATGAACTGCAGGAACTGGCCGAGAGCGCCGGGGCGAAAATCGAGGGCAGCCTTCTGCAGGTCCGGGAAGCGCTCGATCCTGCGACCCTGGTGGGGCGCGGCAAGCTCGAGGAGATTCGCACCGAGGCCCAGGTCCGCGATGTGCCGCTTGTGATTGTCGATCACGATTTGACGCCCGTGCAGCTCCGCAATATGGAGAAGGGCACGGGATGCCGCGTGATCGACCGGACGCAGCTGATCCTCGATATTTTCGCCACGCATGCTCACACCCGGGAAGGGCAGCTCCAGGTGGAGCTCGCGCAATTGAATTATCTCCTCCCCCGGCTCACCGGGCGCGGCGAAGAGCTCTCGCGGCTCGGCGGAGGAATCGGGACGCGAGGCCCCGGAGAGCAAAAGCTCGAAACGGACCGCCGCCGCATCCGCGATCGCGTGCGCAAAATCGAGCAGGCCATCGAAACGGTCCGCAAGCAGCGCGCCACGCGGCGGCGGGCGCGGCAGGCCGTGCCGCTCGGCATGATCGCGTTCGTGGGATATACGAACGCGGGCAAATCGACGCTCTTCAACGCGCTCACGGACGCGAGCGTGCTCACGTCCTCGAAAATGTTTGCGACTCTCGATCCCACCATCCGCGCGATCCGCCTGCCCTCGCGGCGGCGCGTCCTTTTGTCCGACACGGTCGGATTTCTGCGCGACCTTCCCCCGGATTTGATCGCCGCGTTCCGCGCAACCCTCGAGGAAGTGCAGGAGGCTGCGCTGATCCTCCACGTGACCGACATTTCCAATCCGCATCATGCCGAACACGATGCGGAGGTGCTCGGCGTGCTGCGGCAACTTGGCGTCGAGGATCGCCCGCGACTCCACGTGCTGAATAAGATCGACCGTCTCACCGAGCAAGACGTTAAAGCGTTGATGGATTCAAACGGGCGCGGCGCGGATACGGCGTTTGTATCAGCGGCAACAGGCGCGGGTCTCGATGAACTGCTGAAAAAGATCGACGCGAGCATGCCCGTCGATCCGCTGTTGCGCCTGCATCTGCGCCTGCCGCTCGCGGACGGCCGCAGTCTTTCCGTGGTGCAGGGGCGGGGTCGCGTCCTTCGGTCGGAAGTGCGCGAGGGCAGCCTCGAATTGGAAGCTGAGATTCCGGAGTCGGCTGCTCGCGAGCTTCGCGAGTTTATCTTGGAATAGATTTGTGCGGAGTGCATGTACTAGAACCAGCTGGTGTGGAAAACCCTGTGGAAAAGGCCCGTCGATTCGTCAGCTTCGGGATAGAAACCGGCCGAGCGCCGGTCCGGCACCTGATCGAGTCCTTGTGGATAACACTATTTGTATCAGCAATATAGCGATGTCCAACGCTTCGTTTCCTCAGGTTTGGCAATCTGCCGGTTCATCAGGAGCGTCGCCCGGAATTTGCACAGCGCTAGGGCATTCCTTGCGCTAAAAGTAACGAGCGAGAGGATTTGCCTCTCTCGTTACGGTCCGGAAATCACCGCGATAGACCTGTACCGTTGACTCGGCAATGACCGCAGGACTATGATTTCACCTTGAGACTGCCGTCGTGCTAGGGACGGCTCCGTCGGTCTGTCTTTCCGAGAGCGAAATGAACCTGCCGAACAGCCTGACGATTCTGCGGATCTTCTTCGTTCCGCTCCTCGTTGTCGTTCTCCTCACGCGCCAGCCGAATTGGAACTTCTGGGGCTTGCCCATTCATTTCGAGGTCTGGGGCGTCCTGATTCTGCTCGTGGCGGCGGCTACCGATGCGATGGACGGGTACTTGGCGCGGTCCCGCGGCGAGATCACCACGCTCGGAATTCTGCTCGACCCGATCGCGGACAAACTCTTGATCTCGGCAGCCTTCGTGTCGCTGGTTTCGATGGGGCTCATCCAGGCGTGGATGGTCGTCATCATCATCGGCCGGGAGTTCATGGTCGTTGGTCTTCGGGAAATCGCGTCCGTCGAGGGATTGGTGATTCCCGCGTCGCCCCTCGGCAAGGGGAAAATGATTCTGCAGGTGCTCGCGGGCTGCATCGTGATTCTGACGGCCAATCATCCCGCGCTGAAATTGGTCGGAACCGTTCTGCTGTGGCTGGTAGTGCTCAGCGCGGTGGCCTCGGCGATCCACTATTTCCAGATGTTCTGGGGGCAGATCAATTTCCGCGTGGAGCAGCGCCGCACCCGCGTTCTCGTGGTCGATCCGAAAGAAAAACCGCAGGATGTCCTCAGCAGGTAATCACGAAAAGAAATTGCTGCTGGATGTGGCGCGTCGAGCTATGAGCGCCGCCGTCGAGGGCCGCGAATTCGCGGGGCAATTGCCGGAGTTGTCGACTCTGCAGAATTTGGGCGGGGCATTCGTCACGCTCCACCGGCGCGGCCGGCTGCGCGGCTGCGTTGGGCAAGTAGCTTCGGGCGGAGTGCTGGTCGAAACGGTAGCTCGTTGCGCCCGATCGGCGGCGCTCGAAGATCCGCGGTTCGATCGCGTCCGTCCCGACGAGCTTGCCGAGATCGAGATCGAGCTTTCTGTTTTGTCCCGGCTCGAAATAATAGCGCCGCAGCAGATTCAAGCCGGCAAGCACGGCCTGATGGTGAGTCTCGGGAAAGAACGAGGCGTCCTGCTACCCCAGGTCGCGACGCAGTTTCGTTGGAGCGGCCAGCGCCTGCTCGAAGAAACCTGCGTCAAGGCGGGCCTCGACCGCGATGCCTGGAAGAATCCGGAAGTGCGTGTGCAGGGGTTTACCGCGGAGATATTCAGCGAATCGGATGTGGGCGAATCCGGCGCGGAAGCCGGAACAGGCCCCGCCGGCGATCCCGGCTACTCGAGCTCGACGTAATCGCCCGGATAAATCTCGCGCACGCTGAACGTGATCAGCACGGTCGACGAATTGGGACCGGTCCGCAGCACCACTCCCTCGCCAACGTCTTCGCGCGGCGTGTTGCTCCAGTCGTACTTTTTGGAGACGCTGCCGAAGCCGTACAGCGGAAAGAACGGCACGGAAAGCTGATCGTTCTGATCGAACGCGTAGCGCGGATCCTGATACACCGTTTCGTGCTGAGTCCCGGTGTAGCGGAAGATCCGGAAATAGTCGCCGACCTTCACGCCCTGGCCGTTCCCCAGATTCACGTAGACCACGTCCTCGCGTCCCGCCTGGGCCTGGAAATTTTTGCCGATGATGATCATCGCGAGCGGCTTGCCGTTTGCCGGCGTGAACTCGTCGAAATGCGCTTCGGATTTGAGCGGCGGCGCCGGACGTTCCGTGAAGGGCAGCAGAATGTCGCCGCGCTGCAGCATGTCGCAGGAATGCTCGATCTTGGCCACCGAAGTATTGGCGAAAACCCGCGTCACGCGAACGCGCCCTTCATCGGCCCAGACCTTGCCCATTTTCTTCAGGATCATGTCCTGCCACTTGGTCCATTCGATTCCGTAGGGATCTTCGACTTCGCGTACCACGGAGAAGACGTCGCCCACGTTTACGCCCTGGCTCGCTCCCCGATTGATGTAGACGTTGTCGCCTTCGTCGAAGGTCAGCCGGTAGTTCGATTCTTCGCCTGTAATAATGAAGGCACCCTGCGGGACGGACTCCGTCGTCACCGTACCCGAGCAATAGAGATCGTTGGGGGTCGGGACCGGAACCTGCATGCTCTGCGCCGATGCGATCGTTCCAGAAAGGGCCACTATGAGACCGGCAAGGACAATTTTCCCACGCATGATGCTCGCTCCTTCACGCTGATTCGTAGCGCCGAAAGGGCTGGCGCTCCCCAATGACCTGACCGTAACATTGGCTTTCGAGAGCGTCAAGATAATGGTCGCGCGGGCTTTACACATTGGGTACCGCATGGTAGAAGCGAGAATTCCTCTTCCGCACGGCTTTTGGCGCGCGGCGAGGCCTCACTCCCAAGAGGTTGGAAACACAGCGTGTTAGGGCGAGATAAGGTGTGCGCCGTGGTGGCGGCGCCGGATGCAAAATCCATGTGGGCGCAGCTGGGGCGGGCTGCCCGGTGCACGCGCACCATTGAATTGCGGCTCGATTGGATTTCGAGCGATCGCGAAATCAGCAAGTTCTTGCGAAGCCTCGAAACGAGCCGCCCCGCGCGGCGCGGCCTCACGCTGATTGCCACGTGCCGCCGGCGCATGGCGGGCGGCCGCTATGGTGGCACCATCGCGAATCAGCTTGTCCACCTGGCGGATGCGATCCGGGCAGGGTGCGCGTGGTACGACCTCGAAATCGAAACTCTTCGCCAGTGCCCGCAAGAGCTTGTCGGCGTGCTCCTCGGCGAAGGGCGGCAACTGGCATCGGCTCATTTTTTCGAGCGCATGCCGAAGAATCTCTCGCGCGTGGCTGCGGAGCTGCGGCGAACTCGCCCCGCGGCGATAAAAATTGCCGCTCGATGTGATTCGCTGGCAGAGAGCCGGAAGCTCCTGGATTTTGCGCGAAAGCAGCGCAAGATCGTCGCGATCCCCATGGGCGATGTAGCGCTGCCCGCGCGCATCCTCGCCTTGCGCGAGCGAAATTCGTTCGCGTATGCGCCGGTCGAAAATGCCACGGCGCCGGGGCAGGTCTCTCTTGCCGAGATCGAGGAGACATATCGCGCCGGCCGCCTCGGCGCGCGCACCGGTGTCTACGGCGTAATCGGCAATCCCGTTGGACATTCGCTTTCGCCGGCGATGCAGAATGCGGCCTTTGCCGCGCGCCGGATCGATGCGGTCTACGTGCCGTTTCTGGTGCTTGGTCTGAGGGATTTTCTGGATTCGATCGGCTCGCTCGGGATTCGGGGCTTCAGCGTGACGCTGCCGCACAAAGAGAAAATCCTGAGGCACCTCGACGGCTGCGATCCGCTGGCCGCTCGAATTGGGGCCGTGAATACGGTCGTGGTACGAGGCGGCGGAAAGCTCTACGGATACAACACGGACTACGTCGGCGTGCTGCGAGCCATCGAGAAGCGAATTCCCCTGCGAGGCAGCCGCGTGCTGATCGTAGGAGCCGGCGGCGCGGCGCGGGCTGTGGCTTTTGCGCTTGCGACGGCGGGTGCGTCGGTATGTGTCACTGCGCGCCGGCCGTCGCGCGCGCAGGCCTTGGCGAAGGCATCCGCTGGAGAAGCAATTGCGCGCAATCGCCTGCGCGGCGAATTTTTCGATGCGATTGTGAATGCCACGCCGGTCGGCATGCATCCGGCGGTCGGCGAATCGCCGCTCGATGCGCGCGAATTGAATTGCCGGCTCGTATTTGACACCATCTATCGTCCGCGCGTGACGAAGCTTCTGCAGCTGGCGGCCCGGCGCGGCATCGAAACAGTTTCGGGCGTCGAGATGTTCGTCGCGCAGGGCGCCGCGCAATGGGAAATCTGGACGGGCGAACGCGCGCCGGTGAATGCTATGCGGCGCGCCGTGGTTCGGGCGCTCGCGGCCGCCGAAAAAATCAGGCCTGCGCCGCGCGGCAAGAAGTGAAATTCCTGAGAAAGATTTCGTATCGGACGATGATTCAGCCGGACTTCAAGACGTTCACCCGCCTCGCGCGCGAAGGCAACCTCGTGCCCGTCTACGACACGTATACGGCCGACCTGCTGACGCCGGTCGGCGCGTACCTCCGCATCGCCCGCCGCGCGAAATATGCCTTTCTGCTCGAGAGCGTGGAGGGCGGCGAAAACATCGGTCGCTACACCTTCACCGGCGCGAATCCCGAGGAAGTGTTTCGCGCGCGCGGGCGCGTCTGCGAACTCGAGACCGGCGGCAAGACGGTTCGCTTTGACGAAAATCCCGTGGAACAGCTCAAACGCCTCACGGCGCGCTACCGCCCGGTGCGCGTGCCCGGGATGCCCCCGCTCACCGCTGGCGCGATCGGCTATTTCGCCTACGATATGGTGAGGCTGGTCGAGCGAATTCCCGACACGGGCCGCGACGATCTCGGCGTCGACGACACGATGATGATGTTTTATCTCGGCCTCGTGGCGTTTGACCGCGTGCAGCATCGCGTCTGGATCATTCGCAACGTGTTCACCGAAGGTCCCGGCAGCCTGCGCGCGAAATACAACGCGGCCGTGCGGGAGATCGGCCGCACGCGGAAAATGCTCGAGAAGCCGCTGCCCGAGTCATCGCCTGCGCGGCGCGCGAAGCCTCTGCATGTGAAATCGAATATGACGAAGCCGCAGTTCACCTCGGCGGTGCGCAAGGCCAAGTCGTATATTCGCGCGGGCGACGCGTTTCAAATCGTGGTCAGCCAGCGATTCGAGGCGCGCACGAGCGCCGATCCTTTCGAGATTTACCGCGCGCTGCGCGTCGTGAATCCTTCGCCCTATCTCTACTATTTGAAGCTCGGCGATCTCTCGGTGGTCGGCAGCTCGCCCGAAATGCTCGTGAAGGTGCAGGGGCGCGACGCGTTTTACCGGCCGCTCGCCGGCACGCGCCCGCGCGGGCGCAGCGAGAAGGAAGATGAAAAGCTCGAAGCCGAGCTTCTCGCCGACCCCAAAGAACGCGCCGAGCATGTGATGCTCGTCGACCTCGGGCGCAATGATCTCGGCCGCGTGTGCGAATATGGTTCCGTCAAGCCGGAGCGGCTGATGTTCGTCGAGCGCTATTCGCACGTGATGCATCTCGCGTCGAGCCTGCGCGGGCGGCTGCGCGATGATGTCGATTGCTTCGATGCGCTGATGGCCTGCTTTCCCGCGGGAACGCTTTCGGGAGCGCCGAAGGTGCGCGCCATGGAGATCATCGACGAACTCGAGCCCACGCGCCGTGGAATCTATGCGGGCGCTATCCTCTATCTCGATTTTTCCGGCAATCTCGATTCGTGCATCGGGCTGCGCACGCTCGTCGCGAAAAACGGGCGCGCCTACGTCCAGGCAGGTGCCGGAATCGTCGCGGATTCCGTTCCCGAGCGCGAGTATGTGGAATCGGCCAACAAGGCGCGCGCGGTGCTGCGGGCGCTAGAAATCGCGCACGGCGGCGGAAAATGACGCCGCAACGGCATCCTCGCGCCCTCGGCTGGTAGTTCAAGTCGGAAATTCGCAGGATAGTTTTTCACGAGGCCGAGGCTTCAGCCCCGGCGTAAATCGCGCAAGCTCACTGGGCTTTAGTGTGTCTGACAACTCCGGCCTTGCGTCAGGGCACGATTGAAGTCGTGCCGTAAGCTCCGGCCCTGCGTCAGGGCACGATTGAAGTCGTGCCGTAAGCAGCCGGCCTTGCGTCAGGGCACGACTTCAGTCGTGCCGCAAGCAGCGCAAAATCAACGCGGCTTTAGCCGCTGAGGTGCAGCTTTTCTAGTTCTCACACAGGCTCTTTAGTCCCTGCAGCGACTCCGAGTTTTTCATGGAATCTCTGATTCGAGACAGTAGAATAGAGCCGTATGATCCTCCTGCTCGACAACTACGATTCCTTCACCTACAACCTGGCCCAGTATCTCGGCCAGATGGGGCAGGAGCTGCTGATTCGCCGCAACGATCGGATCACCCTCGACGAGATCGAAGAAAGCAAGCCCGAGCGCATCGTGATTTCGCCCGGGCCGTGCACCCCGAAAGAAGCGGGCGTCAGCGTCCCTTTGATCGAGCGCTTTGCCGGCAAGATTCCGATTCTGGGCGTTTGCCTGGGGCATCAGTCCATCGGCGCGGCATTCGGCGGGCGCGTGATCCGCGCGCCCAAAGTGATGCACGGCAAGACCAGCCAGATTCACCACGATGGCGAGACGATTTTCTACGGCCTGCCGCAGGATTTTCAGGCCACCCGCTACCACTCGCTGATCGTCGAGCGGAAATCGCTGCCGCGCGAGCTCGAAATCTCGGCCGAAACCGCCGACGGCACGATCATGGGCCTGCGCCACCGCAAAATGAAGGTCGAAGGCGTGCAGTTCCACCCCGAGTCGGTGCTCACCGACTCAGGTTTCCGCCTCCTCGAAAATTTCCTCACCATCTAGCGTCCCAAGCCAGAAACTCGCAGTACAGTTTTTCGGGAGTCGCGATCGGAGTCCGTGTGACAACCGGGAATCTTTGTAGGTCGTAGCTTCCAGAGTTTGTGTGACAACCCACGAGTGTTTGCGCGGGTCTTTGCTTCGGCCCGCGAGGGCAACGGTGGAAGCGTGGGCCTTTAGGCCCTCGAAAAAGTGCTCTTCGTATAGCGGCTTTAGCCGTGGGCCTTGTTTCTCGAACGCTACGACACGGGAGCGTTTGTAGGTCGTGGCTTCCAGCCGCGACATGACCCCTGCCAAATGATTATGGGCTTCAGTCCCTGAAGTTCTCAAACCGTTGCTACAAAGACCCTTTAGCCCCGGCGCAGTCGCGCAGCTCACCGGGGCTTTCGGAGGCTGTTGAGACTCTCAATTTCGCTCGAAGGGCGGGGTCTAGATCGTGCCGGAAACGCCATCATTTGAGAGGGTCTTCATAGAAGACCCGATTCCCGATACTAAAATCCTACGACGCGGTGCGCGAGTGGCCCTTTTCGGCTTGCGAAAAGGTGACGAGGGCGTCGAGCTTCTCGCGCGCGGCGCCGGAATCGATCGATTTCGTGGCGAGATGCACGCCTTCAAGGAAATCAGCCGCATGGCCCGCGGCGACCAAAGCCGCGCTGGCATTCGCGAGCACGATCTCGCGGTGCGGCCCATGTTCGCGATACAGCATCGACCGGCCGAAGATTTTGTGAATGATTTCCGCGTTTTCCTTGGCATCGCCGCCGCGAATCTCTTCGATCGGCGCGCGATGCAGCCCGAAATCTTCCGGCGTCACCGTAAGGCTGCGGACCACACGATCGCGCAGCTCGGCAACGTACGTCTCGCCCGAGATCGAAATCTCGTCCAGCCCGTCGGCCCCGTGCACCACAAACGCGCGCCGCACGCCAAGTTCGCCGAGCGCCCGCGCCAGAAGCTCTGTGTAGCTTTCATCGTAGACGCCGACGACCTGCGCCGAGGCCCCGGCCGGATTGGTAAGCGGCCCCAGCAGGTTGAAGACGGTGCGCATCTTGAGCTCGCGGCGCGCGGTCATCGCGTGGCGCGTCGCCGCATGCACGGCCGGCGCGAAGAGAAATCCGATGCCGATCTCTTCGATCGCGGCCGCCACGCGTTCCGCTGGAAGATCGATGCGCACGCCGAGCTGCTCCAGAACGTCCGCCGAGCCGCAGCGCGAGCTGATCGAGCGGTTCCCGTGTTTCGCCACGCGCACGCCCGCTCCGGCCACCACAAAGGCCGCGGCGGTGGAGACGTTGAAAGTGCCCGAGGCGTCGCCGCCCGTGCCGCAGGTGTCGACGAGCGCCTCTTCCGCAATGTGCGAATGCCCTGGAAAAATCGGCGTCGCGTGGCGGCGCATCGCCGTCGCGAAACCCACCAATTCATCGACGGTTTCGCCCTTCATGCGCAGCCCGGTGAGCAGCGCCGCAATCTGCGCGTCGGTCGCGCGCCCGGCGAGAATCTCTTCCATCGCCGCTTCGGCCTGCGCGCGGGAGAGGTCTTCGTCTGCGACGATTTTTTCGAGCGCTTCGTGGATCATGTGCGTCCAGGCGCAAGCGCAGCCGCTTGCTCGCCTCTGTGGATGCAGGTAAACTGCTTCGTTTGCACCGTGAATAAATACTAGCACTATTAAGGCGACCTTCAGTCGGGCCGATACGATCAGCATGAAAATCCACGAATATCAGGCCAAAGCAATTCTCGCGAAGTTTGGCGTTCCGGCGCCGCGCGGAGAAGTCGTCTTCAAGAAAGAGGACGCGCGGGTGGTCGCGCAGCGCCTCGGCACGCCGGTAGTCGTCGTGAAGGCGCAAATTCACGCAGGCGGGCGCGGCAAAGCCGGCGGCGTGAAGCTGGCGAAATCGCCGGACGAAGCGGCGTCGCTCGCGAGCAGCATTCTCGGCATGACCTTGGTGACTCCGCAAACCGGCCCCGAAGGCCGCGTGGTGCGGCGCCTCTTGATCGAAGAAGGCCTCGACATCAAGCGCGAAATCTATCTGAGCATCCTCGTCGATCGCGCGGTGGGCGCGCCCGTCTTCATGGCGAGCGCCGCGGGCGGCATGGAAATCGAGGAAGTGGCGAAGGAGCATCCGGAAGCGATCCTGCGCCAGACGATCCGCCCCGAGACGGGTTTTCAGCCCTATCACGCGCGCAAGCTGGCATTCGGCCTCGGCTTTTCGCCCGAGCTTGCCGGCGTCGCGCTGCCTTTCATGCAATCGCTCTACCGCGCGTTCCTCGAAACCGACGCTTCATTGCTCGAAATCAATCCCTGCGTTATCACCGGCGACGGCCGGCTGGTGGCGCTCGATGCGAAAGTGAATTTCGACGACAACGCGCTCTATCGCCATCCCGAATTCAAAGATCTCCGGGATCTCGACGAAGAAACGCCGCTCGAAGTCGAAGCCTCGAAATTCAAACTCAATTACATCAAGCTCGATGGCACCGTCGGCTGCATGGTCAATGGCGCGGGCCTGGCCATGGCCACCATGGACATCATCAAACTCTGCGGCGGCAGCCCGGCGAATTTCCTCGATGTCGGCGGCGGCGCGTCCGAAGAGCAGGTGAAAAACGCCTTCCGCATTTTGCTGAGCGACCCGAATGTGAAAGGCGTGTTCGTGAATATTTTCGGCGGAATCCTCCGCTGCGACGTGCTGGCGAGCGGCGTGGTGAACGCGGCCAAAGAGCTGAAATTCAAGGTGCCGGTCGTGGTCCGCATGCAAGGCACGAATGTCGAGCAGGGCCAGGAAATCCTGCGCGAATCCGGCCTGAACTTCACGATCGCAAGCGGCATGAAAGATGGCGCGGAAAAAGTCGTGAAACTTGCAGGGAGATAGAAGGAAGCACGGGAAGTGGAGGAGAAACCGACTCGAGCGGGGCCCATACGCCGATATCGCGACTTGCTGGTGTATCAGCAAGCGTATCGGCTAACGCTTGAGGTTTCCAAGCTGTCTCGAGGGTTTCCGAGGCATGAGCAATTTGAGCTTGGCAGGCAAATTCGTGCATCTTCGCGATCCGTTGCCGCGAACATTGTCGAGGGATGGGCTAAGCGGCAATCCGCGGCCGAGTTTAAGCGCCACCTCCAAATTGCGATTGGCGAGTGCGAAGAAACGAGATTTTGGCTTGAACTTGCGAGCGACGAAGGCTTGGCGTCAAAGTCGATTTCAGAGTCCCTCGCGACGGAATACGCGAAGCTAGGAATGATGATCCGCAACTTATGGAAGGAGTGGCGAAAACTATGAGCAAGCATTTGTCCTTTGCATCCTGTGTCTCCTTTGCTTCCTCCGCCTCACTTTCATGAGCGTACTCGTCGATAACAACACGCGGCTGCTCGTGCAGGGCCTCACCGGCCGCGAAGGCGGCTTCCACGCCCAGCAGATGATCGAATACGGCACGAAAGTGGTCGGCGGCGTCACTCCCGGCAAGGGCGGGACGAAGCATCTGGGCGTGCCGGTCTTCGATACGGTCGGCGGCGCGGTGCGCGAGACGGGTGCGAACGTCTCGGTGATCTTCGTTCCGCCGCCGTTTGCGGCCGACGCAATTCTCGAAGCGATGGACGCGGAACTGCCGCTCGTCATTTGCATCACCGAGGGCATTCCGACGCTTGATATGGTGCGCGTAGCCGCCGCGCTGAAAAAGTCGAAGTCGCGTCTGATCGGACCAAACTGCCCGGGCATCATCTCGCCGGGCAAATGCAAGATCGGGATCATGCCGGGCTCGATTCACAAGCAGGGCAATGTCGGGCTCGTCAGCCGCAGCGGCACGCTCACCTATGAGGCGGTCGATCAGCTCACGCGCCTCGGCATCGGCCAATCCACCTGCATCGGCATTGGCGGCGATCCGATCATCGGCACCACATTTCTCGACGCCGTAAAGATGTTCAACGACGATCCGGAAACGCATGCGATGGTAATGATCGGCGAAATCGGCGGCAACGCGGAAGAAATCGCCGCCGATTTCATCAAACAGCATGTGAAAAAGCCCGTCGTCGGCTTCATCGCCGGGCAGACGGCGCCGCCGGGACGCCGCATGGGCCACGCCGGCGCCATCATCAGCGGCGGCCAGGGCACCGCCGCCGATAAATACAAAGCCATGCGCGCCGCCGGAATCCATACGGTGCAGAGCCCCGCCGAAATCGGCGAAACGCTCGCGAAAGCAATCAAGAAGTAAATAGGCAGGGAAGCAAGAGACACGGAAGCAGGGAAAAGGCGGAGGCCGTGCCGATCCGCACATATCGCGACCTTGAAGTGTTTCAGGAGTCCTACGCCGCGGCTCTCGACATATCGAAGCTCGCGAAGCGGTTCCCGCCTTTCGAACAATTGGAATTGGGGCGGCAAATCAGAAGGGCCGCGCGATCGATTCCCGCGAATATCGTGGAAGGATGGGCGAAGCGGCAGTCGGTCGCGGAATTCAAACGCTATCTTCAAGTCGCAGTTGGTTCCTGCGATGAAGTCAAAATGTGGCTCGAAATGAGCAAGGACGAAGGATATATTTCTCGAGACATATTCGAGACGCGAACGTCCCGGTACAATCGAATCGGAGCGATGCTGGGAAGCCTTTGGAAGAATTGGCAGGGACCCGCGCGATGAGCTAAGGTTTTTCCCTGCTTCTCTGCTTCCGTGCTTCCTGCATCCGATTCCGCTGACTATTAAAACCTATCGTGGAGGAAAGATACTTGTCTCTTGAACGCACTCTTGCAATCATCAAGCCCGACGCGGTGGGCCGCAATCTGACCGCCGACATTCTAAGCCGCATTCACGCGGCGAAGTTTCAGATCGTGGCGATCAAATCGCTGCGCCTCACCAAATCCGAAGCCGAGGGATTCTACGCCGTCCATCGCGAGCGGCCATTCTTCGGCGAGCTGACGGAATTCATGAGTTCGGGCAAGGCGGTCGTGATCGTTCTTGAAGCCGAAGGCGCCATCGCGAAATGGCGCGAGACGATGGGCGCCACCGATCCCGCCAAAGCCGCGCCCGGCTCGATCCGCCGCGAGCTGGGCACCAGCATCCAGTACAACTGCACGCACGGATCCGACGCGCCCGCGACCGCTGCGTTCGAGATCGGCTATTTCTTCTCGGGCCTCGAGCTGATTTAGAGGCTCGTCGAAAAACTTGACAGTTTTAGGGGGTCGGACCTTCAGGTCCGACACAAAGACGTCGCGCGAAGCGCGTACCGCTGCGCCGGTCCACCTGCAGCATGTGTTGTTCGACTTCGCCGCCGCCACGCAGGCTCTTGAGTTCCTGAGTTCGCTGTGTCCGGGGCCTTTCGGCAAGCTGTTAGGATTCGATTCTTACCAGAATTCCGTCGGGAGTCCTTCGACGTGAGCGAAATGTCGATCCAGCGTGATCAGGATCATGCCATGGCGGGTTGCCGTCGCGGCGATCCAGATATCGTTCTGGGGAATCGGCTTTCCTTTGCGCCGTAAGTCAGCTTGAATGCGCCCGTAGCGGTCGGCGATCTCGATATCCCACTCCAGAACGGGAATTTCGGCGCAGATGCGCCGTACCTCCCCAGCGTTGAAATCGCTCCGGGTCGACTGGTGAGCCCCGGCGTACATTTCTCCAACGCTGATGAAGCTCAGAAAGCATCGGAAGTCATGGCCCATTCGCCAGCGAAGACTCGGGTCGCGGCTCAGCAGCTTGATCAGCGCGTTGGTGTCGATCAGAAACTCACCACTCATTGGCGTCCACGCGGCCGCAGCAGTCGTCGATGATGCGCGTCAGTTCGTCCGCATCTTCGTGGCTGATTCGACCCATCAGCCTCATGAGTGCCTCGGCAGAAGCTCCCCGAGATCTCGAAATCGATTCCGTGCCCGCCGGGGCCTTGTTGTATTCAGTCTCGTACCAATCCAGGAGCTCGTGGTATTGCTCCGGCAAATCCTCGCGGTGCGGAGCGGATTTCCCGTCCCGGCGCGAAGGGTGCACCGGATCTCCGGGCCGAAACAACCTTCGGCGCCCGGTACCCGTTCGAGTCAGCATGCGGTGCTTGGCGGGACTCGCGGGCTTCGATGCCACGCAGTGAGTCGAGATGTGCTGAGATATCCCTGGTCGGCGAGCTCCCGCAGCGTCCAATATCTCGCAGCGCTGCTGGATGTCCTTCTTCGAGAAGTTGCCCCGATCTGGGTGCTCCCGGTGCAACAATGCGGTGGCAATCCAAACTTGGTCGGCAACACTGAGACTTGCAGTAATGTCCAGCTTCACGGGGCTCCGCCTCGGCTACGTTTGTAACATCTCTTCGACAACAATGTCAATATATTATGTTCTGTATGCAAGTAATGTTATTCTATTTTATTAGATGCTTAGGTAGTCTGGCGGGCAGTTTTTGCGAATCGCGCTAGAATGAGCCCGATCGGGAATCGCATGGACCCCTCGCGCGAACTCGGAAAGCTGCTGCTGATTGCAGGCATCGT
>Ga0335074_10006404_pt1 | contig 16330 bp, 14 predicted proteins | sample Lox_Sample_23_FD_206715 | JGI IMG/M metagenome (GOLD analysis project Ga0335074, IMG submission 206715) | Soil microbial communities from Loxahatchee National Wildlife Refuge, Florida, United States - Lox_Sample_2.3 | ecosystem: Environmental > Terrestrial > Soil > Wetlands | place: USA...
AAGATGGCCGGGAAGTGAGGTCCTCCACGGCCAACATCTCTTTGCGGGCCTTTGCGTCGAAGTAAGGGCGAACGCGCTCCCTGGTAGTCAGCTCGCGCCCGATCATCGCCTTTACGAGCGCGGCCCTGTCGACTTCGGAGCGGAGTGCGCTCAGCACTTTGGCACCGTCCCTCAGTACTGTGACGCGGTCGCTGATGGCGAGCACCTCGTCCAACCTGTGGCTGATGAAGCCGAGCGTGTAGCCGGCGGCGCGGAGGCTCCTCATAACCTCGAACAGGGTCCCGGCCTCTTTCCCGGTTAGCGGGGAGGTCGGCTCGTCGAAGTAGATCACTACGCATCGATGGACCAGGGCGCGCGCACATTCGACGAGCTGCTGCTGGGCGACGCTCAGCTGTTCTGCTTTCACCTCCGGGTCTATGTCCAAGCCCACTCTGTCGAGGTACGCGGAAGCGTCGCGCCTCATGGGCCTCCAGTCCACGTTGAACCCCAGCCGACCGCGTCGCAAGATGCCGACGAAAAGGTTCTCGGTGATGGACAGCGACTGCATCAACGCTGGTTCCTGAGGCACGAGGTAGATCCCCCGGTGCTGAGCAGAACGCGGTGACAGCCCGCTAAGGCGGTCCTCGCCGAGGAGAAGGTCCCCCGAGTCAGGCTGGTAGACGCCGGACATGATCTTGAGCAAGGTGGATTTTCCCGCGCCGTTCTCCCCGACGACCGAGTGGATCTCCCCAGGTTCGAAGGTGATGTCTACCTGCGCGAGCACGGTCGCCCCATCGAACGATTTGGTCAGACGGCGGCCCTGGTAGCACAAACCCGCGGGTTGCCGCGCCAAGGCCCCCCCTGGTTGATCGTCATCATCCAGTTCGGGGACCACAAAGGTCGGCCCCGTGTGAGCGTTCATGCCCTAATTCCGTGCCGCACAGTCGTGGCTAAACACGTCAGAAGAGAATGTTTCGGAAAAACATGGGACCGATTCGCGAGCGCGTTTCATCAAAGGACATCGACCCACCTATCTCGCTGCACCCCTTGCTCACTCTTGTGAGAGCGCTAACATGATAGCGCTCACATGACCATAGCAGCAATCGCACAATTCATGTACGCGCGATCGGCCCCTACCAAATTCCCTTGCACCAAGGCAAAGGTTTTCCTTGGATGACGGCCAAATGAGCTAGTCACATGAGCCACAATTTCTATATGCCTGGACGTGCCGGGGGGTCGACGGGTTCGGTCGTCTTCTCCCGGCGTACAACAGCTGGGACACGCCAATAAACCGCGCGCCAGCATAAAGGAAGTCGCAAAGGAGGCGGGTACAATGCTCGGTGCCGTTTACGCGATGGCCCAGTCCGAGGACCCCGGAGACCACTGTGTGATACCAGACGATGTGGGCGTGGTCACCTCGCGGTCACCCATCTCATCGAGTTCGGAAGGAAGGGGATTGCCCATATAACCGGACCGCGGCACTTTGAAGCAGCGTGTCGCCGGGCCAGGGGAGCGATGACGACCCTCGCCCAGGCAATTTGGACGGCTGGCCGCGCTAGAACTGCTGGCCGCGATCGACCGCCCTCCCGTGGGCTTATAACCGTACCCTGCACCCCGCGTAACGCAAGGTTGGGTAACAATTACAGAGGAACCGTTTGAGCGTTCGGGGAGCTAAATGGTGAGCCACCGCAACTGCAATTGCTCCCTCGCAGTGCGGCCGCTCCATTGGTTGCCCCGACCCAGCTACCCTGGCCCCCGATCGGCGCACCGCGACGTCTCACGGCTCCTGGCAACCCGGGACAAGCCCGCCTCGCGACCTGACCGCGCCCAACCCGCTAGAGCCGAGCTCTCGGGTGACCGTGGCCCCTTTTGTCCTCAGCCCGGCGAACACGAAGAGCCGTGCTGTCTCGGCGCCGCTAACCACGGAGCGGAGGTCGGGCCCGGGCTGAAGTCCCCCGTAAGGGGGTCCTGGACGTAGTAGACGGGCGCTTCCTCGAGGGAGGCCAGGCGTGCGACGGCGGCGCAAAGATGCTCCACGTCGGCGACTGAGCCATTGATCCCAAGGCTTGCCCGCACGCCGCCTGGCATCCGGGTGCGGTCGCCTCGACTGACCTGAGCTCGGTACTCCTCGATCTCCTGTTTCCCGAGGCCGAGCAACCGCATGAGGTAGGGATGGGCGCAGAAGCAGCCGTGGCGGACGGCTATAGCGTTTTCGGCCGCCAGCCTTGCGGCGACGAGGCCATGTGGCATGCCGTCTACGGTGAAGGTCGCCACCGGTAAGGTTTCGGTCCCGAGACCAGGGCCAAGCAGGTTTACCCCGGGGATGGCTGCCAGCCCTTTCCGAAGAGCGGAAGAAATTTCTTTGTCGTGGGCTGTGACGGCTCGCCACCCGATCTCTTCGAACTGGTTGATGGCGGCGTTGAGGGCCACGGCGCCAATGACGTTTGGCGAGCCCGCTTCTTCCCGATCGGGCGGCACCGTCCACACGACCTGGTCCAAGTCGACCAGGTCGACAGCGCCGCCTCCGACGATGAAGGGGTCCCCCTCGGCGAAGGCCCGGCGCGGCCCTATGAGGATCCCGGCACCGAAGGGGGCGTACATCTTGTGGCCACTCCAGACGATGTAATCGGCCGCTGTGGGCAGCGGCCGGTGTGGGGCAAGTTGTGCGGCGTCGACCGCGACGGGGACACCGCGCTTATGGGCTTCCGCGACAAGCTCGTCAACGGGTGGCATCCACCCCGTGATGTTGGAGGCCCCGGTAACCGCGAGCAGCCTTGGCGCCGGCGTGGCCTCGAGCGCCTCCACGACATCGGCGGTACTAAAGGTGCCGTCCGCGCCGCAGTCGACGAAGCGGCAGTGAGCCACCCGCGACCATGGGAGCAGGTTGGCGTGGTGCTCTACGACGGTGGTGGCTACCACGTCCCCGGCCGACAGCCTCAGGCGGTAGGCGAGGTGGTTGATGGCCTCCGTGGTGTTGCGGCAAAAGATGGCCACGTCGTCACGGCCTGACCTGCCTGCGAAGCGCAGAGCGGCCTCCCGCGCGCTTTCGTAGGCGTCGGTCGCCCGCTGTGATTTGTACCCCGCCCCGCGGTGCACGCTCGAATACCACGGTACGAAGTCCTCGACCGCTTCGAGGACCGCCCTGAAGGCTGCCGTGGAGGCCGCGGCGTCGCACGACAGGTAGCGCCGCTCCTGACCGTCGACGCACGGCACAAGGAGGTCGTCCCCAACCAGGGGCACGGGGGGTACTTGTGGGTGCTGAGGCTCGGTCACCAGCGCCCCCGTGCCGTCAGCGGCGGCCCAGGAGCCGGCTGAGCAGGCCCCCTGCGGTCTTTGGTTCCTTGGGGTGACCGGGGCAGCGCTGGGCGGCCGGTACCGCGCGCAGGACTTGGTCGACGTGTTGGCCGCAACCCGCCCACGTCGTCTTCCCGCACGTCCTGCACTTGACTGTCATGGCACATTTCGTCGTCCTTTGTCTCTGGGCTCCCATGTACCTCGGGGTCTATGTGGGATGGTCCAAGTATACCCTAGGGGGTATCACGGTCAAATGAACTCAGGGCTGCCGAGGCGTCGCGGCCAGGAGGCCCTCGTTCGTAGGTAGTGGGCTATGTACCTTACCCGGGTAGGTATATATATCCGCCTTACCCGGTGGGGTATAGTGGTCGAGGCTGCGATGAAGAAAGTGAAGGAGGGCTGGTGGAACTCGAGGCTTCCGCATTGAGCGACGTCACTAAACGGCTGCGGCGTGTCCAGGGCCAGATAGGCGGCATCATCCAGATGATCGAGGACGGTCGGGAATGCACAGACGTCCTTACGCAGATCGCGGCGGCTTCGCGCGCCCTCGACCGCGCGGGGTTCAAGCTGGTCGCGACCGGGTTGCGCCAGTGCCTTTCGCCCGCCGACGGCACTGGTCAGGCGGCCCCAAGCGTGCAGGAGCTCGAGCGGCTGTTCATGTCGCTTGCCTGAGCCGGGGGCTCTGGGCCTGACGGAGCAAGGCACTCGGCAGGGCTCCGGGGCTCGTTGGTGGAGCGGGCCTTGTCATAGAAACACCGCAGCCGCGTTCTGGTGGTCGTGCTCGACCTGCTCCTAGCTGTCCCGGTCGGCGCACTCGTCGGGCTGAGCCTCGGCGCCCTTGGTGGTGGGGGCTCGATCCTCACAGTCCCAGCTCTGGTCTACCTGCTCGGCCAGGATGCCCACGGGGCCACCACCGCCTCGCTTGTCATCGTCGGGGTCACCGCCCTGGCGGGCAGCGCGGCCCACGCCCGGGCCGGCCGGGTACGAGCCGGCAAGGGGCTCGTGTTCGGAGCCCTCGGGATCGCCGGTTCTTTTGTAGGGAGCCGGTTGTCATCAGGGATCGGTACCAACTTGCTACTGGGCGCGTTCTCGGGGCTCCTGCTCGTCGCATCCGGGGCCATGGCACGCAGGTCCCGGCAATTGGCGGCACGCACAGGTGATGTCGTCCTCGAGCCGGTCGCCTTGAGTGGTGCGCGGGGGCCTGAGGCGGCCGTTCGCCCTCAAGGCAGAGAGCTGCCAGTGGTGACCGAGGTTCAAAGAGCGCCGGTCGCCCGCGCTGCGGCAACCGGCCACTCCGCGCTCGCGACCGGGCGCTATTGGGCCAAGGTCGTCGCCGCGGCGAGCGTTGTCGGCCTGCTCACCGGCTTTTTCGGCGTCGGCGGAGGCTTCGTCGTGGTGCCCGCGCTCGTGCTCGCGCTCGGCCTCACGATGCCCGAGGCCGTGGGCACGTCGCTCCTCGTGATCGCCATCAACAGCGCGGCGGCGCTCGTTTCCCGGGTGGGCACACACCCCCGGGTCGACTGGTCGCTCGCCGCCGTCTTCGTCTTGGCCGCTATTACCGGCTCTGTCTTCGGCAACCGGGTCGCGAGCCGTGCCCGCCCGGAGCGGCTCGGGCTCGCCTTCAGCCTCCTGCTCGTCGGGGTCGCCTCCTATACCGCGGCGCGCAGCCTGCCCCATCTCTGGTGAGGACAGGGTGCCAAGCTCGTCAGCAAGCGGCAACTCACTCGGTTCGCAGGAGCAGTGCCGCTGGGGTCCGAGCAGCGATGAGCCCCGGGACGGCGGCCACGACATTGGCGAGCACCAGAGCACCAACCGCCATCAGGACTATGGGGACAACGGGCACCGCGGGGGACGGGACTGCATTGATCTCTTGGGCAAACAGGTCCCAGAGCGTCCGGCCGAGCGTAATGCCGACCGGGATCCCCACAACCGTGCCGATAGCCACGGCCACATTTGATTGCCAGGCGACCACCGCACTGAGCTGGTTTCGGGTAAACCCGATGGTCTTGAGGACTGCCATGTCGCGACGCCGGCGACGTACGGAGGCAAGCAGCGTGAGCCCAAGGGCGGTGAGAGCTCCGGCTCCAAGCGCCGCCCCCAGGATCGCCGGCGTGGTCCCCATCGACCGGTAATCGACGATCTCGGCTGGACGGAGCACCGACTGGAGGACGACGCCGAAGTTGTAGGAGTTCGAGAGCGGGCCGGTCATCTCCTCCAGAGAACGTCTGGCAGCCAGCGGGTTGGCTCCTGGGCGGATATCGACGAGATAGGCCTCTGGTCCGGTCTCGGGGTCGCCGAAGGGGTTGCGCTCGATTTCTGGGACGAGCGAAGTAGCTACCACTGCACCCGTGCCCATCTCGAGATGTACCGCGCCGCTGCCGCCGATCGCGGGCATCGTGGCCACGCCCACGATGCGCAGGAGGTGCGACGCGCCCGCCCCGTTTGAAACAGTGACTGTGCCACCGAGCTTTTTGTGCAGCGACGCCAAAGTCAGTGCACCCAGGACTATCTGGTTGGACTGTTGGAGGTCGTGGCCGTGCAGGAGCGGGGGTTGGACGCTGGCGCCGGGAACAGTGCTGATCACCGGGATGTCCTGGCCGTCGACGAGAACGCTGACAAGGTAGACGGGCGAGTAAGCCGAGACGTAACGGTCGTGGCCCAGTAGTGCGGCTGCCTGCTTTGCCGGTATGTCTCCGCCCCCGCCGCCCCCCCCGCCCGAGAGGGCGTAGCTCCAGTTCCACCCGTAAAGGCGTGGGGTCGAGACGAGATGGTCAAGGCTGGCACCGAAGGTTACGGTGGTCACCAGCACGATGGCCGCCAGCGCGGCGCCTACTATCGCCGATCGCATCGGCACCGTGTCGACCTCGTTGCCAGGGCCGAGGGCAAATTGGAGGCCGGTCGCCGCCGGTGCCGGCAGGCCGAGTACCCCTTCGCTGCGGAGCAGGACCCAGCTCCTCGGTGCGAACCGCTGACGGCGGGCCAAGCGCTTGGGCGAGTTGCGCCTGGCGAGCGCTATGGCGGCGAGGGTGAGGCCTCCAAAGATCACCACGAACCCACCGCCGAGGACGGTCCAGTCAAAAGCCACCCCGGGGGTCGGGTAGAAGGGCCGGGTCGGGCCGAGAGGACCGAGCGGCGAAAGCGCGACCGCCACCCCAACGGCCAGCAGCGACCCGACGGCGAGCGCGCCGAAAACACCGACAAGGGCGTCGGTGGCGAGGGCCCTCGGGTCAGCACCGAGTGCACGCAGCACTTCCGACTCTTGCCTGTGCCGGCGCAGGTTCCGTCCTATGACCTGCATCGCGATCAGCAGGGCCGCCAGTGCCGTGATCCCGCCAAACACCCCGAGTGCGATCGACAGGGGCTTCATCGCCCGGTCAACCTTCCCAGCGTCGTCTTCAGCGGTTGCGTTGAAGCCCGGTGGGAGACCACCGGGCGATGCTCTCGTTATCTCGTCTACCAACCCGGCGACCTGGTCCGCCTTGGCCACCTTTATGGCGGTCTCGGTGTAGTTGACACAGCAGCTGAGCAGTTGGCTCGTGAGGGCCGGGGTGAAATAACCCAGGGCGGCGTAACTGCTATCGACGTCGTCGGTGATGATCTCCGTGACCGGCAGCCCTATGCCGACCAGTCGCATGTCGACCCGCCGGTAGGGCTTGACCCGCGAGGTCCCGAACCCTGCCAAGTTGGTTTGGCTATTGGTGTAAAACCCCATCGGGACGATCTCACCGACGTGGAAGCCGTAAGCAGCTGCAGCCGTCGTCGAGCTCACGAACTCGTCCGGGCGGGCTGGGTCGGCGAGACGGCCCTCACTAATGGCGAGGCGGTCCATCGAGAAGTACTCGCCCCCCACGCTCCCCAGGCCCGCCCCCGCCTGGACTGGGTAGTTCGGACCGGCGGAAAGCGGGGCACCGTTCGCCCCAAGAGGCTCGGCGTCGACCCCGGTCCCGCTGGCCACGGCCGTGACGTGAGGAGCTTGGGCAATCTCGCGGACGATGGCCGGGTTGTACCCTTGCCCGTTGCCGATGCCAGGGCTGGCGATCGCGGTGGCCACGACGACCTGGGACGGGTTAGTGCTTTCCAACAAGGCGGAGTAGGAGGACTGGGTCCGCCGTGCCGCCGCCACCGAGCCCATTGCCAGCCCACCGAGCAGGCCAAGGAGCAACGCGATCGTGAGGTACGAGCCCCACTCGTGCCGGAAGGTTGCCCGGAAGCGGTACCACGAGGCCCGAAAGGCGCTGCTCACCAGACGGTGCCGCCGGGATCGGTGTGGTCCATCTGCCAGCCTCCCACGAGCGAAGACGTACTTGGACGGGTCGGAGCAACAACTAGCTTTCACCTCCGCCGAGGCACGGACAAGGTGGCGAGCTTGGATATCAGGTTCGTGCCAGCACCCCCGTCGCCAACCACAGGGTGCATCGGGGCTCCTGCTCGGCGGGGCACAAGGTCAGAGCTCCGGGGCGGCAACGCGCCGGCGGCAGTAATCCCACGGGTCAACCGCAAAGGCCTGCCGGTCGATAAATCCTGTAATGCCCAAGCCGAGGGGCGACGGTCGGCCGTCGCGGCGCGCCCTAGGTGCCTTGGTTGCAAAGGGGGCGCCTTGGGGGCTGGTCATCGTCGCTGGCGTGGCTGCCAGACGGCGCTTCGGCAGAGGACCTGTCGGCCCGGCTCCCGACGACGCGCCCAAACTTAGCGAGGACCGCTGGCGGCCACATCGGGCCCTCGCCGCCCTGCTGTCCGTCGCGTCCCTGGTGGGCCCGTTCGCCCTGTCCATCCTGGTCGCCGTCGTGGTCGGGAGGATCTTCCACCGGGGCGACGGTGTGGAGCAGGAAGTCCTTTGGTGGGGGGCCGTGCTCGGGACTTCGGCCGTCGCCTTCGTCGCGACCGAGCGGTTTTGCCGGGCGCTGCTCCCCATGGCAGCGCTTCTCAAGATGACGATGCTTTTTCCCGACCAGGCACCCAAGCGGCTCAAGGTTGCCCGGAGAGCGGGGACGACAAGGGATCTCGAAAGAGCCGCGCAGGGAGAGCCCGGCCCCGGCGGAGCGGTGCCGACGGATGTGGCCGCCGAGGTGCTCGCGCTCGCTGCCTCGCTCACCCGGCACGACCGCAGGACACGCGGCCATTCGGAAAGGGTTCGGGCTCTGACCGACGTGATCGCCACAGAATTACGCCTACCGACGGCTGACCGCGACCGTTTGCGGTGGGCATCGCTTCTTCACGACGTCGGCAAGCTCGCAGTCCACCCCGAGGTACTCAACAAGACCGGTGAGCCGTCGGACGAGGAGTGGGCGCGCATCCGTGAGCACCCAGTGGAGGGAGGCCGTTTAGTTGCTCCGCTCGCCCCGTGGCTTGGCGACTGGAGCCTGGCGATCGAACAGCACCACGAGCGCTACGACGGCAAGGGGTACCCCTTTGGACTAGCCGGGGACGGGATATCGCTTGGCGCCCGCATCGTTTCAGTCGCCGATGCTTACGAGGTCATGACCGCGGCGCGCTCTTACAAAAAGGCCATGACGGCCGAAGCGGCCCGAAAAGAGCTGGCACGCTGTGCGGGAAAGCAGTTTGACCCCCAGATCGTCCGTGCATTTCTCAATATCTCTGTCGGCAAGCTCCGTTGGACGGGGGGGCCGATTTGCTGGCTGGCCGGCATCCCGCTTATGGCACGGGTGGGTGCCGCCGGTAGGGTATTGCTCGCCGGCGCTCAAGTTACTGCCGGCAGCGTCGCAATTGCCGCTGTCGGGACTGTCGCTGTCAACGTCGTACTCCCTCAAGCGACCATGCACCCCCAACCCGGGAGCGAGCTCGTTGGGGGAGCTCCGCCCGCTACGACATCGCCGCCTTCGGAGCTTCCCAAACTCGAGACTGCGCACGCAGCGCACCAAAGCGAAGCCCGGGGGGCTCCTGTGCGGCACAAATCCGGCACGGAGCGACCCCGCCTTGCCGAGCCGCACGATCGAAACGCGGGCAACCCGATCTCTTGGGTTGCGACAACGATGCGCCGGGACAATGGTTCACTCCAGTTGGTTTTTTCGCTCTTCCCCGCTCACCATAAGGCGGTGGTGCAGCGCGTAATGACGATCTCGCGGGAGGGCGGCCAGCCAACGGGCCAAGGCGGGACGACGAGCCCAAGCTCCGGAAAACCCGCTAAATTGCACGGGTCTTCTAAATCAACTGCGCCTCGGGCGACTACGGCCCTCCCCGGCCCGACATTGCCGGGACCGCCTGCCGGCCGGTCAACTGCTACCTCAACGGCCCCGAGGGCAGCGACCAGTGCCGGGCAGACAACTACGACGACGGGGCGTCACAAACCTGCCGGCGGTGCTGCCGGCACGCCCACTTCCGCTAACACCGGAAGGACTTCGTCGACGGTGACCAGAACTGCGGTGCCGACGCGTTCGGTTGTCCCCACGACGGCACGCTCCTCGACAACTACTCCCCTTCCGCCCGCTACCGGCGCCCCTTCGACGAATGGGCTAACGACGACGACTACCCTCAGGGCGACGCCTGCAACGACCACAGCGCGTCCCACTAAGACGCGCTCCACTACACCGCGCCCCACTACAACTCGGCCGCCCACAACACGCGCTGCCACAACGACGCCGGCGCCAACGACGTCGACGGCGCGCGCGACGACCACGACGAGGCAAGTGACGACCACGGCGAGGCAAGTGACGACCGTTACAGCGTCGCCAACGACGGCAGCGGCCACGACGACGACGGTTGCGACAACGTCCACGGCGACGCCGACGACGACGGCGGCCCAGCCCACCACGACGAAAGCGACGACGACCACGGCCGCGACCACTACGACTACGGCAGCGAGCACTACCAGCCGCCCATCGACGACGACTACCCGCTTCAGGACGACCACCACCCGGGCCACGACGACGACGACCGCCGGAACAACGACTACAGCTCCCACGACGACGACCGGCGCCACGACGACAACCGCTGCGACGACGACAACCGCTGCGACGACGACGACGGGTGCTACCACCACGACGGGTGCTACGACCACGACGGCTACCACGAGCGCGACCTCGACGACTGAGCCGCCAGGCACAACTACTACGCAGCCAACGGGCGCGACTACTACCCAGCCGAAGCGGACCACCACGACCATTTGCATCCTGGGGATCTGCGTCTGATGGCGGTGTCGCGGGTAATCGCAGCGTTGGTGCGCGCCCGGCTGCAAGGGGCTGTCAAATGTGCAGTGTCATGGCCAATCGTTCTGCGCTGCGATCGGGTCCTCGAGTAGAGCCGTCCGTAACGGGTCGAGGAGTTGCCTCAAGCCGTCCACACCGCGGTCACGCACCAACCGGCGCGCTTCGGCGTTGAGCCAACGGTCGCTCGGTAAAAGCCTCACGCTCGATGTTCGGTCGAAGACGACAGGACTGTGCCGTGGTCGTCCATGCTAAGAGCCTTGACAAGATGGACGATCGTGCCCTCGGCCGGCTCGGACTCGAACTGGACCGAGTCCATAACGGCTTGCATGATGGCCACCCCACGGCCTCCGGCGGAGCCGGGAGCGGGCCTCGCATGGACCACTGCGTCAACGTCGAAGCCCACCCCGACGTCTTTTATGCCGATCTCGCAGCGGTCCTCGTAGACCCTTACCCAGATCTCGTACTCGTCTCCGTCCCGGGCGTGCCTGACGACGTTGGTGCATGCTTCGCTCACCGCCAGGCGGATGTCCTCTACACACTCAGCTTTAACGCCGGACAAGACCAGAGCGTTGGTGACCACCGCTCGGACAAGGGCGACAGTCCGCGCCTCTCGGGGTAGGTGGAACGCAACTTCTATGCGCAAGGCGCGCGGCCGCTCCGCCTAGGACCGCTCGCGCGCTCTGTCGGGGCGCCGCAAGAGAGCCGATACCCGTTGGTGGGTGACTCCGAGCCGTCCGGCGATTTGGCGCCTCGAGAAACCCTCTTCGCTCAAGCCCAGCGCCAGGCCCCGGGTGAAGAGGGTGACGAGACGTGTGGATTTACGGGCGCTCGCCCGGAGCATGGCGACCAAGCCCGGCGCCCTCTCGTGGTCCAACAGGCGAGCCCATGACCAACCCCGCCTGCGAAGGCGTTGCATGGCACGAGCCTCGCGAGCAACCTGGCGCTGTTCGCCGGCCAACTCGTCGGCCGTTGTCGCCACCTGCTCCAGAACCGCGCTCACCCGAGACCTCCCTCTCTGGCGCTTTCCTCGGTGTCTTTACCCGGCAACCGCAGTTGCCACACCCATTGATGATGGCGCCTGCGCCCCGTACAAGCGAGGCCTATCCCTCCGCGGCGATTGGCACCACTAACTACCCGGTCATTCCCCGGGGTGCCGCTCCGGGGGCCCGAGAGCCGTCGCGTGCTGCGCCGGCTCGCCTGCGTCGTAGCTGTCGTGCTGGCGAGACCAGGTTCCGAACATCTCGGCGTAGCGGCCGCCGGCAGCGAGGAGCTCGTCGTGGCTGCCGACCTCGGTCACGCGGCCGGCCTCGACGACGGCGATACGGTCGGCCCGCATCGCCGTGGTGAGACGGTGGGCGATCAAAATAGCAGTCCGCCCTTCCAGGAGGCGCTCGAGTGCCCGCTCCACCTTGACCTCGGACTTGAGGTCGAGGTTGGACGTGGCCTCGTCGAGGACCAGGACCCGTGGCCCGGCGAGGAAGGCCCGAGCCAACGCGATCAATTGGCGCTCGCCTGAGGAGAGGGATTGGCCCCGCTCGTGGACTTCTGTCTCAAGCCCGTACGGGAGCCTTTCCACCAACTCCCCGAGGCCGACGGCCTCGACTGCGTCCCGGACTTCTTCATCGGTCGCAGCGGGGCGGGCAAAAGCGACGTTGTCCCGGATCGTCCCGCTAAAGAGGAAAGGCTCCTGCGGCACGACTCCAAGCTGGCGGCGGAGCGAGGTGATGCCGACTTCGGCCAGGTCGTGCCCGTCTATCCTGACGTGGCCGGCCGTAGGGTCGTAAAAGCGGGTCACGAGCTTGGCGATCGTGGACTTTCCCGCACCTGTCTGGCCGACGAAGGCCACGGATTCGCCTGCCCGCACCGAGATGCTCACGTCTTCGAGGACGTTTTGCCCCGGCGAATAGGCGAAATCTACCTTCTCGAGGTCGATGGCGCCTTCGATGGGGGGCAGGTCCGCGGCCTCAGGCATTTCCAGGACCGAAGGCGGGGTCGCGAGCAGCATCCTCAGCTTGTTGACCGCCGCCTGGCCCTGCTGGTAGGTGCTGTACAACTGGACCAGCTGCTGGATGGGCTGGAAGAAGGAGCCAAGGTAGAGCACGAACGCGGTCAACTCGCCAATTGTCAGCTCGGGGTGGACGTTGGGGGCGAGGCCACCGCCGGGGACATGGTGCCAGGAATGGAGGACCATCGCGCCACCGATGAGCAGCAGGCATGCCTGGCCCACGAGCCCGATGAAGTCGCTTGCAGTCGAATACGCCGCTGTGACCCTGGCGGTGGAGAAGTTGGCCTCACGGTAGGTGCCTAGGGCGTTGCGATGGTGGACGACATTGTTGCGCTGGCGGTTGTAAGAGGTGACAACCCTTACACCGGATAGGTTTTCAGCCACGTCGGAAATGACACCGGCCAAGCCGTCCCGCACACGTAGGTACGCCCGTTCTGATGCCGAACGGAACCACAGGGAGGCAACCGCGAGGGCGGGCATGACGATGAGGACCGTGACGAGGGCCAATTTCCAGTTGTACGACAACAGCACGGCGGTGACGAGGACCATTGTGAGGCCCTGGATGGCGAACTGGGCCAAGCCGTCCTGGAGCAATTGTTGGAGCGCCTCGATGTCGCTCGTCATGCGGGTCATGATGACGCCGGCTTTTTCCTCGGTGAAATAGTCGAGGGACAGCCGCTGGATGTGGGTGAAGACCCGGATCCGCAGGTCGTTCATAACCTGGGCGGCTAGCTTGCCGGTGTTGCGGATGCGGGCGCGCTCGACGAAAACGGTCGCAATAACCGACCCGAGGTAGACGAGCCCGCATATCACCACTACGTACAGGTGACGGTGAGGCCCCACGAGCCCGTGGTCGATCCCGACCTGGGTAAGGTAAGGGCCGGTCTGGAAACCGACGGTCTCGATCGTAAGGAAGACCACCGATAGCAAGGCGATCTGCCAGCGATCGAAGATCATGCTGCGCAGCGTCAGGGGCCGCGTGTCGACGGCCCGGTGCGTGAACTTAGCCTTTGGTTGGCCGTGGTCCGGTTCGGTCGCCACCAGGTCCGTCACAGCCTGTTGCAGCTCGGGTGGGATCCCGGCAAAAGGCGCCCCGCCCTGAGTGGCGTTGGCCGCCCCACCCCAACCTCCCCCGAAGCCTCCGCCCCGGCTCGCGCCGCCTCCGCCGACCCCCCACATCGGCCCAGCCCCGAACGTGCTCAACGCTCTGCCTTTTCGATGGTTACCAGCCCGGCTCCGCCTCGGGCGCCGGCGCCGTCCCCGTCGTCCTCGATGGCGACCCGGGCGAGCACCTCGGCATAGCGTGGCTCATCTTCCAGTAGACGGGCGTGGGCCCCAGTGGCGATGACATGGCCGTTTTCGACAAGGGCGACCCTGTCGGCAAGCGCGATGGTGGCCAGGCGGTGGGCGATCACAAGGGTCGTGCGGCTGGCCATGAGCCGGCGCAGGGCGCCATGTATACGTTGCTCCACCTGGGCATCGATAGCGCTGGTGGCATCGTCGAGGATGAGGATGGGTGGGTTCACCAGCAGCGTGCGGGCAATTGCCAGGCGCTGGCGCTGTCCGCCTGACAGGGTGTACCCCCGCTCGCCGATAACCGTGTCGTAGCCCTGCGGCAGGCGGACGATGAACTCCTCGGCGTCGGCCGCCTGGGCGGCGGCTCTGACCTCCTCCACACTGGCGCCTGGCCGGCCGTAGGCGATGTTGTCGCGCACCGAGATCGAGAAAAGGAACGGTTCGTCGAAGACGAAACCCACGTTGGCCCGGAGGCTTTCGAGCGTGTAGTCGCGCACGTCGTGGCCGTCGACGAGGAGGCGGCCCGCCGAGACGTCGTAAGAGCGGTTGAGCAACCGCCCGGCCGTGGTCTTGCCCGAACCGGTACGCCCCACAAGGGCAACGGTCTCCCCCGGGGCAATGTGGAGGTCGAAATCGTGCAGCACCGGTGTCCCGTCGCCGTACGAGAACGACACGCGGTCGAAATGGACGTCTCCCCGGCAGTCGACCAGGTTGACCGCGCCGGGCCGGTTGACAACTTCGGGGCGCTGGTCGAGGACTTCGTAGATGCGCTTGGCCGACGCCGAAGCCCGTTGGCCGTTCATGATGACCATCCCCAATTGACGGAAGGGAGGCTGAAAAATGAGCATGTAAGCCTGGAAAGTGAACAGCGTGCCGACGCCCAGGTTGTCGTGGAGGACGAGGAACCCGCCATAGAGCAGGATCACGGCCAGTCCCACGCGGGGTAGGTTCTCGAGCGTCGGGGCCCAGGTGCCCCGGATATTGGCGTCCTTTATGTAACTCCACTGGAGCTTGTCGGCGGCCCGGGCAAGCGTCGTCACTTCCTTCTGCTCGGCCGCGAACGACTTCACGACCCGTACTCCAGAGATGTTTTCCTCGACCAGCATTGCGATGTCCGCCAACCTCGCCTGGATGAGCCAGGAGACCGGGTAGATCTTCTTGCGCATGGCTATCCCGACGGCGAAGGTGATCGGGAGAGAAAGCCCCGTGACAAGCGTCAGCTGGGCGTTGAGGGAGAACATTTCGGCAAAAGCAACGATTATTACGGCGCACTGGACCAGGACGGTGGGGGCCATTACCAGGTACTGCTGGACGGCCCGGACATCGGAGTTGGCCCGAGAGATCAATTGCCCTACTGACACGCGGTCGTAGAAGGGGAACGACAGCGACATGTAGTGGTCGTACATGAGGTGCCTGAGGTCGTACTCGAACCGGTATGCCATTGTGAGCAGGCACCGCCTACCGAGGTAGTTGCACACCTCCCGCACGCCGATCGAGACGAAGATCAAAGTGGCGAAGCTCGAAAGTGGCTTCAGGTCAGTCGTGTGGCCGGCCGTTGGCAAGCAATCGGATATTGCTTCGCCGATGAAGCGCGGGATCTGGACCTGGGCCAGGAGCGCCACAAACGAACAAATCAGCGACAGCGACCAGATGCCCTTGTGGGTCTTCACGACCGGCCACGCTCGCCGTAGCCAGGACTTGGAGGTGTCGGGGTCGATCTTCGCCCGGGGCGGCGCATGAGGCGACGTCTCGGCCAGCGGGACGAACGGGTCGTCCCGCTCCTCCAACTGCTCCAGGATGTCGCGGTTGTCCGGCCCCCTCAGGAGACGTCCGACCCTCATGCTTTGGCTCCCCCGGAGCCCTCCCGCTCGGCGTGCCGCCTTGCGCGCGCCCGGTCGAGGGCCTCGCCCCACAATGTGAGAGCAGCCAAGGCCTCGCCGGCCAGGCCGTCCTCTTCCAGCTCGGCGGCGATGGACTCCAATTTGGCCCGCAGAGCGTCCTCGGCCCGCAAGAGGAGGTCCCTCCCGGTGGCAGTCAGGGCGAGAGCGACCCGGCGGCGGTCGTCGGCCGAGTGAGACCTCTCCACGGCGCCCCGCTGGACGAGGCCTTCAACGACCATGGTGACGCTCGGAGCGGACACAGCCAGCTTCTGTGCGAGAGAACTGGAGGCGTCGGTCCCGCGGGCGATCTGTACGAGCATGCGGTACTGGGCCGGCGAGAGGTCCAAGGTGACCAGCGACAACTCCGCCTGGCGTGCCAGGCGGGCGACTGTCCAACCGGCACTCGAGTAATTGAGTTCGTCCACCGAACAGTTAATGTACCAAACAATTAAGGCGATAAAGCAAGTAAACAAATCAAAACAACTGCACCCACTGGACAAATAGAACCAGACGGCTGTGGGCCCGGTCAGGCATGCCGTGAGCGCCGAAGAGCCCCTTTTGGCCGCGGGACGCGGCTCGCCGTGGCGCCCAACTCGGCGACCGGTGGCTCGGCAGCCTCCAAGTGCCCGTTACCGACAGGACGGCGGTGTAATGGTGCGGAGCAGTCCCTAGGAGACCCTATGAGCATCGATGAAGTGCGCAGTACCAGGTTT
>Ga0335074_10006405_pt1 | contig 16330 bp, 14 predicted proteins | sample Lox_Sample_23_FD_206715 | JGI IMG/M metagenome (GOLD analysis project Ga0335074, IMG submission 206715) | Soil microbial communities from Loxahatchee National Wildlife Refuge, Florida, United States - Lox_Sample_2.3 | ecosystem: Environmental > Terrestrial > Soil > Wetlands | place: USA...
CCGCCGCTTCGGGGATTGGAATTTCAAAGCGCGAGCGAAATGCAGTCAGCGCCTGATCGGCAAGCTTCTTCTCCTGATGCGTCGCATTGCGCGCTTCGGCCGAACCCAGACCGTAGCCTTTTACGGTGTGCGCCAGGATCACCGTGGGACCACCACGGTGCTCGACCGCGCGCTTGTAGGCGTTGTAGACCTTCTGCGGGTCGTGGCCGCCGCGCGAAAGACGATGCAGTTCGTCGTCGCTCATATCGGCGACCATCTCCAGCAGCTCGGGATATTTGCCGAAGAACTCGCGACGAATGTATTCGCCACCCTTGGCTTTGTAAGCCTGGTATTCCCCGTCCACCACTTCTTCCATGCGCTTCAGCAGAATGCCATTCTTGTCGCGGGCGAAAAGCTTGTCCCAATCGGAGCCCCAGACCAGTTTGATGACGTTCCAACCGGCGCCGCGAAACGCAGCTTCGAGCTCATTGATGATCTTGCCGTTGCCGCGCACCGGGCCGTCGAGACGCTGGAGATTACAGTTGACGACAAAGATCAGGTTGTCGAGCTTTTCCCGCGAGGCCAGCGTGAGCGAGCCCATCGACTCCGGCTCATCGGTTTCGCCGTCGCCGACAAAGGCCCACACTTTGCGCGGGGTAGCGGGAATGATGCCGCGGTTCTCGAGATAGCGCATGAACCGCGCCTGATAAATCGCGTTCAGCGGGCCCAGGCCCATCGAGACGGTGGGGAATTTCCAGAAGTCCGGCAGTAGCCAGGGATGCGGATACGAAGGCAGACCGGGTTCGCCGCGCAGCTCATGGCGGAAGTTCTTGATCTGCTCTTCGCTAAGGCGGCCTTCAAGATACGCACGCGCGTAGACGCCGGGGGAGGAGTGTCCCTGGAAATAGATGAAGTCGCCGGGCTGATCGCCGTAGCCGGCGTGGAAGAAATGATTGAAGCCCACCTCGAGCAGCGTCGCCAGCGAGGAGTAAGTCGAGATGTGGCCGCCGATGCCGGGGTCCTTCTTGTTCTGGCGATGCACCATCGCCATCGCGTTCCAACGGATCAGGCTCTTGATGCGGCGCTCGAGATGACGGTCACCGGGATACGGGACTTCTTCCTCGACCGGGATGGTGTTCACGTAGGGCGTGTTCAACTGAACCGGGACTTTCACCCCGAAGTCGCGTGCCCGGCGCATCAGCGCATCCAGCAGTTCACAGCCGCGGCGCGCGCCTTCGCCCTCGACAACCTCGTCAAATGCCTCCAGCCACTCGGCAATCTCTTCTTCCGAGTCAATCTCGGGGGTGGAAGGAAATTCCAATACTTGTGTCGCTAATTCTTGTGTGGCCACTGCTCGCCTCTATCGTCTAAACCGGATTTGTAGGAATGGACCGGTTCCCGTCCGGGGAACCGAAATATAAGTTTCAATGGGTTTCTCTAAGTATAAGAGATGCGCGGATTCGCGGGAGGCTTCTTGTTCATCGGCAAGGGCGATTTTTCGACAGGCGTCGTCCACGGCACAAATACAAACGCGCAGCACAAGAGCTGCGCGCGTGGCGCGGCGAACCGCTCGCAGCCGCGTCGATGCTGGTGAATCCCAAGGGCCTGGCAAACGCTTCGCGCTAGTAACCTGCGTTCATCCGCTGCCACACTGCCATGCCCGCGATCACAACGATCAGCACGCCGGAGCAGGCCCACAGAATGCGCACCCAGGGCGTCACCTTGTTCATGCGGACTTGCAGCGCTTCCTGTTCCTCGCGGAGGTTCTTGCTGGAATCGTCGATAAACAGCTGATCGTCTTCATGCATGCTGAGCGTGCTGCGGTAAATGAGCAGAAGGACCAGCACGGCCGTGAGCACGCCCCAGACAATTAGCAATATGGAGAGAGTCGACATTTTCCACCTCGGTTCAGAGAACCTTGTTCCAACCCCTCTTGCGATTCGACACAATCTGCTTTCCGACTACACAAGGGGCCCGACGGCCCCATATTATGACTCCCTCAACCCGAGCACGCAACCTTATTTGCAAGTGGGATACGGGCTACTTTCCACATTGGTCAACGGGTACTGCTGCCTCCGGCCGTGCGACTTCGGCTTATCCGCGGGCATCCAATAACCCTAGGGATACCTGCCGATCGGATCCGGCTTATTCGCATCCGAAGGGGTTTTGATATAATCCGTTTGTTTTGGAGGGAGAAGCATGGCAACAACCACAACGACACCGAACACCACCACCACGCCAATCACCGAGAAGCCCATCAACTTTACCGACACCGCGGTCGCCAAGGTGAAGGAGATTATGGCGCAGCAAAATCCTGTTCCCGCGGGACTTCGCGTGGGCGTGGTCGGCGGAGGATGTTCCGGCTTCTCCTACTCTATGTCGTTCGAGAACGGCGCCGGCATGATGGACAAGACCTTCGACTTCGGCGGCCTGAAGGTTTACGTCGACGCAACCTCGCTGATGTATCTGAAGGGTGTCAGCGTGGACTATGTCGAGACCTTGGAGGCGGCCGGCTTCAAGTTCGATAATCCCAATGTGAAGAGCACTTGCGGCTGCGGTTCGTCGTTCAACGTTTAGGCCGGTTTTGGCAAGCGGCGCAACTTTGTGACAGAATCAAGGTTTCCATAAGGTAGTGGTCCTGCGACCACTACCTTTTTCTGTTTACTTCGTCGGACAAACTGAGATAACGTGCCTGCCCGAGAGGAGATGGTATGAAGCATTCTGTGATGAGCTTGTTGTTTCTGACATCGATGTTGACCATGAGTGTGGTGGGCGCTTCGGCGCAGGCGGCTTCTGAGCCGATGCATCCATCGGCGGGTGCGGCTCACCACGGCACCTTTACCGTCGAGTTGCTCAAGCCGTTGGATTCTAAAAAGTTGAAGCAGGGCGATCCGGTTGAGGCCAAGTTGACGGGCAGCATCACGCTGCCCAGCGGTGCTCAGGTTCCCGCTGGAACAAAACTCGTCGGACATGTTACCCAGGCGAGTGCCCGCGGAAAGGGCGAGTCGGAGTCGTCGCTCGGGTTTGTATTCGACCAGATTGCGCGGCCGGGTGGTGAAGACACGCCGATCAAAGGTGTGCTCCAGGCTGTGGCCCCAAATCCCAACTCGGACGTTACCACCGGAAACAACGGGGTGGACTACGGCAACACCTTGCGTAGTGCGATGGCTCCGGCGGGCGCCAATGGGGGCGACGTTAGTCACCCGCCGCTGCTCACCGAGGATTCCACTGGCGTGCTCGGTTTCAAGAACATGAAGATGGATTCGAACGGCGTGTTGACCTCTACCGCCAAGGAACTGAAGCTTGATGCCGGCACGCGCCTATTGTTGAATGTCACCCTGCACTAGCAAGGGTGGAAATCAAAGCGCACTTACTCACACCGTCTTCGAGCCTTATCGAAATGCAAAACGTGGTGCTTGCGGGCACCACGTTTTTCTCTTTCAGTCGCCGCAGAGCTGACCTATGCTTTGCGCAGGAGAGGCTTATGCAGTATCGATTTGCGAGCTCATTGTTTGCGCTGGTTGTTGGCTGTTTCACAGTCACCGGGTTACTGAGCGGCACCCAGGCTCAGACGGCGGCCGAGCCGATGCAACATTCCGCAAGCGTCGCCCATGGAGTGTTCATGGTTGAGTTGCTGACGCCGCTGGATTCGAGGAAGTTGAAGGTGGACGATCCGATCCAGGCCAAGCTCGTCGGAGGGATCACGCTGCCGAGCGGCGCTCAGGTTCCCGGCGGAACCAAGATCACCGGACACATTACCCAGGTGAGTTCGCGCGGCAGGGGTGCCTCTGAATCCAGCCTGGGGATTGAATTCGATCAGATTGTCCGCTCCGGTGGAGAAGAAACCCCGATCAAGGGCACGCTTCAGGCCGTGGCGCCCAATCCAGACACCGTGAGCACCGGTGGCTATATCGATTATGGCCCCAGCCTGAGGCTGTTGACGCAGAGTCAGCCCCCGGAAACACAAGGGTCGTCCACGCCCACGGTGAATGACGACTCCCACGGCGTGAAGGGTTTCAAAAACATGAACTTGGATTCCAACGGCGTGCTGACCTCGACCGGCAAAGAACTGAAGCTCGATGCCGGCACGCGCATGCTGCTGAATGTGACGATCCATTAGCGAGCGGGCGATCGTTGTGCGACAGCACCGCTGGTATTCCTATGCGTGAAAGCTGAAGTCCGTGTTTTTCCTTTTTTTCTGGCCTTCCTTCTACGCCTGTTCGCGGAAGCCTGCCAGCAGAAAACCTTTCCGCAGCACGAGAACGCAGGTCAACCACAGAGTTGTGCCCATACTCAGCTCAATTGCGATTTCTCGCACGGGCGACGGCAAGGCCAGAAACACCAGCCCCTCGACGATCATTACCCCGCCAACTACGTAATACATCGGAAAGCGATAGAGCCGGGCTAAGGGCAGGAAGTGCAGTCCGACAATCACCGCAACGGCCGTCGAGATGTAGGTTTCAAGTAGAAAATGGTTGAGTGCCCTCACGGCGAGGAAGATCAACAGGGCTTCGCCGCCAAAAATGAGGCCAAACATCTGTGCCATTTTGCCTTGCACGCGTTTTTCTTCGGATGTGAGCGGAGCTGATCTTTTGCCGGCTCTGCGGCCAATTCGAAACAGACCGAAAGCAGCCGCCAGCAGCGCGATGATGCCCAGCGTAATCGCGGCCATTAGCCAAAGCGAATCCGTGCTCATCGTTTGAAATCCCCAGGCAAGCCAGGCAGCGCCAAACAGCGTCATCATCGACACGCCGAAAGCCAGTCCCATCATCGTTCTGGAAGCGATGCCGGTGGAAGTGATGGTCGTCATACTCTCCTCCTCGGGTATGACACCATCTTGCGGGCCTGGAGGTTGGCGCAGTAGTGCGATTCGTCAGGGCCGATGGATGACATTTGTCAGCCCGGAGCGGGTTGCGCCGGAAACCGGCTGAGCGCAGGGCTAAGAGTGCCGGGCAGCTATGCCGCAGGTCGGAGGTGCTTGTACAATTGACTTTCCTGCTGCAACTCGCGACGGATTGAACATTCCATCTGGGGAGTGTGGATGAAGGCTTTGCGCAAACTTGGTTGTTTGGCCTTGGCGGCGGCGGTAACAATGGTGCTTCCCGCATGCGACGACAACTATCGGCCGGTCGCCAATCCCATCATCACTCCCGGGGGCCAGCCGCAGACTGAGCATTATGCGTGGGTCGTCAATTACAACCCCAACGGCCCGGGCAGCACAACCGAGATCGACGTCTCGGGTGACACCAATCTGTCGGTAAATTCGATGGGGCTGGGCTCGATCGCCGAGGCGTTTCCGCTCTCTTCGCTGGAGTTGTTCGTCGCCAATAAGGGCAACGATACCGTGAGCGCATACCTGCCCACGCTTGCTGGAACGATCACCACGATCTCGCTGCTCGCCGGCTCGCGACCGGTCGCTCTGGTCTCCGCGCAGAACAGCGCCATGTATGTCTTGAACTCCGGTCCGAATTCCGCCTGTCCGACGAGCGGCTCGCTGAGCATAATCCCGACCGCGAGCCTGTCGGTATCCAATACCATCTGCGTGGGAAATAATCCGACAAAGATGGCGCAGTCGCCCATCAACGGCTACATTTTTGTGCTGAACCAGGGAGACGGAACCGTCTCGGTGGTGAATCCCGCGGGTCCGACGGTGAGCACCGTCACCGGATTGGACCCCAATCCTTCGTCAGTGACCGCAAGCGCCGATGGCAACTGGATGTTCATTGCAACCCAGGGCGACACCTCTCACCCGCCGGTGCTGGACATCGTCAACGCTGGTGCAGCCAGCGTCTCGGCAACCGTACCGCTGGGCGTCTTGCCGACATTCGGGATTTCCGATGCCATACTGAACCGGTTTTACGTTGCCAACTCCGGGGACAATACGGTCAGCGTCTTCGACTCGTCGATGGTCAATGTTTCCGCATCGCCGGCGATGCCGCTGCTGGCTACGGTTGCCGTAGGCACCAACCCCATCGGGATCACGCCGCTGGCTGACGGCAGCCGCTTCTATGTGGCCAATTCGGTCTCCAACGATGTGACCGTGGTCAGCTCGAACAGCTTTCAGGCGCTGACCTCCGTGCCCTTGCCGCCGGGCGCTAATCCGGTGTTTATTACGTCGGATCCTACAGCCAGCAAGGTCTACGTCGCCGACCAGAGCATCTCGCAGACGACGATCATTCAGACCTCGAACAACACCGTCTCGGGCAGCATCGCAGCGCCGCCGCAGATCGCCACCTGTACCAGCTCCTGCGCGCTGCAACAGCCAGTGATGATTGTGACGTATTAAGGGCCGACCGCACTCGCGCGGGGCTGGGGTCGTTGCCTCGGCGCTGGTTGCCGGGCCCTGACGGGCGCTTCACGTAAACATGAATTCTTTTGTTCGCAGATCGCGAATCATATCGCGCAGTTTCGCCGCCCGTTCGAATTCGAAACGCTTCGCCGCCTCGCGCATATCGCTCTCGAGCTTCACAATGTAAGCGTCGAGCTCTGCCTGCGACTTGAACTCCGGCATGCCTTCGTCTTCGTTGGTGAGATCGGCGTAATCGGCGTCGGCAACGGCGACCAGTGACATGTCGACCGGCCGCACGATGCTCTCCGGCGTGATGCCGTGCTCCTCGTTGTAAGCCTGCTGGATGGCGCGGCGGCGATCGGTTTCGTCCATCGCCTTACGCATCGAGTCGGTGATGGTGTCGGCATAGAGAATCGCGCGGCCTTCCACGTTGCGCGCGCAACGCCCGATGGTCTGGATCAGCGAGCCGGCCGAGCGCAGAAAGCCTTCTTTGTCGGCGTCGAGGATCGCGACCAGCGACACCTCCGGCAGATCCAGCCCTTCGCGCAGCAGGTTGATTCCGATCAGCACATCGAATTCTCCCTTACGCAGGTCGCGCAGAATCTTGATACGCTCCAGCGTCTCGATTTCCGAGTGCATGTAGCGGCAGCGCACCCCGACCTCGGCGTAGTACTCGGCGAGATCCTCGGCCATGCGCTTGGTCAACGTGGTCACCAGCACGCGCTCGTTCTTTTTGGCGCGATCGCGAATCTCGTGCAGCAGGTCGTCGATCTGTCCCTTCACCGGGCGCACTTCGACCTGCGGATCGACCAGTCCCGTCGGCCGAATAATCTGCTCGACCACGACCCCGGCGGACTTGGTCAGCTCGTAAGGCCCGGGCGTCGCCGAGACGTAGATCGCCTGATTCACGCGGTGCTCGAACTCCTCGAAGGTCAAAGGGCGATTGTCGAGCGCGCTGGGCAAGCGGAAGCCGTACTCGATCAGGTTCTGCTTGCGCGAGCGGTCGCCGTGCCACATGCCGTGGATCTGCGGAATCGTCTGGTGCGATTCATCGATGAACAGCAGGTAATCGCGGGGAACGTAATCCAGAAGCGTCGGCGGCGGCTCACCCGGCAAGCGGCCGGTGAAATGCCGCGAGTAATTCTCGATGCCGTGGCAGTAGCCCATCTCCTTGATCATCTCGAGGTCGAAGCGCGTCCGCTGATGCACGCGTTGCGCCTCGACGATGCGGCCCTGCCCTTCGAGTTCTTTTTCCCACCACGCCAGCTCTTCCAGAATCGACGTAATCGCCGCATTCTTGCGCTCCGGCTTCATCACGTAGTGCGTTTTGGGATAGATCGGCAGGCGCGAAAATTTCTGCTTCACCGTGCCGAAGAGCGGATCGATCTGCGCCAGCGATTCGATCTCGTCGCCCCAGAGCTCGATGCGATAGGCTGAGTCGTCGTAGGTGGGAAAGATCTCGATGATATCGCCGCGCACGCGGAAGGTGCCGCGGCGAAAGTCGCCGTCGGTACGCTCGTAAAGGATTTCGACCAGTTTGCGCGTGATGTCTTCGCGCTTGATCTTCTGTCCTTTTTCCAGGAACAGCATCATGCCGAAGTACGCGTCCGGCGAGCCGAGACCGTAGATGCAACTGACCGAGGCGACGATGATGCAGTCGCGGCGTTCAAACAGCGACTTGGTCGCCGACAGACGCAGCCGGTCGAGCTCGTCGTTGATGGTGGCTTCCTTCTCGATGTAGACGTCGCCGGCGGGGATATAGGCTTCCGGCTGATAATAGTCGTAATACGATACAAAATATTCGACCGCATTGTGCGGAAAGAACTGCTTGAACTCGTGATAGAGCTGCGCCGCCAGCGTCTTGTTGTGGGCCAGGATCAGCGCCGGGCGGTTGACTTCCGCGATGACCTTGGCCATCGAGAAGGTCTTGCCCGAGCCGGTAACGCCGAGCAGCACCTGGTGCTTGTCCCCGTCATAGACACCACGGGTGAGCGACTGGATCGCGCTCCCCTGGTCGCCCTGCGGCTTATACGCACTGACTAAACGAAATTCCATGGGAAGTGCCCGCAGACCTTACAGAATACGATTTCAGCGGGTGGGCATCTCTTGATTATACGTCGCAAGCACATCGCTGTTCTCTCCGTCGCAGCTTACGAGTAGAATGACCGGAGAGCAGTCGAGCTCTGCACCAGGTTGCGGAGACGCTTCGGCTCGAGCGGACGGCCCTCATTCTCTATGTCTTCTCCGGAATTTCTTTCGCAGGCGCGGCCCGCCGAGGTGCTGCGTGAAGCCATCCTGCGCCACGTCCGCTATACCCTGGTTCGCCCCACTTCGGAGCTCAAGTCTGCCGACTACCTGAAGCCGGTTTCGCTGGCCATCCGCGACCGCATCATCGATCGCATGATGGACACGGAAGCGCGCTATCGCCACCGCGATTCCAAGCGCCTCTACTATCTCTCGATGGAATTCCTGATGGGCCGCTCGCTGGGCGACAACATCTCCAATCTCCGGGTCGAGGAGCTGTGCCGCGAGGTGTTGGCCGGTTTCGGTGTCAGTCTCGACGAGGTGCTCGAAAGCGAGAACGACGCCGGGCTGGGCAATGGCGGCCTCGGCCGTCTGGCTGCGTGCTTCCTGGAGTCGATGGCGACGCTCGGCATGCCCGGCTTTGGCTACGGCATCGACTACGAGTTCGGCTTGTTCAAGCAGGAGATCTTCAACGGCTTCCAGCGCGAGAAGCCCGATCGTTGGAAGGCCGACGGCACGCCCTTCGAGATCGAGCATCTGGAAGAAGCGGTCAACGTTCCCATCTATGGCCGCGTTGACGGCCCGCGCGAGGTCGAGCATAGCCTGGAGCAGGTATGGACCGGCGAGAAGATTATCCTGGGCATTCCTGCCGACATGCCCATCGTCGGCTATCTCGGCCAGACGGTGAACTGGCTGCGGCTGTTCACTGCGCGCTCGTCGGAAGACTTCGACATCGAGATCTTCAACCGCGGCGATTACATTCGCGCCGTCGAACAGAAGATCCAGTCGGAGAACATCTCCCGCGTGCTGTATCCGTCGGATTCGGTGATGAGCGGCAAGGAGCTACGGCTGGTGCAGGAATATTTCCTGGTCGCGTGCGCCATGGGCGACCTGATGCGCCGCTTCCGCCAGCAGCACAAGAGCATCGAGCTGCTGCCGCAGAAGGTCGCAGTGCAGATGAACGACACGCATCCCAGCCTCGCCGTCGCCGAGCTGATGCGCATTCTGCTCGACGAAGAGAAGCTGCCGTGGGAGCAGGCGTGGGATATCACCCGCGCGACGCTGGCCTACACCAATCACACGCTGCTGCCGGAGGCGCTGGAGAAGTGGTCGGTACCGCTGCTGGAGAAAGTCCTGCCGCGGCACATGCTGATCATCTTCAACATCAATCACGAATTCCTGCGCGATATGCAGCAGTATTCCTATCTCGATGACGAGAAGCGGCGCGGCATGTCGATCATCGAGGAGGGCTACGAGAAGCAGGTGCGGATGGCGCATCTGGCCATCGTCGGCAGTCATTCGGTGAACGGTGTCTCCGAACTGCACACCGAGTTGCTGACGCACTCGCTGGCGCCGGAATTCGCGCAGGTGTGGCCGGAGCGCTTCCGCAACGTAACCAACGGCGTGGCGCCGCGGCGCTGGCTGATGAAGGCCAACGAAGACCTTACCGACCTGATCAGCCGTACTCTCGACGAAAACAAGTGGATTACCGATCTTCGCAAGCTGCGCGACCTGGAGCCGTTCGCCTACGATCCTGAATTCCGCCAGCAGTTTAAGGAAGTAAAGCGGCGTAACAAGCGGAAGCTGGCGGGCGTGGCGCAGGAGCTATGCGGCGTCTCCATCGATCCCGATTCGATGTTCGATGTGCAGATCAAGCGCATTCACGAATACAAGCGTCAGCTGCTGAACGTGATGGGCATCATCCATGACTATCTCGGCATCGTGGAACGCGACGAGATGCCGCCGGTGCCGCGCACCTACATCTTCGCCGGCAAAGCCGCGCCGGGATACTGGGCGGCCAAGCAGATCATCAAGCTCATTCACAGTGTCGCCGACATCGTGAACAACGATGAGAAGGCGCACGATTATATAAAAATCGCGTTCCTGCCCGACTATCGCGTCTCGCTGGCGCAGCTCATCATTCCGGCTGCGGATTTAAGCGAGCAGATTTCCATGGCCGGCATGGAAGCCTCCGGCACGGGCAACATGAAGTTAGCCATGAACGGCGCGCTGACCATCGGTACCTTCGACGGCGCCAACATCGAAATCGCGGAAGAGGTCGGGGAAGAGAACATTTACATCTTTGGGTTGCGCGCGGAAGAGATTCACGAAATGCAGCAGAAGGGTTCGTACAATCCGAACGACCTGTATGAAAAGAACCCAGCGATTCGCGAGGTGATGGACGCGCTCACCTCCGACCGATTCTGCCCCAATGAACATGGCCTGTTCCGCTGGATCTTCGACGAACTGGTGCATCGCGGCGACCGCTACTTTCATCTCGCCGACTTCTCCAGCTATGTTGAAACGCAGGCGATTATCGATACCGATTACCGGGACGACGACATGTGGTGGCGCAAGGCGGTGCTGAATGTGGCCCGCATCGGCAAGTTCTCCAGCGACCGCTCGGTGAACGAATACGCGCAGGACATCTGGTGCATCGGACCCTTCGAGCACTCGGCACGGGCGGTCAAACCGGTGGTGCGCAAACCTGCCACCGTGACAAAGCTCAACGACAGCGCCACTCCGGCAGCAGAGCCGGCACCGGAATCGGAAGAGAAGCAGGTGGCGGACTAGGCGTGTTCCGTCCACTACCCGCGTTTCCTGTTCGCCATGTTTGGCTTCTTGCACAACGGCCACAAAACTGCCGACCTCGCGGCCCAGCGCGCCCGCATGGTCGAAGAGCAGCTGCGCGGCCGCGGCATTCACGATGAGCGTGTGCTCGCCGCGATGACCAAAGTCCCGCGCGAGGATTTCATCGCCAACGAAGATCGCGCCAACGCTTACGGCGATTTCCCCTTGCCCATTGGTGCGGGGCAGACGATCTCGCAACCGTACATTGTGGCAGCGATGGTCGAGGCCCTTGAGCTGCGACCGGAGGATCGCGTGCTCGAAGTCGGAACGGGCACCGGATACGAAGCTGCGATTCTCGGCGAACTGGCGGCGGCGGTTTGGACGATCGAGCGCCATGCAGAGCTGGCCGAGAAAGCACGGGAGATCCTGGAGCGGCTCGGCTATCGCAACGTTCATGTCGTCCAGGGCGATGGCAGCCGCGGCCTGCCGGAGCATGCGCCGTTCGACAAGATAGTCGTGGCGGCGGCCGCGCCGCGCATTCCCGAGACCCTGATCGTACAGCTTGCCGATGGCGGACGGATGGTTCTACCCGTCGGCACGCGCACCGAGCAGCAGTTGCAGCTGGTGCGCAAACACGGCGACGAGATCGACCTCACCAACCGCGAGCTCTGCCGCTTTGTGCCCTTGGTGGGTGAGGCCGGCTGGGAGACCTAGATCCTGATCCACCCCGCGCGAATCGCCAGCAGGCTGGTCACCGCCACGATGATCCACAGCACTACGCCCTGCAGCAGCGGGCGCGGCCCCACGCGCTTCAGCGTCGATGGGGACAGGCTTGCGCCGATCAAATAGAGCGTGATCACCAGCATCAGCTTGCCCGCGCCGCTCAGGAAGTGATACGCCCTCGCGCCGGGGTAGAGATAGGTATTGGCGACGGCTGCGAGGCAGAAGAAGAGAATGAACCACGGCCACTGAATCTTCGTCTTGCTACCCTTGACGGCGGCAGTCGCGATCGAGAGCGGAACAATCCATAACGCCCGCGCCAGTTTCACGGTGGTGCCGATGGCGAGAGCGAGTGCTCCATACTTCGCCGCAGCCCCCACGACCGAGCTGGTGTCGTGAATCGCCAGCGCCGCCCACAGGCCGAACTGCGTCTGCGACAGCTTCAGCCACAATCCGATGCTGGGAAACGTCAGCAGCGCAATCGAATTCAGAACGAAGATGGTGCCGAGGGAAACCGACATTTCATCGGGGGTGGCGCTGGTGATGGGCCCGATCGCGGCGATGGCGCTGCCGCCGCAGATCGCCGTGCCGGTCGAGATGAGGAACGCCGCGCGCGGCCGCACCGCAATCAGCTTGCCCAGCAGCGTCCCGATCGCAAGCGCGAAGGTGATGCCTATCGCGGTGTAGACGAAGCCGCTGCGGCCAGCATGCACCACCTCTTGCAGGTTCATGCCGAAGCCGAGTCCCACAACTGCGGCCTGCAAGAGCACTTTCGAAAGCTTGCGTGACTCGTCTTTATAAGGGTGGGTAGCGATGGCGCCGAAGATGAGACCGGCCAGTAATGCCGATGGTGGAGAGGCCCAGGGGGTCAGGCAAAAAAAGAGCCCAATAGCAAACAGTATCTTTGCGTTCATTATCCTTGCAAACTGCTTTGGATCCAGCCAGCCGGGACAGCCAGGATCAACCGGCAGGCAGTAAAATGGGCCCGATGCCAAGGAGCGGTGACGATTTCCTTGGCTCCGAGCCCATTCGATCCTGAAATGGATCGGAGGTGATGACTTAATGTTAGCGCGGGCTGTGAAAAAGTCAAGCAGAAATCGTGATAACCTGCTGAAAAAACAGCCGTTTGTCCAATTTTACCTAGGTGTTTTAAATGGCTGAAAACAGGCGAGATGGGAGCTCGGTGCGACTACCTCTTCGGCATCTGAGCCGGCTCGGTCGGGGGATTTCGATGCTGCGCCCGCTTGTGCTTGGATCTGCGCTGTCGGTTCTGTTGCTGCTGGTGTCGGCCGGGACGCTAAGCGCTACGCAGATCGCGCAGCCGGACGCTGGCGGCGCGAACGCAACCTCGCCCCAGCCGCTATTGCACTACTCGCTTCCGCCCGACAAACTGGCCCAGTCCTATGCGCTGTATCACATCGACGGCAGCCTGTACTTCATCACGACAATTTGGAGCTTCCTCGTGCTGTGGCTGATGCTGCGCACCCGCTTCGGCGCGCGGCTACGTGATGTTGGCGAGCGGGCGTCGCGCCGGCGATTCGTCCAGGCCGTCATTGTGGTGTGTCTCTTTGTGCTGGTGCTGGAGCTCACGCAACTTCCGTTCGAGATGTACTCCCACCATGTGGGACTCAGCTACGGGCTCTCGGTGCAGCGCTGGGGATCGTGGTTCAGCGACTGGGCCAAGGGGCTGCTGCTGGGCTTCGTGTTTGCGACATTTCTCGGCTGGATTCTGTATGGCGTGATCCGCCGTAGCCCGCGGCATTGGTGGTTCTATTTTTGGCTGGCGCTGATTCCCATCGTCATCTTCGTCATGTTCATCGAGCCGGTGTGGATCGAGCCCTTGTTCGAAAAATTCGAGCCTCTCAGCCAGCACCATCCTGAGCTGGTAGCGCAGATCGAGCGTGTCGTCCATCGCGCGGACATGAACATCCCACCCGAGCGTATGTTCGAGATGAAGGCTAGCGAGAAAACGACCACCCTGAACGCCTACGTCACCGGCTTTGGCGCCACCAAGCGCGTGGTGGTGTGGGATACCACAATGAAAGACATGACCACGCCGGAAACGCTGTTCGTCTTCGGCCATGAGATGGGGCATTACGTCCTGTATCACATTCCGAAAGAGGGCGCGATCGATCTCGGGATTCTGCTTGCACTGTTTTATATCGGATATCGACTGGCGAGGTGGATGGTCACGCGTTACGGGGCACGATGGGGGATTCGCGATGTCGCCGACTGGGCATCGCTGCCGCTGCTGGTCCTGATCTTCTCGGTGCTGGCGTTTCTGGCGACGCCGGCCTTCAACGCCGTTTCGCGGCACTATGAGCATCAGGCCGATCAGTATGGGCTGGAGGTCATTCACGGGCTCGTGCCCGATTCGTCGCGCGTAGCCGCGATGTCGTTCCAGAAGCTGGGCGAGATTTCGCTGGATTATCCTTATGTCAATAAGTTCTGGCAGTTCTGGGCGTGGAGCCACCCCACCATCGCCAGCCGCATGATTTTCGCGCAGACCTATCGCCCATGGGTCGAAGGCAAACAACCGAAGTTCGTGCCGAGCGCGCCGTAAGGGCAAGGTCTTGGCGGGTTCAAATCGCAGTCCAATTCCAGCCGCCGTTCGTTGACACCGCCGCGCGCAGTCTGATAGCTTCAATAGTTCCAGTTATTTCCGTAGCGCCCTCATTGTATCTTCAGCGGTAGGACTCAACGACACAGGATGGACACCACTCTTCGACAAGCAGGGCAATTACTGCTCGATAGCATCCCGACCATCGTGATGCTGCTGTTGCTCTACGCGATTTACCAAAACCTGGTCCGCAAGCCGCTGGAAAGAATCCTCGCTCAGCGCCGCGATCGCACCGAAGGGGCGATGCAAAAGGCGCGGGCCGATATCTCGGCCGCCGAGGCGCGCACTCAGGAATACGAGCAGAAGCTGCGCGAGGCGCGCCTGGCGATCTTCAAGGCGCAGGAGGCACGGCGTCAGCAGGCGCAGCAGGCACGCATGCAGGCGCTGGACGAGGCCCGCAAGCGAGCGCAGGAAGAGATTCGGGCAGCCCGCGCGGCGGTCGAAGCCGATATGGCTCAGGCCCGCGCCGGTCTCGAGACCGAATCCGACCGCCTGGCATCGGAGATCATCCGCACCGTTCTCAAGCCGGCCGAAGCGGTCACGGGAATAGGCGGTCCCGCATGAGCCGACGCCTGGGAGCGCTGTTCGCGGTTGCCTGGATGACCCTGCTGATGGGCGCCATGCTCGTCGCGCAGACGAACGAAAATCAGCGGATCGAGAACCGCGTTCAACGCGTGCAGGAAGCGACGCAGCCTAACCCCGAAGCAGGCAACGCCAATGCAGGCGTCGCTGAAATCCTTACCCACACCACCGAGCAGGCCGCCCATACCGCCGAGGCCTGGGGCAGGCACCTTGGGTTGGGCAAAGATGCATCCTTCGGCATCTCCCTGGCCGTGAACTTTATCGGCATCGTGCTCTTCTGCTGGGCGCTGATGAAATCAAGGGTGCCGCAAGCCTTCCGCGAGCGCACCGCCGCCATTCAAAAGGGAATTAAAGATGCACAGGCCGCCAGCGCCGATGCGCAGCGCCGGCTGAGCGAGATCGAAGCGCGCCTGAGCAAGCTGGGCGCCGAAGTGGAAGAGATTCGCCGCAGCGCCGATCAGGATGCCGCCGCCGAAGAAGAACGCATTCGCCAGGCCGCCGAGCACGACAAGGAGAGAATTGTCGAAGGAGCGCAGGCTGAGATTCAGGCGATCGCGCGCTCGGCGCGGCGCGAGCTGAAGGGCTATGCCGCGTCACTGGCGGTCGATTTAGCTGCGCGGCGCATTCAGGTCGATGAACCAACCGATCAGGCTCTGGTGCGCGACTTCGTGGGCCGGCTGGGAAAGGATGGGCACTAAACCATGGCTAGTGTCGCCAGTCGTTACGCGCGCGCGTTGGTGGATGTCATCCTCGAAAGCAAAATCGATGGTGACCTGGCCCGCCAGCAGCTGCGGACGTTCGTCGACGCTATCCACGAGAGCCTGCAACTGCGTCGCGTATGGGAATCGCCGGCGGTGCTGCCGGAACAGAAACGCGCCGTGCTGGATGCAATTGCCGGCAAGGTTGGCGCGGTCAAGCCCATTCGGAATTTCATTGCGGTGATCATTGATCATCGCCGCATCGGCATCCTCGACGACATTGTGCGCGTCTTCGAGTCGGAGCTGGACGCGGAGCTGGGATTCGCAGAGGTGAAGGTTTCCAGCGCACGGCCGCTGTCGCCGCAGGAGCAGCGCGAGGTGGAGTCGCGGGTCGAGAACATGACGGGAAAGAAGGTGCGCGCGACCTATGCCTCCAGTCCGGAGCTGCTGGGCGGAATTGTCGTGCGCGTTGGCGACACCATTTACGACGGCTCGGTGCGGGGCCAGCTGGAAAAGATGCGGCAGGAACTGAGCATGGCGTAGCCTTTGTTGTGCGAAGCGCGCAACGGCAGTTCCGAAAGTGCAAGCCCAGACACTGGGCAACAGCAGTGCCAAAGACACTGGGCA
>Ga0335074_10006406_pt1 | contig 16326 bp, 19 predicted proteins | sample Lox_Sample_23_FD_206715 | JGI IMG/M metagenome (GOLD analysis project Ga0335074, IMG submission 206715) | Soil microbial communities from Loxahatchee National Wildlife Refuge, Florida, United States - Lox_Sample_2.3 | ecosystem: Environmental > Terrestrial > Soil > Wetlands | place: USA...
GCGATGCCATCACGTCCGAAACCGCGTGGAGCGACTCCGGCGGCGGCGTGAGCGACGTCTTTACGCTCCCGGCTTGGCAGGCGACCGCGCATGTGCCCGCGCCGTCGAATCCGAGCGGCGGTCGCGGCGTTCCCGATGTCTGCGCGGACGCCGATCCCAATTCGGGCTACAGCGTACGTGTCGACGGATCCAGCGTCGTGGTCGGCGGGACGAGCGCGGCGGCACCGCTGTGGGCCGGTCTCATCGCGCTGATGAATCAGCAATTGGGAACGAGCGCCGGTTTTATCAATCCGAAACTCTATTCGCTCAACGGCTATCCCAGTTCACCCGGACCGTTGCGCGACATCACCTCGGGAAGCAACGGCGCTTACGACGCGGGGCCGGGCTGGGATCCGGTCACCGGATTGGGAAGTCCCGACGGCGAGCGACTCGAGGCGGCGCTGAGCTAGTATTACATCGTTTCCGGCGCGTCGACGCCGATCAGTTCGAGTACCTGCGCGAGCACCGATTTCGTTGCGATGCAGAGGGCCAGGCGCGCGAGGCGCACGTCGCGCTCGTCTACGAGGATCGTGCACTCGGTGTAGAACTGATGAAACTCGGTCGCGACGTCGCGCGCGTATTTGGTGAGGCGGTGCGGCGCCAGGTTGTCGACGACGCCCTGCACGACGCGCGGCAATTCAGCCAGCCGGCGCGCCAACGTCATTTCGGCGGCATGCGTCAATTGGCCAAGCGGCGGTGAGCTGCGCGCGGCATCGACATCGCTCGGATCGGCACGGCGCAGCACCGATGCGATGCGCGCGTGGCCGTACTGCACGTAATACACAGGATTATCGCTGCTCGCCTCGACCGCAAGCCGCAGATCGAAGGTTAGCGGCGAGTCGGTCGCGAGCATGGTGAAGAAGAAGCGCGCCGCATCGACGCCGACCTCGTCGAGGATCTCGTCGAGCGTGATGATGTTACCCTCACGCTTGCTCATGCTGACCTGTTCTCCACCGCGCATCAGCGTAATTTGCTGCGCGATGAGGATATCGAGCTTTCCGGGGAACCCCATCGCCGCGGCCGCGGCTTTGAGCCGCCCGATATAGCCATGATGGTCCGGCCCGAGAATGTCGATAGCGCGATCGGCGCGGCTGAGCTTCTCGTAGTGATAGGCGATGTCGGGCGCAAAATAGGTCGGGCTGCCGTCACTGCGGGTGATCACGCGGTCCTTGTCGTCACCGAATTCCGAGGTGCGGAAATACTGCGCGCCATCGGCTTCATAGATCAATCCCATCGCGCGCAGCTTCCCGAGATCTTCGTCCATACGGCCGCTCGCACGAAGTTCTGCCTCGCTCTGCCAGAGGTCGTATTCGACCCGGAAACGCTCGGCAGTTGCTCGTTGTTCCGCCAAGATCGCGTCGCGGCCGAACTGCGCGAATTCTGCAATCGGCGCTTGCGGAAGGTTGCGCCACTTCTCCCCGTCGCGCTTGACGATTGCTTCGGCAATGGTAACGAGGTAGTCCCCGGGATAGCCGTCTTCGGGAAAAGCAAACGACGGATCGTAGTGCTGCACGTAGCGCGCGAACAGCGAGCGCCCCAGCGTCTCGATCTGCGAGCCCGCATCGTTGATGATCCACTCGACGAACACGTCATAACCGCAGTATCGAAACGACCGGACGAGGGTGTCGCCAATCGAGAGCGTACGGCCCTGCACGACGACGAGCGGCCCGGTGGGGTTCGCGCTGCCGAATTCGAGCGAGATGCGCTCGTCGCGGGGCAACGACCGGCCGAAGTTCATGCCGTCACGCACGACCTGGGCGATGAGCGCTTGCCACACCGGCGGCGCGAGCCGCAGGTTGATGAACCCGGCGACGGGGTCGATGGCGGCAAAGCGCGCGGCAATCGCGGGCGCGTCGTCGCGGACCTTTTCGATTAGCGAGTTCGCTACGTCGTTCGGCGAGCGGCGCGCGGCTTTGGCCAAACGCAGTGCAATGTTGGTTGCGAAATCGCCGAACTCCGGGCGTCGCGGCGCTTCAAACGTCACCGGAGACGGCAAAGCCTCCGGATACATGCGCGCCACGATGCCCTCCACGGCGCGAGCAAACGCGTCAAGTGCGTCGTCGGGCAGCATGGGCTGGCCTGAACCCGCGTCAGTGGTGGTACGGTTCATTCCGTGAAATCTTCGCCGCACGGTAGAGTTGTTCCAGCACGATCGCGCGCGCCCACTCATGCAAGAATGTCAACGGCGAGAGCGACCAGAGCGTGTCGGCACGATCGCGTAGCGAATCGGCGGCTCCGTAGGTTCCCGCTACGACAAAGGTCAGTCGCGAAGCGCCGCTATGTGCGATGCGGTCGATCTCGCTCGCTAGTTGGGCGCTCGAAAACGCGCTGCCGGTGCGTTCGAGCAGCCACACGCGATCGTCGGGACGCAGGTGTTTGAGGATGCGCTCGGCCTCTTCACTCTTTGCGACGTTCGGGTCGCCGCCGTGGCCGGCGCGCACTTCAATTTCGCTGTAGTTGAAATACGGTTCGAGCCGCTTGCGGAAATCGGCACATGCATCGGCAATATAAACGGTGCGAAGTTTGTCGATGGCGATCAGCCGAAGGTGCATGCAAAGCGCGTTGCGCCGCGGCGCTCCACCACGCCTTCGAGCTCGAGAATCGCGAGCTCGGCGAGAGCTTGGGCGGCGGGAAGGCCGGTGGCATCGACGAGGTCGTCGAGGTCGCGCTCGCCGGTGGAAAGTGCGTCTAGGAGTGCGCCGGGTGGTCCATCGCGATGCGGATGTTCACGCGCGGCCTCAGCCGGTAGTCGCAGTATTTCTAGTACGTCGGCGGCATTTCGCGCGAGAATGGCGCCGTCGCGAATGAGCGCGTGGCAGCCGGCGACGTGTGCGCGATCGACATCGCCGGGAACGGCGAGCACCGGAATGCGCGGCGCGGCCCAACCGGCAGTGTTCAACGCGCCGCTGCGTGCCGGCGCTTCGATGACGACCACTGCGTCGGCGAGCGCCGCGACGATGCCGTTGCGCGCGAGAAAATGCCATGGCTCGGCGGCCTGGTGGGGCGGAAACGGGGAGAGCACGGCGCCAGCCGCGGCGATCATCCGCTCCGCAAGCGGCAAGTTCCGCGGGGGGAAGAATTGCGCGTGGCCCCCGCCGAGAATCCCGACCGTCGGAGCCCCCGCTTCCAGCGCGCCCTCGTGCGCGGCCGTATCGATGCCGAGCGCGAGGCCGGAGACGATGCAGCAACCGGCGGCGCCGAGTTCGCGGGCGAACGATCGGGCGAGCCGCCGCCCGTACGGCGTGGCCGCCCGGGTTCCAACGATGGCCACGCTCGGCCGCTGCAGGCCCTCGAGACGGCCTGCGGCCCACAGCCCATCGCCCTCCCAGTCAAAGCCGCGGTCGCCGCGCACAGTCTCAAAGGCCGTCCGGGTGGTATACTCCGGAGGATTCATGCTCTTCTATCCCTCCGAATCAGCACCAAAAGTGCGACTTTAGTCGGCGGAGCTTTCGCCCTGACGAATAAAGTCTGCAAGGAGGCACCGTGGCGTACCCGAATACGGGGAGCCGCACCCAGCCCGAAGCTCTGGAGGATCCTCAGGTGGCAGCAGAAGCCTATTGCGTCAAGTGCAAGACGAAGCGTCAAATCAAAGACGCCGTGCAGATCACGATGAAGAACGGTCGTCCCGCGACTGAAGGCAAGTGCCCGGAGTGCGGAACGAAAATGTTCAAAATTGGGGCTGCCTCGTAGCACTACTCGCGCCCTTATAAACGATTTCAAAAGGCCGTCACGGCGGGACGCCGGGCGGCCTTTTTGCGTTTACTAGGGGTAGTACCGTATAATACGACCACATACTATATGTAGTCCCGGGGTATACGAGCTCTGATTTGTCCGACGTGTCGCAAGAGTGAGACCCGCGTGGTCGACTCTCGCGACGACGAAACCGTTGTTCGCCGCCGGCGCGAGTGCCTGGACCCGCGCTGCAAGCATCGCTTTACTACGTACGAGCGCATGGAAGCGCCGCGTCTCTTCGTCGTCAAGAAGGACGGGCGCCGCGAGCAATTTAGCCGGGACAAGATTTTGAGCGGCTTGCGCAAGGCCTGCGAGAAGCGGCCGATCTCCGAGAGCCAAATGGAAGCGGTCGCCGCCGACCTCGAGCGCGATCTCTTTGCGCGCGGCGAGAGCGAGGTCAGCTCGACGATGGTCGGCGAGAAGCTAATGGAAGCGCTACGCGCGCTCGATCCCGTTGCATACATCCGCTTCGCCAGCGTCTATCGCTCGTTCCGGGACATCGAGAGCTTTCGGGAAGAGTTATCGCAACTTCTTTCTAAATGACCCTAGCGATGGATACGCTCGTGCGGGTTGCGCTCAAACGGCTTCCCGAGGCGGATGATTTGCCGCTCCCTTCGTACATGAGCGAGCTCGCGGCGGGAGCGGATCTCTTCGCTGCCGTGGAAACCGAGCTGACGCTTGTGCCGGGCGAGCGTGCGCTCGTGCCGACAGGCCTATCGATTGCATTGCCGGCCGGTTTCGAAGCGCAGATCCGGCCACGCAGCGGTCTTGCGTTGCGCGACGGTGTCACGTGTTTGAACGCGCCCGGCACTATTGACGCAGACTATCGAGGACCGATCGGCGTGATTTTGGCGAATCTCGGCTCAGTACCGGTCACGATTCGCCGGGGCGATCGCATCGCGCAGCTTGTCGTTGCTCCAGTGTCGCGCGCGCAATTCGATTTGGTAAACGAGCTGCCGGAAAGCTCGCGAGGCGGCGACGGCTTTGGTAGCACCGGAGTTGCGCGGTGAGAGTTTACATCGTTGGGCGCGGCGCCGTTGGAAGTTACCTCGGTGATCGCCTTGCCTCGATCGGCGTCGAGGTCGCCTACGCGCCGCGCGCCGTCGATGCCGTTACGCCATATGACGCCGACGTGGCCATTGTCGCGACCAAGTCGTACGACACCGACGGTGCGATCGTCACGCTTCGCAAAGCCATTGCGTATCCCGAAAAGTGCGTCTTCGTCTCACCCCAAAACGGCGTGGGCAACGAAGAAAGGCTCGCCGACGCATTCGGCGCCAACAACGTCGTAGCCGCGGCACTTACCGTGCCGGTGGATCGCGATCGTGACGGAAACGCTAGTGCAGCGAGGGCTGGCGGCGGTCTAGCTTTCGCGCCGGTTGGGCAAAGCGCGTATAACTGGCTTACCGCAACTTTTGCCAGCACCGGAATGCGTGTCTCGGTCGTGGAGGACTGGCGCGCGCTCAAGTGGAGCAAACTCGCGCTCAACGTCGTAGCCAATGCAAGCTGCGCGATTCTCAATGTTCTGCCGTCGCGCATGGTGCATTTTGAAAAGATTTTTACCCTCGAGATCCGCATGATTCGCGAAGTGCGCGCGGTGATGGCGGCGATGAAGATTACGCCGATCGATCTCCCACGCTATCCGACGCGCGCATTGGTTGCGTCGGCCGCGTTGCCGAGCCCCGTCGCCCGCGCGATCATGGCGCGACGCATTGCGGGTGGTCGTGGGACAAAGCCGCCCTCATTATTACTCGACCTGCGCGCCGGCAAGACGCACAGCGAGGTTGACGTGCTCAACGGCGCGGTCGCTTCAGCCGGGCGCGCGCGGGGCGTGCCCACGCCGGTCAACAGCGTTTACACGCGGGTTCTCGACGATATCGCCCACATGCCGCAACTCTGGGCGAAGTATCGCGAGCGTCCCGAAGCATTAGTCGCCGAAGTCGAAGCCGAGATGCGCCGCGTCAAGGCACTCAAGCGAGGAGCATAAGAGCGTCGATGCGCGATCCAAAGGTGCCCGAATCGCTCGAAGGCTGGTGGATACTCCATCGGATGTTTGCGTTCGACCGTCGTTCCTGGGACGGCTTGCCCGAGAAGCGGCGTGTCAAGTATTCCGCGCACGCGATCGACCTCGTCGAACACCTGCAGTCCGGCAAAGACGGTGACGTGGGCCTTGCGCAGATCATCGGTCATAAAGGCGATCTAATGCTGACGCACTACGCGCGCACCTACGACGGCCTCGCCTATGCGCAAACCTTGGTCGACAAGCTCGAAGTGCGCGAGTATCTTCAGGCGCTTGGGTCCTATGTTTCGGTGCTCGAACTCGGGATGTACGACGCGACGGCCAAAATTCACCTCGAACTTCAATCGCGCAGTTTGACGCCGCAATCGGCGGAGTGGATTGCGGCGTTCGACGAGCTGGTGCGCAAGCAGGCGGAGAGCCCATATGTCGGCCCGCGCTTGTGGGCGAAGATCCCGCGCCGCCGCTACGCGTGCTTCTATCCGATGAACAAAAAACGCAATGGCGCGGACAACTGGTTCATGCTGCCTTACGATGAGCGAGCGCAGCTGATGACCGAGCACGGCAAAGTCGGGCGCGCCTATCACGGGCAGGTCACGCAAGTTATCTCCGGCTCGATCGGGTTTGACGATTTCGAGTGGGGCGTCGATCTCTACGCCGACGATCCTCTGGTATTCAAGAAGCTGGTCTACGACATGCGCTTCGATGAAGCCAGCGCGCGCTACGGTGAGTTTGGGCCGTTCTGGAGCGGCGTGCAGTTCTCGGCATCGGAATTGCGCGTCTTCTTCGACGGCGACGCGGTCCCGGCGCTCGACGCTACGTCCTAGCACGTCGCACCGAGCCGGTCGGCATCGGCCAGGGATTGGTCGCGAGACCCAGGATCGTCATCACCAGTGCAGCGATGCCTCCTGCGGCAAAGGCGAGTTCGGTGCCGCCGCGCTCGCACAACCAGCCGGCGAGTAACGATCCGAGCGGACCACTTGCGAGAAAAACGTAGTTGTAAAGGCCGCCGACGCGGCCTTGTAAGAATCCCGGCGTAGCGAGTTGTACGAACGCGTTGGTCGAGGCAGTATAAATGGTATACGCGATGCCGGTTGCAAGGAGCGCGAGCGCGACCGGTAAGAAGCGGTGTTGCAGTGCGAGTATGCACTGCGCGAGGCCAAACAACGCGCACGCCCAGAGCAACAGCCGCCGCGAGGCGCGAGTCCGCGCGGCAGCTACCAATGCGCCGATCAATGCACCGAGGCCGAAGACCGCGGCGATCCAGCCGTAGGTTTGGGGACCGCCGTGCATCGTTTGCTGCGCCAGCACCGGCAAGAGCACGTTGAAGTTGATTGCGAGAAAGGACACGACGAACATCATCGTGAGCACGACCGCGACCGTCTTCGTGTGGCGCGCGTAGTGAAGCCCGATGCGGATCGAGTCCAGCAGGCGGCCACCGCGGCGCACCTCGGCGTGAGTGTGAAATTCGCTCGTGCGCATCACGGCAAGCGCCCAGACTACCGGAATGAAGCTGATCGCGTTGAGTGCGAAACACGTGCCCAATCCCGTTGTTTCAATTAGCACGCCGGCCAGTGCCGGCCCAATGATACGCGTGGCGTTGTTCAGGCTCGAGTTCAACGCAATCGCATTGCCGAGCTCGGAGCGCCCGACGAGTTGCACTATGAGCGCTTGACGGCTCGGGTTGTTGAAGACCAACACCGTCCCCCGGACAACAGCGATCAAGTCGATGATCCAGACTGACGCGAGATGGGTGAAGACGACAACCGCAAGGAGCGCGGCACACAGCGCCATCGCTACTTGACCGGCGAGGAGCGCGATTCGGCGGTCCCATCTATCGGCGAGTGCGCCGCCCAGCAAACCCAGTACCGCGTAGGGTCCGTAAAAGCAAAAGCCGAGTACGCCGACGGCCTGCGCCGAATGGGTTAGTTCCAAAATGAGCCAAGACTGCGCCGCGGTTTGTAGCCACGTGCCGATTTGCGAGACGAATTGGCCCGCGAAATAGAGACGGTAGTTGCGATGTCGCTGGAGGCTCGCTAGCACTTACGACAAATTAGGCTCCATGCCCGATCTTTCCATCTTTGCCACCGATACCGAAACCCAAAGGTTTCCCGCGGGGCACCGCTTTTTCGAAGCCGGCGAAGAGCCGGCGGTATTTTCGGCGAGATGGCGCTGATCGATCGTCAGAAGCGCAGCGCTGACGTGCTTGCAAAGACCGACGTGAAGGTCGCCGTCATCGAGCGCAAGCGATTCCTCTTTCTCCTCACCAGAAATCCCTACTTCGCTATCGAGGTCATGACGGTTATGACCGAGCGCCTACGCGCATTCGACGACACGCTTTAGATCGACGCTGCCACGCCCCAGCAGGCAAACGCGCTATCGAGGCTGGTGCAGCACTGATAGATGCCGTAAATAGTGCCGGCCTTGGCTAGTGCGGGCGTTGTCGCTCGCGAAGCCGGCTGATCGCGTAGAACGCGAAGGCGTCGTTCGGATCGACGCCGCGGAAATCGTCGGATTCGAACTGTGCTGCAGGCATGGGCCCGCGTTCAGGTAGGCTGCGCTAACCACCTTCGAGCATGCGAGGTGCGAATGGCTCGCGGCTGATAACGCCGCCGGTGGTCGTGACCGATATGCTGAGCTTCGCGACGTTGCCGTATGAATCGGTGAAGCTAATCGTTGCGGTCCCGGCAGCGATCGCGGTGATGGTAAAGCTCTTCCCCGATGCCGGGGAAACGGTCGCCACGCCGGTCGCACTTGATTGTGCCGCAAAGTCTCCGCTGTAGCCGGTCTCGTTGACGCTGACCGCTGCCGTTTGATTTGCCGCATCGAGCGCAAGCGATGTGCCGACGACGTTGCCCGGGAGGGTGATCGTGGGCGTCGACCCGGGGCGCGGCGTTGGAGTTGGGGCGGGGAAATAGCCGCGGTTGGTCGTGCACGCGGTGAACGCGCACGCCAAACAAAGAAGGACCGCGGTTAGATGGAAGCGGTTCATGACAATCTGCGTGCTATTACGCGTGCCGCAAGAATAGCCCTGCGCTGAATGACTCAATCGCAGGATTATTTGGATCAGCGCGTGAAGTGATAAAAATGTCCCGCAGAGTTGCTTTTGCCCTCGCGGCTGCTTTAGTGTGTAATGCAGCGGGCTGTGCCTCTTCGGGCGGCAGCGCGACGATTCCCACAACCGGGGGCGGCGCCGCGTCGAGCAGTCAAACCGGAAACGTAAGGTTTACGTTAATGGTACCGAACCCGCCGCCGTCGGGATCCCTGAAGCGGCGGGCGTTCGTGTCGTCGAGTGCAAACGGCGCGCTGGTCACGACCTACGCCCATTCCGATACGAATCACACGACACCGCTTGGAAGCTCAGCAACCAACATCTCACCGAGTAGTGGTGCGTGTACCACCGTGAGTGGTGGACGCAACTGCACGATTGCGATTGCAGCACCGGCGGGAAGCGATGACTTTGTGTTCGGGCTCTACGACGCCTCACCGGTGAACGGGGCGATCCCGTCGACGGCACACGAGCTGGGTGTCGCCGGTGTCACGCAAACCATCAAGGCCGCAACGACCAACACGGTTTCGGCCGCAATCAGCGCGATTATCGCCGGCTTCAGTGGGAGCACGACGAACGTTGACGAGGCTGCCGACGGCAATGCGCATACGGTGGCGCTCGTCATCTCGCCGACCGATTTCGGCGACAACGCCATTACCGCTGGTGCCGCCAATGCACCCTATGCGAATCCGATCACCGCGACGGTAACCGAAAGCGGCGGCAGCGGCTACACGCTGCTCTCGCTCAACGGCGGTACGCCGTCGGCTTCAGTGACGCTGACCAAGGCGACTGACACACTCGCTGCCGTCTATAATGGCGGCGGTACTTCGGGCTACTCGGCCACCGTGACATTGACGTCCTCACCGGTAAACGGGCAAGGCGGGGCCACAATCGAATCGCTTTCGCTTACGCCGATCCTCTTCGTGACGAATCCGACGGTGTTTTATTCTCCCTCGCCGGCGCAGCTCAACACCTATCCCGAAGGTCAACACGTGCTGTTGATCTCCGAACCGACCGCAGCGTCGGGTACGACCTATACGGCGACGTCTACCGGCTGCACGAACATCTTGAGCGTCGGAACGGTTGTCGGCAAAGGCACGAAGGCGACGCTGCTCGTTGTCGGCGGCACACAAACCTCGACCAGCGGCTGCAGTCTTGCAATCAGCGACGGGACGTTGACATTCCCTGTGACGGTGACGAACAAACTGCGCAGCGGTCCTCCGGCGTCGCCGACGATAACGGAATACGCGACTACAGCGAACCTCCCGTACGGTATCGTGACGGGCGCCGATGGAAATCTCTGGTTCACGGAGGCCGGGACTCCGGCGATTAGCGAGTTGAATTACAAGGAAGCGACTTCGGGTGCGCCGATGACCAGCTATTATACGTCGTACCCTGTTTCGAGCCAAGGTTTCATCCAACCGATCGGTGATACGCTCGGACCCGACGGGAACGTGTGGTTCGGCGATAATTGCACGAGCTTGGTTGGCAAGATCACGACGTCGGGCGCGATTTCGAAATATGACAGCTCGTTTATAGGAGCTATCACCATTACGCCCGGGCTCGACGGCAACGTCTGGTTTGGCGACTACAATGTCTCGAGTATCTACGGCATTAACACCGTTACGGGCGGGGTCAGCAGCCCGGTGACCATCCCGGACGCCGGCTCCACGCAAGGTGTCGCACTCGGATCGGACGGGAGCGTGTGGTATGCGGACTTCTGCAATGACGTCATCGGTCGCATTTCCGGTGGTACTGCGTCCTCGTTCTCAAGCACGACGACCGGCGCGCCGCTGTTCATGGCTGCCGGCAGCGACGGCGCTATGTGGTTTACCGAAGGATCCCCGGTAACCAATTACATCGGCAGCATGACCACTGGTGGAACGCTGACGGAATACGATCTCACCACGCTAGTGGGCGGCGCCCCGAACGTTAACTTCATTACCGCCGGGCCCGACGGTGCGCTCTGGTTCGCGGACGCAGGCAACAATAAGATCGGCCGTATAACGACTGCGGGAGTCGCAACCGAATATACCGTTCCCTCAGGGGGCGCAAGTCCGGTCGGGATAACGGTCGGCCCGGACGGCAACATCTGGTTTACTGAAGCCACCACCGGCAGCATCGGCGTATTGCAGCTGTAGGAGAAGAGTTATGATCCGGAAGTTTGCGGCCGTGCTCCTTGTGCTGACGTCAGCGCCGCTCGCAGCGTATGCAATGACCCCCGACCAGATCGCAACCGCGCCTCATTCGTACAATCGGCAACATGTCGACGTGAGGGGGCGTGTAACGCATCTACGGGTGCAGCGCTTGGCGAACGGCGCATCTTACGAGAGTTTCTCGCTCTGCGCTTCGCGCTGCGTTCAGGCAGTTGTCGTTGGTGCGCCTACAATCGTTGAGGGACGGACGATCACCGTGCAAGGGATATACTATGGCTGGAAGAGCTTCGGCGCGTATACGCTGCGTCACGCCATAGAGGTCGATCCCGGCTCGCTCTAGCCGCCGCCGGTAATGTACGCATAGCGGTGACGTCCTTGTAGATACGCGATCGCGGCCACGCCCGAAGGTACCAGCATCACCCCAGGTACGAGACGGCCGCGCAGCGCGTTCGCCACCTCTTGCGGGCTCTGACGAGCCGCGCCCGCGCGCACAATTGCTTCTGCCTGTTCCACCAGCGCCGTGTTGCAGACGAAGAACCGTACCCCACGGCGTTGCAGCGTCGCAATCGATGCATCTTGGTAGAAACCGTGAACGTCGCTTGGATCCGCTGTCGAGTTCATGCTGCGGCTCGGGGCAAAGATGTTCGTCTGGACAACGGCGCCGGTTGGATCCTTGACCCCGAAGAGCTGTCCCAACGAATACGTCGTCCACGCGGTGTCGTCGTAGAGCAACAGATTCGAGGTGTTGTGTGCCACGAACGCCATCGCGATATTTGCTGGCGAAATGTTGAAACCAAACTGCAGTCCGTTGAGGCTGTTCTTCACTCCGCCGAGGATGCGGGGCTGCAACTCGCCGGCATCCCAAACCTGCCGGAAATCGGCGTTGGTGGCTACCAGCTTCTCGAAGGCGTGAATGTCGAACTGCGCCGACGTCTCGACCAGACCGATCTCCGAGCCGCCTTTCCCGGCGCAGGCAGCGGTTGCGCACGCGGCAAGCGGGACTGCTGAAACGAGAAACGATTTTCGTTGCATGTGCTAAATCCAGACGTCGTTCGGGGCGGTGCGGTCGCCAACATTGCCGCCGGTGTTGGGAACGCCGCGCGGCTCGATCAGCATCAGCTTCACTTCGTGCTCTGCGTAGGGCTTGTGTTCGACCCCTTTGGGCACGACGTACATTTCGCCCGCGTTCACCTCGAGGCTGCCGTCGCGGAAATCTATCCGAAGCCGGCCTTCGATCACGACGAACGTTTCGTCGGTATCTTTGTGATCGTGCCACACGAAATCGCCCTGGAGCTTGACGACTTTGAATTGGTAGTCGTTCATTTCGGCGACGACTTTCGGCGCCCAGTGCTCGTCGAATAACGCGAACTTCTCTTGGAAGTTGATGGCTTTACCTGTTAGTTGCCTCTGCATGACGAAGCTATTCTTTGAGTGGCAATTCTTAGCCTATGCTGCTCGGCCATCCTCACGGAACCACGCACAGCCGCGACCGCCCGCCACATCCGAGTTAGCCGGTATCCGGGAGCGGAACGCGCCCGGAAAGCGAAGAGCTGGATAAGGGTGCCGGCGTTTCGCCGAGCTAGGGTTGAGCACGCTGAGAGGAGGCTAGGTGATGGACGTTGGGAAGCTCGTGCCTTTTACCGGGTACTATTCGATGAACGTCGCCCCCGGCGCATTTCTCTCGATCGACACGGTCGAGGAGCGATCGGCATCTTCCAATCAACCGAGTACTCACGCCGAAGCGCTCATAAGCATTTCTATCAGCGTTTCGATGAATGGAAATTCGGCAACCACTTATTCCTTCGACAACGACGCAACGTTTGACGGTGTTACGCTGAGGATTCCCGAGGCGCTTACTCTTGACTTCAAGAGGGAATACAGAGAGGGCCGTCTAGCGTCCTTTACCGGAAAAATTGGGGACGCCGAGGTACGTGGTGAAAGCTATTTTAATCAGGTTCCGTTGTCGGCGTTCGTCGGAGACTATCACGATGTTCAGACTGCGAAACGAGTGCTCACAATAACGGACGACCTCGTTCTCCTGTTTGATTTTTCCGTGTTCTCCGGAGGATCGGAAGAAATGCGGCAAGTGCATAGCTACCGTTATGTGCCGGCGATGTTCGTTCTCACGTTTAGCGGCGAGCGTGAAAAATTCACATTGATGCTCGGAACGGTAGGCAAAAACGGCCTGGCGTGTAGTATTCAGGGCGGCGGGACCCCGAGGCTTGCCGTATCTATTTTGCCGTTTAACCCATGATTTCACACGCGCGCGAATCACGCGGCGCGGCCATCTAGTCGCTCCAAACTCCGGTACTGAATCGCTTCGGCTATGTGCTCCGCGCGGATGTCGGCCGAGTCTGCAAGGTCAGCTATCGTGCGTGCGACTCGCGCGATGCGGTCGAGCGCTCGCGCCGAGAACTGCCGTTTGGCGCTGGCGCTCGCCAGTAGGCGTAGCGCTGCCTCGTCGAGCGGGCAGTACGTGCGCATCTGATTCGCCGGTATATCGGCGTTAGCACCGATGGGCGTGCCGGTGAAGCGCTCGCGTGCAACAGTGCGCGCGGCGACCACCCGTTCACGGATGACGCCGGATCGTTCCGCCCCTTCGCGGCGGACCATGTCGTCGAAGGGCACGCGGGCGATTTCGATCTGCAGGTCGATCCGATCGAGTAGCGGTCCCGAAAGTTTGCCGATGTACTTCGCGACGCTTGCATCGTCGCAGCGGCATTCCGCACCGCGCAAACCGCGGTAGCCGCAGGGGCACGGATTCATCGATGCGACCAATTGAAAGCGCGCCGGATAGGTAAACGTGCCGGCGGCGCGCGCGATCGTCACCGTGCCCTCTTCAAGCGGCTGGCGCATCACTTCGATCGCGCCCCGACCGAATTCGGGAAGTTCGTCGAGAAAGAGCACGCCGTGATGAGCAAGGCTGATTTCCCCCGGCTTCGCGAGCGGCCCACCGCCGACCAGCGCCGTCTGGCTGATGGTATGATGCGGAAAACGAAACGGGCGCGCGCTTACCACACCGGCATGATTGGATAAGAGTCCCGCAACGCTATAGATCTTCGTGACGTCGAGCGCTTCGCGTAGCGTCATGGGCGGAAGAATCGAGGGCAACCGTCGGGCGAGCATCGTCTTCCCGCAACCGGGCGGCCCGACGAAGAGCAGGTTGTGTCCGCCGGCGGCGGCGATCTCGAGCGCGCGTTTCGCCGCGAGCTGTCCGCGCACGTCGTTGAGATCGCCATGGACGAGCGCGTCGGTGGGGTCGAGCGACGGTATCTGCGTGCGGCGGCGCCAGGGACCGCCGTTGCCGAGAATGACGGCGACGGCGCTTTGCAGGGAGTCGACGGTGTAGAGTTCGATGCCGTCGACCAGCGCAGCCTCGTCAGCGTTACGTTGCGGAACGATCAGTTTGCCGAAGCCCGCGTTGCGCGATGAACCCTTGTAACGCAAGGCGATCGATTTGCTCGTCGATGGCCAGCAGCGCGAGCGCGATCGCCAGATCGAACGCCGGCCCCTCTTTCCGAACGTCAGCGGGCGAGAGATTGACGAGCAGCCGTCCCGCGGGATATGCGAATCCCGAATTAAAAATCGCCGCGCGTACGCGATCGCGCGCCTCGCCGAGCGCGCGATCGGGCAGACCGATGATCGTAAACGCGGGTGTTCCGGGCGAGGTATCGGCCTCGACCCGCACGACGTAGCCTTCGATGCCGAGCATGCCGGCGCAAAAGGAAAGCGAGAGCATATCAGCGCTTTCCTCTGCGTGGCGGGCGTCAGGTGTCTAGTGCGTCGAGCGAATGGCCGGCGCCACAATGCGTACCACGATCACTTGCAGAGCTGCTGCTGCCGGCACGGCGAGAAATGCGCCGCTGATTCCGAGCAGCGTGCCGCCAACGACGGTAGAAAAGATGATCAGAAGAAAACTCAGCTGCACGCGTTGGCCGAAGATGATCGGCGTCAGAACGTTGCCATCGAGGATCTGGACGATGGTAAAGATGACGAGAACGATTAGCGTTTTCTCCCAGCCGCTGGTCGCAAGCGCTACCAGAAGAATGATCGGGCCAGAGATCACGCCGCCGATCATCGGAATAGCTTGAAAGATCGCCGCAACAAAGCCGAGTAGCAGGGCGTAGGGAATCCCGAGTATCGCAAGCGAGGCCGTCATCGCCACACCGACCACGGCACCGTTGATCACCACGCCCTGCACGTAGGCGCCCAACCGGACACCGATGTCGGCGAATGCCGCGTGCCAATTCGTACGGGGCTTGGGCGGGATTAGACTCAGCACGAACCGCTCCACGTCAGCTGCAGCGAGCATCCAACCGATCGCGAGTAAGACGATCAGCAGACCGTCACCGATTGCGGTAGCAACGAGTTTTGGTCCGCCAAGGAGAGCGAGGCCGACGGCGCTCGCCGCCCCGCTCACGCTGCTGGCGAGTGCACTCGCTAGCTGACGCGCGGTTTGGTCGCTTTCGATGTAGCGTTGTGCGGACGCCAGCTCGTTTTGCAGAGCGCTCGCGTAGCTGGGTATCGCCGCGAGCAATTTTGCGAGTTCGCCTGCCGCCGGTTGGAGCAGCGCGAACTCCAATGCGGCGATGGCGACGATCGCTACGCCGAATGTGACGCCCACTGCGGCGCCGTAGGATACCCGGGTGCTCAGCCGCTTGACGATCGGCTGCAGAGCGGCAGCGAGAAGCACTGCGGTGAACAGCAGCAGCAAGACCGGTATTGACGCCGCGAGGACGTTCCAGAGTAGGAACGCTGCGGCGAACACCGCAGCGCCAGTGAGCCAACCGCGCACGCTCTCCACGTTAAGCGTCGAACGTTCGCCAATTGTATGGGGTGAACCCCGCTTGCATGTCCTCCCACCCGATGCGATACGCTTTGCCGATGCCTTCTTCGTCGTTGAAGGCGCCCGCGCCGAGTGGGAGCGTGCTTTTCGGTCGAATGTAGAAGAGGTCGGTTGCCGGTAAGCTTTCGAGGAACGTCCGAAACAGCGGCTCCTCTTGCGTAAAACTCAGCGTCGCGGAAGGCGGCAGCTTTGCCAATGCGCGTTTCGCCACAGATTGAAAATAGACGCTGCGCATGTCGTTGGTAAGGATCTTCCGCTGCATGGTTCCGAACGTCGCAAATCCGATGGCGATCGCATCGGTGTAGTCAGCTATCGGCTCGAAGGGCGGATCCATGAGGATCACGTCGACGGTCACCGCAATCGAGTGCGCAACCGTTACCGGCGAGTTGCTGGCCACGCCGCCGTCGCAATATTGATGGAGCGTGCCGTCGGGTTGTGGAATGACGATCGGGTCCCAGGCAAGCGGAATGCATGCGGAAGCGAACAG
>Ga0335074_10006407_pt1 | contig 16324 bp, 21 predicted proteins | sample Lox_Sample_23_FD_206715 | JGI IMG/M metagenome (GOLD analysis project Ga0335074, IMG submission 206715) | Soil microbial communities from Loxahatchee National Wildlife Refuge, Florida, United States - Lox_Sample_2.3 | ecosystem: Environmental > Terrestrial > Soil > Wetlands | place: USA...
TTATCGTACGAGCCAGTGCAACAATCCGACGGGGCATTCGTCTTAGCACAGGCGGAGAGACAGGGATCGAATACTGGGCGCTGGATATCATCATCTGGGTAAGGATAGACCCCATCGCCAGGTTTTGGTGGTGGGTTCAATTGCAGATCCCAAGGACACCAACCTTCGAGATCTGCATTGGTAGTCTGTGTGTCGTATGGAAGTGGATAGGTGGAATTCGTACTTGTAGAAGAGCCGGATAACATGCCAGTGGTAGCGATACAAGCACAATTGGTGAGATTTGGAGGAATCTCTTGAAGGGCAGAGTTGTTGCCCGGCATAAAGGTTATGCTGAGAGGAAGGTTATAGCCATCTACAAGAGAGATGTCGTAGTACGTTTGCTTGCCATTGGAGCCACCAGAGAGAAAGAATTCGGCAAGTGATACAGGAGGGTCGCCCTGGTTCTTGTCAGTTATTTTATACTCATTAATTTGGTGTTTAGAAGGGAAATGGAGGGGTAACATACAGTTACAACACAATTTAGGACGCCGTTACAGTCGCCTGTTTCACAGGCTTGTCCACCATTATTACCATTCGAATTACTCGGCCCTGAGCCATTGGCATTGAAACTGCAATTCGTACGGCCCCATACACGGCCTTGCCAATCTGGACTAACCCAAAGACTCTGAGAAGTGCCTGGCGTCAATTGGAAGCCTCCTGTGCCCGGACCAGTTCCTGCTTGAGAGGCGAGTGCAGGCCAGATGGTGTCAGGACAATTGTTAGTGATCTTTAAAGGGATACTATTTGTTGTTCGAGGCGATACTATCCGGGGAAATATTTGAGTGGGTGATTTGCGGAGGATGTCGTGCGAGGCTGCAACAGCTGTTGTTAGGAGAGCGATAGTAAAGAGGGACAGCCTTCTCCGCAAAGGCGATTTTCGTGTATAGGTCATCGCGATTGATATTAAGTGCAACGAATGTGAAAGCCGTGAGAGTCTACGATATATAATAGCGGAAGTAGCGACAGGCAATGGAGGGGCGATCTGAGACAGGACAGCTGAAAGGCAGCGATAGATAAGCTGCGCCTCTAATCCGTCAGGACAAGGCTGCGTATGCCCCGCCAGGTTCGCAAAACCTGTTGGGTTTTAACCAGATTTATCCAATTGAACGAGCGACAGATTGCTGTTGCAAACTGGAGACGACCAGCATCTCCAGAATTGAGGGGAGGCGCAAGGGTGACGCAAACACAGCGCGTTGATCCCTGGACAAGACAATTTGTATAAACTTGGTCGACAAGGATCTTCGGCGAGATACCGATAGAGCATGCAAGCGATAAAGCAGGGGGATAAGAACAATAATGGCGAACAAAATAGATGTTGTTTTTTTTTCTTCCTTTTCTGAGGAGGGTAGTAAAGTGGATGATCAGACAGAGAGGAAACGTATGCATAACGACAGGATACATATACAGATAGAGATGTCAACAAAAGGAGGGAGGAAAGGGTGAAGTGGCAGGTTTGGCCATTGCTGTCGGCCACTGCTGTTGGTTGGTTGCTGCTGATCCAAAGCTGAATGCGGAAAGGAAGTGGCTTGCGATATGACGCAGGTCCTCGCCGCCGGCCACCAAAGGCTGAATTGCTAAAATAATCCGGGAGGAAATTCCTGCCGATTTGATAGGCTGCTCCCCCCTTCCCACGTGACTTTGGCAAGATACTACAGCAGGTCATGTTCTCTCTCTATTTTGTGCGCATACATAATATATGAAGTCCCTTGGACGCCTTGATAAAAGCATAAATGTAATATTAAGAAGGCTCCATCCACGCTATGCAGCCCTGTATTACCAGAGACGCTCCCATCCAGCCTCGCACTCCAAGATATATAGTTCTCTATCATGCCTAGATAATTTTCAATGCACAGCATTTTCAAATTGTCCTATTTCCTCCGTCTACCGTTAACTTCTTCCGCCTCGAAGTCACTATCAGAATTGCTTCCAGTCGGTCCTTCATCCTCTTCAGCATCTGCATCAATGAAGTCCCCTTGGTTTTGAAGGACGTATTCCGACTCTTGCATTAAATTCCGCAGGCTCGAATTTCTCGGATCGACGAGGTCGAGAGGCTTTAATTTAGCCTTGTTGCGTATTCTGTATAGCCAAGAAGAGTCAGTCTCGTTCTGACTTCCATAGCATCTCTCAGACAGAGGGAATGCATTCATATATTGATGAGGAATAAAAATAACAAACCTAGGATCACTGCCAGCCTCCAACATCATTTCTATCAGGCTTGAAGCAAACTCCTTTTGGTCTTCAGATACCTCATTGGCCCACCGGACCGCGCTGTGAAGTGGTGTATCGCCTTCTCGTTTGTTGATAGGATCGCATTCGAAGCCTTCCTGATCTAAAAGCATATCGATGATATCGTCTGTTGGGTTATCATGTTAGCACGAGTCGCATTGGAATCAACCGGATATCATAGAAGAACGTAGAGGGAAAGAGATTGATTCGTACAATTTCCTCTGCTAGCAGCTTCGTGATATGCGTAGTTGCCCAGTACCGTCTGCGCCTCGTTCAACAATTTTGCTACTGCCTCTGGGTTCGGGCATTTGCTGATGACCTCCTCGAGCAGCTCTGTGTTGTTTCTTCGACATGCTTCGATAACGACTTCCGACGGTGAAGCGCCCTATGGGATGTGTTAGACACATCAAATCTCTATAAAGGAAACAGCAATTTCCAGAAAGCAGGCTTAGGGACTGAATGACAGAGGTGAGGAAAAGATAGTTCCCAATAAGGGCAAATTCCGTAATAAATTCGTACCTCGTGCTCTTTATCCTGCTCAGGGTGATACCTTAGATCCGTCATATTTTATGCGCAAAATCCCCTATTAGAGAAAAACGGTCAAGAGCGTCCAGAGGGTTCGCGTGTGCTGAGACAAGTATTCAAGAAAGTTCAACTTGGGTCCACCGGAAAGATCTTAGAGCGGAAATCTAGGCTTATGTATAAGATCCAGGTAAGCCCCTCTGTCTATTCTAGGGAGAGAAGCTCTCGACTTGGAAATGCGCGGTACTAATCTTAGAAATCACAGCACTTACACAGGCGCGGCTTCTGAGGACCACGAATGCTTCAGCCCCTGGCTAGTACCGGAGCGGATTAACCTCACCCCGGCGGGACCGATTTGGAAACAGAAAACAATAAAGATATCTGTACAGCCAAGCAAGATAGATACAATTCCAGGAACTTCGCAACCAGGATGCTCCTCTGTAGGTGTCCTGAATCACACCTCCCACCCTCCCCTCTTTCATATCTTCCCTTCTCCACAAGCCCCAAAACTAACCCCCACACCCACAACACAGTCTGCCCCTCCTGTAGCAACGTCCTCACAGTCTCCCAAGCCCCGGCCGAGGGCGGCAACCCCGTCAACCGCCTCGAATGCCTCACCTGCCCCTACCAATTCCTCCTGACCAAGCGATATTTCGAACGCAAAACCTTCACCAGAGCCGAGCGCGAAGACGTATTCGGGGGCCCCGGCGCATGGGACAACGCGCAGAAGCAGCAGGGCGTGCAGTGTCCGAAGGAAGGATGTGAGGGGGAGGAGGCGGCGTATTTTCAGGTGCAGATTCGGAGTGCGGATGAGCCGATGACGAGTTTTTATAAGGTGAGCGTAGTACCTGTGATGGAAAAGTGGGGGAGGGATGGAGTGCCTAGAGAAAATAGACTTATAGAGATGAGGGGATTTGCTGACTGATTTTCTAGTGTATGACCTGTGGACATCGGTGGAGGGAGAATTAGGATTGTTATTGTTTGTGGAAAGCAGGGAAGATTTCTGGCATCAGCGAGGCGTTTGGGACGGAGCATGGGTATGAAAGGTCGTTGTATATTGCTCGCGCAGTTGCTCTGATATGTACTTTACGAAAACTATAATTCTCCAATTCGCAGCGCCAGCCCGAACACTTTTGGATATGTCTATCCTTTTGTTCCTGGTAACCTCCAGGCCATGAGGTCTTCCCTTATCGTGAACTCATCTAGTTCCTGCGCATGCTTATATCCAAACCTCCCGTGTTCCGAGCTGTCGGAAGATGAGCCATGCGGTTGACTATCAATACTACTCCTGCTATTAACCCTCGCGTGCCCCGGGCGTTCTTCACTCTTTGTATAATTCCCAATTGTGGGGCCCATGCTTTTTCCCGTGATCGTTGACATGGACCTGGAGCTGCTTGAAGACCGACTTCTATTGTGGTGATGGTGCGGCCTATGTCGATATAAATGTTTGTAATAGTCTTCATCACTTTGTACCCCTGGTCTTGCATGCTGCCGTGGTGTGGGCACTTTATCTTGGACATGATTGGAGCCCCAGCCGTCGCCACCGGAGAATATGTCCTCGATACATTGGTCTGCGAGGAGCTCTCCTGGTTGTGCACCCCATGAAGCGGCGAGAGCGCGGCGGTACACGTCTTGTAGTTCTCCCGCTTCGCGGGACCGGTTTAATGCAGGTATATCTGCATATAATCTGTTTAGCATTCGTATCCACATGATCGTGATAGAGAAGAGAAGACCTACGACCTAGGTCATCTTCAGCTTGTTCAAAATCCATGATGCCTGCGATGCCGCCAAATACAAGCGCTGTCTTCAATGGCGGCGCAATGAAGTTCCTTTCGCCATCCAGCTGCTTCATGCTAATTCCTATCTTCATCGTACTATTGATCTTACTCTCCTGCATTAAGTACCTCCTTGTAATACCGTCCTCGCCATCTTGATCTGAAATTTCGACATATTCAGCGAGATTCAAAGTGACATACCCAAGGGTTATCTTCTCTCCCCGAGCACCAGAATTGTAATCCTGAATGACTTCGAATTCGATATTGCATTCCTGTAGCATGCTTTGTCGATCCATGGTCAACCGAACCGGAATGACCTTTTCGTAGTCCCAGGTGGCTTTATGCTCTTTGATTGGGGATTTTCCTGTGCGCCCGCGGTGCTCGGCGGCAGTGGAGGAGGGGAGGTGCCATTTTACGAAAGAATTGCCGGAAACGAGGGGGACGTTGTTGAGGTCGATTATCTGGACTGATCAGCTTCGGCATAGGAAAATATGGTAGATAAGACTGACTTTAAGATGCAGTTCGAACTTCAGCTGTGTTGAAAGTCAGCATTAATTATTGCGGTGTTCCGGCGCATTGGACAGAGATACTAACTCTGCGAGCCTTAGATACTACAAACGGTAGCAACTTCGTTAGTACTTCCGCCATTGATGTAAGGATGAGAGGATGTACTTAATGCGTTCATATTCAGACTTCAAGGCAAGCGCAGCCCTTAGGCTGCCGTGCTAGACAAACTCCTTTCCAGACGTGGTGGTAGTTCGTTCTTTAAAGGGACAGCTTTGAATTGGAGGGGATCTCGCTTGACATCATCCCGATCCAGCCACTTCAAGTTACATACGCGTACATGGAAGTCTCTGGAGACGAGATAGCTGAAGCGGTGCAGAGTCAATTTGATGCTTTACCTCAAAAGCGGAAGCCTCAAGCCAGAGGCGATGGTCTGCAAGAATGGGTTCCTTTGAGTGGCGTTGTTGCCCAAGGTGGCAATCCCTGATTGACCCCTGAAATGATAACTCATGACTGATCTGGGACATATATCAAGGGAGAAATAATCTTAAATGCATTGCTCTTGGGTATAGCGATCTGCTCTTGGTTTGTGATCAACAGCTTACCTGATTTGCAGCACGGGCATGAAATGCATATCTCAAAATAAAATCAGCCAAGCACGAGGCGTAGTACTCCACGATTGGCACGCAGAAATAGTAGCAATAAGATCATTCAACCAGTTCTTGCTTAAAGAATGCCAAGCTCTCGCACTATCTCAGGAGCAGAGGTCTGACTACCTCCGTCGAAGGACCCAATCGGAAATGACAGACTCCCATTTCCAACCCTTCACTCTCAACGAAGATCTCTCTCTCCACATGTACTGCTCTGAAGCACCCTGTACGTAGGCACCTTTCAAATCCACAACCAAATATCCATTAAACTCATCCTCCCAGGCGGCGACGCAAGCATGGAACTCACGATCGCCGCCCAAGACGACCCCACCCCCTGGGCCCTTCCTCTCCCATCTCCACCAACAGACCTCCTACCATCCCACTCCCCATCCCCATCCCCATCTCCTTCTCCAACTCCAGCAACTGTCCTCCTCGGTCGCGGCCACTTTTCTCAACTGGGAGTCGTACGCCGCAAGCCCTCCCGCCCCGATGCGCCACCCACGCTCTCCAAATCCTGCTCCGACAAGCTCTCCCTCAAACAAGTGACCTCGCTGCTCTGCAGCCCCGTTTCCCTCCTCATCTCCCCTGAAAACGCCTACCTCTGCTCCCTCACCCTGCCCGAATCGCAGTACTCTCCTCCGGGCTGCGAGCGCGCCTTCAGTCCTTCAGGACGCATGGCGCCCCTCAAAGATCGCACATGGGATACAGGGTACAGATTCCATCCTTTCATTATAAAGACCACTGGTAGGGAGTTCCGGTTCTCGCGCCGCGGGGTAGGCCAGGGGATGCTCGCCCCAAGTAACCTCGCTGCAGCGTGGACCCCGTATGGCGAGGAGAGTCTCATTGGTGGAGTGCTGCAGGGGAGGAAGCAGTTCGATCCGCGCGGGGCGAGTATGCTTTGTAGAAAAAGCATGTGGAAACTAGCTGCGGAGGTTGCTGCTTTGGTTGCTGCTCCAGCGCTGAATGAGGTGTTGAGTGTGGGGACTTATGGGCTGGTGAAGGGGGCGGAGGTGTTGGAGGGGAGGAGGAGAGTTAAGGGAGAAGTTAAGGAAGAGGTGTTGAGGGAGTGGGTTGGGAATGAGGGTGATGAGGAATGGGGGGGTTGATTCTAGTCCGTAGTTATCAATGAACAAATTCAGTGTGACAATGAATCATTGAAGGTGACTTCAGATGAGATGAGGGAGAACTCGTCTCTATTCTAGTAGCCCGACTACCATACTGCTCTCGTGAAGTTTTAGTATCTTTCTTGATCATGCCATCGCGAGATGTGATATGAATCAAACCTTCTACCTAGGATATCGTACATTGTAACGCCATGTCTTATGCATTTCATGCGGCATAGGCAAGCCATCATGGTATCGAACGCCTTGAAGACAAATGCCATCCTATCAGATGTTAACGCCTCTGGTCCATTGGAATCGTAATATAAACATCAAGTAATTTAACAACCAACGCCGATTTCCAAGCACCTTTTCGTGTTGCATGACGATGAGTTGATTGAGCTGAACTGAGTTAGTAGACGCAGAGCTGTGAAATCACTGCGGAGAGGTAGCGAAAGAGACGCCTGTCAAAGCCCTTCGGACTTCTTCTTCAGTCAGATGCATTTTGGTCTTCCACTCGTCGAAGAAGTCTCTGCTGTTCTCCAGCTTCTCTGTGAGATCGGCGCGCAGCTGAACATGGCGCTGATTACGGTGGTCGGTCTGGAGTGATCATGTTAGCTGGTGAAATAAGAACTAGGGGATAGGAGAGTATACCCAGTTCTTAGTCCAGCACTCATTAGAACAGAAGTAGCTCTCAACACCGAAGAATTTCCAACAGTCGATACACACGCCGCAGTATTTCTCGCAAATGCTACGGTTGAAGACGCCCGTCGTGCACGCGGCAGCAGCAGCGCAGTTATGTGCCTTGAGGATATGAGAGCGCTGTTGTATTGTTAGTTAGGTGATCTCGATGAGAAATATTAGAGAACTTACACCATCCCGTTCCATGCATTCTTCGGAACAGAAATAAGAACGATCCCGAGGTATGCCGCTGTGAGCCAAATGATTGCAGATGCCGCACTCGAGGTTCCCTTCGTCCTGAGAGATTGGAACGGAAAGATTCTGACAACCTTCATTAGTGCAGTAAAAAGTATATCTTGACAACATGTGGATCCTAGCATTAGTCTCCTTAGCAGTCTTCTTCGCCTCTTTAGCGATCGCGGCCTTATCATGGCCTGCTTTAGCTCTCTGGAATCCATCAAGCTTATCCTTAAGTTCTCGCTCAATCCTTACGTGATCGGTGATATCCTTTTGTATAGTGGCGAAGATATCTGGATAAAGCATGTCGCTCTCATACAAGCCCTGCCATTTGAGTCGAAGCTTGGTCATTGCAGGAGTATCACCATCCAATGGAGTACATGCATCTTCCTGGTAAATAACGCGCCTTTCCTCTTCATTCTTACAGGAAGCCAGTCTGGAGTCATAATCGAGCTGCTTCGAAGAACGCTGTTCCACCACCTTCAGCTCCTGCCCGCGAATAAATTCGCGAATATCTGTATCAGGGACACTTTCGTCATACATATCAGCTGCTTCCTGCTTATACTTCTTGACTATAGGGTCGTCATTGAATCGAACAGTGCAAAGTGCATCTTTGTCATGCAACCTCTTTTCCCTAGCGGCGCGAGCATGAATTGTATGGATATCAACCTTGGAATCAAATAGCCTCTTCATCTCAGCAACATAATCTGGAGGCCGGTACGAGGCCCATGAGCCAGAGCGGAAATTGGTATAGTAGTTCCGCCATAAACGTCTAACTTCCTTCGAGTGTTCGGCACATTCTTTGGTACTGGATTGGCATTTCTCTGCGCAGAGATTGCGGATGGATTCGAGATCCTCGTCGAGTTTGGTAGTGTCTTCCTCATGGATCGCCACGACTTGCGCAGCCTGCGCCGGCGTGAGTGGATAGGTCAAGGCGAGAGTGATAGCCATCGTGATAGCCATTGCGCCGAGAGCTACGCCCGACACTTATTGCTGCTCAGCCGTGACGTTATCAGTGTCCAAAAGTGTGCCGTCTGAGCTGGGAGACGGACACTTGACTTCTGGCTGAATGCTACCGGGAATAGAGAGAGGGATGTTAAGTGGCGCGAGAGCGGTATCCGCAAGAATGTGTAGGCCACTAGTTGCAGGAGGAGACGGCAGCGTGTTCAGCCAAGTATCAACTGAGTTTCTAGCTCGAGTTTGTTCTGCAATAGTGGCAGGTAGGAGAAATTCATGCGGAAGCGCGAGCAATCCCTTTACGGCGATTTTTACTCTTTCGGGTAGATCTAGCAGAGAGTCAACGGAAAGATCAAGCATATCTCGGAACAAGGAAGGACGTGCAAATAGCTTACCTCGAGTGCTAGCTGACTCGACTAGGCTTTCTTCTGCTAATGAAGCAGGGGCGCTCAAGAGGGATGATTTGGATGCGTTTGAAATCCGCTCTGTTGATAGTTATTATGATGTTCGAAAGATCAGAGAAATCGAATTTCAGAGGAACTCACTGCTTTTCTTGTGGGAATAGATCAGAGCAGACGAATTGCGACGTTTTCCTGGATCGCGACAAGTTTCCAGTCAGTGATCAGTTAGAAGTGGAAGAGAGCTTCGTGGCTTACTGGGCGCGTTGAGGTAGACCGATTTCAGGGCCTTAGCCTCTTCTCGAGTCCTACCAGAAGCTCTGGCGGCGACGGCACCTTTTTGGTTCTCTTGGGCCCGTATCCGGGAGTTGGCAGCGTTATATGCGCGGTACCAACTATTTCTATCCCAGCCTGTCTCTACGGGATCTGCTGTTGTGAAGGGCAGTTTTACTTGACCGCCTGGCATTGCTAACGTATACGGCAAAGCGCAGAACGGGAGTATCCGAGACCTTGTAGAAATGAGTAAGCAATCACGTGGCAACTAGGTAAAGCCCACTACTCGGTTCGGTTCTTGATCGAACAGTAATGTCGTGGCCGTCGTTTATGGTGTTGGTACAGAGTGAGAGTTGATCTGTGCTTAAAAGCATTTCAATCTAAATAATTCCAAAGTCATGGCAAGTCACCGCCTTTGTTAGGACTATTGTAATTACGCGGTTTTGTACTAACGGCATTACCCATAGGCGGACAAGCTTAGAGCACAGCAACAGCTAGAGCAGCTCCAAGCTCGATATGTTGGTACAGGGCATGCGGATACCACGAGGTTCGAGTGGACGAGCAATATCCAGCGAGACAGTTATGCGTCATATATTGGCCATCCGCCTCTTTTGAGCTATATGGCGATTGGGATGGGCGAATGCAGGGAGAAGGTTAGGAGTATGATGATTGAGGTATGCTATGGTTTTGGCTATGAAGCCATTGCAAGTATAATGGGACTAACATGATCATAGAAAATGATACAGCCTGTTGGAAAACCGCCGGAGGTGCAGGATTGATATTTCAGAGTCACATGTGACGCAATAAGTTGCGACTGATCACCACGGGTCAACGCTGAAGCAAGTCCATATCATGAGGGAAAGTGATAAGCACATCGTCTCAGTACGCTAAGTTGAGCGGACAGAAGGAATATGCGTGTTGAATGAGCTGGGGCAGTCTGTGGCATTACAGGCAGTGGTTGCTGCCTCAAGATATGTGCTTTCTGTGCGCTCCGGCTTACCAAGCTGAGGGCTCCATTCACGTCTCAGAATTCAAATCAGTTGAGACGTCAGTATTCTGTTCCAAATTCTATTCTCTTTCCGCTGTGTCATTCGCATAGTAGCAATAGTCTGGAGAACCCAGCTTTTGATTTCATCTCATCTGACAGGTGAGAGTTAAGCTTTTCTGGTCACAAGATTTGATGGTTCACGTGCTGGGATTCTCATCTACCGATATATCAGGCTTTTGCAAACATCTTCATGTTAATCATTGTCCTCGTTCCCTCGCCTTCCACTTCTCCTTGACCGCCGACTTGCTCCTTGAGTATTCTCAATCATCTCTGCGGGTGCTGCCTCTTCCTGTTCTCCCCTACCACGTTTCAGTCCAAGACTACTTCTAATCCTCTCGGCGAGATCATCCGGCGCATCTTCGCCATAAACTTCCTCGACCAGGCCTTTCACTCCTTTATTGCCTACCTCAACCTTGCCTCTTGGCCCAACCATCCAGTCTACAATCTCATCGCCGTTATTATTCTCCTTGATTTTAACGAGATATCCCTGCTTGATCATCTTCTGGAGTGTAGCTTCTGTTTTGTCCATCGGCATGTTGACATCCGCATTCATTCGTTTCAGGTAGTTATCGAGTTTTGCGTCTGAGAGCCTACCATCTTCGCCAAAGAGGGAAATTAGTGAAATAATCATGGTGTAAAGAGCTGTGTAGGCGGCTTCGGTTGACGCGTCAGGAATGATAGAGGGCGGAAGAATGGCTGGGATGCGGTACTTTGGCGGAAGTGTGCTGGTAAGTATGTAGGCTTTGGAAGATGCCAATTGTGTTACCTTTGACGCAGCTGATAATACAATGCCATTAAAAAGCGTCTCAGAGAGGGGCAAGGTGAAGTACTACCTATCCGTGCCTTCTTAGTCGTCTTTTCTTTTGAGGGAAGTTCGATCATCTCCATGCCAAATTTCTGTCGAAGTTGATCTTGTGCTTCATCAAAGACCTGCTTAAAAGGCACCTTGTGTTTCCCGAATACTGTATAAAATCATTAGCAATTGCATTTATTCCTAAAGAATTGACCACTAACCTTTATCCTTGATCCCTTCTCTTCTTATGGGCAGCCTGGAATATTCACATGCCAATGCATATCTCACCAGCTTCTTAACAAACTGGTTCTTCCCATTTTCCTCCCCGGGTGTCTCCAAGTCTTCCTGGGCTATACCTCCACCATTTTCAATGTCGCTATCCTCATCCGAATCATCTGCCGGCGCTTGAACTCGCTGTCTTTGGGTGCCTCGAGGTGGCTCTTCTTCTGATTGTTCCTCTTCCTCTTCAGATTCCTCTGTAGCCTTTTACAAACAAAAATCAGCAGGGAGTCCCTGATCCTTCCTGAAGAATATAAACCAGAGCTTGAACGGAGGATTTGGAAGCTTACAATAGGACGTTTTCTTGGTAGTCGAGGCATTATCGGATTTTTTTCGATATGATGCTTTAGGAAGCTGGTCAATCGTCTTTCAGAATAGATCAGCCTTGTGATGGGCAATTTGCGGAGACGCGTCGACCGCGTTAACTTAGCCTAAGGCATGAAAAGTGGGGTTAAAGCGTGCGCGTCTCTGGTATCAGTTTCCATACTTTCCTCATTTAGACCAACACTACTATCTCGGGTACTTGTCGCGATCCTATTCCATCTCAATGTCACGATCCAATCATTGTGATTGAATTTCGTTGAGTTCCTTTGCTTCACATGATATCTCCGATTGAACGCATATACAGTTGCGCGTTTCTGCTAAACTGGTCTTTGTCCCGTTCCGTAGCTTGAAATACGCTTTAAATAGCGTTTGGTGTCCTTGGCCGCGACACTACGACCAGGAAGCATCATTGAATAATGAGACCAATCCAGGGGACTTGAAGAATCTACCGAGCGGCCTATACTTCCCTTTGAGCGAATCTAGGACTCTGGATACAGATTGAAGCTCTTTTCTTCAATGGGCTTAAATTTACCATGCATTTTATCAAGTGATTCCAAGCTGCTGAAGGTCTTCAACCACACGCAAAACCTGGCCTGCCACGCAAAAGAATCATCGACATTGCCTAAGTACAGAATTAGAGGTGGGTTGACTAAAACTTAGTCTGAAATCGAAGGCGGCTACAAACAGTGGTCCTTAAGCTAGTTCTGAAATCGACTGACAGAATAAGCCTAACACAGCTACCGATATTGGAAGTGGGCCAGCGTAAAATAGAAGGTGCTAATCACTATACATTTACGTCGATGCCTAATTTTTTAAGTTTTCGAGTAATATCGAGTCCCTAGTCTCCCACGCCATTTTAGGCTCCTATAGTTATTTTCTTTTACTTTTAAGATGGACCCTCCCTTTCGATGAGGCAGGAGAGTCAGCCTTGGCCCACGGCAAACGAGACCGGAGACGCGGTCTGCATTTTCTACAATGGCTGCACGCCGAGAGAAGAGGATCACACACGTAAGAGCAACATGTTTATAGGAGAAGCCTACGTTGGCGGGCTCATGTACGGCGAAGCGCTTGATAAGGAGCATAAAAATCCAGATGAATTCTTTACCTTGGTATAGTAGCCAGATGTGTCAAGAGTCTCTTGGGAGCGACGAGGAACTAGAGGAAATCACTGAGGAAGCAACTTGAGACATTCGAATTGTCTGGCATTTAAACAGTAGTATCGGCCCAAACAATCAAGAGACTTGTTGCACTCTTCAAACTCCCTGCTCGTGCAGGTCTTGCTGATCTTCCACAGTTCGTTCTTTGCGAACTGAAGTTCTGATTGGAAGAATTAGGAGGTACAATGCGGCCATTGTCAGGATAGAAGTCATACTCTAAGCAGTCGCATAGGCCCACTACATAACGGATTTCTGTCATCGTTGTAACGCATAACCTCCAGAACTGCCCAGGTAAAAGTGTGAAAGACCAAGATAGAATAAATTTTCCGATCAAAAAGCGTGAATTTCACGAACATTCCAAGCTTTGGCGCTGGCAAGTACCCATGGACAAGAGCGCATGCTAGAGCAAATGCAAACATATACTTCGTTACAGTCTCTCCTGTCATTGTAATTATTAGGTGCGAGATGATATAGTTGGAGCCGTGATTGCCGGCGAGGCAGACCACGGTGGGAGTGGCGACCAGAGGCGTCCCTGGTCCATTGATAAATCCGAGGTTTGTAAGTTCTTAAAAACGGATCTTATTGTACATTTTATATATTTTCGTTGTACTTCTCCACAAACCAATCAACCAACTCCCCACATCTATCAAATTTCTTGCTCAAGCCTATCTTGCTAATTAGAGTCGTAAACATTCCCATACCCACGTTTCAAATAACGATCCAAGATATCCTTTTCGGGCAAAACGTGCCTTGAATCCGAAGATCTCGTCCCTCTTCCTTCAGCATTGGCTTCAGGTCCTCAACAAACTCGACTTGCATGGCATTCATGTTGCACTATTAACTATAGCTTCGTTGTTTTGCGTGTTACGAAATACGTACCGATACTACGGAGTGAATTGGATCATCGCCAGCGTGACTCGAGTCCGATCAGCGAAGTCCGGCTTACAGTCGTTTGCAAAAAGGTTGTCGCATCGGAAAATTAGAAACGCCGACCCCCCCCCCCCACAACCGAAATTTTTGAAAATATACAATCCAATGTATTTACCTCTAATAACTATATCATTATGCCTGCTAGATTGCCAGATGATGTTATACATCGTATTCAAATTCATTTAGAGTCTGGAGAGAGCCCAGCAGAGATCTATAAAGCTACTAAGGTGTCAAAAAGAACAATTGAACGTATACGACTTAATCTTGACCTATTTGGCCAACCTTATACTCCTTCTACTATTGTACTTGGACGTCCTAGGGCTCTATTACCTGCTCAAGAATTGGTAATATCTAATAGTATATAGTGTTAAGCTTAAAGCTAATGATACTACAGCAATTGCTTGACTTTCTAGAAGATGATCCAACTGCCTACCTCGATGAGATGCAACAGTTCTTATATGATGAGTATGAGCTTGAAACCTCTATTGCTACAATTAGCCGTATATTGAAGAATGCAAAGTGGTCAAGAAAGAGTGTACAAGCACGTGCTGCTGAGAGGAGTGAGCCATTGCGGCGTGCATGGCAAGGTATCCAAAAGCAATATGACAGTAATCAACTTGTCTTTCTTGATGAGTCAGCTTCAAATGAGCGCACTAGGGATAGGAAGTATGGTTGGTCTCCTATAGGCCTAATTTGTGAGAAAGTACGTCCATTTAAGAGATCAGAGAGATAGAGCATTTTACCAGCACTTACAGAAGAGGGCTATCTCAATTGGATTATCTTCCAAGGCTCTATTACTGCAGAGATGTTTTTGGAGTTTGTAGAAGAGAAAGTTCTTCCTTATTGCTCTGCATATCCAGGACCTCGCTCAGTGCTTATTTTAGACAATGCTTCTATTCATAAGAGTACTAAGCTTCGCTCTATGTGTGAAGAGAGAGGTGTACTATTAAAGTTCTTACCACCATATTCACCAGACTTCAATCCAATTGAGAATACTTTCAAAGATCTAAAGGCTTAGATTAAAAGGAACTTTAAGCTAGCAGCTAATTTTGAGGATTTTGGCAACTTTTTAGAGTTTGCTGTTAGCCAGTGCAAAGGGGAAAATGCTAGACAGCACTTCCAAGAAGCAGGGTATGTTGTAAACTAAAAAGGGAGGGTGGTAAAGAGGGTGGAAAGCAGCGTGGAAAGCAGAGCAGCAAGCAGAGCAGAAGGCAGCAGGCAGAGCAGCAAGCAAGGCAGCAAGCAGAGCAGTAGGAAGAACAGCGGGCAGAGCAGCAGGAAGAGCAGTGAGCAGAGCAGTAGGAAGAGCAGCAGGAAGAGCAGCAAGCAGAGCAGCAAGCAGAGCAGCAAGCAGAGCAGCAAGCAGAGCAGCAAGCAGAGCAGCAAGCAGAGCAGCAAGCAGAGCAGCAAGCAGAGCAGTAGGAAGAGCAGCAAGCAGAGCAGTGAGAAGAGCAGTGGGAAGAGCAGTGGGTAGAGCAGTAGGTAGAGCAGCAGGAAGAGCAGCGAGCAGAGCAGTAGGAAGGGCAGCAGGAAAAGCAGCAAGTAGAGCAGCAAGGAGAGCAGTAGGGAGAGCAGTAGGTAGAGCAGTAGGAAGAGTAGCAAGCAGAGCAGTGGGAAGAGCAGTGGGAAGAGCAGCAGGAAAAGCAGCGAGCAGAGCAGTAGGAAGAACAGTGGGAAGAGCAGCGGGAAGAGCAGTAGGAAGAGCAGCAAGCAGAGCAGTAGGAAGAGCAATGGGAAGAGCAGTGGGAAGAGCAGTAGGAAGAGCAATGGGAAGAGCAATGGGAAGAGCAGTGGGAAGAGCAGTAGGAAGAGCAGCAGGCAGAGCGGTAGGTAGAGCGGCGGGTAGAGCAGTAGGCAGAGCAGCAGGAAGATCAGCGAGCAGAGCAGTAGGAAGAGCAGTAGGAAGAGCAGCGAGCATAGCAGCAAGCAGAGCAGTGGGAAGAGCAGCGAGCAGAGCAGTAGGAAGAGCAGTGGGAAGAGCAGTAGGAAGAGCAGCGAGCAGAGCAGTAGGAAGAGCTGTCAAGTTTTATAGGCGGAGCACATGAACATGAGGATTATTAAATGTATTGATACTAGGTTATCTCATAGAAGAGGGACCAGCCTATAGATTTATAGTGGTGCTCCACCCTCTCGGAAAGGATTAGGGGTAAGCCAGCTATCAAACAACCCCTTAACAGGGTTATATCGTAACAAGAGCAGCAAGCAGAGCAGCAAGAAGAGCAGTAGGAAGAGCAGTAGGTAGAGCAGCAGGAAGAGCAGCGAGCAGAGCAGCAAGCAGAGCAGTGGGAAGAGCAGCAAGCAGAGCAGTGAGAAGAGCAGTGGGAAGAGCATTAGGTAGAGCAGTAGGTAGAGCAGCAGGAAGAGCAGCGAGCAGAGTAGTAGGAAGAACAGTAGGAAGAGCAGCGAGCAGAGCAGCAAGCAGAGCAGTAGG
>Ga0335074_10006408_pt1 | contig 16324 bp, 14 predicted proteins | sample Lox_Sample_23_FD_206715 | JGI IMG/M metagenome (GOLD analysis project Ga0335074, IMG submission 206715) | Soil microbial communities from Loxahatchee National Wildlife Refuge, Florida, United States - Lox_Sample_2.3 | ecosystem: Environmental > Terrestrial > Soil > Wetlands | place: USA...
ATCGAACAGGGGAACATCGTGGGCCGCGGTCCAGGCGCGCAGAGCGGACTCAGACTGAGCGGCGGGCTCGGGAATCTCGCGGCGGAAAGGGAGGTAGACGATGGCAAACCGGGCGTGCTCGCTCACCACCAGGTCGTCCATCGTCTGCAGGTCGGCGAGGTTCGCCCGGATGGTCGCGTCGGCGTTCGGTGCCGCAGCGTCGCCGGCGTCGCTCTTTGGCGCAACGTGAAACAACTTGTATCTCAGGTAGCGGCTCCATAACTCACCGATGGCGGTGGCGGGGCGGTGCGACGGGGTATCCTCACCCATATCCGAAATCGCGTTGCGCGGTTGCCCCAGGTCGCCGCTGTTGAGCACCAGCAAAACGATGTCGCTGTGAAAGATGCCGCGCGAGCGTACCCAGGAGAGCTCGTTGTCCGGGGCCCAGCCGCCCGCTGAGGCATTCAATACCTCCACCGGCCGATGGACGACATCCGGCAGACCTCGATGGACCACCTCGGTAAAAATCTTCGCCTGATCGACGTGGCTGGTTCCGTAGGTGACCGAATCGCCGACAAACAGGACCCGCAGCGTGCCAGGTTTGGGTACGGCCGGAAAAGGATCGGAGCGCATGCCGTACTGATCGGTCCGCGTCCGGCAAAAAAAGCGGTAGACGTTTTGATCGGGCTTCAGGATGTAGGCACAGGCCGGGTCCGGAGCGACAAGCACCGGATTACCCAGGCCGACCAGCCGCAGCGCCAGCTCGGCGCCGAGGGCGGCGACTACCAGCACAATCAGGATCCGGAAGGTGAGGCGCAGAGCGCGGGGTTTCCGGGGCAGGGATGCGGTCGGCACGACGTGGCACCGACAGTGTATCGGTTTGAACCGCCTTTCCGAAAGCGGAGCGAAAAAAAGCTCACCATTTCCGCGGCCCCTGATACGCCCTTTGCATCGGTTTATAGTGAGAATATGAGCGAAATGTTGCGGGATCGGCGGCTGTTTGGGGCGCTCGAGAGCAGCGCGAAGAATCGCGAAAAGGTGTTCGAGGCCAGCTTCGGTTACGAACAGCCCGAGGGCGTCTTTCTGACTACAGCTGACGCCGCGATCAACTGGATCCGGAAGAACTCGATCTGGCCGATGACCTTTGGCCTGGCCTGCTGCGCTATCGAGATGATGTCGATGGGAGCCTCGCGGTTCGATGTGGCGCGCTTCGGCGCCGAGGTCTTCCGCCCCTCGCCGCGGCAGTCCGATCTGATGGTCATCGCCGGGCGCGTTTCCTGGAAGATGGCCCCCGTTATCCGCCGGCTCTACGACCAGATGCCCGAGCCCAAGTGGGTCATCTCGATGGGCGCCTGCGCAACCTCCGGAGGCGTGTTCAACAACTACGCCCTGGTCCAGGGGGTCAACCAGGTCATTCCTGTCGACGTGTATGTTCCTGGATGTCCTCCACGTCCGGAGCAACTCTTGTACGCGATTACGCTTCTCCAGGAGAAGATTCAGCACGAGCACGGGAGTCTGAAACGGGTTCTGAACTTGCAATAGGGGGCGGCGGTTGGGTATCTTTGTGTGTAACGGACCCCCCGTGACCCGAAGGCGGTCGCGAATTCCCCCTCAAAATGAACCACCATTATCTGCCTGGGCAGCAGCCGAGGCGCGGGTTAACCTTTGCGATACGCTGAAATTTTTCGTAATTATTTTTGCCATCTGATTGAAATAACAGGCTTCTAGCAAGTGACTCTGTGGTAACTTGTGGTTGTCTCGGAGACTGTTAATCCGCTGCCTACCCCGGTAACCTTTTGGGGGCTGTCAGGAAGGCGCTCAGGGTCACGCAGCCTTAAACAGTGATTCATCGGTAATTTTGCGGAGGATAGACGCATGCATTTTCGCCCGTTCAGTTCTTCTGGCCGAACCTTGATGGCCAGTTGCACCCTGCTGCTGGGAGCGGCAGCGCTTCTGGGCCAGACTTCTTCGCCCGCGCCGGCAGCCCCCCCTGCTACCCCGGGTCAGTACGCATCCCGTATCGATGTTTTTACGGGTTACTCCTACCTCGGACCCAACAGCAAGATCGATACGCCCGCCAGGGGCGGCACTGGGGTGTTCGAGCAGCGGTATTCGTCGGTCGAATATGGAGCCATCGGCAGCATTGCCTACTATTTCAACCGCCATCTCGGCGCCCAGGTCGAGTATGCCAATCATCCCAATGGGGATAATGACGGGTTTCAGACCGCCGAGGGCGGCATCATCGTCCGCTATCCCACCGATGAAGGCATCACCTGGTTCGCCCATGGACTGGCGGGGGCTGCCCGTGTCGGCGGACCGAACATCCCGGCCCCGGGAGGCGGCGATGTTTACTGGCATCCTTACACCTGGGGCCCCGGCCTGACCGTGGGCGGGGGATTGGATTACGACTTCCCCTTCTGGAACCATCGCCTGTCCCTGCGCCTGTTCCAGGTTGACTACGAGTACATGCATGCGGACTTTGGACCGCAGCCGGTGTACGGCGGCCGCGCCAACATCAACACGCCGCGGGTCAGCGCCGGTCTGCTCTGGCACTTCGGCAACATTACCCCGCCCCCGCCGCTGCAGTATGCCTGCGTGGTTAACCCGGCGTCGGTCTTCCCGGGTGAGCAGGTCACCATCACCGGCACCGCGACCAATCTCAATCCGAAGAAGGCTCCCGCCTACAGCTGGAGCGGCCAGGGTGTGACGGTCGGCGGTACCGCCGCAACCTCCACCGTGGATACCGGCAGTCTTCAGCCGGGCACCTACACCATTACCGGCCACGTGACCCAGGGCCAGAAGGTCGGCCAGTCCGCGGACTGCACCACGCAGTTCACCGTGAAGCAGTTTGAGCCGCCCACCATCGCCTGCACCGCCAATCCTTCCACGGTGCGGCCGGGTGAGAGCTCGACCATCACCTGCAACGGCGTCAGCCCGCAGAGCCGCCCGCTGACTTACAGCTACTCGGCTTCGGCCGGATCGATCAGCGGCACTGGCAATACGGCGACGCTCTCGACCACCGGCGCCCCGTCGGGCACCATTACGGTGACCGGCACGGTGCAGGACGACAAGGGACAGACGGCGTCGGCGACCACTTCTGTCAACGTGGAAGCGCCGCCTCCGCCGCCGGCTCCGAAGACGCAGACGCTCTGCTCGATCCAGTTCGATAAGGACAAGCGGCGTCCGGCGCGTGTCGATAACGAAGCCAAGGCCTGCCTGGACGATGTGGCGCTCAACGCCCAGCAGAAGGCGGATGCCTCTCTGGTGGTCGTTGGCAACTCGGCTCCGCTGCCCGAACACCGGCACCACACCCGCAACGAAATGACTGCCGAGAAGCTGGCAGCCCAGCGTGCGGTGAACACCAAGGCGTACCTGGTGACGGAGAAGGGCATCGATGCCAACCGCATCCAGGTGAGGACGGGCACCAACGGCCAGAACGAGGTGGAGGATTACCTGGTTCCGGCAGGCGCGAACTTCGACAGCGACGTGCCGGGCACAACACCTGTCGACGAGAACGCCGTCAAGGCCCAGCCTCGCAATGCGGTGCACCACCATCACAAGGCGGCGGCAAAAAAGACGAAGTAGCCACCTGCCTCGAACCCGACAGGGCTGACCGGAAATCCGGTCAGCCCTGTTCTGTCCATGACGAACAGAGCGCGGAGAGGGCGCCGCACCCCGCTTTCCTGGGTTCAAGCAGGAAGTTAACCAGACATGGGTAAGCTCAGACGGTTCGCCGGTGAATACAACTCACTCCGGCACATCCTCCGGAGAAGGGATTTTCTCGCTCTGCTTGCGGCCACAGTCGCCGGAGCTTCCGATGTTGCGAGGACCGGTACGCTCACCCGCGTCGATCGCCTGATGAGCCGCAATCTCTCCGTTAGTTTCCGTGGCGCGGAGGTGGCGATGCCGGTCGCCGATATCGACCGCCTCCTGGCGGGGACCAACGACAGTCCGACATTCGGCACCATTCGCGAAATGTTCGCGCGCGACTGTTATTTCAGCTGCCTCAACCTTCCCGCCACGACGGACAGCGTACTCGACCTGGGAGCAAACCGCGGCGTGTTCTCCCTGCTGGCCCTGAAACTGATGGGCGCCAAACGGGTCATTGGTGTTGAGCCCTCAGCCAAATATGAACCGGTCGTGCAGTTGCTGCTGGATGCAAACGGTCTTAACCCTTCCCGCAGCGTGCGCTATAACCGCTTCGTGGGCAGCCGATCGTCCGAGAAAGCGAATCCCGCCTCCGTCGTCTCCGTCGAGACGATTTGCGAGGAGCAGAAGATCGCTCGTCTGGACATGGTCAAGATCGACATCGAAGGATGGGAAAAGGATCTTTTCGGGGAACCAGAATGGCTTTCCCGGGTCGACAACCTTGCCATGGAAGTCCATCCGAAGATGGCCGGCGACCTTACCTGTATTCCGGCAGCCCTTCAGCACTATGGCTTCCGCTTCAGGATGGTCAACCAGGAGGGCGAGCCGCGCGACGTCAACCACGCGATGTTTCTCTACGGATCGCGCACCGGCGCGTTGGCGGCGTGACTGCGGTAAGGCTTTCGGACCGAGCACCGGCTGGCCGGATAGGTATCTGCGGAGTGTACTTTGTGATATTTATGAAGCAGTCATCCACTCGAGGCAGCCGCCCAGCAGCCGAAACGGGATAGCATGGCGTTAGGAGTCCGCGCATTCCGGAGGCGGAGTGCAGCCGGACTTGTGTGTGCCTGAATGCGAAACAAATGAAGCTGACTCGCTTATATCTTTTCCCCGCTCTTGTTGCCCTGATTCTGCCTGCGTTGTGCAGTATGCCGGCCCTCGCCGCCAATTCACCCTGGGCGTCCACCGGCCCTGACGGCGGCGACGCGCGCCGCTTCGCCTTTGCCCCCGGCGATCCCAGCCGCGTCTACCTCGGAACCACCAACAGCTGGATCTACGTCTCCTCCGACGGAGGGTCATCCTGGTCGAGGCTCTCCAGAGTCGGCACCCAGGATGACCTCGTCGTGGACAGCCTGGTCGTCGATCATGCCGATCCGCACACGCTCTATGCCGGCGTCTGGGTCATGGATCACCCCGATGGAGGGATCTACATCAGTCACGACCAGGGACACTCCTGGACCGAGTCGCCCGATATGCGCGGGCAGTCGGTGCGCGCGCTGGCCCAGTCTCACTCCAATCCCCGCGTGCTGGTGGCGGGCACTTTGACCGGTGTCTATCGCAGCGAAGACCAGGGAGCCCACTGGCGCGAAATCAGCCCCGGCGGCAGCGAAATTCATGAGGTCGAATCGGTCGCCATCGATCCTTACGATCCGGAAATCATCTATGCCGGAACCTGGCACCTTCCCTGGAAGACCAGCGATGGCGGAGCCCACTGGACCAGCATGCACGAGGGCGTCATCGACGACTCGGACGTGTTCTCGATGATCGTGGATCCGTCGCGCCCCAGCGTCATGTTCCTCAGTGCCTGCTCCGGAATCTACAGGAGCGACAACTTCGGCTACGAATTCCGCAAGGTGCAGGGCATTCCCTCCACCGCGCGGCGCACACGTTCGCTGCGCATGGATCCCGGCGATCGCAACACGATCTACGCGGGAACTACCGAGGGCCTCTACAAAACCCAGGACGGCGGCGAGAACTGGGTGCGCACCACCAGTCCTGACGTGATCGTCAACGACGTCTATGTCGATCCGCGCAACTCCAAACATGTGCTCCTGGCCACCGACCGCAGCGGAGTGCTGGCCAGTGAAGACGCCGGCAACGCCTTCATGGAATCGAACACCGGATTCTCGCAGCGCCAGGTCACCGCGCTTCTCGTGGACGGGAAGAATCCGGGAACGATGTATGCCGGAGTCATCAACGACAAGAGCTACGGCGGTGTTTTCGTCACCAATGATCTGGGCAGGACGTGGAAGCAGCTCAGCGACGGGCTGAAGGGCGGAGACGTCTTCGTCCTCGCGCAAAGCGACGACGGCACGCTGCTGGCAGGCGCCAGCGACGGACTTTTCCGCTGGGACGGGAACTCGTGGGTGCAGGACAACACCATGGCCATTCCTCCTGCGCCCCAGCCCACGGTGACAGGCAATCGCCGCGCCAGGCGAGGCCATCTCGTGCAGGCCGCCGCCCAGGCCCCGGCCGACCCACCGACGCTTTCCGGGCGAGTCACCGCTCTCTCTCTTGCCGGCGACACCTGGTTCGCGGCCACAACCGTGGGCGTCTTCAGCAGTTCCGACCGCGGAACCTCCTGGGCTCCGGTGATGATTCCCGCTGGTGCGAATGCCGTTCCTGCCCCGGGCGATGCGCTCACCATTGCGGTGCGCGACAAGACCGTCTTCCTCGGCCGGCGTGAGGGCATCCTGGCGTCCGCGGACGATGGGCATACCTGGCAGCCGATGAAGCTGCCCGACGGCCTGACGGCGCTGGCGTGCCTCTCTTTTACGCCCGATGGAACGCTGTGGGCGGGCGGCCGCGAAGGCGTCTTCTACTCTTCGGATCAGGGCCGTTCCTGGACCCCGCTGAAGCAGCTGCAGGTCGTCGCCGTCAACCATCTCGCCTGGGATGCTTCGCTCAATCGGCTGATCGTCACCTGCGGCGTGGGCACCATTGTCTACTCCGTCGATCCCCGCGACCGCTCCTGGTCGTGGTGGAACACCGGCTGGATGGTGCACTCCGTCGCCTCGCTCAACGGGCGCCTCGTGGCCGCATCGATGTTCAGCGGAGTGGTTGTGCAGCCCGCCATGGAAGCCAGCCGGGCCGGGGAGGGCGTGCAGGACGCCCGCCGCTAACAGTGGCCTTTTCGCTGCGGCCCGTCGTCAACGACGATTTCCCGACGCTGTATGCGCTCGATCAGGCCTGCTTCGCGCCCGGGATTTCCTGGTCGAAAGCCGAGCTGCAGTACTTCCTGAAGTATCCCGGCAACGTCGGCGTGGTTGCTGAGGACGAGTCCGGCCACATCGTCGGCTTCGCCATCGCCGGCAGGCAGCGCCGTCAGGGCGCGGTGCTCGGCCGGCTCATCACCATTGACGTCGACCCAGCCCTGCGCCGGCGCGGCATAGGCCACATGCTGCTTGAAGAAGCGGAAATCCAGATGCGCGCCGCTGGTGCAGCTTCTTTGCTGCTGGAAGTCGCCGTCGACAACACCGGCGCTCAGGCCTTCTATGAACGCCACGGCTTTCGCCGCATCGGGCGCATCCCCGGCTACTATCTGGGCCGCATCGACGCTCTGGCGATGGAAAAGCCCCTCTCGTGACTGAGTCCGCAATCGGCAATCCCCACGCGCCTGCGCGACTACCGCGGCTACAATGAAGGCAATGCTTCGCATCCGGCTGTATGTCGCGTGCTCGGTCGCGGCGCTGGCGTGTTTTGCGGTCTCCGCCTGGCCCCAGGCCGTGAAGGACCTGCCGAAGCCCACCAACTACGTCAGCGACTACGCGCATGTCATGTCGGCGCAGACCATCGACCAGCTCAACCATCTCTGCGGTGAAGTGGATCATGAAGCGCACGCGCAGATCGCGGTTGTCACCGTCAACACGCTCAACGGCGAGCCGATTCAGCAGTATGCTGTGGAGCTGGAAGATGCCTGGAAGGTGGGCCCGAAAGCCACGGATCGCGGTGTCATCGTTCTGGTCGCCGTGAAGGACCGGCGCCGGTTTATCGAGACAGGCTACGGCCTCGAGGGCATTCTGCCCGACGGCAAAGTCGGCGAGATTGGCCGCCAGATGGTGCCCATGCTGCGCAACAACGACTTCGACGGCGCCATGACTCTGGCTGTCGACGAAATTTCGCAGATCATCGCGCAGGATGCTGGCGTGCAGCTGAAACCGCTGACGCGCTGGGGCGCCGCACAACAGCAGCCTCATGCGACCCCCGGGCAAATCATCGGCGGCAGCGTCTTCCTCATCCTCGTCGTTGTCTTCCTGCTGTGGGCCGGCGGCTCGGGACTCCTGGGCTTCCTCCTCGGCATGTTCTTCGGCGGAGGCTGGGGCGGTGGTGGCTTCGGTGGCGGAGGGGGTTTTGGCGGGGGCGGCGGCGGTGGTGACGGCGGCAGTGGATTTGGCGGCTTCGGCGGCGGCAGTACCGGCGGTGGCGGAGCCGGAGGCGACTGGTAACATCGATTCGGAGTTGCGAGGGAGAAGAACGCGATGATGCGTCGTGGTCTGTGGATCGCGGTTGCGGTGGTAGCGGTGGTGGTGCTGGCTGGGCTGCTGGTCTTCGGCAGCTTTGTGAGCGCGCAGAAACAGATGGTGGCCAAACAGGAAGCCGTTCGCGCACAGTGGTCGAACGTGCAGACCCAGTTGCAGCGCCGCGCTGACCTGATTCCCAACCTGGTGGCCACGGTGAAGGGCGCCGCGCAGCACGAAGAGACTGTCTTTGACGACGTGGATAAGGCGCGCGAAGCGCTGCTGGCCGCGCACGATCCAAAGAGCCAGATTGCCGCCAACAACCAGCTGGATGGCGCGCTCGGGCACCTGTTGGCCATTGCGGAGAATTATCCCAACCTCAAGGCGAACCAGAATTTCCTCGTGCTGCAGGATCAGCTCGAGGGCACCGAGAACCGCATTGCCGTCGAGCGCCACCGCTACAACGAAACGCTGCGCGACTACAACACCTTCATCGGGCAGATCCCCAACAATTTCTGGGCGCGCCTCGCCGGATTCCAGCCCAACAACGCCTACTTTGAGGCCAGCCCATCGTCTCAGGCCGCGCCCCAGGTGCATTTCTAAGCGGAGAAAGAGATCCGATCGGAGTTTTAGTCGGAGATACAATCAAGGCACAGGTGAGCGATGGCGGCCAGCCCACAATTCGCCACGAGGCTTGAATACTACCTTCAGACCGATTTTCGCCCCGACTGCGACTACGTGGACGGCGAAATTCTGGAGAGAAACGTGGGCGAATTCGAACATGCATTCCTGCAGTCTCTGCTCGCGATGCTCATCAATCAGCATCGTGTCGAATGGAGTTGCACTGCTCTGACGGAATTGCGAGTCCAGGTCTTACCCTCTCGATTTCGTATTCCAGATATCAGCGTGGTTGCCGCAGGCGCGCCATTCGAAAAAGTGCTGACCCGCCCTCCCATTCTCTGCGTCGAAATTATGTCGTCCGAAGATCGCTGGGCTCGCATCACGGAGCGCTTTGAGGACTACCGCCGCATGGGCGTTCCCAGCCTGTGGGCGGTTGACCCGATCGAGTGCAAAGCCTGGATGTGGTCCTCCGGCACTCCCGAATGGAAAGAAGCCTCGATCCTCGAAGTTCCAGCTACTCCGATTCGGATCGATCTCGCGCCCGTCTTTGCCGAACTGGCCGAGCGCAAAGCGCAGCAGTAGCTAGTCCGCCAGCAAAATCCGCAGGTCGCGCAGATTATTCCCCGTCGGTCCCGTGACAATCGTGTCGCCCAGCGCCGTAAACAGCGTGCACGCATCGAAGCGCGCCAGCGTCGTCGCCGGGTCAAAATTGTAACTGCGCGCGCGCGCAATCGTCGTCGTGTCGGCAATGGCGCCCGCCGCCGGGCTGTTGCCGTCGATGCCGTCCGATCCGGCGCTCAGCACCACCAGCGGTTCGTCCTGATAGCGCGCCAGGTCCAGAGCAGCCTGCAGCGCAAACTGCTGATTGCGGCCGCCGCACCCCGGGCTCTTGCTCAGATTCACCGTGACCTCGCCGCTCGAAAGCAGACACACCCGGTGGTATTCGCTGCGCAGCTCGTGGAAGCGCGTCAGCAGATACTTCGCCGCCTCTGCGTAATCCCAGTCGTCGCAGCTGTTGTCGATCACAACTTTGTACCCGAGCGCCTGCGCATGATCCCTCGCCGCATTCACGAAATCGTGGTTCGAGAGCAGCGTGTCGAACTGTGCGTGCTCGAACGCCGCCGCTGCGGCCTTACGCTCTTCCTCCCAGCGCGCCTGCGAGGGCTCGTTCTGCCTGAGTTTTTCGAAGTACTCGCGCACCGCGGGGGGGAATTTCTCCAGCAGATGAAACCGCTCCAGGATTTCCGAGCACTCGGCGAGTGTCGAATAGTCCGGCAGCGTCGGCGAAGACGCAACCGCGGCCAGGTCCTTCAGCGGAACATCGGCCAGCAGCAGAGAGAGCTTCTCGGCCGTGGGCGCGGCCAGCGCCAGGCGCCCGCCCTTGACTGCGGAGAAGTACTTGCGCACCGTGTTGATCTCGGTGATCGTGGCGCCGCTGGCAACCAGCGTCTCGTGAAAAGCGATGGTGTCGTCGAGCGAAATTTTGCTGTCGCGCGGCAGTTCCAGCATCGCCGATCCACCGCCGCTGATCAGAAAAAAGATGAACGTCTTCCGGTCGGCCTTCTTCAGCAGCGCCAGAGCGGCGCGCGCCGCTGCCAGCGAGTCCTCATTGGGCAGTGGGTGGCCTCCGTCGAAATAACGGATGTGCCGGTTGCGCTTCTTCGGAATCTCCGGAGCCGAACAAATGCCGCGCAGATGCGTCTTTGGCGGCAGGCGCTCCAGCAGCGCATTCAGCATCGTCAGCGCGGCCTTGCCAAAGGCAATGACGAAAACCTCTTTGAAACCGCCCATCGGCTGCGTGACCGGGGGCAGCCGCGGCGAGGGCTGCCGGATCAGATTCTTCCCCTCAAAATGCAGATGGCGATCGAAGGCCTGGGGAATATCGCAGGCCTTCAGGGCATGATCGAAAATTTCACGGGCAACGGCGTGCAGTTGTTCGAGCGGGGTCATGGGCCGACGAGAAGCGGAAAGAACCGTTGCGCCCAGGCGCGGATGGCTTGCCTCACATCCTCCAGCTTACTCGCAAAAAAGTGATCCGCTTCGGAAATCCACACCAGCTCCTTTGGCTCATGCGCCCGCGCCACCACCGCTTCCACTTTGTCCATCGGGCCGAACTGATCGCGCGTGCCGCTGATGAAGAGCTTTGGCTGCGGGCACTCACGCAGAAAATCGTAGTCGTAGTCGCGCCCCTCCGCATGAGCCGGAATGCCCAGCGCGACCAGTCCCGCCACCCGCGCGTCGCCGCAGCAGGCGCGCAGGCCCACATACGAGCCGAACGAGAAGCCGGCGAATAAAATCGGCAGCCGATACTCGCGTTCCAGCCAGTCAAGCGCGGCGCGAACGTCGTCCTGCTCGCCCCGGCCGTAGTCGTGCTCGCCTTCGCTCAGCTCCGTTCCGCGAAAATTGAAGCGCAGCACCGGCAACCCGAAACTCTGGAAGGCCTTCATCGCGTGGTACACGACTTTGTTGTGCATCGTGCCGCCGCCCAGCGGGTGCGGATGGCAGACCAGCGCCGCGTAGGGCGCATTCGGCGCGCCCGCGTTCAGCAGTGCTTCCAGGCGTCCCGCCGGCCCGCGGAGATTGTCGATCGTGCGCAGAAAGGCTGAGCCAATGTGCGTCTGGGTCATCTCTGTTCATTTTACGGAGCGCCGGTCGCGTATTCTGGACCTTCTCCATGAGCCTCGACCCGGTCTCATGAATCTCTGATCCTTTACGAGGCCACGGATGAGACACGCCATCGAAGCGTGGCTCATGTCGCTAACCGGAGCTATTGAACTCTATATGAGACCAGTTCTCGACCCCATCCAGCTCACGCGCCGCCTCGTGGATATCGAGTCCATCACCTACAACGAGGGCGCGGTTGGCGCGTTTCTCGCCCAGTTCCTGGCCGAGCGCGGCTTCGCGGTCGAAACCATGCCCGTCGAGCAGCACAAAGAGAGTCGCTCCACCGGCGAGCGGTTCAACGTCTACGCGTGCATCCCCGGCCAGACCCCCGATGTCGTGCTCTCGACGCATATCGACACCGTGCCGCCCTTCGTTCCCTCCAGTGAAGACGACGACTTTATTTATGGGCGCGGCGCCTGCGACGCCAAGGGCATCATCGCGGCGCAGATCTTCGCGGCGGAAAAACTGCGCAGCCAGGGGGTGCGCGCCGGTTTGCTCTTTGTCGTTGGCGAGGAGCGCGATTCGGCGGGCGCCAAAGCCGCCAACGACCACCCGCGCGGCAGCCGCTTCCTCATCAACGGCGAGCCGACCGATAACCGCGTGGCCCTCGCCTCCAAAGGCACGCTGCGCGCCGCGATTCGCGCCACGGGGAAGATGGCTCACTCGGCCTATCCGGAGCTCGGCGAGAGCGCCATCCACAAGCTCATCGAGGTCCTCCATCGCATCCTCGCCATTCCGCTCCCCTCGCTGGACGACATCGGCCCCAGCACCCTGAATATCGGATTGATCGGGGGCGGGTACGCGCCCAACGTCATCTCCGACCATGCCGAGGCGCAGGTGATGGTGCGCCTGGTGGGGTCCTCCGACGAGACCCGCCGCGCCATCGAACAGGCCGCCGAGGGCCTGGCCGCTGTCGACTTCACCCTCGAAATTCCGTTCCGCCGCTTTCGCCCGATCGAAGGTCTGCCCACCATGGTCGCGGCCTTCACAACCGACGTGCCGTGGCTCGGTAACTGGGGCGAGCCCCTGCTCCTCGGCCCCGGCTCGATCCACGTCGCGCACACCCCGCATGAAAAGCTGGCGAAAAGTGAGCTCTTCGCCGCCATCGACCTCTATGCCGAAGTCGCCCGCCGCCTCGTGAGCGCCCCCACCCCGACGAGTTAGTCTGGAGGTATGGCCGAGTCCCCGACCGCCGCTGCTCTCGAAGCCCGCAACACCCTCGATCAGGCCGCTTCTTCTTACCTTCGATCCGCCATGCATCAGCCCGTGCACTGGCAGGAGTGGGGTGAGCCGGCCTTCGCGCTCGCCGCGCAGGCGGAGAAGCCCATCCTGCTCGACGTGGGCGCGGTGTGGTGCCACTGGTGCCACGTCATGGACCGCGAATCCTACGAGGACGCGACCCTGGCGAACACCATCAACGAGCATTTTGTCGCCATCAAAGTCGACCGCGACGAACGCCCCGATGTGGACGCACGCTATCAGGCTGCGGTGCAGGCCATCGCAGGGCAGGGCGGCTGGCCTCTGACCGCGATTCTCACCCCCGATGGGCGGCCGTTTTTCGCCGGTACCTACTTTCCGCGCGAAGATCGCTACGGCCGGCCGGGATTCGAGCGCGTTCTGCTGACGCTTGCCAATGCCTGGCAAACGCGCCGCCAGGAAGTGCTGGAGTCAGCGGCCAGCGTCATCGCTTCCATCGAGCACGGCGAAACATTTTCCGCGCGCGGCGAGCAGCTGTCGCTGGCCATTGTCGACAAGCTTGTCGAAAGCGCTGTGCACCAGTTCGATCCGCATCATGGCGGCTTCGGCTCGCAGCCCAAGTTCCCCCATCCCTCAGTCCTCGATTTGCTGATCGACGTCGCGGCTCGCACCGGGAACGAAGCGGCGAAGGAGGTCGCAACCGTGACCCTGCGGAAGATGGCGCGCGGCGGTGTCTACGATCAGCTGGCCGGCGGGTTCCATCGCTATTCCGTCGATGAGCGCTGGGTCGTCCCACATTTCGAAAAAATGCTCTACGACAACGCCGGCCTGCTGGCAAATTACGTCCACGCTTTCCAGACTTTCGTCGAGCCGGAATTCGCTGCCGTCGCGAAAGACATCATGCGCTGGATGAATGAGTGGCTCAGCGACCAGGAACGTGGCGGCTTCTATGCATCGCAGGATGCCGATATCTCGCTCGACGACGACGGCGACTACTTCACCTGGACGCGCGACGAAGCCGCCGCCGTCCTCACGCCCGACGAACTCGCCGTCGCCGAGATTTGGTACGACATCGGCCCCCTCGGCGACATGCACCACAATCCGAAGAAGAACGTCCTGCATCGGAACTTCTCCATCGAGGAAGTCGCCCAGCGCCTCGAGCGCGATGCCTCCACTGTCGAGCGCGACCTTGACTCGGCAAAGCAACAGCTCTATGCGGCGCGGCTTGCGCGACCCACCCCCTTTGTCGACAGGACGATCTACACCGGCTGGAACGCGATGGCCGTCTCGGCGTATCTCGACGCAGCCCGGGTGCTCGACCTCGATCCTCCGCGAATCTTCGCGCTGCGCACGCTCGATCGCATCCTGCGCGAAGGATGGGACCCTTCCGCCGGCCTTGCCCACGTCATCGCCTATCCCGATTCCGACCTTCAGCCTCGGCGCGTCCCTGCCGTCCTCGATGACTACGCCCTGCTGATCCAAGCCTGCATCGACGCGTGGGAGACGACCGGAGAGCTGCGCTACTACGATGCGGCCATCGATCTGGCCAACGCCATGATCGCGCGCTTCCACGACCCCGACGGCGGAGGCTTCTTCGACACGGAAAAAGACGCGGGCGACAAACTTGGCGCCCTCGCCGCGCGACGCAAGCCCATGCAGGATTCGCCGACGCCGGCCGGTAATTCCACCGCCGCCGCAGCGCTCCTCCGCTTGGAGGCCCTCAGCGGCCGCACCGATTTTCGCGCCAAGGCCGAAGACACCCTCGCCGCCTTTGCCGGAGTCATCGAGCACTATGGGCTCTACGCCGGCAGTTATGGCCTCGCGCTGGAGCAGCTGCTGCTGCCGCCGATGCAGGTCGTGATCCTCGGACGCGGCGCAAGCGCGCGCCAGCTGGCGGCCATCGCCAACGCCCGCTATGCGATCAATAAGGCCGTCGTCTCCCTCAGCCCTGAGCAGGTCACCTCCGACCAGCTTCCGCCCACGCTTCGCGAGACGCTGCCCAACCTCCCGCAACTCGCCACCCTGAACGCCGGCGACAAACCCACTGCCCTCGCCGTGGTCTGCCGCGGAACCTCGTGCCTGCCGCCAGCCCCAACCACCGAGGAGCTGATCGAGCAGATCAACGCCTCGCTGTGAGCCCCGAAATCCCGGCCGGGACACGCTGAATCCCCGCACCGGCCCTCAGCCCCTCACGTTCCATGAGTAATGTCACCGCCCCCGCCGGGCCCTGTTTCCCCCTGGCGGCTCCTGATATCCTTCATCAGATCATTCGATCATCCGAGGAACCTGCGATGGCGAAAAGCATCAACAAAGCTACGTTGATCGGCAACGTCGGCAAAGATCCCGAAGTCAAGTTTCTGCCCAGCGGCTCAGCCGTGGCCAACTTCACTCTGGCCACCAGCGAGCGCTTCAAGGACAAAAGCGGCGAGCAACAGGAGCGCACGGAGTGGCACAATCTGGTTGCCTACCAGCGCCTCGCGGAAATCGTCCGCGACTACGTTAAGAAAGGCTCCAAACTCTACATCGAGGGCCGCATCCAGACCCGTTCGTGGGACGACAAAGAGACCCAGCAGAAGCGCTACCGTACCGAAATCGTCGTGAACGATCTGGTCCTGCTCTCCGGCCGCGGCGAGGGCGAATCCGGCGGCGGCTACTCGCGTTCCGGCTCCTCGTATGACCAACGCCAACAAGCTCCTCCGGACGATCTCGTGCAGTCGACCGAAATCACCGACGACGACATCCCCTTCTGACGATTTTTCTCCTCCGCGGAACATCCGCGCGGGCGGCAAACCCAATGGCAGCCGGCCAGCCTCCTACTGAAGAGGAGGGTTCTCATGGCTGCCATTACTGGCGTCATCCTGGTTGTCCTGCTCGTCTGCCTGTTCCTGCTCTTTCGCGCCATGGGATCGATGGGCCAGAGGCCCGGCCCACGCGAGCGCATGCGCCACTCGACCCCTGAGCGGCATGGGCCGGGGCCGCGTGCCAGTGGCCTGAATTAATTCGAACGGGTCGGACCAGTTCTACTTTTCCCTTGCCGCCGCCGGGATCAGGCGCGCCTGTGTGCCCGCGCTTTTTGCCTCGAGCATCTCTCGCGCTTCCGCCAGCGTCGTTCCCCGCGGCACCGGGCGGAAATCCGTCCGCGCCTCGCGCTGATCCTTGCTCACCGTCTTCAGCATCAGCACCTTCCCCTCGATGTGAACCTCCACCAGGTCGGTCTTCCAGTGCGTCGCGCTCACCTGGCGCCGATGAATCTCGAACGTGCCGCCCTTCTCAATGTGTCCCAGAAACCCGTAACCGAAATCGACGCGCTCGGCCAGCGTGCCGCGCATATCGATCATGCGCTTCAGTCGTGCCTCCACCATCAGCGCCCCGGTCAGCGCGTGCACGATGCGCGCTTCATAACCCGCGGGCAGGAAATTCGGATTCGGGCGAAACCCGATGCGCACCGCGTCGCCCGCGGCGGCGCTTTCATAATCGAATAGAAACGCCTGCGGCAGCATCGCCATCACCGAGGCCAGTCTGGCTTCGTCCTCCTGGTGCGCGTGCTCCACGCGCGCCACCTGCCCCGGGCTCTGGATGTACGCGTCCAGCCGCTCGTCCTCGCGTGCCTCCTGTTCGGCGTCGAGCGGCGTCCCGTTCTGCTCGATCAGCCGGAAGATCGGTCCCCGGTCCGTCTCCACCTGCTCGCGCACCAGATTCTTCTCGCCGGAAAGACATTCGCTGCGGTATTCCCAGTGGCTGTCGTGCTCGCGGTCGTG
>Ga0335074_10006409_pt1 | contig 16323 bp, 15 predicted proteins | sample Lox_Sample_23_FD_206715 | JGI IMG/M metagenome (GOLD analysis project Ga0335074, IMG submission 206715) | Soil microbial communities from Loxahatchee National Wildlife Refuge, Florida, United States - Lox_Sample_2.3 | ecosystem: Environmental > Terrestrial > Soil > Wetlands | place: USA...
AGCAGGAGAAGCGTCCCAGCATGGGCCGGAGCGAGGCCGATCATCGCAGATGGACCAATGCATTCTTCGCGGAGCAAGGGCTGTTCGCCCTACAGGCAGCCCATGCCGCCGCGAGACGCTCCCGATGAGGAAACCAACGACTGGAGAGCCGTGTGCGGGAGAACCGCAAGCACGGTTCGGAGGGCGGGGAGGGAAACCTTCCCGACCCCTATCGAGCAGGGTCGGCGCTACGACGTTTCATCCAGGGCGGGTCGGCCACCAGGCCGGCGGTCAACTCGCAATGACACGGTGCAGGCTGTGCTGCGCTTCCCTGATTCCGGGCACTGGCCGCGCGTCCCGCGTCCCCCTTACCGGGGCAGCAGCTCCGCAATCCGCGGCGTCGCCTTCAGCCCGCTTCCCGTCAGCACCAGCACCGTCGTTTGCTCCCGCGCGATCGTGCCAGCAGCCAGCAATTTGACGAAAGCACCGACAGCCTGCGCCCCGGTCGGCTCGACATACAGCCCGATCCGCGCCAGCGAAAACATTGCCTCCGCAATCTCCTGCTCTGTCAGCGTCACCGCACCACCGCCGGTCTCGCGCAGCACGCCCAGCACTTCGCGCAGCCGGATCGGCTGGGCGATCGCGGTACCCTCCGCTATAGTAGGCTGAATGTCACAAGGCACCGGCGCACCCGCGCCAGCCAGGAACGCAGCGGCGATCGGCGCACAATGCGCCGGCTGCACGGCGAAAATGCGCGGCAACGTCTCGATCTCGCCGGCACGTTGCAGCTCGGCGAAGCCGATCTCGCAGCCAAGCACATTGGAACCCGCGCCGCACGGCGTAATGACATTGTCCGGTGCGCGGAACTCCAGATCCTCCCACAGCTCATACGCCAACGTTTTGGTGCCCTGCAGGAAAAACGGATGCCAGTTGTGGCTGGCATAGAAGATGTTTTCCGAACGACGCACCGCGGCGTCGGCCGTGTCCTGGCGCGTGCCGGGCACCAATTCAAGCGTAGCGCCGTGGGCGCGCATCTGCACCAGCTTGGCGGGGCTGGTGGAAGCCGGCGCCATGATGGTTGCCGCCAGACCTCCCGCCGCGGCATAGGCGGAAATCGCCGCCCCGCCATTGCCGGAACTGTCTTCCAGCACTGCGGTGACACCCTGCTCGCGTAGCAACGACAGCATGACGCTGGCACCACGATCCTTGAAACTGCCGGTCGGCATGATCCATTCGCATTTCAAATATGCGACTGCACCATGCAGGGTTCGGCGGAGCAAGGGCGTCGTGCCCTCGCCAAGTGTGATGGGATCATCCGGCACGAACGGCAGCGCCGCGCGGTAGCGCCAAAGGCTGCGTGTGGCCGTGTCGATGCCGGCGCGGGTAATGCCTGGGAGTGGCGTCAGCAGCAGAGGGGCTCGGTCGGGGCTGCTCCAGCGGGGGCGATCCAGAGGAAAGGTCTGGCCCGTGCGGGGATTCAGGTAAGCCGCCACATTATTCCTCCGCATGCACGGTGATATTGTTCACCATCACCTTCTGCGAATCGTTCCGCTCAGCAACACCGGAAATCTCCGCGACGCGCCAGGGCTGAATGATCGCTGGATTCATCCCGTGCTGCTGCAGTCCGGCACGACCGGGCAGGAACGCGCACACTTCGGTCTCACCAGTCACCAACAGCACCAGCGTATAATCCGGCAGGAACTCGGCACGCTCGATTCGTCCTGTGAAGGTGACGGGGTCGCCGCCCTGATACGCGCTGATTGGCTGGTAAGTCTGGTCAGGACAACGCTTGATATCGGACGGGCCAGGAGCTTCCGCTATAGCACCCAGCTTCCAGACACCGCCCTCCCTCATGAAACCCAGGTCGAACTCTTCCTGGGCCTGCCTCCCGGAAACCGTTTTGCTGGCAAGCAGAATCAGCAGCGCCTTGTCGCCTGCGTCATTCACGCTGGCATGCATGACTTCCACCCGCTCCGGCACCATGTCGCGCGATACATTCAGGAAGTTCGTACGGTCGTTTGGCGTCTTGAACTGCTGCGTCAGCACCGTTTGCACCGCGGCGGTGCGGAGTCCGAGCGCCTGGTCCAGATTGCCGGCTTCAATCGCACGGTTGTAGCGCGCGAACACCGCCAGCAATTGCTTTTGTTGCACGCCGTTCATTGGACGCGCCGCGGCTGGCAAGGCCAGTGCCAGCAGCGTCGCCAATGCGAGCAGGTATCGGCGCATCGCCCTATCTCCCGTGATTCCGGGCGGGATATAGACACTTCCGCGCCGAGGTGCCACGTGCCGGGCGCGCCGCCCACGCGGCCGCGAGGGATTGCTCCACAGCGGCCATCCGCCAGGCGCAAGAGGGATCGCGGCGCACGTCAAGACGGCGCGACCGCAGATCGGATGCCAAGGCGGCGGCCGGCGAATCATGCTGCGCCGATAGCGGCACTTCACGTATTTGAGCGGCGGCGGCTTTCGTCACGCGCCACAACTTATCGCCCTTGATGCGGATCTATCGGGCCGCGCGTCACACGCCCGAAAGGTCGGCCTCACCTTACCCGCACGAACTTGTCCACGCTCCGATCCACTGTCAGTCCGGCATAGATGTCACCGCTTGAATCCACCCCCACGCCGTGCACATGTCGGCTTTCCAGTCGGGCAAGGACGTTTCCCCCGGCGTCACGCACGCACACAAACGCCGGGTTGTCCCCGTCCTCCTGCTCCGCGATATAGAAATTGCCGTCGTCCCCGCGCGTAATGTCGTTCGGCCCGCCCATGCCGGTCCATTGGCCCAGAAACACGCCCTCCGGCGTGAAGATCTGAATGCGCTTGTTCGAGCGGTCGGCCACATACAGGCGACCCTCTGGATCGATCGCAATGCTGTGCGGCAGATGGAACTCGCCCGGACCATGCCCCGGCGTTCCCCAGGAAGTCACCAGCCGGCCGTCGCTGGTGAACCGATGCACCCGAGCGTTGCGATAGCCGTCGGTTACGTAGATGTCGCCGTTCTGGTGCGGCATCATTTCAGTGGGATGGTTGAACGGGCCGGCCGCGCGTTGCGCCAGCCAGGGCGCGCCGGTGCAGCCGGTATCGGAATGCACGCCGCGTTCGCCCAGTTCAAGCAGCGGCTTGCCGTCCAGCGTGAAGGACTTGGCAACCGAGTCCGACCGGTCCGTAGTATAGACCACGTCGTCGACAATCTTGAGTCCGTGCGGATCGGTGACGTCACCGCTGCCCCAGGCGCCCAGATACGTGCCGTCACGATCGAACACCACCACGGGCGGGTCTTTGCGCTGGAACACGTAAATGCGGTCCTGTGCATCGGCCGCCACGCGGCTGACCAGGCCGAACCGCTCGCCGTTGGGCAATTTCAGGAAGTCGCGGATCAGCTCGTAGCGATACGAGTCCGAGCCAGCCTGCGTCATGATAATGTCCCCTCCCAGGTCACCGGGGCCGCCGCCGACCGAGCTGCGGCCCATAGGCAAACAGTCTGCTCACGGATCGACACAGTCGGTGCCGGCCCGTGGATACGCATCCCAGCCATGATCCGCGGCATAGGCAATCCAGCGCCGCTCATCCAACGCCGAAAGAGCCGTGGTCGGGCACGCAACGCTGAACACCTTCAGTGCAAGGACGCCGCGCAGATTGCGATCCGGCTTGAAACATCCCGGGCCGGCCTGCGGATAGAACGACCAACCTTGCTGCGCTGCGTACGCGGCCCAGCGGCCTTGCTCCTCCGCCGACATTTCCTTGCCGGGACAGGCGACGTCAACCTTGCTGATTTGCGCCAGCATCGCATCGGGCGCCTCGCGCGCGGCGATCTGGTCTGCGGTCAGGAACAAGCGCTGCACGCAATAGCCGATCGCGTCAGACAGGAAGCACGGGCTGATCATGACGCCCATCATCAGCAATGCCCGCGTCCGGCGGGACAAACGCAGCCACCGCAAATTTGGCAACGTCACATGCGGTACGCGAATGCCTGGACTCGCGATCGCTGTGTTTGCGTACGCCATTGTGTCCTCCCTGGCGGACAGGCGCCTTATCCGGCGCCAACGTTCTACGTCTCTCCGTCTCGCTACACGTCCGGTACCTTATAACTGAACGACCGCATGCGTCCAGATAGCAGGGGCAGGCGATGCGGGCGGGGTGGTTGCTGAATGCAGCGAAGCGCGACGCGAGAGTCGTTGCGTTCAGGTGTCATTGAGTTCGCATGTCACTGCGCTCCCATGTCATTGCGGTCCGGTGTCACTGGGATCCAGGGTCATTGGGATCCGGTGTCATTGCGGTCCCATGGCATTGCGAGGAGCGCAGCGACGAAGCAATCTTGGTCGGGGAAGCGCCCGGAATGTCCGTGCGTCGATCCATCGGGATTGCTTCGTCACTGCGCTTCTCGCAATGACATGGGAACGCGCAATGACGCCCCGGTCGCAATGGCGTGATGACGCGCGGTCGCACTGACGCAATAACGCCCGGGCGACGCGTTACGGCCGGTTGGCTTTCAGGAACGTTCGGATGTGCCGGACCGCAAGTGGCACCAGTTCCTTCGGTTCCTTCCACGGATACAGGCTCACCTGCGAATTCGGTGCCAGGCGCGCCGATTCCATCGCCACCGCGTATGGATGCGCCGGAACGTCGTCGGGCAGCACCAGGATCGGCGTGCGGCATTCGCGCACGAAATCGCGCGTCACGGTGAACACGAAGTCCGGGTTGGCGCCGTACATCTGCTTCAGGAACGCATCCACCTGATCCATGGTGATGTCCCGCCGGCGCTCGCACAGCGCGGGACCCCATCCCTTGATGTTGTTCTGGTAGAACAGATCGGGGATCTCGGGGCGGAAGCCGCTGGGCTGGGCCAGCACCGCGGCCACCACGCGCTGCGGCGCACGGCGCAGCAGGTTCCAGATGAATGGGCCGCCGATGCAGTAGCCCAGCACCATGAACGCGCGGATGCCCAAATGGTCCATCAGGCCCAGATGGTCGTCGGTATATGCATCCCAGGGCCGGTCTATCTCCAGCGGTCCCGACGACTGCCCGCCATTGGCATTGCGCAGGTCCGCGCAGATGCAGCGGTACTCGTTCCTGAACTCGCCAATCGCATTGAACGGTGTGCTGCCGGTGACGTTGGAAATCGTCGCATTCAGCCCGCCACCGGGAATGACCAGCAAGGGAAAGCCGGACCCGGCTTCCTCGTAGTAAATGCGGGTGTCGCCCTTTTCGTAGAACGGCATGACGGTCTCCTCCTTCCTCGCCCCCTGTGACGTTACGCCGCGCCGCGCGTTCCAACCAGCCGCCGCGCGGCATTGCGGCCGGCCATGGACTCCGCCGCGCGGCGTTGCGGCCAGCCATGGACTCCGCCGCACCGCATCCCGTAGCGTCGCGCGCATGCGAACGCTGAACGTGCTTGCCATCAATCGCACCACCGAAGCCGAACGCGCGCAGATCGCCGCGGTCGATCCCGCGATCCGCTTCACGGACGCGGGCGGCTGGTTCGATGGCGAAATCCGCGACACATGGCCCGCGGTGACCGCAACGCGCTATTTGTCCCCGAACGCCACCGGTCGCGGCACCCGCGCCGAGCGCGACCGGCTTCTGGCGGATGCCGAGGTCATTCTCGGCGGCTGGCCATTCCCAATGGATCTGCGGGCGCGCGCGCCGCGACTCAAATGGTTCCATCAGCGCCCGGCCGGCGCCAGCAACCTGCTGCGCTCCGATCTCTGGGGCAGTGACGTCCAGGTGACGACCTCGCGCGGCGCCGGCAACACGCTGGCGATGGCGGAATACGCGGTCGCCGGCATCCTGCACTTCGCGAATGACCTGGGGCGCGCCATCGCCGATCGCGATACCGCCACGTTCAGCCATCGCAACTATCACCCGCTGTTGCTCTCCGGCAAGACGTGTTGCGTCGTCGGCGCCGGCGGCATCGGACTGGAAGTCGGCCGGCTATGCGGCGCGCTGGGCATGCATGTGATTGGCACGCGCCGCCACCCGCAGCCGGACGCACCGCTGCCGCCGGGGTTCGCCGAACTCGGCGGTCCCGCCGACCTGGACGGCTTCCTGCCGCGCAGCGATTTCGTCGCCATCTGCTGCCAGTGGACGCCGGAAACCACGCGTCTGTTCAACCGTGAACGTTTCGCACTGATGAAGCCCGGCGCCGTGCTGGTGAACGTGGCACGCGGCGAGATCGTCGACGAGGATGCGCTGGCCGAGGCGCTCGCGGCGGACCGGCTGCGCGGCGTGGTGCTGGACGTCTACGTCGGCGAGTTCGAACATACGCCGCCGCCCGTGCTGTGGCAGGACAAGCGCGTGCTGATTACGCCGCATGTCTCCGGCGCCAGCGACGACAATCGCCACCGGGCCATCGATCTGTTCTGCGAGAACCTGCGTGCGTGGCTAGATGGCAAGCCCCTGCACAACGTGATCGACTGGCAGCGCGGGTACTGATGGCACCGGGCGATACGCCGCGGGCACGCTGTGCGACGCATGGTGCTGTTGGTCCGGCGGCAGCCGCGGCCGTTTGTCTGTAACAATCACGAATTGCCAAATAACGTAGAAACCGAACAGGACGATTACCACGCACGACAACCGCAGAAACCACCCCATGCGCAAGTCCCCGTCTCAAGCGCCCGCCCCGGTACCATGCGGCAGACCCCAGCCGGTTGTCCACGCGCCATGACCCCAAGCGCCGTCTTCGACACGCTCCAGAAGGGCTGATTTTCCAACCTGGCCAATGAGTTGTGGCGGAATCCGGTTCCAGGCCTCCGGTCCGTCCCGGCCAACCGGAGCGGCGGGCAAAGCGAATCGGGACGCCCCGGGCAAATCACGCAACGGGTCAGGTCGCCGGGAACATTGACCCCTCTGGCCGGCGATTTCGTCACCGTGGGGACAGGTGCTTTGCCGAGAGCGGCGCTTACGTAACGCCCAGCCATGTCCATATCGCTAGTCGTCTTGTCAAGCCGGGATGAAAGCGATGGTCAGGCTTTCAGGATGGCAGTGGGTGGTTTCGTGGGTGGCGGTGCTCGCAACCGTCCTGCTCGCGATGTCCGCTTCAGCGGCGCCTTCGCCGGGCCCGCAAGGCGAGTGGCTCACCGCGAATGGCCACGGTGTGGTGCAGATCGCGCCATGCGGAGATGGATTGTGCGGCCGCATCGTCGGCATCGACCGCGCGGCCGGCGAACCAATACCGACCGACGCACAGGGCCGCTCGCAATGTGGGCTGACCATCATTTCGGCCGACAAAGCCGGTCCCGCCGGAACCTGGCATGGCGAGATCACCGATCCGCGCGACGGTGACTCCTACGGTGCGAGGCTATCGGTTGATGACCAGGGTGATCTTCGGCTTCGCGTCTTCATCGGCCTTCCGGCATTGGGGGCCACTCAGGTCTGGCACAGGTTCACCGGCCACCTGGCTGGCCAATGCCGTTTCGCATGACAGTCGCAGCCAACATGAGGAAGCAGACCATGCTCACGCAACATCTTCCCGATCTGGGACGTCGTACTGTTCTTGGCCTCGCGATGGCGGCTGTGGTTTCAGCCGCGCCGTGGCGGCCGACGTTCGCGGGTCCGGCGGATACCGCCCCGCAAACGCCGATCATGCAGTTGGACAATGCCTTGTTGGCGGCCATGAAGGCCGGTGACACCGCGTCCTTCGACAACCGTTATCGTGCGCTGGAGCCGGTGATCGAGCAGGTGTTCAATCTCGACGCGGTGCTGGGGGCCTCGATCGGGCTTTCCTGGGCGACGATGTCGGACGCGCAGAAGGCGAAGCTGGAGGCAGCGTTCCGCCGCTACACCGTGTCCAGCTATGTTTCGAACTTCGACAGCTACAACGGGCAGAGTTTCGAAATCCTGCCTGGCGTGCGTCCGGTCGGCAACGGCGAGGTGGTGGTGCAGACACGGTTGATCCGCACCGATGATTCGCCGGTGAAGCTCGATTACGTCATGCGGCAGGGGCCGGCTGGCTGGCAGGTGGTGGATGTGCTGACCGACGGCTCGATCAGCCGGGTGGCGGTGCAGCGCTCAGACTTCCGGCAGTTGCTGTTGAGCGGCGGCGTGCCGGCGCTGGCAGCCGGCTTGGGGCGCAAGGTCGCCAGCCTCTCGGGCGGCATGCTGAGCTGATGCGCGGGTCCATCGGTGGCATGGTTTGACAACCGGCGCCCCGGCTTCCATCATCGGTGACGACCGAGGGGAGCCCCGTCGGAAGGGGCTGAGAGACCGCTGGTGTCGCGACAGGCGACGGCGCGGTGACCCTGGAACCTGAACCGGGTCATGCCGGCGGAGGGACGGGAATTTCGGTAACCGAAGATTTCCCCGTTTCCTTTGTGGCCTGACCATGCCGCCGAGGAGGAAACGCGGATGACCGTGCAATCAAAAACCAGCGCGAGGCCGAGCAATGTCACCACCGGCCCGATCGTAGGCTCGCGGAAAATCTATATTTCACCGGACGGCCGCCCGGACATGCAGGTACCGTTTCGCGAGATCGCGCTGGATCCCGTGTCACGCGAGGAACCGTTCCGCGTCTACGACACCTCTGGCCCTTATACCGATCCTGCCGTCACCATCGATCTTTCCGCCGGCTTGCCGCCGGTGCGGCGCGAATGGCTGGCGAACCGCGGGTTCGATCGCATCGCCGCGCGCGCGGTCAAGCCCGAGGACAACGGCGGTGCCACCGGAGACAAGCTGGTGCCGGAATGCCCTGCCGATCACCCGGTCTATGGCGGCAAGCCCGGACAGCCTGTCACGCAGATCCAATTCGCCCGCGCCGGCATCATCACCGAGGAAATGGTCTACGTCGCGCACCGCGAGAATATCGGCCGTTTGAAGATGATGGAGGGCGCGGCAGAGCGCCTGGCCGATGGCGAAAGTTTCGGCGCGGAACTGCCGGCGTTCGTAACGCCGGAATTCGTGCGGCAGGAAGTGGCGCGCGGGCGCGCGATCATTCCCGCCAACATCAACCACCCGGAGCTGGAGCCGGTGATCATCGGCCGCAACTTCCTGGTGAAGATCAACGCCAATATCGGCAACTCGGCCGTGACATCCGGCGCGGCAGAAGAGGTGGAAAAGCTGGTCTGGGCGATCCGCTGGGGGTCCGACACGGTGATGGACCTGTCCACCGGACGGAACATCCACAACATCCGTAGCTGGATCCTGCGCAATTCGCCGGTGCCGATCGGTACTGTTCCTATCTACCAGGCGCTGGAGAAGGTGGACGGCGATCCGGCGAAGCTCGATTGGGAAGTGTTCAAGGACACGCTGATCGAACAAGCCGAGCAAGGCGTCGATTACTTCACCATCCATGCCGGCGTGCGGCTTCCCTACGTGCCGCTGACCGCGAAGCGCGTCACGGGAATCGTATCGCGCGGCGGCTCGATCATGGCCCGGTGGTGCCTGTCGCACCACAAGGAATCGTTCCTCTACGAACGCTTCGACGAAATCTGCGACATCATGCGCAAATACGACGTGTCGTTCTCGCTGGGCGACGGACTGCGGCCAGGCTCGAACGCCGATGCCAATGACGCGGCGCAGTTCGCCGAACTGGAGACGCTGGGCGAACTGACCAAGATCGCCTGGGACAAGGGCTGCCAGGTGATGATCGAGGGCCCCGGCCACGTGCCGATGCACAAGATCAAGGTCAACATGGAAAAGCAGCTTCGCGAATGCGGCGAGGCGCCGTTCTATACGTTGGGCCCGCTGACCACCGATATCGCGCCGGGCTACGACCACATCACCTCCGGCATCGGCGCGGCGATGATCGGCTGGTTCGGCACGGCGATGCTCTGCTACGTGACGCCGAAGGAGCATCTGGGCCTGCCCAACCGCGACGACGTGAAGGTGGGCGTGATCACCTATCGCATCGCCGCGCACGCGGCGGATCTTGCCAAGGGCCACCCCGCGGCGAAGCTGCGCGACGACGCGGTGAGCCGCGCGCGATTCGATTTCCGCTGGCAGGACCAGTTCAACCTGTCGCTCGATCCGGACACGGCGCGCGACTTCCACGACGAGACCCTGCCCAAGGACGCCCACAAGGTCGCCCACTTCTGCTCCATGTGCGGTCCCAAATTCTGCTCCATGAAGATCACGCAGGACCTGCGCGACGAAGCGGCGCGGATGACCGGGATGGAGGAGAAGAGCCGCGAGTTCGCGCAGCAGGGCGCTGAATTATACGTGCCCGCCGCAAAGTAACCTCTCCCGCGCCGCGCTGCTCGCGCGGCGCGGGAGCGTTTACGTCATCCCACCCCGCGCCGCGACCGGCCACAGGCATTCCACCCGGCCGCCGCGCACGCCCACATACCAATCGTAACGATCCACCGTCGGATCGCAGTGCCCCGGTACCAGCCGCAGCTTCTCCCCCAGCTTCGGCATCGTCGTCTCCGATCCCACCGACAGCTTCCCATGCTCATCCGACGCCGACACGTAGCGGATGTCCGGCCGCTGCCACACCACCGGCAGCCCCGAATCCACCGCCACCGCCTTGTGCCCCGCATCCAGCACCGCCAGCCCCGGCTTCGGTGCGCTCATCACCGTCGCCAGCACGAACAACGCATGGCGGAACGTGCCGACCGGTGCGCCGCCCGCATCCAGGTTGCGCGCATAATCCGCATCCATGAACGCGTAGCTGCCGGCCTGCATTTCCGTATACACGCCGGACGCTGCCTCGAATTCGAACGTTCCGGTTCCGGCACCGCCGACGATCGGGCAATCCAGCCCCTGCTGGCGCAATTGCTCCACCGTGCGGCGAGAAGCATCGACGGCGCCGGCGATCATCGTGCGCCGCTCCTCCACCGTGCGCTTGTGCTGGGCGCTACCATGATAGGCCTGCAGCCCGCCGAACTTCAGGTGCTTCGAACCCGCGATGCGCTGCGCCAATGCCACCGCCTCCGGCCCCGGCGCGACACCGCAGCGCGCGGCGCCGACATCGATCTCCACCAGTACCGGCAGCCGAATTCCCGCATCTGCCGCCGCAATTTCGAGCGCCGCCACCTGCCCTGCGTCATCGGCACACACCGCGACATGCGCGATCTTCGCCAGGGCGCACAGCCGCGCCAGTTTCGTCGCGCCGACCACTTCGTTGCTCACCAGGATGTCCGGGATGCCGCCCCAGGCAAGTACCTCGGCCTCCGCCACCTTCTGCACACATTGCCCGACCGCCCCGCGCGCCATCTGCAATTTCGCAATGACAGGCGATTTGTGAGTCTTGGCATGCGCGCGCAGCCTCACCCGCGTAGGCGCCAGCAGCGCAGCCATACGGTCCAGGTTGTATTCGAATGCGTCGAGATCGATCAACAGGGCGGGTGTATCGATCTCGTCTTCCCGCATGCCAGGTTGAGCGGGCGGTGCTTGCAGCATGATTCATTCCTTCCACGGACGGTGCGTGCCGCCCGGCGCGATCCAGGCTTTCGCGGCAGTGTTGCCGGTGGCGGTGGCGACCACAACCGGCACCAGGCGATAGGCATCACCTTCGTAGGCAGCGAGTCGCCGTGCGGCCGCGGCATCCAGGTCCACAAGCGCGCCCGTCACCTCGCCGTTGCGGTGCCGGCGCAGCGTGGGCCACCGACCGTTCGGCAAGGCCACGCGCTGCCAGCCCTGCAGGGTTGCAACCATGCAGCGGTGCGGCAGGCTTGGATCTCCGCTGCGCTGCGCCAGCGTGGCGGGGTTCAGCAGCGTGCCGTACAGGAAAACCCGCATGTGCTACGCGCCAAAGGCGTAGGCATCCATGCGCAACGTGCCGTAGCGGGTGCTCGCATGCAGCCGTGTCGCGCCTGCGTCCTCGCCGCCTGCGCCGAGCGCAACGAACAGCGGCAGCAGATGCTCGTCGGTGGGATGCTGGGTCACGGCATGGGGCGCCTTGCTGCGATACGCGAGCAAGTCCTCAATTCTGTTCTGCCGTAGCGCCGCGTCCATCCAATCGGCGAAAGCGGCTATGTCGGGGGGCGGCGCGGCGTTCGGCGCCCCGCGGCGCAGTCGGCCAAGGTTATGGGTGAAGGTGCCGGAACCGATGACAAGCACGTCTTCGCGCGGCAATGCCGCCAGCGCCTTGCCGAGACGCAGATGATGCGCCGGACCTCGCTCGGTTTGCAGCGAAACCTGAACCACCGGGATGTCACGCTGGGGATACATCAGCGACAGCGGCACCCAGGCGCCGTGATCCAGGCCGCGTGTCGTGTCGAGATCGGCGGTCAGTCCGACATCGCGCAACAATGTCTCGATGCGCAGCGCCAGCGACGGGGCTCCGGGCGCCGGATAGTGCATGGCGTAAAGCGCTGCGGGAAAGCCGTAGAAATCGTGGATGGTGTCGTTGGTCGCGACAGCGCTGACCGCCGGTTGCGGCGTGTCCCAGTGGGCCGATGCGATAACGATTGCCTGCGGCCGCGGCAACGACGCTCCCAGACCGGCGAGGAACTCGCGCGCGGGCGAGGGCTCCAGGGCCAGCATGGGCGAACCGTGACTGATGAAAAGCGATGGAAGCATGGCGCGCTTTCCTTGGTCGGAAGCGCTGATGTAGCCACGCACACGGTGCCGCGGCAACGCGGCCACGTCACCCGTGCTGCGCTGCCGGAAAATGGGCAGAGTGGCCAGCGCAACTCCTCCCCCTCCCGCAAGGGAAGGGGGAGTCATTGCTCATACGGTCAGGCGATCACGACATCGGCGACCAGTTGTTTACCTCGTGTCTCCGGACCCAGCATGATGGCGACCGAGAAGCTGAGTGCGGCGGCAATCGTGCCCACGAGCATGGGCATGACGTAGCCATAGCCCAGTGTGGTAGCGACGTAGGCCAGGATGGGCGCCGTCAGCCCGCCCCAGACCGCACCTTGGTGGTAGCAGAAGCCCGATGCGGTCGCGCGCACCTCGGTGGGGAAGCGCTCGGCGAGGTAGGCGGGGGCCTGGTTGGCAAAGCCCCCCGCGCCGAAGGCGCCTTGCGCCACGAAGGCCCACCAGATCAGGGTGAAGTTGCCGGTGAGCAAATACAGCGGTGCAATCGGGATCGCGATCAGCGCGGGCAGCACCTGCGCTGCCTTGCGTCCGATTTTGTCCGCGACGAGGCCCCAGCCGACGCTGGCCAGGAACGTCACCAGGTTGGCGGCGACACCGATTTCGCCGATCGAGGCCGGCGACAGCTTCAGGTCCACCTGCAGGTGGGTCGCGAACAATACGTTGATCGAGTAGTACAGCACGAAGCCGCTGGCCATGAACCAGCAGCAGTTCAGCGTGTTCAGGATCATGCCGGGCTTGAAGATGCTGAACAGCGGCGCCCGGACTTCACGCTTCTGGGTGCGCTGGATGTCGCGGTTCTTCACCCATACTTCCGGCTCCTTCACGAAGAAGCGGACGTAGAGAACCGCGAAGGCCGGCAGCACGCCCACCCACAGCATCCCGCGCCAGCCGATCGAATTGAAGAACAGGCCATAGATTGCGAAGGACAGCAGGAACCCGAGCCCCCAGGAACCTTGCAGCACGCCGCCCATCAGGCCGCGCGAGCGCTGCGGCCAGGTCTCCATCGCCAGCGCCGCGCCGGCCGGCCATTCGGCCCCCATGAACAGACCAAGAACGGCTCGTGCACAGAACAGGAAGAAGAAGGTGGGAGAGAAGCCGGCGGCGAAGTTGCACAGCGAGTAGCCGAGGATGGCGATCATCAGCGGCGCCTTGCGGCCCATCCGGTCGCCGAACCAGCCGGAGGCAGTGGCGCCGATCAGGCGCATCCACAGCGTGATGGTGAAGACGAAGGTCACCTCGGTCATCGAGACATGAAACGTCTCGGCGATGGGGTGCATGATCAGCAGGAACACGGTGAAGTCGAAGGCATCCAGCGTCCAGCCCAGCCAGGCTGCGACGAAGGCGTACCACTGGTCCTTGGTGGGCTCCTTCCACCAAGGCACTTGTTGCGGGCCGGCCGATGCCGGCGCTCCGGCGCTTGAAGAGGCCACGTGTCAGTCTCCCTGTTTCGGCGCGGATCAAGTCCGGACGCCTGTTTTTCGATCGCCGCGGACCTTCCGCGGTGCACAGGACGTGTCCAAATCGCCAGCACGGCTGGCAGGCTGGCCGCGTCACGGGTGCAACGGCGAGCGTAGCGTCAGGTTTTGCGGAGAGGCAAGGCTTACTTGCGAGGTAAAACCCTACAAAGACATTTCTTCCGGCGGCGCCGCCCAGGGGACGGACCGTGACCAGAAGGGCGGCGTCCCGCGGGGTCATGGAGCGCTGCTCCAATCGGCGTTCCGGCTCCCGGCGAGACGGGCGAGATCGGCTGCGGCGAGAGAAGCGGCGCCGCAGCCGATGCCGCGGGGCGCTACGTCGCGCGCCTCAAGGGGCGCGGCGTAGCGCTCATATCAACGGTCAGGCGATTACGACGTCGGCGACAAGTTCCTTGCCCCTCGTCTCCGGACCGAGTGCGATGGCAAGGGCGAAGCTCAGGGCCGCGCCGATCGTGCCCACGAGCATTGGGATGACGTAGCCGTAGTGGAGCGTGGTCGCGAGATAGGCCAGGATTGGCGCCGTCAGGCCGCCCCAGACCGCGCCCTGGTGATAGCAGAAGCCCGCCGCGGTGGCGCGGACTTCCGTCGGGAAGCGCTCGGACAGGTAGCTGGGCGCCTGGCTGGCGAAGCCGCCGCTGCCGAATGCGCCCTGGATGACGAACGCCCACCAGATCAGTGTGAAGTTGCCGGTGAGCAAATAGAGGGGCGCAAGCGGGATGGCGATCAACGCAGGCAGGATCTGCGCCACCTTGCGGCCGTAACGATCGGCCACCCACCCCCAGCTCAGGCTGGCCAGAAAGACGATCAGGTTGGCCGGCACGCCGATCTCGCCGATGGCGGCGGGTGACAGCTTCAGGTCCACCTGCAGGTGGGTCACGAACAACACGTTGATCGAGTAGTACAGCACGAAGCCGCTGGCCATGAACCAGCAGCAGTTCAGCGTGTTCAGGATCATGCCGCGCTTGAAGATGCTGAACAATGGTGCCCGGACCTCACGCTTCTGGGTGCGCTGGATATTGCGGTTCTGCACCCAGACTTCCGGTTCCTTGACGAAGAAGCGGACGTAGAGCACCGCGAAGGCCGGCAGAACGCCGACCAGCAGCATGCCGCGCCAGCCGATTTCGTTAAAAAATAGACCGTAGATTGCGAAGGACAGCAGGAAGCCGAGGCCCCAGGAGCCTTGCAGCACGCCGGCCATCAGACCGCGCGAGCGCTGCGGCCACGTTTCCATGGCCAGGGCGGCACCGGCCGGCCATTCGGCGCCCATGAACAGGCCCAGCGCCGCGCGGGCGCAGAACAGGAAGAGGAATGTCGGCGAGAGACCAGCGGCAAAGTTGCACAGCGAGTAGCCGAGGATCGCGATCATCAGCGGCGCCTTGCGGCCCATGCGGTCGCCGACCCAACCCGACGTTGTCGCGCCGATCAGGCGCATCCACAGCGTGATGGTGAAGACAAAGGTGACCGCCGTCATCGAGACATGAAAGGTCTCGGCGATGGGGTGCATGATCAGCAGGAACACGGTGAAGTCGAAGGCATCCAGCGTCCAGCCCAGCCAGGCTGCGATGAAGGCGTACCACTGGTCCTTGGTGGGTTCCTTCCACCACGGAATGTCCGGTCCGGCGTTCGTCGGTGCGGTCCGGTAGCCGTCTGCTGAAGGTGCCATTTCTGGTCTCCCTGTTGGCGGCGCGCATTTTCCCGCGCCTTGTTTTTTTGACTTTTTGCGGAGCGGCCTCCGCGGGGACACGACTCAGACCCGGCGCTCCAGAAAAGGAAGCCGGGGGACGTGAGTTATGCGGGGCAGACACTACGCCCGAAGGCGAGGGGAATTCGAGATAAAATATGAGTGATGTAGGTATTTACACTACACGGATATTCGGCATCGCGCCATTCAGACGAATGGCAAATTTAAACTTTGATAAATTAATGCCCCTGACGCTCACCTCACGAAATGCCCCATTGCGTGCCAGCGATGTTAGAAAATTCGTAAGTGCCCAAGTAGCCGGATAACTCAGGCCAACCTCAGGTTGGCGATGAGCTTGCCTGGATCGCCGGTCAATGTCTGGAGCATGTCCCACTCCTGCTTGCGAGCGGTCGAGAGCAGCGAGCGGATCACGGCGAAGTCTTCAGCACCCTGCCCGGAGCGGAACCCACCGGAGATTTTCTGCCGCAACCTTGATCCGCTTCGCGGCTCAAGCATCCGCCCAGGCGCTTCTCCGGCAGCAATATTGATAGTGCAGCAGATAGAGCACGACGGCACCGATCCGCTTGCCATACTGCACCGGCGCCGTCACCCAGTCGGGAAAGCTCGCCCGCGTCTGTGCTCCGCACGCCGCGCAGCGACACTCATGCGCCCGGTGCTCGGTGACGATCAAGGACTTCAAAGACGCGATCC
>Ga0335074_10006411_pt1 | contig 16319 bp, 13 predicted proteins | sample Lox_Sample_23_FD_206715 | JGI IMG/M metagenome (GOLD analysis project Ga0335074, IMG submission 206715) | Soil microbial communities from Loxahatchee National Wildlife Refuge, Florida, United States - Lox_Sample_2.3 | ecosystem: Environmental > Terrestrial > Soil > Wetlands | place: USA...
CTGCCACCAGACCGTTTTGCATCGCACTCTTGCCCTGCTGCCGCGGAAACGAAATGAGGCCGACGCCCTCGTGCCGAAACCGCTGAACGATGTCTTCGGTTCTGTCGGACGAGCCGTCGCTTCCGATCAGTATCTCGACGAGTTCGCGCGGGTAATCGGCGGCGATCAGACTGATTATTTTCGCTTCGATGGTCGATTCCTCATTGTGCGCCGGGACAATTACGCTGATCGATGGCAGCGCGCTTCCCTGGACGAAATCGAGGCGGCGGCCCAGAACGTTCAGCTTGAGGAGAATCGGATAGCCAAAGTAGACGTAAACGATCTCGCTGAGACTAGCCCAAAACAGAATGTGCGCCGCGAGTTCGAGCTTCATCGCAGGGCGCGGGCCTCTGCCGGTGTGGGCCCGGTGATTCTTCTAGCTCGTCTCCGGGCGGGCAGGTCTCTGTAGGAGACCAGTTGAATGCCACTCCGATCCAATACGTCCCGCCACTCGTGGTCGGTGAGCCAGTGCAGCTCCTCCTCGCGCAGCAAGCGTATGGGATCGCCCTCCGAAAAGCCGCGTTCGAAGAGGCCCGGATGGCATGCGAGCTCAAACGTGCCCGGAGGAAGATTCTCGAAGGTTGATTTCCAGCGCTCGCCGAGGAGAGCCAGGTCGCCACCGTCGCGCGATAGGAAGCACACGCGGCTATCCGGCATGTCGAACATCCGGAATGCCGCCCTCTGCAGGAAGCCGCGGTACATGCGCACCGAGGTCCGTCGGCCAAGCGAGCCTGCGTGCGGTCCCCCGATCGAATCGATGCCAAATACGCTGCCCTTGGGCCAAGCGACCGACCGCGGCGCGCGCGTGCATCGGATTCCCTCCGCCTTCAGCGACCGGATGAATGGCCTGATCGCCGCCGGGTAGATGTGCATGTGCTGGTGCGAATCGGCGTGAGTTGGCACTACGCCGCGATCCTTTAGCCACTGGATCTGTGCCCGAAATTCGGCCTCGATTTCATTTCCGGCCGCGGTCCATTGCCACAGTCTCCGGCTCATCGCTGGGGCCGCGTGGAATCTGCCGCTTGTGTCCACCAGCGTGGGAACCTGCCGCGCAGGAAGAACCGGCCGTCCGGCAGTGATGTTCAAATGCACTCCGACGCCGAGGCGCGGCGCCGCAGCCAGCCGCGACACCGCGTATTCAGCCGCAGGCATGTTGGCCATGAGCGAGCTGCTTGTGACGAAGCCATAGCGGTGCGCCAGAATGATTCCATCCGTGATTCCGCGGCTCATGCCGAAGTCATCAGCGTTGACGATCAAGCACGTTCCCGTCACGACGGCGCCACCTCATTGACGATCAGCGGGATCTTTCCGCCCAGCCGGGTCATGGGGGCAGCGGCGAGTTCGGCCGTCACCTGCATCGATGGACCGAGGAGATCCTGAAGATCACTTCGGATTTGCATTAGGTCGCTGGCCGTCTGGCCATCTTGGAGAGCGTCGCGGGCCACCACGCGAACAACGACGCGGTTCGGCCGGCCGTGAATGAACTGGCAGCACCGGAACGACGTCGATTGCTTCAGCAGTTGGTTCAGCGCCCGTGCCGAAAACAGCCGCCCGTCTGGACACCGAAGAATATCGCTCTCGCGCGTGATTGTAGGGACGACCAACGGAAACGCGCGGCCGCAAGGACAAGGCCCGCCGTCGTCCCAGCGCCCCCGGTCGCCGATCCGGTAGCGGATTAGGGGCATCGCATCGTTCAGAAATCCCGTCCACACGAAGTATCCTTCCTCACCCGGCTTTGCAGCGGTGCCGTCTTCGTCGAGAATTTCGAGATACCCATATTCGGGCGCCAGGTGCATTTGGCCGCGCTCGCACTCCTGAATCAGGCCGCAATACTCGGTCATGCCATAGCTGTCGAAGACGCCCGGTCCAAAGACTCCTTCGATTTTCGCCCTCAGCTGAGGATAGAGCGGCTCGCCGCTCGTGAAGATCGCGCGCATCGGTATCCGAATACCGGCCTCGATAGCAAAGTCGGCAAGAATGCCGAGAACGGAAGGGAAGCCTTCGAGCACTTCGCCGCGATGTCGACGCAGAAAGTCCAGATACGAGGGAGCGGTTTTTGCCGACAAGTGGAAAATGCTCATAAGAACCTGACGCTCGGGGACGTTGTAGGTCCAATAGGGTGGCTCGCCGCGTTGCGCCGGTACAATGCGAGGCCCCTGAAACGTCACGCGAGGTTCTCTCGGCGCGACGCCGGCCCACGCCCATTGCCGCAGGAGAAACGCCCAGTTGTGACGGGCAAGGCCTTCGGAATAAGCCACACGGAGACTCGCGCCGGTGGTGCCGGTAGTGCCGGCCCGGATTCGTCGACTGGAGCGTACCGCCCGTGAAAGCATCCGATCTTGGTTATTGAGAATGTCCTCGCGATTAATCACTGGCAAACGCTTCAGGTCTCCGAAGCTGCGAAGATCCACCTGTGGGTAATCGGCATAAAAGGGAACTGAATCGAGCGCGTGGCCGATCATTCGTTGAAGGCCTCGCAGTTGATGATCGGCAATCTGCCCGGAGTTCCATGACTCGTGGTCGCGGAGGCCGCCGAGGATTGCGAGCGTTTCTTGTGAATATCGCAGCCGCGTGAGCACCCACCCGCGCGCGCTCGTCAGCAGATGCCGCGCTGGCCCCGGCGCACGGTCGTAGAAACGTTGCAGTCGAGGAAGATTCTTCCTCACGAGCGGCTCAAGCATGTTGATTGGCCTCCTGGCCGGTCCGTTTGGCCGGGCCGGAGCCGCGCGTAGCAATTTCCGTGCAGAATCGCAACAATTTGTGCATTTCGCATCTGTTATTGAGTCTCTGCATTACGAGATCGCGCCCACGTCGGCCCATTCGCGCTGCCGCCTGTGGGTCATCGAGCAATCGGGCGATTGCTTGCGCCAATTCGTCTACCCTCCCTGCCGAGTACAACAGCCCCGTCTCTGCGTGATGGAAAAACGGGCTAATCGGTGGCAGGTCGCTGGCGACTACGGGCATCGCGCAAGCCCAATACTCGAAGACTTTCACGGGAATATTTCGCATGAATTTCGGAATCGGTTGTAGCGGACACACACCGATCCGCGCCTCGCTCAGGGCCTCGGCCATGCGTTCATGATCCAAGCGCCCGCGAATCACGATGCTGGACGCGAGTCCGAACTCGCGAATGCGCTCGCGCAAGCTTCTCTCCGCAATCGGGTCGTCGAAGTAGCCGATTAAGAGCAGCCGCACCCGACGGTTTTGCGCGGTCAAAAGTCGCATCGCGTCCAACAGCACATAGGTTCCGGCGCGCTCGGAAAGGCCGCCGCGGTACACGACGTCGAATTCCTTGTGGCGCGAAGTCGGCGCGGGGAACAGATCGAGGTTCGGAAAGTTGTAGAGAACCAGCTTCTTGCTGCCGCCCACCTTTGCGAGGCGTCGCAGTGTCAGAGGATCGGCCGTCATCAGGCCGTCGAACGCGAGCCCGGCGAGCCGTTCAGTCGCACTCACGATCTTTGCCGCGATCGGCCGGATAACGCGTGGAATAGATTTCTTATTCGCCACCATCGCGGGAAAATCTTCGTATGCGTCATACACGATCCGCCTGCGAAAAATGAGCTTCAGTGCGAAGGCAAGCGGCAGAAGTTCCGTATCCTGGAAATGATAGAGATCGGCCCTTTGACGCAGCAGTGCCCGTAGCAGCATGGGAATTCCGAGAAACCGGCGGACTCGGTTTTTTCGGGCCGGCAACGCGATGACATCGACGCCGTCGAGATAAGCTCCTGATTTCACCGGGGCCAGATAGCGAACCTTCATTCCGGATGCCGCGAGCGGCATCATCTGACGGTGAAACGACCGGCTTTTGATCTCGCTATGCGCGGTCGTGAAATGGCAGATTGTGAGCGGCCGGCTGTTTTTTCGCGCTTCCAATTCAACGGCCGGTTCCGCGAGGTGTGTCGCCATAGTCTTATGCCGCCACCGGGCGGGCTGGTCCAAACGCCGCCCTCGAATGTTCGACCGAAGTGTTGCCAAGGCTTCGCGCCACGAAAACCAGGCTGACGAAAAGCCATGTCGCTCGATCTGAATTGATGTCGCCCGTGTTTGTCCCGTTGATGAGCCCAGCGAAGAGCAACGCGGCCGCTGCTTGTGTGAGCAGATAATGTGGAGCGGCTGGATGCCTGAGCTGGCGGCAAGCCTCGAGAATTGCGCTTCCGAAGATCGCACACGCGATCAGTGCTGCTGGAATGCCGATCTCGCACGCGATTTCAAGGAAGATGTTGTGCGGCCACTTATAGAGTTCTGGATTCGGCGAGTAGTAGCGAAAACCCTGAATTCCCGTGCCGATCAGTGGATGCTGCTGAAGGAGTTTCCACCCGTAGGCGAGCAGGTCGCTCCGGAAATCGAGGACCGAACCCACGCTCTGACCGTGTACGAGGGTGCCCAAATAATCGATCGCCGACGCCGGAATTCTCACAAATGGTAGCGCCGCCAGTCCAAGCCCGCCAATGCACGCCAGGTCGAGCAGGAGCCGCCGGTGAAAAAGAGGGCTTAGCAGGATCACAACCGCACAGGCAATCACCGGACCCCGTGAGCCCGAACCGATCATGGCAACCGCCGGAACGCCGAGCAGCAAGTAAGCTAGAAACCGCTCGGGGAATCGACAGCGCGGGATCACGCCGAACCAGATCAGGAGAATCAGCCCGCACGCAATGTGCCCGAGGCCGATTGTGTTGTCGCTGGGTGTCGCCAAGCGAGCCGAGCCGCTCAGACCTGTGAGCGACCAGCCACAGATAGCGAAAGCAATCACGCCAAAGCCCGCGAGGAACCGCTTCATCGCCCGAGGCGTGCCGATCACGAAGAACGGTGCGACGATCACAATACCTGTCACCGTGAGGAATCGGCCCAGCTTTTCGAGGCCTGCCGAAAACACGGGGGTATAGCTCAGGCTCGCGGTCATCAATGCAACAAGCGCCACAAAGAGGACGTAAACGGACGGCATCGCGGAGACGCGCTTATGCCGAAGGAAATTGAGCGCGATGCCCGCGAGCAAGACTGCGCCAAGCGCGAGCGTCAGATCTACAGGAAGAATTGAGGCGACGCGGTCGTCGCCTTTCACATCGCCGATCACTACATATAGCGCGAGCGCGAGTTCAGGGTAGAGGAGCAGGACTACAAGCGCGGCAACGCCTGCGGTGGCCGAGAGAAACGTCGCAGGTGAATCGCTGAAACAAGCAAGCGTCACGCCGAGGGCTAGCGAGCCCGCGAAAATCGGCAAATTCGGAAAGCGCAACCAGCCGCTCGCTTGTGCGGTCCTAAAGATCTTCTTTCCTTCCATTTATGTGCCCGCCACGAACAGCACATCATCAACGTGATCAATTTTGCGGAGGTCGACGCGCGTCGAGCAGTCGACCAAATCGCGGACGGTATATCCGTAAGAGGTCACAAAATCCACGAGTTCATCGACCTTTCGTCCCATTAGCGAATAAGTGCGCGGAGCTATTTCGCAAATGATCGCGGGACGCTCTCCGGTCGCCTGGAGATAGCCCTGCAAGCCCTTCAGTATCGGCAATTCGAACCCTTCGGCATCGATCTTGATCAGGGCGACGCGGCCGAGTTTATGTCTTTCGATGTAGGCGTCCAGCCGCACCATCGGGACTTGAAGCTCGTCGATGATTTCAGATCCTGACTTGTAGGAAGGCACCAAAGTGCTCTGTCCGGCTTGCTGCGTGACGTAGATGGTGCAAGCAGAGGATTCTTCGCCCGCCGCGAAAGGATTCGCGGTGATGTCATATTCCGGATTGAGATCCACGAGTCGGCATAGCTTTTCGAAATGGGCCGGCACGGGCTCGAAAGCATGTATTTGGCCGCGCCGTCCCACGAGATCAGCGCCGATCGCGGACAGATAGCCGATGTTTGCGCCGACATCGACGAAAATGTCCCCCGGCTTCAGAAACCGCTTCATCGCTTCGACGACGAGCACGGCATACGACCCGAAGTACATCGGAGCGGTCCCGTGATAATTGGCGAGACTGCACTCGAAGATCACATCGCCAATCTGCCTGCGGGCGGGAAGGGGAGGCATCGGCCTTCGCGTACTCAATTTTGCGAGCGCAAGCCGGTAGAAGAGCGAGGGCTTCTTAGCCAGAAGGGCCACGGCGCGCGATGCGGTAGTTTGCAGATGCACGGTTGTCTTCCGATCTAATTGACCGACTCCGGAATCGCCTGTTCATCCTCGATAAAAGTTGGGTGCGCAAATAAGCGCTGTAATTCGCTAAGCCGCTCGAAGTCCGGTCGCCGCATTCGGTTCTCTCTTCCATCACGTACAACTCCCACCTTGTGGCCGTGCAGATCGAGCTTGATGGCTGTTCGAGGCTTGTTTGAGGGGTCGCCGGGACGCGCCCACGCGGGTCCTTTGTGGATGCCATTGCCGTGAATTGCCGCAATGCTGCCGCGGGCGGTGCGCAGCACGGCCCAGCCGGAGCGCGGGTAGACTCGTTTGACTTCTTCATCGCTCAGGCGCCCGTCGTTGCCATCAATGCCCAGATCGCGCGAAAGCCGTGGTCGGCAAGAGCGAACATCGTAATGGTTCGAACCCGGGACGTAGACTAGCGGGCCGCGTTGATCGTCGATATCCACGAGATAGATGAATATCTGCACCGAGTCCGATTCGTCGTTATCTTTGTGAAAATTGCTCGAATGTAGCGGGCGGTTGTGAGGAAAATCCCGAACGACCGTCACGCGATAGAGCGGCGGAATGCACCCGAGAAAATTTGCGGCGATTCTCAGAATGCTCTCGTTGAATGCAACCTGGAAGAGCTCGGGTATATGGAGCAGGGGATCGCCAAGTGCGATCATCTTCTCCGTGGCCGCCAGTTGCTCGTAGGATAGGTTTCGCAGGTCCGCGCGCTGGCCGCTTTGCACCGAGTAGGCGCGTCCGAAATCTATCTGAAGGTTCCGGAACATCGCGTCTGCCTGGCCGTAGATGCGATCGGTGAGCTCAGCCGGGAAGTACCGTGACGCGAGGGCATAGCCATAACGGCGGAGCGACTCGACCTGGCGCGCTTCGAAGTCGTTCATCCGCAAAATATCTCGATTGCGCCGGAAAACGCTCCGCTCTTTCGCTCCGGCCAGGCGCCTGGAATAGAACAGACGCGTGCGGCAGATGGCGCTGTAGATGGCGGGTTGCATGCGCAGGATACGCACGAGAAAGGGCGGCTGGCGCGTCTTAGGCGCTCGTTGCCTCTCGCGAGTGAGGTTTGGGCCCCTGGAATCCTCTTTAGTCGCGTCTGGTCGTGAAACCTGTTGTGCCGATGCCATGATCGTCTCTCGCGCCGAGCCCGATACCTATACCGCGGCTCGCGCAGCCTCCCCTTCGTGAACTGGAATGATCGCGCCCCGGGCTTCCCCAAGAATCTCTCGCACAGCCGCACAAACCTCATTTAGCTGCTCGTCGGTCATGGATGGAAAGAACGGCAGAGCCAGACAGCTGTCGGAGGCTAGTTCGGTTTGTGGCAGGGGGCGGTTCGAAGACAGTCGGATCTGCTTGAAATAAGGCTGACGATGGATCGCCGTAAAGTACGGACGGCTGGCGATGCCCCGCTCTTGCAGCCCGGCCATCAAGCGATCACGCAGATTGTGTGGAGCAAGGCCACGCAAACGGATCGCATACACAAACCAGCTCCGCTTTCCATTTGCCGAGCAGACCGGAATGATGATTTCCGGAATTCCACTCAGCATATCGGAATAGAGAGCAGCTAAGCGCTCCCGGGCAGACAGGATCTCGTCGACTCGTTCAAGCTGAGCCAGGCCGAGCGCGCAGTGAATGTCGCTGAGCCGATAGTTGTAGCCGAGCCGGACGTGCAGCAGCCACTCACCATCCTCTCCTCGCCCCTGATTGCGCACACTCCGGCAAAGACTTGCAATCTCCGGTTTGTCCGTGACAATCATCCCGCCTTCTCCCGTCGTCATCTGCTTGTTCGGATAGAACGCAAACGCTGCTGCATCCCCAAACGTCCCCACTCGGTGCCCTTCCCATTCCGCGCCTAGAGCCTCGCAGGCGTCCTCGATCACGAACAGGTTGAGGTCATCTGCAATTTTCAGAATCGGCCCCATCTCGCATGGCAGTCCAAAAACGTGAACGGGCAGGATGGCCTTCAGCGTTCTGCCGGAGCGGCGGTTTACAGCCCGCTGGCTCGTCGAGTCCCATATGTAGTCGCGCGCCAGCACTTCACGTGCGTCGACGGGATCGAGATTCAACGTGGCAGGGTCAATGTCGACAAAGGTAGGTAGAGCTTGCTCGTATAGAAGGCAGTTTACGGACGCCGGAAAGCTAAACGATACCGTGAGAACCTCGTCGTCAGCGCTGATACCGAGCGCCCTCACGCACGCGTGCAACGCCGACGTACCGCTGTTGGTGGCGATGGCGAAGCGCGTCCCGACATATGCGGCGAAGCGGGCCTCGAATTCGTCGAGGGCCGGCCCCAGGCTCAGTTGGCCACCCCGCAGCGCCCGCGTCACGTATTCAATTTCGCGCTCGCCAATATCGGGCTTGGAGAGAGGGATTCTCATGCGGCGCCTCCGCAAACCTGCGCCAGCGCCTTAGACGCACTCGCGGGTTCGCAACCACTGTCAATCCGCCCCGCCGTGAACTCGGGGAAAGTGCCTCGGATGTAGCGGAGCAATCCATCTCGATCCTGAACTCTGAGAAGCTCCTCCATCCGGCAGATCTTTTCGAGAATCCCGCGTCTGTGCGGGTTCTCGCCGCGCACAACTAGAATTCGGTCTGATACCGTCAGTTCTGGCTGTTCCCCTTCTTCCCAGAGTTCTTCGCTGATTTTTTCGCCCTTTTGCAGTCCGATAAACTCGATCCGCACGTCCTGATTCGGTCTTAGACCCGCAAAGAGCGTCATGGTTCGTGCGAGCTCGCCGATGTTGATTGGTGTACCCATGTCGAGCACGAATGTCTCGCCGCCTTTTCCAAGCGCGGCCGCGCGCAAAATCAGATGCACCGCTTCTCGAACGGACATGAAATATCGCGTTGCTCGCGGATCGGTGACGCGCACCGGTCCGCCCTTTTGAATCTGATCCCAGAACAATCGCAGCACGCTCCCCGTGCTTCCCGCCACATTGCCGAAGCGCACGTTGGAGAATTTCGTAGCTTCCGTGCCGGGCCGCGTGTTCGGTCCAGACATGCCTGCCCGCTGGGCCAATTCTTGGATGCACATCTCGCTGATTTTTTTCGACAGCCCCATGTAGCTGCGCGGGTTCACAGCTTTGTCGGTCGAGATATTCACGAAACGGGCCACTCCGCATTCGAGCGCCGCCCCGGCAAGGCTTCGTGTCCCGAGGATGTTGTTGCGGACGGCCTCTTCGGGGTGCATCTCGAGCATCGCGACGTGCTTGTGTGCAGCCGCGTGAAATACGACATCTGGCTGCTCGTCACGCAGGATCCGTTTCATTCGTCCCGCTTCGAGTATGTCGACGAGGAACGGCGTGACGCCTATGGGACCAAGACGCTCGGACGCCTCGCGATGAATATAGAACAGGCTGTTTTCGGACTTGTCGACTAAGAGAAGCTTTTGCGGACCCGCTGCCGCAATCTGCCGGCAGAGTTCGCTGCCGATGCTCCCCCCGGCGCCTGTCACCAGCACGGTCTTCCCCCCGACGATTCGCCGGGTTTCTTCCACATCCACTCGAATTTCGTCGCGCTGCAGAAGATCCTCGATTCGAGGATTGCGCAGGTCGTGACGCGAAACTTCTTCTGCCCCAGTTCTCCGGGCCAGTTCCGAAAGCGGCGGGAGCGAGCGCACAGGCAGATTCGACCGCCGGGACGCGCTGAGAATGTCGTGCATTTGGGCGCGGCTGGCGCTGGGAACACAAACAAGAATCTCTTCGGCGCGCGCTTCGCAGGCGATTCTGGCTAGGTCCCTTGTCCCGCCCACCACGCGGACGCCGTATAGCGTGCGTCCCCATTTCCTTGGGTCGTCGTCCACAACCGCTACCGGCAGAGAAGACGATCTCGAATCGAGCGCGAGCTCCCTCAACACGGTCATTCCGGCATCGCCCGCTCCAACGATCACGGCGCGCAGCCCATGTTTGCGACGTACGGCGCACTGAACCATCCACACGCGCGGCGCGAAATGTAAGCCTCCCCAAAACGTCAGAAGAAGACTCGCATCAACAGCGAACACGTCAATCGGAATTTGCGGCCGGCGGAATAAGCATTCGACAAGAATCCACAGAAAGACGCTGCTGAGAAAAATCACCTTCGCGATCGCGACAACTTCGAGAGCGCTGGCATATCGCAGCGAGCCCCGATAGAGTCCCCAGGCGAACGATGCGCCCACGCGCAAAAAAATGGCCAAGCCGAGAGTCGATCTAAGAATTTCGCTCGCCCATCCACTCCCTCGCGCTTGGGCGACCAGTAGAACCGCCAGCGCGTAGGACGCGCCAGCGAGGCATGCTTCACCAAGCAGAACGAAAAGCGATCGATCAGTCTCGCTGGCGGCTTTTCGAAATCGCGCGAGCGAGCTCTTAATGTCCAGAATGCTGCCGGGTTTGTCCCGAGTGGCCTGCCCGAATAAAAGGGTGTGCATTTAGTAGACCCCGCAACTTCGTTTTGTAATTTGGCCCACATCCGCGCCTCTTCCTACCGGCCCAAGAATCGTTGCCGTCGTCCAGCCGGAAGAATCGCGGCTTTCATTCGTGTGGCTTACCCTTGGCGCGAGAAGCGCCTCGGGACGAACCACTCGGTCTTTTTCGCGCGAAGCGCTACAGCCTCCGATAGAGCGCTTCGGGGATCGGATACGTCCGTCTGTTCAGGACAGTTCCCAGTATTGGAACTCCCGCGGCCTCAAGGCTCTCCTTGGCCGCCCGTGCCGTTTCGCGGCGCGTGGAATTGCATCCGATAACCAGAACGACGCCGTCCGTGAGTTGGCCGAGGAGCGCCCCGTCGCCGTATGAACCGACCGGCGCGGCGTCAACGAGCACGTAGTCAAATTCGGCCCGCAGCTCGGAAATCCGCACGCGTAAGCATGCCGGATTGGGCGCGCCATTCGGTTCAGCGCCGGTGCCGCCGGCGGAAATGAGCCACAAATGACTGCTCCACGCCGGCCGCGCAAAAGTCTTGATCGGCGTCGAATTTTTCATGGCGTCAGCGAGGCCTTCGCTCTTGTCGACTCGAAAATGCTCGTGCAGCGACGGCGATCGAAAGTTCGCATCGACAATGCAGACGCGGCCGGGCACTTGTTCCGCAAGCGCTTCGCTCGCCCGCGCGCAAACCCAGCTGCATCCATCACCGCGATTCACGCCGCAGAAGGTCACAGCCGTCGTCGCATGTTTGTCGTCGGGCAACAGAAACACTTGTTGCACGAGCCTCGTAATCTCGTCGTCGATAGCAGCGATTGGATCCCTCGACCTCGATGTTTCGGCTTCGCGCGAGTTCGGTGCCACAGTCCCGCCCGCCCGCATCGGGTCCGGCATTTCGCGCAACAGTATGTCGAAATTCCGGCTCATCGCGCTCCCTCCGTGGCGGACGTCGGCGAAAAGTCACCGGCATCCTTTGCATTGATGGCGGAATCTCGACGCAAGCTGAGGGGCAAGCTGATTTCCTGGCCCGTTTCGATTTCGTCGGGATTCGTGATCTTTGGATTCAACGACAGGATCGCCGCAAGATCCGCAGCATCGAAATGGCCAAGATACTCAAGACTGATGTGTCGCAGCGTTGTATCTCGCGCGACCACGACGGTGAATACGGGTTCCTTGGATGCTGCTTCCGCTGTCGTGACTCCCGCCGGCGGCCTGCCGGATCGCTCCGTCTTAGCGTTGGCACGATTATTGGAAATAGGGGACATCGTCTCCGGCGCTGGCGCAAGGGCGGTGGAGAGCACCGGGAAGGTGGTCGCCTCGACGTTAGGCGTTACGCCGAGCGGCTTGGGGGTTAGATTCGCCTTCCACAGAGCGCCGGAGACGATGCTGAGGAACAACATCGCGAAAATCGAAACGACGGCTAGCGAAGCCCTTCTGCTGTCAGCATTTGATCGGCCCCTTGGACCCGGCAGCAGGGTGAGCTTCGCGGAACTGGAAGCTCCAGGCGCGGACACCAGCGGTGTCGTGGATCCACAAGGAGTACCATTTCCATTGCCTGGCAAAAGCCACTCGATCGCTCGATCTGAGATGGCTTCGCGCACCATCTCAGCCTTCACCTGCCCTTTCCCCGCGGCGTGGGCGAGGACCAGCGACTGATAGCACAGATTGCTGATGCTTCGCGGAATGCCGCCGCTATGTTCAGCGATCAGTGTTCGCGCTCCGACGGTAAACGGATTCGGTCCCGGATGTCCCGCGACCCACAGGCGGTGCTCGATATACGCGTTGGTTTCCTCGGCGGTGAATGGAACGAGGCGCACAAAAGATGAAATCCGCTGCCGAAGTTGAGCCATCGAAGGCTGTGACAGGCGTTCCGCCAGTTGTGGCTGCCCGGCCAGCACGATCTGCATCAACTTCACCCATGGCGTCTCGAAATTCGACAACAGCCGGATCGACTCCAGCACTTCCGCGCCGAGATTCTGGGCTTCGTCGATCACCAGGACGAACGGACGTCCGGCCCGCATTTCCTCGGCTAGCACTCCGTTCAGCATTCCGTTCAACTCGGGAAGATCCTTCGAGGAGGTGCCCATCCCCAAATCCGCAAGCAAATAGCGCATCAAGTCACTGGTGTCCCGGGCGTTCTGGAAGAGGAACGCTGTGCGAGCCCGGTGCCGAAGTCCTTCGAGGTACTGAAAGAGCAAAGTCGTCTTGCCCATGCCTGGCGGTCCAATTAGCGCAACGAATCCTCGTTTCTCCTCGGTCGCGTGTACCAGAGACGCCAGAGCCTCGCGGTGCTGCGACCCCAGATGGAGGAAGCGCGGGTCGGGCGTCACGCCAAACGGCTGCTCGATGAATCCGAAGTGTTCCAGGAACGTCACCTAACTTCTCCTTGTGTCGTCAGGAATCGACGCCAACACTTTCACATCAAGGTATCGTCTGAGTTCTTCCGGGTTTCTAAAAGACGGGTCGAGGCGGTCGGCAGCATATACCGTGCCGACGCTAGAAATTCCCGCTGCGAAAAGGCCTCCGACAAGCGCCCAGCCGAGGTGGCTAACGGGGAAGGCCGGCACGGTGGCAGCCTCCGCGATCGATACGTTGACGATTCGTTTGCTGTCGAGCGCATCGGAGATGCGCGCCTCTTCGCGCTTGTGGACGTAGAGCAGGTAATTGTCCTCGGCGGTCTTCACGTCTCGCGCGAGGTCCTCCTGCACGGCGCCTTTCTGGTCGAGTTGCTCGGCGGCATCCCGGTAGCGACGCACCACGCGCTCGGTTGCGGCAGCCTGCCCCTCAAACTGCGCGCGATCGGCGGCAGCCTTGGCCATTTCGGTCGTCAGCCAGTCCCGTGCTGGCACGCGATCGGTGGTCGTCTCTTCCACCGGTGACTGCTGGGCTGTCGCGATCGCCTGGCGCGCATCGGCAATCTGCTCTTCCACTTCTTTTACGGGTGGATACGACGGCGCGTATTTGATCAGCATCTCGCGGTCCTTCAACTCCAGCGAAAGCAGCGTGCTTTCAAGGTCGGCAAGCAGTTGCGCGTTGTCGACTTTTCTCATCTGCGTGGTCTGCCTGTCGGGGATCGCGCTAGAGCGGCTTTCCAACGCCAAAGAACGGGCGCGCGCCGCGTCAGCGCTTGCTTCGTCGGCATGCAGATCGGCCTCGAATTGACTCAACTGTTGCAGCACGAGCTGTTCTTGCTCGGCTGGTGCGACCACGCCCTCCTTCGTGTCGAAGCTGGTCAGCCGCGCCTCCGCAGCTGCGAGCTCCGTTCGATAGCGGTCGGTTTCCTGGTCGAAGAAGCTGAATGTGCCTGGCGACCGATGCACAGCAGCGTGTTTTTCTTCGTAAAGCCTTGCCAGCGTTTGCAAGACATAGGCCGCCCTTTGCGGATCGCGCGCGTCGTAAGCAACCCGGATCAGCACGGTCTTCTTGAGCGGATCGACGATCAGGCGATCCTGCAGATTCTGAACCGAGCGCGCCACACGGACGGCCTGCGTTGGTTCGGCAATCCCAAAGATGTGGTTGACGTGGTGCCGAAGCCGCGCAAACCTTGTGTTGCCGTGCGATTCGAGGCCGCAGACGAGAACCACTTGTTCAAGAAGGTCGCGGCTCTTCAAGAGCTCTACTTCGGAATTCAGATATTCCTCGGAGATCTCCGGAACCCCGGCGGTCGGCGGCGCGTCCGCATCCGGTGTCACCGCCGCGTCCACACGGCTGTGATTAACGAGAATCTTCATCTCGGCCTCGTATTCCCGTGGCGCAAGCAGCCCACCCAGCACGGCGCCGACGAAGATGCCTAGGAACACGATCAGAGCGAGACGCCGTCGCCGAAACAGCGGCATCACCACGTCCCGCAGCGTCATTCTCCGCGTCAGATCGTGCTCGGTTCCTTGAATCGCCAGTTCGTCCATAAGAGCCTGCGTCCTTCGCCGTTACGGCTGGTAATAACTGCCAATCGCTGATGACGGTATGAACTTCTTGATTTTCGAAAGTATGTTTTGTGGGACGTAGAGCATATCGCCCGCGCGAATCTCGACGTCTTCGTTGATTCCGCGTCCCTGCAGGATTCGCTTCAGATTGAGCGGCTCGACCTCGTACCAGTCGTTGTTCACCTGCCGGAACAACAGGACTTGCGAGTGCTTCGATGAATCGTTAAAGCCCCCGGCCATCGCGATTGCCTCGGTTGCTCTTACATTGCCGCGCAAGTCGTATCTCCCTGGGTGACTTACTTCTCCTCCGACCGTGAAATACGGCTTGTTGAAGTCCTTGAGTTCGATCGTGACTAGAGGGTCGTGCAAAATCCCCGCGTAAGCCGTCTGAATCACCGCAACGCATTCGTCGATCGTGAGGCCTGCTAGATGGACGTCTTCCGTGCCAGCGAGGCTTGCAAATCCGTCTGGCTCGATGTTGATTGTCTGATCGAACTCAGGCGTCAGTGGGAACGTGAGCGCGATTACGTCACTGGCAGAAAGCCGGTAACGCGCGTTGCGGTGCTGTATATCTGTTTGAGCGGATATTTGCGCATCGCCTTGCGCAGCCAGCGGCGAACTCCAGGTAAGAAGCAGTGCTGCTGCTAAGGCCGCTCGATTTAGTTTCCGCATTTTTTTTCTAGTCAGACTTCAGATTAGGCCGCGTAAATTACGTCGCGCCACCGGGTTGCGCAAGTGGCCGAAAGTCATCTCGTTCAATGGGGTCGGCTACTCTGTCTGAGGTTTCCCACGGGCACTCGTCCCGCGCGAGCCGGCCGTCCCTGGTGAGCTGTCGTGAATGTTCAAGGAAGCCAGAGATCGCCCCTCGCGGATGGGGCACAAATGCCCTCAGTGTTGGAGGACAAATGTACCTACCCTTACGTCTAGGTGGGACAATCACTTATCGGCGCGATAGTACTTTCCGCATCCACGACGCAGTAATAATCGTCCTGTTCTTGTCTTGTGTTTCGATTCACACCTATCTAGAATTCGCCAACCCTTCCAGACTCCTGGTGCTGCTGAGGTGTAGGATGGAAAACGCGGAGCAGTCGCGGAGTTCTGTCAACGTGCTCGTTGCCGAAGCGAGTCTTCTGCACTGCCAGCTCGTTGAAAATATCTTTCGTCCGAAACGCACGGGCATCGTCGTCGTCGCATGCGCCGTCGATTTCGGCGACACTCTCGCTTGCCTCAAGGAGCACTCGCCGGACGTCGCCGTGATCAGCGCCAGGTTGCGTGAAGGACCGCTCGCAGGCTATCGAGTCCTCCGCGAGCTGCACCTGCTCCAGTCCAAGACGCGCGCCGTCATGCTCCTCGATTCCCGCGATCCCGACCTCGTCGTCGACGCCTTCCGTTGTGGCGCGCACGGCGTCGTTTTCAGAGATGAGCCGATCGAGATCCTGGGTAAGTGCATTCACGTCGTGCATCGAGGACAGGTGTGGGCGAATAGCGAAAATCTCGGCTATCTTCTCAAAGCTTTGGGCAAGGCCATGCGGCCTCGCTTCGAGGATTCAGATAGCGCCAAACTGCTGACAAAACGCGAACGAGACGTCGCCGGCCTCGTGGCTGAGGGACTGACCAACCGTGGAATCTCGAATCAGCTCGGATTGAGCGAGCACACGGTACGGAATTATTTGCTGAAAATCTTCGACAAACTCGGCGTCTCAACGCGTGTCGAGCTTGTCCTTTACTGCCTCCAGGAACCCCGGGCGTCGGCCGCAACGCCAGTCGAATCATCGGTCTAAGGCTCCTCTCTCAGGTCGTTTCTTTTATATTTGCGATTGTTTTATT
>Ga0335074_10006412_pt1 | contig 16317 bp, 12 predicted proteins | sample Lox_Sample_23_FD_206715 | JGI IMG/M metagenome (GOLD analysis project Ga0335074, IMG submission 206715) | Soil microbial communities from Loxahatchee National Wildlife Refuge, Florida, United States - Lox_Sample_2.3 | ecosystem: Environmental > Terrestrial > Soil > Wetlands | place: USA...
AGCCCCCACCCCGACCAGCTCCAACGCCCGACGGTAGGAGGTGATTGCCTCCTCGTTGGCAAAGACGGCTGCCGCGTGGTCGCCAGCAAGCTCGAGGTAGTGCACCGCTCGCTCGGTCTCGCCGGCCATCGCGAAGTGGTGGCCAAGCAGGCTGGCGACTTCCTCCAGGCGGTCAGCCGAGGTTCCTTCCAGAGCCCAGGCCGCCCGAGTGTGCAGGCGCTGCCGTTGGGCCCTGAGCAAGCCATGGTAGGTGGCCTCCTGGATCAGGCTGTGGCGGAAGCGATAGATGGGCTCTGGCTGCTTGCGCAATTCGACGAGCAGACCAGCCGAGCACAGCTCGGAGACCGCGGGAACAAGGCCGCCGTCGAGATCGGTGACGATCCCAAGCGTGTTCAAGCCGAACTCAGGCCCTAAGACCGAAGCCGCCACAATGGCCTCGTGCGACCCAGGGTTGAGGCGGTCCACGCGCGAACGCACCAGACGCTCGAGGGCCTCCGAGATCTGGCCCGCCGCGCCGCTGGGCTCAAGCCGCCAGCCACCCCCCTCGACCTTTAGCAAGGTTTGCGTTTCCATCAATGATGACAGGCGCTCTTCCAAGAACAAGGGGTTGCCGTCGGCGCCCTTGCAAACCATGTCCGTGACCTCATCGCCGGTGCCCTCGCCGAGCAGGGCACGCGCGAGCGTCATCTCGTCGGCCTCGGCAAGAGGGGTGAGCTCGAGCTTGCGCAACATGAGGTCGGGGTCAGCGCCAAGGGTAGTCTCGAGCCCCGAGACCCCCGGGTCGGGCTCCGGCCGGCGGGTCAGCACCAGGAGCAACGGGCCAGTCTTGGTCAACAAGGACAGCTCCTCGGTAAGGTGCAGCGACGTCGGGTCGGCCCAGTGCAGGTCCTCCAGGACCAGCACAGTTGGGCCGTGGGCCACGAGGCGGGAGACGAGCGCCACCAGCGCCGCAAAGGTCGCCCGCTGGAACTGCTCGGGGCCCAGGGCGGCGAGGAGCGGGCCCGCCTCCCGGTCCCTGAAGCCCATCACCTGGGAGAGCAGGCCAAGTCGGCCGTCGTCCCCTTTCCCGCCGAAGGCCGCTCTCATGGCCCGCTCCAGGGCTGGACGGGTGACCGCTTCACCTTCCTCCGCGGCCACACCCACCCAAGCGGAGAGCAGTTGCTGGTAAAGCCCGTAAGGCCGAGAAGAGGCGTAGGAGGCAGCCCGGCCCTCGAGCCACAGGGGAAGACGTCCCGACGCCGCTCCGACCCAAGCCATGAACAACTTGCGGCACTCGAAGACGAGGCGGGTCTTACCGAGCCCAGGCTCACCAGCCACGACCGCAACTCCGCCCTTGCCGACGGTCGCCTCCCGGAGAGCCTCACGGAGCACCCCAAGCTCCGCGGCGCGCCCCACTAGGGGAGTGCCGCTGGTGAGCCGGCGCCGGGCCGACTGACCAGCCGGTCGCGCCCGAGGACGCTCGAGGTAGGACGCGTGGAGGGGCTTTGCCCCAGGGAGTACCGCCACCTCCTCTGTCGGCCCCCACTCGAAGAGGCCCTCCGTGGCAGCACGTGTGACCGGGCCAACAAGCACCGAGGCACGCCTAGCAACTGACTGGAGGGCAGCAGCGACGCCGACTACCTCGCCGACTGCCCCGTAATGGGCGCTGGAGCCGCCCCCGATCAGGCCTACTACTACCGGGCCCGTCTCAACTGCGGCTCGGACTGAGAGGCCCTCTCCCTCAGCCCCGGCCCGGCTTACGGCAAGAAAGGCCGCTCGCAGGGCCCTTTCAGGGTCGTCCTCGTGGGAGGTCGGGGCGCCAAAGAGCGCCACTAAACCGGCGCCTGAGACCGACGTCACAGTCCCGTCGAGCGTTTCCACCTGGGCGATTACGTCGGCCAGTGCACCCCCGACCAGTTCGCGCAGTTCTTCGGGCCCGAGCCTTTGGCCGCTCGCTCCTGCCGGTCCGGAAAGCTCGGCGAATACCACGCTCACGAGCCTCCGCTCTTCGCCCCACCGCATGGCCCGGGGAGCGCCGCTCGGTCCAGCAGACGGCTCGGGCCCGCTGACGGCGAAGACCTCCTCTAGAGCGGGCGAGGCCCGCAGCCCGAGCGATCCCAGCGCTTCACGGCAACGTCGGTAGGTGGCTGCGACCGATACAGGACGGCCTTGGGCGCCGTAGGCCCGCAGGAGGGCGCTCGCGGCCTCCTCGCACGCCGGGTCGTGCGAGAAGCAGGCTTCCCAGGCTCGAACTACATCAGCGGGCGCCGATCGCCCGAAACCCCTGGCTCGGTCCCTAGCGAGGGCGAGGCGCGCCTCCTGGCGGAGTGATTCCAAGTCCTCTCTCGGGCGGAGCGCCCAGTCGGCGTAGGGCTCGTCTTCTAACAGAACGTCCTTCGCCTCTAGCGCCAATGTGAGGAACTGGTCACGTCTGGAGCCCGGGGACATGGAAAGCCCGGAGCGCAGTTCCTGTTCGTGAGCCTCGAAGTCAACAACGAGGCCGGCACCGGCCCAGATGCGGCCCCGGTCGGCCGATAGCAGCCCGAGCCCCGCCTCCCCCAGCGACGACAGGGCCGTCCTCGCCAACGAAAGCGCTTTCGACAAGGCGTTGGCCGCTGCCTTCGGCCCCAGGCCCGGGAAGAGGGCCTCACAAGCCGCCTCCCTCCCGATACGCCGGCCCGGGCTCACAAGGACCAGCTCGCAGAGCCGGCGTGCGCTCGGCCTGACCCAGGGGCCCGCGGTCTGCTCTCCCAACGTCACCGAGAAAGGCCCGAGCAGCCTGGCTCGCAACCGGGCGCCGCCCGGCCCTTCGGTGCCACAAACCGAGCCAGCGGCCACGGGCGCATTATCCCACCGCTAAGCGCACAGTGGCTCTCGGAAAAGGGGCCTGCCTTATGGCGGCCCCTTCCGGGCCGCGGTCGGGCTGAAGGTTAGCTGTAGCTGCCGTTCGGCCCCGGCACCCACCGCACGGTGCCGTTCTCAGTGTGGTTGATCCAGGGGAACGTGTTCTCGGCATTGGCAAAGCAGGTGCCGCTTCCCTGTAAGCCGGAGTAGGCGCCGGTGCCGCCGGTTATCACCCAGGTGCACTGAGGGCCGGTCGTCAACGGTTGGACATCGACGGTGGAGCCGTCCGATAGCTTTACGGGCACGACGCTGTTGGTCATGTTGTAAGTACCGGCGAAGGTGATGTAGATGTCGCCTTTCTGACCGGCGATCGTGTGTACGGCGTAGAGGGTGCTGAGCCCGCCCGGCGACTCGGGGGCCGCTGTGTACTGGGCGAACTGGTACTGGCCGGCCTCGGGCGGCGGTACCAGGACGAAGCCACCGGCGGGGACCTTGTTGGCGCACTCATTCGCGGCAGCCGCGATCCCTCCGCTTGTCGTCGTGTTGGGTGCGTGGTACGAGCTGGCATCGGTCCAGGTGGGGCCACCACCCTCATCGGTGATCGCCCCGGAGATCTTGAAACAGTCCCAGACCGTGCCGGAGAGCACATTCTCGCTCGGGACTGCGTATAGCCATGACTGGATCGTGATAGCGCCAGTTTGGTGCTGTTGGTCCTTCACGCCGGCGGCGCCTGCCGCGCCGACCTGCGTCACGATCAATGGGAAAAGCACCGCGGCCGCGGTTGCAGCAAGTGCGGTGACGAACCTTCTGTTCATTTTGGCTCCCTTCTGCCAAGATCGGCGTCATCGCCGATGTGGCCAGCTTGAAGGAGCCTCCTTGCCGAAACCTTGCCGCGGCACCTGCCGGCCCACCTACGGCCATGGCGGCGACGGTCTCCACAAAGCCGTCGGCACCTGGAACGCCGATCCCGGGCCGGCCGTGTGGCACGAAAGCGCCGACGGAATCGTCTGCAGCCTCGCTCTATGTAGTCAACAATTTCGGGACCAGGACATTAGGCGGAACGGTAAATAACCGGTCCGGGCAAAGGACCGCCGTCACCCCAAGAACAAGCGGGACTCTCAACCGTCACTCAACGTGCCTCAGACGGCAACACAGCGGGCCCGCGCCGACCGGGATAGGGCCGGAAGTCCCATTTAAGCACGCTCTCATGCGTGCGTCCTACGTGGTGAGTTGACAACGGTTGAGTTGGCAACGATAAGGTGCTAAATGTTCGGCACCTCACGAGAGCACGACTCCCTACTTCACGGCTTCCCCGCACTGCTGCCTGCAGGTTGCGCCGAGGCGGGCACGCCAGCCGACCAGCTCACACCGAGGACCGGACGTGAGCTCGTCGGGGGGACAGGGTGACTGGCCGACGATCATCCAGGGCGGGATGGGTGTGGGCGTGTCGGGCTGGCGCCTGGCACGGGCAGTTTCGCTATCTGGCCAGTTGGGAGTGGTCTCGGGAGTGGGCCTGGACACGGTCATTGCGCGCCGCCTACAACTCGGGGACCCGGGCGGTCACATCCGTCGCGCGCTCGCCAGTTTCCCGCACCCCGGGATCGCCGAGGAGATCCTCGACCACTACTTCGTCGAGGGCGGCATTCGCCCTCAACAACATTTCCGCTTGCTGCCAAAGCTCACACTGCAGCCGAGCCAGCGAAGCACGAACCTCCTTGTCGCAGCCAATTTCGCGGAGATCTTCCTCGCCAAGGAGGGCCACGAAGGCCTTGTCGGTGTCAACTACCTGGAGAAGCTCCAGTTGCCTGCGCCGGCGTCGGTGTACGGCGCCATGCTCGCCGGAGTTGACTACGTGCTTGTTGGGGCGGGCATCCCCGCCCAGCTCCCGGGCCTCTTGGACGCCTTGGCAGCTGGCCGCCCCGGCGTAATCTCCGTCGACGTTCTCGGCGCCGGCGCCGGCGCCGAAGCTCGCACGGTCGCAGTACGCCCCGGAGCGTTCCCCGCCGCGCCGTTGGAGCTGAAGCGGCCGAAGTTCTTGGCCATCGTCGCCTCGCACGTGCTGGCCTCTTACCTGGGCCGCGACGCCCGCACCCGCCCAGACGGGTTCGTAGTCGAAGGCCCGGTGGCCGGCGGCCACAGCGCACCACCCAGGGGCCCACTCACCTTGGACGACGATGGGCAACCCCGGTACGGGCCTCGTGATGTGGCTGATCTGGAAAAGATCACCGCCCTTGGGCTGCCCTACTGGCTGGCAGGTGGTTACGCCAGCCCGCACTTGCTGGCCGAGTCCCGCAAGGTCGGCGCAGTTGGGATCCAGGTCGGCTCGGCTTTCGCTCTGTGCCAGGAATCCAACCTGACGGCCTCGTTGAAACTGGAGGTCATAAGGCGCGCTCTGGCTGGCACCCTCCGTGTCAGGGCCGATCCGTTGGCGTCGCCCACCGGTTTTCCCTTCAAGGTGGCCGAGTTACCGGGGACACTGGCAAGTGAGGAGGTCTACGCCACGCGCCAGCGAGTCTGCGACGCTAGTTACCTGCGAACGCCGTACCGCAAGCCAGATGGAGAGATCGCGTACCTCTGCCCTGCCGAGCCCCTCGCCGCGTACCTTCGCAAAGGGGGCAACATGGCCGAGACGGTCGGGCGCTGCTGCCTGTGCAACGGCCTGGTCTCGGCCATCGGGCTCGGCCAACGACTGGCCGGCGGAGCCATAGAGCCCCCGATCGTCACCATCGGGCAGGACCTCTCGTTCCTTCCCAAGCTCCTTGCCCCCGGTCGAGACGCTTACGCGGCAGCTGACGTCGTGGCCTATCTCCTCGAAGGAGTTGTGCCAGCATCCCAAGGCGCAGAGACCGAAGGGCTGGTGAGCGCTCACCGCTGGTCCGGGCCATGAACTTCGATGAGGCACCGATCCTGGTCTTTTGGGAGACCACTCGGGCATGCGAGCTGGCCTGCCGGCATTGTCGGGCCGAGGCGATGCCAGAACCCGCGCCCGACGAGCTCACCACGAGCGAAGGGTGCCGCCTCATCGAACAGCTCGCCGGCTTTGGGCCCCGGCCTCCGGTGCTCATCTTGACCGGCGGCGACGTGATGCGCCGCTCCGACCTTGTAGAGCTTGTAGGCGCCGCGCGCCGAGTGGGGCTGCCGGTCGCTTTGGCCCCCAGCGTGACCTCGCGGCTGAACACCGGGCCCCTCGTCGAACTTCGTCACCTGGGGGTGAGCAGTGTCTCGCTAAGCCTCGACGGAGCCAGCGCCGCTACTCATGAGGCGGTCCGGGGCGTACACGGGCACTTCGGGGAAACTGTCGCGGCCCTCAACCAGCTGAGGTCGCTCGGCTTCAGGACTCAGGTAAACACGGCAGTCATGCGTGCCAACGTCGACGAACTGGCCGGCATCGCCGCCGTCGTCCGAGACGTAGGGGCGGCCTCGTGGGAGGTTTTCTTCCTGGTAAAGGTCGGCCGCGGCCGCGACGAGCAAGAACTGTCAGCGCGTGAGAACGAAGACGTCGCCCACTTGCTTTTCGAGGCTTCGCACTACGGGTTCGCCGTCAGGACCGTCGAAGGGCCGTGGTGCCGCCGGGTGGCGGCGTGGCGCAAGGGGACACCGCTCACAACCAGCCTGGCCCTCCGTCCCGCCCTCGGGCCTCTCTACAGACGGCAGTCCCGCCTCCTCTTGGAACTGCTGGGGCCACCTTTGGGCCCTCCCCAGATGGCCAGTGCCGGCACCCGGGACGGCAAAGGGATCTTCTTCGTGTCGCACAACGGTTGGGTTTACCCGGCCGGTTTCCTCCCGGTACGGCTTGGCAACGTGAAGGACGAGGACCCCGTCAACATTTACCGTCATCACCCTCTCCTGCGGGCCATCCGGGCGGCGGAGTTCGGCGGCCGCTGCGGCCGCTGCGAGTTCAGGGACGACTGTGGTGGCTCCCGGGCCCGAGCGTTCGCGTCGTCTGGAGACGTCCTCGCTGAAGACCCGGCCTGTGCCTATATCCCCGCCTGAGGAGGCCCGGTACGGGCCGCTAGCTCGCCGGGGGTCACCTACGGGCCTTCCCGTGCGGCCCGGATGCGGGCGGGCGAGAGTGCCTCCATGGCTGTGACCACCTGTTCCAGGCCGGGCCGAAAAGTGATGATGCGGACGACAGTTTCGTCCAAGCCTTCGCTGAGGCGCGCGTAGGCGCGGGCGGCTCCCTCGGCCGCCCCGTAGTAGCCGACAGAGGTGAGGAGCTCGTCGGGCGCGGCGGCGATGAGGGCTCCTGTTGGCTCACCTATTTGGCGTCGTTGTTCGAGCTCGGAGAGGACCTCGTCGAACCCCATCTCGCTGAACATCCCGCGGTAGGCCGCGTTGGGAGGCACCCCGGGCACCGCCAATGCGTAGCGCAGCACGTGGGCGCCCAGGGCCCTGCGGGCGGCGTCAATATCGGCGTCGACGCAGACGCGGACGTACATGGTGAGCGGGACCTCCTTGGGGTCACGCCCGGCTCGCCGCGCCCCAAGTGCCACCATGCGGCGGCTGTGGGCAATGCGCGCCGGTGTGGCCCAGTTCAGCAGCGCTCCGTCGGAGGCCTCGCCGGCCAAGCGGAGCATCTGGGAGCCGAGCGCCCCGAGCTTCACCGGGACCGGCTGAGCGCCCCGCACGCCGGTCGTGGCGTCCCGGGCCCGCAGCGCAGGGCCCTCGTAGCTGACCGTTTCGCCGGCGAGCAGGCGGCGTAGGACGATGAGGTAGTCGCGCATGACCGCGATGGGACGGTCCGGCAGGTCGACCGACCGCCAGAAGGCCGGGCCGGCGCCGCCGGAGCCGATACCGAGCGTGAACCGGCCGCCCGAGAGCTGTCCCAGGGTGGCGGCTTGCATCGCCAGGGCCACAGGCCGCCAGAGCCTGGCGGCCGGGACAACGGAGATCCCCGTCGGCAGTGCCGTGTCCCACATCCAGGCCGCGCACACATGGAAGGCGTCGGGGACCGTGCCGGCCGGTGTCCACACGCTCTCGTAGCCGACCCGAGCGGCCTCTTTCGCGGCTTGGCGTAGTTGATCGAAGCTCAAGCCGAGCCATGGGTCGAGGCCGACCCCGATCCTCATTTCGGTACGCAACCGAGGTCGCGACGGTACCAGTGTCCTTGCTTGCCGCCGATGTCGGCTGGGTCAGCCGGCTCAGCCGGGACGAACCCGGCTTTGACCAGCACCCGCTGGGACGCGACGTTCTGTTCACTGGTCGCCGCCTTGAGCGTGCGCAGTCCGTGGCGGGACGCGGCGAGCTGGCACAGTTGCCTCACCGCTGCGGTCGTCACCCCGCGACCGGCCACCCGTTGTGCGACCCGGTAGCCGACGTCGGCTGTGCCGTGCTCGATGCGGTACAGATTGAAGCGCCCAAGGACAGAGCCGTCCTCGTCGACGAGCACATAACTCGCGCGAAAGCCCGCCTCCTGCTCGGCCAGTAGCTCGCTGTACCGCTCACCAAACTGCTCGTAGTACTCATCGCCCCGGTCGGAGATCGAGTCGGCGAAGTAGCTGCGGTTCTCACGTTCGAAGGCAAGGATGGCCGGGCCGTGATCGGGACGCACGAGTTGTAACTCGGGCACTTTCGCAGCCTACCGAACCCCACTCGGCCGACCGGGAACGTGCATGCACAACGTCGGTCTCTATCTGCCCTGGGCCGTTGCGGGCTGGGCAGCCGCTGGGCAGCCGTCGTCGAGGCTTCGAACTCGGCCACATGCGCCGCGGTGGTGAGTACCACGTGGCTGGTAAGCATTGTGAGGCGGACTTCGGCGAAGTTCTGACGGAGGAGCGCCGCCCAGGTCTGATCACTCGTCCTGCTTCTCGCGCCGCCAGGGCGCCGGCGGCCAATCCCTCCTTGGCTCGCTTGGCCGTGGCGCCAGGGCCCCGCATCGTCCTCGACTCCGCCTCGGTGCCTCTGGTGAGCTTTTCTGCGCTCCGGCGCCTCGCCGCTCGGCTGCGGACCGATAAGCGGTGGGGGTTCGAGGACACGTGGACGGTACTCCACGAGTTGGCTCCGCCGGTCGAATGTCCTGCTGGCGATCAGGTCGAGCGCGACGTCGGGGTAGCCGTCGTAGATGCGTTCTGAGCCGCTGGCGCCGGTGATGACCGGGAACATCACGACCCGGAACCGGTCGACTACCCCAGCTCGCAGCAGCGACCGGCACAGGCTGATGCTGCCGATCGTGCGCAGGAGGCCCGGTGCTCCCGCCTTCATCGCCCGCACCGCTGCGATGGCTTCGTCGCGTACGAGGGTTGTGTTCGCCCAAGAGAGCGGTTCTTCGAGAGTGGACGAGAACACCACCTTCGACGCCCCGGTGAGCCCGTTGATAGAGGCCTCCTCGTGGGTGGAGAACCCGTCGGCCCCCGCCGGGGTGGCACCGGCGGCGAAGCCCGACATCAGCCGGTACGTGTTCGCACCCATGAGCAGGATGGCGTCGGGCTGCTCGGCGAGCCAGCCGAGGTACTCGGGCCCTTCGAGGCCCCACCACCCCGGCCAGCCTTCCGCCGACGCGTAACCGTCCAGGGAGGTGATGAAGTCGACGATCAGTTCTCCCATGGCCTGCTCCTCTGGTCGTCGATCGCAGCTGCCGCCGTCATCGGGCGAGGAGCGCGTCGAGCTTGCGGTAGCCCTCCTGCACGCCGACCTCCATGCCGCTGGCGACGAACGCGTCGCGGGCTTCGAAGCTGTCGACCAGTGAGGTCGCGGTGAGCCGGCAGCGGCCGCCCGGCAGGTCCTCCAGGACGAGGCGGCCGAGGGACACGCTTTCGGGCCACGGCTCGTAGGTAAAGGTCTGGACGATGAGCTCGTCGGGCCGGACCTCGTGAAAGCAGCCCCGGAACCAGTGCTCCTCGTCGTCCCGGACCGACACGTAGCGCCACTCGCCACCGGTGCGGCAGTCCCAACGGTCGACGCGGCTGCTGTCGAGGCTGTCTGGGCCGACCCACTGTACGAACAGCTCCGGGTCAGTGTGTGCCCGGTAGACGGCCCTGGCTGGGGCGTCGAACTCGCGGACGATCGTGATCGACGGCGTCTTGTCGTCGACGGTGATCTCGGCCTCTCGATTGGTCGTGGTCGTCATGTCGTTGCTCCTTTGTCGTTGTCGGGTTTGTCGTTGCCGGGGGCTTGGTCGTCGAGTTGGGTGAGCAGCTGGTCGAGGCGCTGGTAGCGGGCCTCGGCGTTCTGGCGGTACCGCTCGATCCACTTGGTCATGAGGTCGAAGACCCCGGCCTCCAATCGGGCCGGTCGACGCTGTGCTTCGCGGCGGCGGGAGACGACCCCCGCTTCCTCGAGCACCGAGAGGTGTTTGGACACGGCCTGGATGGACATGTCGTAGTGCTCGGCAAGCTCGCTCAACGTCGCGTCCCCGGTGGCGAGGCGGGCCACGATGTCGAGCCTCGTCTCGTCGGCCAACGCCGAGAACACAGTCACGATCGCGTGCGCAGCCACCGGATTCTCCTCAACTTCTTGGTTGAATAAGATGATAGGTTGCTGTTGCCCGGTTGTCAACCCGAAGGTTGAACTCGGCGACGGCTTCGTCGCTGACCGCCGCGGGTTCGGCATCGCTAGCATTCGGTATGGCTGACGGTCCGTCTGAGGCGACCGGGCCCCCATTCGGCGCCCGTGAGCGCAACCAGACTGCAGGGGCCGCCCGGCGGTCGGGCCTACGCTTGGCGGCTGCGGTCACAACAACAGGCGTGCTGGTCGGGCTGGTCGCCTGCGACTTCTGGGTGCCTGGCACACGGGCGTGGTGGGACCGGCACTCCTTCACGAGCTGCGTCGTCTCCAGCCTGCTCGTTCTAGGAGTAACGGTCCTTATCCTCGACGAGGTCCTCGCCCGCCGCCAACGCAAAGAGAGGGCCGGGTCCGTGGCGGTCCAGGCCCTCATCGTCTACGGGCAAGCAGTGCGTTCTTGCGACGCCGTCGTGGCCATGGCCGGCATTGGTGCCGAGGGGGACCGAGCTGAGCTCGACGTCGCCCAGGTCGACGTGCGTGACGAGGTGCGGAGCTTGGCCAACATGATCCTCGTGGCATCGCCCGCTCTTTTTGACGACCCCGAGGCACGCCTGTTCCTGGAAGAGGTGCAACGCCTCGCCGGGACGATGTACAGCGCTTTGGCTATGTACAAGATCTCAGCAACCCGACCGCCAGGGGACGGCGACGGCATCGTCGGCCGTTTGAGGGCGGCCCGCTTGAACATGGGCGCCCGCGTGGGCCCGTTGGCGGCCCGTTTAGCCGACAAGGACAGGGCCCCGCTCGATACGCTCGTCCACCTGGCCACTCGACGGTCCGGACCGGCCCGAGCCCCGGCGCAAGAAAAGGTGAACCAAAAATGACGACCTCGGCCAGGTCCACCGCCGGCCTTCGAGCCACGCAGCTCTTGAAGGACAAGGGAGTGTGGGCGTTCCCTCTCGGCGTCGGTTCGGTGCTGGTGATGTTGATGACCCTTTTCTACTTCGGGTCGATAGTTGACCCTACGGCGCACCTGCGCGGCTTGCCGGTGGTGGTCGTCGACCAGGACGCCGGTGCCACCACGACCTCGGGGCGCGTCAACCTGGGCGAGCAGGTGGTCGGTGCTCTCACGAAGACGCCCGCAGTCACCGACCGGCTGGCGGTAAGGGCCCTGTCACGTTCGGAGGCTGAAGAGGAAATGGACAAGGGTGCTGCTTACGCAGCGGTCGTCGTCCCTTCCGACTTCAGCGCCTCGGTCCTCGCCCTGGCTGGCGGGCCTACCACGACCTCGTCGCGCTCGTCGCTGCCCACGGTCGAGCTGATGACCAACCCGCGTGCTGGCACCATCGGCGTGAGCCTCGCCGAAGGGGTGCTGCAACCGGCGCTCGTAGACGTCTCCCACTCGATCGGCAAGCACTTGGAGGCCGAAGCTGGCCCGGGCGCGGCCCCGGGCGCGCTGCTGGCCGACCCGGTAACGGTGTCGGTCGAGACCTACCGGCCGCTGCCTGCCCATGCAGGACTCGCGTTGAGCGCCTTTTACATCGCCCTGCTCATCATGATGTGCGGGTTCCTCGGCGCCACCATCGTGAACACCGGCGTTGACTCCGCCCTCGGCTACGCCACGAGCGAAGTCGGGCCACGCTGGAGCCAGAAGCTGCCCCGCAGCATAACGAGGTGGCAGACTCTGGTGGCCAAATGGGTGATCGCCGTACCGGCCACTTTGTTGTTCACCGGGGTTCTAGTCGGGGTCGCCGCTGGCCTCCTGCGCATGGACGCCCCCCACTGGCCCGAGCTGTGGGCCTATGGCTGGTTCGCCGCCGCCGTGGTGGCCATCGGGACGTTGGCTCTCTTCGCCGTACTAGGGTCCCTTGGCCAGCTGTTCGCCCTCATCGTGTTCGTCTATCTCGCCCTGGCGTCCTCGGGCGGCACGGTGCCCCTCCAGGCGCTCCCCGGCCTTCTCCGCTTCGTGGCCATCTTCGAGCCGCTCCGCCAGATCGTGGGCGCCGTGCGGGCGGTCCTCTATTTCAATGGCGCCGGCGACGCGGGCTTGGACAGGGGCCTCCTGCTCACCTCCATCGGTCTGGTGTTCTGGGTCGCCGTAGGCACCGCAGTGACAATCTGGTACGACAAGAAAGGCTTTCACCGCCTCAAGCCCGAGCTTGTCGAGCTCATCGAGGCGTCGGCGCACGCCTACCGGGACGGGGGCCCCGGTCCCGCGGCGGCAGGCGCGCCGGCCGCGGCCGGCCTGACAGGACCTGCGCCCGGCGCCGAGGCGCCTTAGGCGACCGAAATGTCGTCAACGGCCCGCTTGTGAGCGAAAAGCCCCTAAAGGCTCCTCTCGACGGGTGCCATTCGGGGGCAGCTCGGTAGCCCGGCGTCGTCGTTCGGTAGGCGTCCCTTGTGTGGTGGCTCTCGCGCTCGCCGTATGGGGCGGAGCTGTATGAGCTCGGCGCGCCACCTGCGTTGCCGCCCTCCGAGCGCTGACGGCGCAAAGCACAACTGGCGCTAGCGGAGCGGGGCGCTGGAGGCGCGAACAACGAGCTCGGGCTCGAAACGGACCGAGCGGTGAACATGGCCCCCGTTGGCTGTGGTTTCCTCGAGCAGGAGCTCGGCCGCGGACACACCCAACTGGAACTTGGGCTGGCGGACCGAGGTGAGCGGAGGCGAAAGCATGGACGCGAACGTGACATCGTCGTAGCCCACGACCGCCATATCGCGCGGCACCGCAACGCCTGCCCCGGCCAGGCCGCGCAGGACGCCGAGGGCCAAAAGGTCATTTGCGCACATGACTGCGGTAGGTCTGGGGAGGGCCGAAAGCAGGGATGTGACAGCCTCCTCGCCGTGGCCCACGGTCAGCGCGCTCACGCTGATCTCCACAAGATCCGACGCCGGGCGACGAGCGCGCCGCAAGGCACGCAGGGCGCCGAGGCGGCGGTCCGTGCATTGCCGAATGGAAAGCGGCCCGTTGACAAAGCCGACCGGACGATGGCCGAGCTCGATCAGGTGCTTGGCGGCAAGCTCGCCGCCTCGCACGTCATCAACGGTGACAGAGCAGAGGTTGGCAGTGCCGGCGTCGCGATCAAGCAGTACTGTCGGTACACCCCGAGCCGCCATGGCGGCCACCGCCTTCAGGTCCCGCTCGACGGGCGCGATGAGGAGGCCATCGACGCGGTGCTCCTCGAGCACCCGCAGGTAACGGCGCTCGCGTTCAGCCGACTCGTCACTGGAGCACACCATGAGGACATAACCGTTGTCCCGCAGCACCCGTTCGGCCCCCTGGACCATCTCGGCGAAGAAGGGGTTGGCGATGTCCAGCAGGACGACCCCCACCGTCCGGCTTTTCCCCACCCGCAGCTGATGCGCGGCTGTACTGCGCACGAAACCCGTCTCCTCGATGATGCCGATCACCCGGGCACGGGTCTCGTCGGCTACGACGCCGGGGTTGTTGAGGACGTTGGACACCGTCCCGAGCGACACGCCGGCCAGGCGAGCCACGTCGCGTATGGTCACCCGGCCAGGGTGCTGGGAGAACCGCGCGCCTTGAGGTATGCCTTGACAGTCGATGCAGAGCACCCTAACATAGCTCAAGGCAGGATTGAAACGATTCATTGAAACGGTCCAGAGGACCACCGGCCCGGGCCGCCGCTATGACGCACCGGCGTCGGGTTGGGCCACCAAGCCAGTTAGCCCCGGAGTGCAGGGGCGCCGCCCCGGGGGGCCGGGCGCAAATCGGAAGGGGAAAGGGTGGGCTTCGCCGAGACGTCGAGCGGCGATGGTGACGCGGTGGCTGATCGCGTGACCAACGGGCAGCCGGTCCACGGCACCGACGTCGCGCCCGTGGCGCCACTTCTCGTGCTCGAGCACGCCACCAAGGCCTTCGGAGCTGTGCACGCGCTCGAGGACGGTTCGGTCGAGCTGTACCCGGGCGAAGTCCACGCGTTGGTCGGCGAGAACGGCGCCGGCAAGTCGACACTGGTCAAGATCCTGGCCGGGGTCCATCGCCCCGACCGTGGGCGCCTCCTCGTCAACGGGGCCGACACGGCCCTGTCCGGGCCCGCTGCCGCCCGCGATGCCGGCATAGCCATCATCTACCAGGAGCCCATGCTCTTCCCTGACCTGAGCGTGGCGGAAAACGTGTTCATGGGCCGCCAACCGCGACGCTCGGGCTACCGCATCGACCGCCGGGCGATGGAGGGCACCGTGAGCGCCATCCTGGCCGGCCTCGGGGTGGGGCTCGACCCGGGGCGGCTGGCGCGCGGCCTATCGGTGGCGGACCAACAGATCGTCGAGATCGCGAAAGCGCTCTCGCTCGACGCCCGCGTCATCGTCATGGACGAGCCCACGGCGGCCCTGTCCGCGTACGAGGTGGTGCGGTTGTTCGGGGTGATCGCCAAGTTGCGCGACGAGGGCAAGGCGGTCCTGTTCATCAGCCACCGCATCGAAGAGATTTTCGCCATCTGCCAACGAGTCACGGTAATGCGCGACGGCCGCCAGGTCTTGTCCCGGTACTTGGCAGGGCTTGGGTCTGAGGACCTCGTGCGAGCGATGGTCGGGCGAGACATCGCGGCCCGCGAGGGCGCCAGCCGGCAGCGCCGGGAGGAAGTCGTGCTGCGCGTGCAACGCCTGGCTCGCGAAGGCACGTTCCTCGACATCTCCTTCGACGTGCACGCGGGCGAGATCGTGGCCCTGGCAGGCCTTGTGGGAGCGGGGCGGACCGAGGTTGCCCGAGCGGTATTCGGCATCGACCGTTATGACGCCGGCACGGTCTCGGTCGCCGGCGCGCCGTTGCGCAAAGCATCTCCGACGACCTCGATGAACGCAGGCATCGGCTTCGTACCAGAGGACCGTCGCCAGCTGGGCCTGGTCATGTCGCAGTCGATCGAGGGCAACATTGCCCTGCCTTCGCTCAAGCATGTCCGGGCAGTGGGCGTCGTGCGGCGCAGCGCAGAACGGCGCTTCGCGCAGGATTGGGCGGCCCGCCTGCGTATGAAGTACCGGCGCCTGTCGGACGCCGTCGAGACCCTGTCGGGCGGCAACCAGCAAAAGGTCGTGCTGGCGAAATGGCTCAGCCGCCGGCCCCGTGTCCTGATCGTGGACGAGCCCACACGGGGAATAGACGTCGCCACCAAAGCCGAGGTCCACCGCTTGCTCGTCGAGTTGGCGGACGCGGGCGTGGCCATCCTCATGATCTCGTCCGAGCTACCCGAGATCCTCCAGGTCGCGGACCGCATCCTGGTGATGCGCGAGGGGCGCTTAGTGGCCGAGATTGCCCACTCGGACGCCTCCGAGGAACTCATCGTCGCTGCAGCGACAGGCCAGCAACCAGGGGCCGCAGCGTGAGTGCGTTGGGGGCCGGCGCCAGCGCGGGCTCGCGCCGGCTCGTCGATGTCATCTTTCGTGTGCGCGAAGTCGGCATCCTGGCCGGGCTCGCCCTGCTGGTTGTCATAACTACAGCCATCCGCGCCCGGTTCCTCAACGAGCAGAACATAGATTTCATCCTGTCGGACACCAACATCTTCGCTCTCCTCGGGGTGGGCGAAGCAATGGTGGTGATAAGCCGAAATGTCGACCTGTCGGTGGGCTCGGTCGTGGGGTTGTCCGCATACCTTTCGGGGCACTTGTTCAGCCAGGTCCAGGGGATCCCGGTGCCTGTGGTGTTCCTTGCCGGCTTGGCCATAGGGCTCGCGTGCGGAGCGTTCAACGGTGCGGTCGTCGCCCTCGCCCGGGTGCCCAGCCTGGTGGTGACCCTGGCCACGCTTTACATAATCCGCGGGCTCGACGTGGTCATCGTCGGCGGCAACCAAGTCGTGGCCAGCACGCTCCCGAACAGTTTCCACGACATCAGCACGACCAGCTTCTTCGGCGTGCCGGTCCTATCGGTTGTGGTCGCCGCCGGCGTGGCGGTGGCCGCCTACTACATGCGCTGTTACCGCTCCGGCCGGGAGCTTTACGCCATCGGGTCCAACCCCGAGGCGGCCCGGTTGGCCGGCATACCGATCGGCAAACGGGTCTTTGGCGCCTTCGTGGCCAGCGGGGCGATCGCCGGCTTGGCCGGTG
>Ga0335074_10006413_pt1 | contig 16317 bp, 17 predicted proteins | sample Lox_Sample_23_FD_206715 | JGI IMG/M metagenome (GOLD analysis project Ga0335074, IMG submission 206715) | Soil microbial communities from Loxahatchee National Wildlife Refuge, Florida, United States - Lox_Sample_2.3 | ecosystem: Environmental > Terrestrial > Soil > Wetlands | place: USA...
CGACGCCGTAAACGTCCGGACGACGCCCGTGGCTGGCAGCGGTGCCAGCGCGATCGGCCCGGTCAGCGTGAGCGTGGCCGTCGGGTAAGCAGACGTGTCCATGATCCGGCCACGGAACTGGACGTCGCGCTGGCTGGCGTCGCTCTTGATCGTGGCCATCTGCACGGTAAACGTCCCCGCGGTCACCGCACTGCCGCTGATGGTGATGTGACCGGTGATCGCACCAGTGCGGCCGACGGCGACGTGGTTCTGCCCGAACAGCACCTCCTGCACCCGGTAGCCGACGACCGAGCCAGCCGCGACGCTCCATGTTCCCGCGACCGAGGTCGCCGCGGACGCGCCCGGTTTTGTTCGCGCCGCGGATTTCAGGCCCAGGGGCGCGGGCGTCGGGCCCGAGATGACGTGGAAGTACAGGAACGTGCCCCCTGTGGCCAGCACCACAAGCGCGACCGCTGCCCCGGCCAGCCACAGCGCCCCCCGGCGCCAGCGGCGCCGCCTCCACCATCCCATGCTGCGTCCTCCTCAACCGCTCGCCAACCTGGCGGCGCAAAGCCTGGCATCCACGGCTGGCCGAAGTCTGAGCGCTACCTCTGCGCTGCTTCTGCGCGTGCGGCACCTTTCCAGGATCGGGCGGCAAGGCCTAGAACCGCGGCAGCACTTCAGCCGCAAGCAACTCCAGGTGGTCCAGGTCGTCGAGGTCCATCACCTGCAGGTAGAAGTGCTCGGCGCCGATGTCGGCGAACTTCGCCAGCTTCGCCGCGACCTCGTCAGGAGACCCCGCCAGCCCGTGCTCGGCGATGTCGTCGGCACTGCGGCCGATCGCTGCGGCGCGCCGCTCGACCTCAGCCTGGGACCGGCCGCAGCAGACCGTGTGGGCCGCCGAGTAGATCATCGACGTCTCATGCCGTCCGACAGCGGCACATGCCTTCCGGACCCGGGCGAAAGCTGCCGCCGTATCGTCGATGCTCGCGAACGGGATGTCGTACTCGTCAGCGAAGGTCGCAGCCAGGCGGGGCGTCCGGCGCTGTCCGCTCCCGCCGACGATCACCGGGGGCCTTGGCCGCTGCACCGGCTTGGGCAGTGCCGGTGAATCGGTCACTGTGTAGTACGTGCCGCTGAACGAGAACGTGCTGCCATCAGGGACGTCCCACAGGCCGGTGACGATTGCGAGCTGCTCCTCGTACCGGGCAAACCGCTCGCCCAGGTCAGGGAACGGGATGCCGTAGGCGGTGTGCTCGGCCTCGTACCAGCCGGCCCCGAGTCCGAGCTCCACCCGCCCGCCGCTCATCTGGTCCACCTGAGCGACCGCGATCGCCAGCGGTCCGGGGTAGCGGAACGTGGCCGGGCTCACCAGCGTGCCGAGCCGGATGCTGCTGGTCTCGCGAGCCAGGCCGGCCAGGGTGATCCAGGCGTCCGTTGGGCCGGGCAGGCCGCTGGCATCGCCCATCTTCAGGTAGTGGTCGGAGCGGAAGAACGCATCAAAGCCGAGGTCTTCCGCTGCCATGGCCACGCGCAGCAGAGTGTCGTAGCTAGCGCCCTGCTGGGGCTCGGTGAAGATTCGCAGTCGCATGGCCTCCATATTGGCGCATCCCGCGCACACAGAACGAGGTCTTGTGCGCCCGCGCGGACGTCGCGGAGGATGATGGAAGTCTGGAACCCTCCGGGAACGAGGAGACACCATGACGGCCGAAGCGCCCGCCCCGAATCCTGCCGGCTACATCGCGGGCACCTGGGACATCGACCCGGTTCACTCCCACATCGGGTTCATGGCCAGGCACCTGATGGTCAGCAAGGTCCGCGGCAGCTTCACCAAGTTCGAGGGCCAGATCACCACAGCCGACAACCCGCTGGAGTCGACGGCGACGGCGACGGTCGACATGACATCGTTCGAAACAAATAACGACCAGCGCAACTCCGACATAAAGGGCGAAGGCTTCCTGGACGTCGCCAACTACCCGCAAATGGCGTACCGGTCGACCGGGGTCAGGCCGGAGGGCGACGGCGAGTTCATCGTGGACGGCGAGCTGACGATCAAGGGCGTGACCCGCCCGGTTGAGCTGGCTGTCGAGGTCAACGGGTTTGGCCCGGACCCGTTCGGCGGTACCCGCGCTGGGTTCTCAGCGACCGGCGAGATCAACCGCACCGACTTCGGCATCACTGCGACCATGCCCCTGCCGACGGGCGGTGTTGTGGTAAGCGAGAAGATCCAGCTCACGATCGAGGTTGAGGCAACCTTGAGGAAGGAGTAGCCGCGCCCCGGCCGCCAGCCATCGCGCGGCAGGTACTGATCGGGCAGCCTTGTCGCGGGAAGGATGGCTGTGCATATCGTGATCATGGGATGCGGGCGGGTCGGCTCGACGATCGCCCACATCCTGGAGGCTCAGGACCACTCGGTCGCTGTGATCGACCAGGATCCTGACGCGTTCCGGAAGCTGCATGCCGGCTTCAAGGGCAGCAAGGTCACCGGGATCGGCTTCGACCGCGATGTCCTCATCGAGGCCGGCATCGAGCGTGCGGCCGCCTTCGCCGCGGTAAGCAGCGGTGACAACTCCAACGTGATCGCCGCGCGAGTAGCCCGCGAGTCGTTCGGGATACGGCGGGTGGTAGCGCGTATCTACGATCCGCGCCGCGCCGAGGTCTACCAGCGACTGGGCATCCCCACCGTGGCGACCGTGCGCTGGACAGCGGACCAGATGCTGCGCAAGCTGCTGCCTGAAGGGGCGCTGCCGCTCTGGCGTGACCCGACAGGGGCGGTCGTGCTGGCCGAGGTCGCATACTCGGATCACTGGGTCGGGGAAAAGGTGACCTCGCTGGAGGAGACCGCGAGGTTCAGGATCTCGTTCATCGCGAGGCTGGGCGAGACGATCCTGCCGGGCCCGAGCACGATCCTGCAGGAGGGCGATGTGCTTCACGTGATCGCCGAAGAGCGCGATCTGGACCGGATTGCCGCTGTGCTGGCGAAACCGGCGGCGCCGGGCAAGGGAGGCCACTTATGCGGGTCGCGATCGCCGGGGCTGGAGCGGTCGGCCGGTCTATTGCCAAGGAGCTCCTAGGGAACGGCCACGAGGTGCTGCTGATCGACAGGGATCCGCGCAAGATCAAGGTCTACAGCGTGCCCAGTGCCGAGTGGCTGCTTGCCGACGCGTGCGAGATCAGCTCGCTGGAGGACGCGGCCCTGGAGCGCTGCAATGTCGTGATCGCCGCGACCGGGGATGACAAGGTCAACCTGGTGGTATCGCTGCTGGCCAAGACCGAGTACGGGGTCCCGCGCGTGGTGGCGCGGATCAACCACCCGAACAACGAGTGGCTGTTCAACGAGTCGTGGGGGGTCGACGTGGCCGTGTCGACCCCGAGGCTGCTGTCTGCCCTGGTCGAGGAAGCGGTCAGCGTCGGCGACCTGGTCCGCCTGATGACGTTCAGGCAGAGCGAGGCCAGCCTGGTCGAGCTGACCATGCCGGCCGACGCGCCACTGGCCGGCCAGCGGATCGGCGGGATCGAGTGGCCTGCGGACACGGCGCTGGTCGCGATCCTGCGCGACGGGCGGGTGATCGTGCCGAACAGCGACGACCCGCTGGAGGCCGGAGACGAGCTGCTGTTCGTTACCAGTGAGGACGTCGAGGAGGAACTGGGGGCGCTGCTCGCTGGGGGCCGGTGAGCTGGCCGCCAGCCTGGCTGGCTACCGGGGCCCGGAAGCCCCCGGGCCGCCACCGAACGGGTTCGCGCCCGCCGGTCCTGCCTGCTCCTGCTGCTCAAGTTGCTCGGCGAGAGCCTTGCGCGCGTCCTCGGGAAGCTGCAGCGGCAGCAGCTCCCTGGGCGGCACCGGAAGATCACCGCGCACCACGACGACGTCGGCGAACAGGTCCTCTAGCTGCCTGGCCTGGTCCGGACGGCTGGCTGCCGCGCCCCGGATCACGCCGCGCAGGAACCATCGTGGGCCGTCCACGCCCAGGAAGCGCTGCGGCTCAAGCTGCTGGCGCCCGCCAGCCTCGGCCGCGCTGACCATGGCCCGCAGCTCCGTGCCGTACGGGCCGGACACCTCCTCGCTGCGACCGCCCGATTTCACTACCTCATCGGCGATCTCCTGGCGCACTTCATCCCACAGCCCGCTGCTCTTAGGCGCGGCGAAGGCCTGCAACTGAAGGAAACTGCCCCCGTGCAGCATGTCTCCGCGCACCACGTCGACCGAGACACCGGTGACCGCATCGGCCAGGTTGATCCGTATCTCCAGGCCGTCAAGCACCGGGACGAGGAGGCTCCCGAAGTCGACCCGGTTGCCCGCCGGGTACCTCTCGGCGCCGTCCCACGGACCTGACCCCAGCCCTCCTGGCTCATCCGGCTCCAGGTCGTCGCCGGCGTCACCGGAGCCGAAGTCGGCGTCCTCGTCTGGCTCATCCTCTTCGTCGTAGCTCTCCGGATCCTCTTCTTTGGTGCTGTAGCTACGCTCGAGCCAGTCCGCTTGCTGTTCCTCCCGCTGGAACCGTCGGAACACTGCCCCGCACTCTCCTAACTACTGTCTTGGTCGCCGGTGCCTGCGGCTGGACCCGCCGGGGTCACCGCAGCGTGGCCCCCTGTGGACCCGAACCCGCCGTCCCCTCGTGCCGACCCTGGCAGCGTGTCCACCTCGTGGAATACCGGGCGCTCCACCCGCTGCACCACGAGCTGGGCTATCCGGTCGCCCCGCTGGAACCGTACCGGGGCCTGCGTATCGGTGTTGAGCAGAGTTACCCGTATCTCGCCACGGTACCCGGCGTCCACCGTGCCCGGAGCATTCACGATCGTGATGCCATGGCGCGCTCCCAGGCCGGACCGCGGGTGCACGAATGCCGCGTAGCCGTCGGGCAGGGCGATCGCCACTCCGGTGGGCACGACGACGCGCTGCCCGGGAGCAAGCTCGGCGTCAACGGCGGCGAACAGGTCCACGCCCGCATCTCCGGGGTGGGCGCGAGCCGGCACCGGGAGGTCTGGGTCGAGCCGCTTGATGAGGATCTCGACATGGTCAGGTTCCCGGATCACGGAGGTGAGATTACTACTGGCCAACGCCCGGGCTGGCGCGCTGCCCGCTATCGGTACCCCCGCCATCAGTACGACTGTCGTCGTCGCTGTCCGGTGGTGAGCGCTGACTCTTCAGATGCGGCCACGCATAGCTGAGGGCAGCGGCGGCTGGCACGGCGACGATCGCGCCTGCGACTCCAGCGACTATGCCCCCGACAGCCAGAACCAGGATGATCGCGAGCGGGTGCAGCCGCACGATCCGCCCGACAACCTGCGGCTGCAGCAAGTGACCCTCAAGCTGGTTCTCTACCAGGAAGACCCCGAGCAGGATCAGCGCGGCGATCCAGCCCTTGGTGCCCAGCGTCACCAGGATCGCCAGTGCCCCGACCACGAGTATTCCGATCAGCGGCACATAAGCCGCGATGAACACGAGAATGACGAGGGGCACGATGAGCGGAACGCCGAGCAGCCACAGTGCCGCGCCGATGACGACGGCGTGGATGGCCGCCACCACCGTGGTACCCCGGATGTAGTTGACCAGCGCGGTCCAGGCCGCGGCGCCTGCCTTGTCCGCGCGGCCACGCGCCTGCTGTGGCAGCAGCCCGATCAGCCACCGCCAGATCTTGCTACCGTCCTTCAGCAGGAAAAACGTCACGAACATCATCAGCACCAGGCCGGTAAGCAGCTCGATGACGATCCGGCCGCCGGTGACCACGGTGCCCGCGATCATGGACTGGTGCTGGGACAGGAAATGCAGGAACTCGTCGGTGTACTGGTTCAGCCGGACGGTACTGAGATGGAACGGCGCGCCAGCGAGTGATTTCTGCACGTCGTGCGCTGTGTGTTTGACCTCGGTCTGCAGTCGGGGGTAGTCGGCGCTGACCCGGTTGGTCGCCAGGATCACTATCCCGGCCAGCACCACGGCTGCGGCAAGAAACGTGCACCAGGTTGCGGCGAGGGGGCGCAGCCCAGCCCGGCGCAGCCGCGCGGTCAGCGGCTGCAGCAATGCGGTCAGCAGCAGGGAAGCGATGCACGGCAAGACCACCAGGCGCAGCAGGACGGCCACCCGGAACGCCACGTAGAGCAGCAGGGCGACCAGGAGCAGGCGCCACGCCCAGGCAGCCGCCCTTGCCAGCGAGGCCGGCACAGGAGGCTCCCGCGGCAGCCGGCTGACGGCGGCGGCCGTTAGCTTGCCCGGGATCCCGTTGGTGGCATCTGAGTCAGACTGCGGATCAGGCTGGGTGCCCAGCCCGGTGCGCGCGGCCGGCGCCGGGTCAATGTCGCCGGAGTCGCTGGAGTTACCGCGCCGGGCGGACCGGCCAGTCATGTCCTCCATGTAACCAACTACCGTAGTCTGATGCGCAGCTACGCCGAACACCTCTGGGCGCCGGCTTCGTGGTGGTTTCTTGGGATGTTCACCGCCGCCACCTTTGCCAGCTTCTGCTGGGCCGGGTTCAGCACGCTCATTGCCATCTTGTCGTATCTGCTTTTCTGCGGCGGGACCGCTGCAGTACTGCTGATCTGGGGATACGCGAGGGTTGAGGTGTCCAACGGCGAGCTGCGTGCGGGGAAGACCACGCTGCCGCTGGCCTTCGCCGGCGACGTCGTCGCCCTTGACGAGGCCCAGGCCAGCGCGCTTCGCGGCCCCCGGGCGGACCCTCACGCTTTCATGCTGATCCGGCCGTACCTGAAACTTGCGGTATACATCGAGGTTCCTGGGGAAGATTCCGACCGGCCCTACTGGCTGATCGGCACCCGGCGGCCAGCAGATCTGGCCGCAGCCATCGAGAGGTCGCGACCGCAGGCCCGGGCCGGCGGCGCCTCCGTGGGATGATCAGCGGACCCAGCGAGGGGAACGAAAGCAGCTGGAGGAAGGATCACCGATGTCAGGTAAGCGGGCCGGCGGCGGCAGCCGGGTTTTTGTCGGCGTGGTCGGCTTCGCTGCCGCCTTCGTTGCGCGGAAGGTGATTCAGTTCGCCTGGAAGAAGGTCACCGGCCGGGAGCCGCCTGAGCCTGAGGACCCGCAGGTGGCCCTGGGCGAAGCGGTGGCCTGGGCCCTGCTCACGTCGGTGAGCGTCCAGCTAGCCCGGATGCTCGCCACCCGCGCGGCGTCCCGCCGCTCGGTCGAGCCTGCTGAGCCGGAATGAGCTGAGCCGGAATGAGCTGCTGACCACTGACATACCCGGTCTGCCCTGACATCCTGGACCCAGGAGGTGGGGATGGCAGCGCCTCATGTGCTCGGCATCGTCCTGGCAGGTGGGCAGGGCAAACGGCTGCAGCCGCTCACCGCTGACCGCGCCAAGCCCGCTGTGCCGTTCGGCGGCCTGTACCGGCTGGTCGACTTCGCCCTGTCCAACCTGGTCAACTCGGGGATCCGGCGGATCTGCGTTCTGACTCAGTACAAGAGCCACAGCCTTGACCGCCACATCTCCACCGCATGGCGGATGAGCGCCTTGCTTGGCAACTACATCACCCCGGTTCCCGCTCAGCAGCGCCTCGGCCCGTACTGGTACACAGGCTCCGCCGACGCGATCTACCAGTCGCTGAACCTGATCTTCGACGAGGAACCGGACATCGTGATCGTGTTCGGCGCCGATCACGTTTTCCGGATGGACGCGATGCAGATGATCGACCAGCACATCGCGTCGGGAGCCGGTGTCACCGTCGCTGCGCTCCCCGTGCCACGGGAAGAGGCGACAGCCTTCGGGGTCATCGAGACGGGCCCGGACGGGCGCGCGATCGCCGCGTTCCTGGAGAAGCCCGCTGACCCGCCCGCCCGGCCCGGCTACCCCGATCAGGCGTACGCCTCCATGGGCAACTACGTCTTCTCCAGCGACGCACTCGTCGACGCGCTGCGCAAGGACGCGGCTGACGAGATGAGCCATCACGACATGGGACGCGACATCATCCCGATGCTGGTGCGCGAGCGCGCAGCCGAGGTCTACAACTTCCTGGACAACGAGGTGCCTGGCGCGGAGCCACGGGACGCCGGGTACTGGCGCGACGTGGGCACACTCGACTCCTACTTCGACGCGCACATGGACCTGTGCGCGGTGCACCCGGTGTTCAACCTGTACAACGCGAGGTGGCCGATCCTCACCCACGTGCCGTCGCAGCCGCCGGCCAAGTTCGTGCACGACCACGGCAACCGGGTCGGGCACGCTATCGACAGCGTGGTCAGCAACGGCGTCATCGTCTCCGGCGGGCTGGTGCGCAACTCGGTGCTCTCACCGGGGGTCCGGGTGAACAGCTGGTCGCGAGTGGAACGCTCGGTGCTTCTGGCCGGCACCAAGGTCGGCCGGCACGCCGTAGTGCAGGACACAATCCTGGACAAGAACGTGACAGTCGCTGAGGGGGCGGTGGTCGGGGTCGACAAGGATCACGACCGGGCTCGCGGGTTCACCGTGTCCGCCGGCGGTATCACCGTGATCGGCAAGGGGCAGACGGTGCCCGTATGACCCTGGGGACCCGGCGCCGGCTGAAAGTGGCCCTGCTGACCAGGGAGTACCCGCCGGAGGTGTATGGCGGCGCCGGTGTGCATGTGGAGTACCTCGCACGGGAACTGGCCCGCCTGGCCGACGTCACTGTGCACTGCCAGGGCGCTGACCGGGCTGGAGCGATCGCGCACCGGCCGTGCGACAGCCTGGCCGGAGCGAACCAGGCCTTGCAGACAATCTCAGCGGACCTGTCGATGGCGGCTGCCGCGGGCTCGGCCGACCTGGTGCATTCCCACACCTGGTACGCGAATCTGGCCGGTCACCTGGCTTCGATGCTCTACGGCATCCCGCATGTGGTGACGGTTCACTCGCTGGAGCCTTTGCGGCCGTGGAAGGCGGAGCAGCTCGGCGGTGGCTACGCGCTGTCCTCGTGGTGTGAGCAGACCGCCGTCGAGGCCGCCGCCGCTGTCATCGCGGTCTCCGGCGCCATGCGTGACGACCTCCTCGCGGTGTACCCGCACATCCCTCCAGAACGGGCGCGGGTCATCCGCAATGGCATCGACACCGCCGAGTACTCCCCCGACCCCGGGACTGACGTGCTCAGTCGCTACGGCATCGACGCCAGGCGGCCCATGGTGATCTTCATCGGCCGGGTCACCCGGCAGAAGGGGCTGCCGGTGCTGCTGCGGGCAGCGGCTGGCCTCGACCCGGCAGCCCAGCTGGTGATATGCGCTGGCCAGGCGGACACACCGGAGATCGACGCCGAGGTCACCAGCCTTACCCGCGAGCTGCAGGCGAGCCGGGCCGGGGTGTTCTGGCTGTCGGGGATGCTGGAGAGGCGCGAGGTCATCCAGCTGCTGACGCAGGCCACGGTCTTCGCTTGTCCCTCCCTCTACGAGCCCCTGGGCATCGTGAACCTCGAGGCGATGGCCTGCGCTACCGCCGTTGCCGGGTCACGGACCGGCGGCATACCCGAGGTAGTGGCGGACGGCGTCACCGGCCTGCTCGTCCCGCCCGATGACCCGGCCGCCCTCACTCGTGCCCTCAACGAGCTGGTCGGCGACCCGCAGCGGGCCGCGGAGATGGGCAAGTTCGGGCGCGAGCGGGCCGTGGCCGAGTTCGGCTGGGACCGCGTCGCCGCCCAGACCGCCGCTTTGTACGCGGAACTGGCCGCAGCCGGCTAGACAGACGGTCCACCAGAGATCAGTCCACCAGAGACTAGTTCACCCGGCACCAGTTCTGTGGTTAAGATATGTCGCGATCTGGAGGCAGAGGAGGTCCCCGATGTCAGCAGCCCACCCGGAGCCGCGGCCGGACGCAAACCTGGAGCCCCGGCCGGACGCAAACCCCGGACCGCGGCCGCCGCGCTCCGATGCAACCCCCGAGGCGGCCCCGGCGACGAGCCGCGAGACGGGCGCTGAGGCCTCCGCCGCGCCAGCCATGCGTGTGGGCGACACTGAGCGGGATGCTGTTGCGCAGCGGCTGCAGCAGGCGTTCGCTGAGCGCCGGCTCGACGACGACGAGTTCGATGAGCGGATGCGCGCCGCGCTTACCGCGCGGACCAGCGCCGATCTGGACAAACTCACCGCCGACCTGCCAGCGGGGGCGAGCGCGGCCGCGACGCCAGCACGCCCGGCCACGCCGCCGTCCAAGGGCGGCTGGGTCATGGCGTACAAGAACTCGGTCCGCCGGGCCGGCCGCTGGCGCGTTCCCGGGCACCTCACCACGGTGATCTACAAGGGCAACGGTCATCTTGATCTGCGGGCGGCCGAGCTGACCGCACCGGTCACCACGATGACCGTGGTCGCTTACAAGTCGCGGGTCGACGTGCTGGTACCGCCGGGCGTCCGGGTGGAGATGGACGGCTTCGGGGTCAGCAAGGGCTGGTCCGAGGACGAGGCCGGTGAGATCGCGCTGCCGCCGAGCGCGCCAACGGTCCGGGTACGCGGCGTTGCCTACAAGGGGACTATCGAGACCCGCACCAAGCCGGCCGGGCCCGGTTCGGAGCAGAGTTCACCATCGGCGGTCAGGTGACCGAGCCCGCGGCCGCGCCGGTGACCCGGTCGCCCCAGCGGGCGATCTCACCCTCCAGGTCGAGCGGCAGGATCATCTCGCCGCCAGCGAGTTCGGTGTCCCAGTTCTCCGCCGGAACCCGCCACATCACCTCGAACTCGATCCCGCTGGGGTCCTTGGCATAGAGCGACTTGGAGACCCGGTGGTCGCTCGCCCCGACCAGGGCTCCGCGCTCGGCCAGCCTGCTGCGGATCTGCGCCAGCTCGGCCAGCGTTCCGACTTCCCAGGCCAGGTGATACAGCCCCACGTAGGCACCACGCGGCCGGGGAGCATCGCCCACCTCGAACAGCCCGAGATCATGATCATTGGCTGATTCCGGTGACCGCAGGAAGGCAGCCCGGCCGGGAATCTGCATGCGCAGCTCGAGCCCGAGTGCCTGGCAGTAGAAGTCAACGACCTTGTCCAGGCCGCTGACATAAAGGACTGCATGATTGAGGCGGCGTACAGCCATGGTCAGCTCCCAGGTTGGCGTTCTGAAAAAGAAAATGCGTCGCTGCGCGATCTGATTCCCGCTGGCGCTAGGCGGAACCGGCCGCAGCCTGCCGGCCGGTGTAGACGCCGCGTGGGCGGATCGGCGCCGCCCGGGCATACTCCTCCAGCGCGTGCGCCAGCCAGCCGGCTGTCCGGGCGACCGCGAAGATGGCCTCGCCAGCGCCGGGAACCATCCCGGCCACCGAAGCCAGCACAGCCAGCGCCAGCTCGATGTTCGGGGCGGGCAGCGCCCGCCGCCCGGCCTCGGCGAGCACGGCGTCGGCGACGGCAAGTCGGTCTGAATCCGGAGCCGCCTTCCTGATCAGATCAAGCAGCAGAACCGCACGCGGGTCGCCGCTCTCGTACACGAAGTGACCAAGCCCGGGCACGCGTTCCCCGCGGCGGAGCAGCTCGCCGACCACGCGGGGCGCGTCGGCCGGGCCGCCTGCTGACGCCAGCATCATCTCCGCCCCGAGCGACGCCCCGCCGTGCAGCGCCCCGCTCATGGTCCCGAGGCCGGTTCCGACAACCGCGTACGGGTCGGCCCGCACCGAGGCTGCCACCCGCGCCGCGAACGTTGACGCCGCGAGCTCATGATCGGCAGCGAGGACGAGCGCCGCGCGCAGCGCGCCGGTCAGGCCGGGCTGCGGCGGCCGCGTGGAGAGCCTCGCCGCCAGCCGCCCGGCAATGCTGTCGTCCCCGCTGTCGTCGCCCGCGCGAGGCGCGGATCCCGGGAGGCAGTCGGTCATCGCGGCGATCAGCGACCGGGCCGCCGCGATCACTGCCGGGGGGTCAAGGTGCAGCCGGAGCCGGTCGGTGGCGGCGACCGCCGGGACGATCACCTGCAGCCGCTCCAGCGGATAGGTGCCGACCGGGAGGGCTGCCTGGGCCGCCGTGCCCGAGGCGATGGCCTCAGCGGTGGCCCGCCACGGTGCTGCCGCCGCCGCGTCCTCGAGAGATCCAGTCCACAGCAGAGCTGCCACCTCTTCGAAGCTCCGGCTGGTGGCGAGCACGGTCGCGTCATGGCCGCGGAACCTCAGCTGGTCGTTGGAGATCTCGGTCAGCTCGGTCTCGATGAGCAGCTCAGGCCGGCCTGCTGAGCGGCGCGGCCGGCCACGCCGGGCGAGGTCCGCGATCTCGGCGGCGTCGAAGAGGCTGGCCCGGCCGTCGGACGCGCGCCGGGGCGTCAGCACGCCGCGGCTCACGTAGGAATAAAGGCTGGCCGACTTGATGCCCAGCCGCTCAGCTGCCTCCGCTGCCCCGATCCACTCCGTCACGTTCCTGCCTCCCGCCCTCCAGCGGCACCCCCGGGCCCGCTGTCTTTCAGCGGCACACCCCGCGCCTGCAGCCCGCCAGCGGCACACCTGGCCTGTCGCCCGCCAGCGGCACCACCGCCAGCGCACACCCTCGGCCTGCAGCCCGCCAGCGGCACCACCACCCTGCTGGCGACCGCCGCCTTACCCACTCACATTGATTTTAATCAATATTGACAATAGTGGATACGATGGTGCCGTCAACATGGGTCGAAGGAGATCACAATGCCAGCTAGCGGGCAGGCTGTAGGTAACGGCAGCGGGGATGCTCCTGCCGGGCTCGAAGGAGTAGTGGTCGCGCATACCGGGATCGGGGATGTCCGCGGCCTGGAAGGTTTCTACCACTATCGGCAGTATGACGCGATCGAGCTGAACCGGCGCCGGTCACTCGAGGATGTGTGGCATCTGCTGTTCCGGGGTCACCTGCCGGACCAGGCGGAGCTGGCCGAGTTCCGGCGTGAGATCGCCGGGCACCGGGAGCTGCCAGACGACCTGATCGCGTTCCTGGAGATGATCGCCCGCACCGAGCCGTACGATCCGATGACCGCGCTGCGCACCGCGATCTCCTTCGTCGCTCAGCGCTCCGGCTTCCGCTCCTGGCTCGACATCACGCCCGACGAGCTCTATGACAACGCCCTGCAGCTCTCGGCGCAGACGCCGGTACTGATCGCGGCGCTGCACCGGCTGCGCGCCGGGCATCGGCCAGTGCGGCCGGATCCTGAGCTGCCGGCGGCCGCGAACTTCCTCTACATGTTCAGCGGCGAGAAGCCGGACGACCAGCGCGCCTGGGCCCTGGAGCGCTACCTCATCGCCACGATCGACCACGGCTTCAACAACTCCACGTTCACCGCGCGGGTGATCGCGTCCACTGGCGCAGACATCGGCGCGGCGGTGACGGGCGCGATCGGCGCCCTGTCCGGCCCGCTGCACGGCGGCGCGCCTGCCCGAGTGCTGGAGATGCTCGACGACATCGGGAGCCCGGATAAGGCCGAGCCCTGGGTCCGAGCGGCGGTCGGCCGCGGGGAGCGGATCATGGGCTTCGGCCACCGCGTGTACAAGGGCAAGGACCCGCGCTCGGAACTGCTGCGCGAGGTCGCGGAAACGATGGGCGGGCCGACAGCCGATTTCGCGATAGCCGTCGAGGACACCATCGTCCGGGTGCTCGGCGAGGAGAAGCCCGGCCGCCACCTGAACGCCAACGTCGAGTTCTACGGCGGCGTCGTGATGGACGCCTGCGGAATCTCGCGGCAGGAGTTCACGCCGACGTTCGCGTCCAGCCGGGTCATCGGCTGGTGCACCCACGTGCTCGAGCAGGTGTCCGGGAACCGGCTGATCCGGCCAGCCGCCCGTTACGACGGACAGGCGCCGCCTCAGCCAGTGCCAGCGGCCTGATCCAGGACCGCCCAGCGCCTGCCGCGGCTGGCTCTCAGGGGCCCAGCTGGCCGCGGCGGCGCATCTCGCCGATCCGGCGGCGATTGGAAGAGCCAAGCATGGCCCACGCCGCGACCGGGATAGCGATAGCGGCGGCGATGACCAGCACCGGCACCCACCACGGCAGGATGGCAAACAGGATGAGCCCGAGGATGATCCCGCCGATGCCGAACCACATGTGACGCGACATGCCCGTCTCCCTTCCGGCGGGACAACTGCTCCCGTCTACTGAAACGCCAGGCTATCCCCTTGAGGTTCCACAGCGGGCATCCCGGCGGTCGTTCTCAAGAACGCCGCGAGCGAGCGAGTGCCCGGCAGCCGCTGCCGCTGCTGCCGGGTCAGCCCCGATATATTTCCGACATAAGCGGATAACGGCGCTTAGCGAACACTTAGCAGCTGACCGCTAATTCGTTGACTCCGGCGGCTGGCCGGCATTTAACTAGCCCGGCACGGAGTCGGCCGGGCGCACGTCTCACCATCTGCCTTCCGCGATGCTGCTTTGCTCGCCTGCCCCCGGTTGCCCGGTCAGAGGCGGACAAGTGCGGAGGAATTACCCAGTGGCTGAGACGGTCCCCGGCGTGGGGCGGCTGGTTGCCGGGCGTTACCGGCTGTCGGCCGAACTGGGCCGCGGTGGCATGGGCGTTGTGTGGCTGGCCGACGACTCGCTGATCGGCCGACAGATCGCCATCAAGGAGTTGCGTGCGCCGGCCGGGCTTGTCCCGGCCGGCGAACGCAAGGTGTTCACCCAGCGCGTGCTGGCCGAGGCCCGCAACGCCGCCCGCGTCGGCCACCCCGGTGCTGTCATGCTGCACGATGTGATCCCAGCCACCCCCGGCGATGACGCGATGTACCTGGTTATGGAGTTCGTCCAGGCACCCACGCTGGCCGGGATCATCGCCCGTTCCGGGCCACTGGACGAATCACGAGTCAGCAGCATCGGCCTGCAGTTGCTGGACGTGCTGGACGCCGCCCACGCGATCGGGGTGGTGCATCGCGACGTCAAGCCGGCCAACATCATGGTCGAGGCCGGGGACCGGGTGAAGCTGACTGATTTCGGCATCGCCCACGGACTGGACGACCCCCGGCTGACCCGCAGCGGGGTCATGGGCACCCAGGCTTACCTCGCTCCTGAGCTGTTCGAGGGCGCACAGATTACTCCCGCTGTGGACATGTGGTCGCTGGGGGCCACGCTCTACCACGCCGCCGAGGGCACCGGCGCGTTCGACCGGCAGACCACCGCGGCCACGCTGCGCGCGATCCTGTTCGACGACCTCCCGGCCCCGCGCTGCCGCCTTCCGCTCGCCATCGCGATCAGCGCGCTGCTGACCCGCGATCCGGCCCGGCGCGCCGCCAGCCAGCAGGCCCGCGCGCTGCTGCTTCAGCCCGCACTGCCAGCCCCAGCCCCAGCCCCAGCCCCAGAGCCAGCCCCAGCCCCAGCCCCAGCCCCAGCCCCAGAGCCTGGCATTCCTGGCGCGGGGCCTGGCGTTCCTGGCCTGCCGCCACGACCGGAATGGGAAATGCGCGGCACCACCTACACGCCGGGGTATCCGGCGACACCAGCGCCGCCGTCACTGGCCGTGTCCAGGTTTTCCAGTGTGCCCCACGTAGCCTTGCGCGTATTGTTTGGCCTCGCGACCGGAATTTTGATCGCCTTCCTTGCGTTGTCCGTCATTACCGCGCCTGGGATATTTAAGTTCGTGATTCCGGTTCTCATATACGGGGTCGCGGCGTTCGCCAAGCACGTTACAGGCAGATGGCGGATCTTGACTATCAGCGAAGCCGGGATAACGGCAGCTTCGCCGAGGGGCATTCGAACCAGTCTTCGCTGGGATCAGGTCACGCGGCTTGGGCCAGTTAAGAAGGGATCATCGTTCTATCTCGGGCTGTGGGGATTTGGGCCGGGCCAGGATCCCACGGTCCCGGCGCGCCTGTGCCCTCTCGGGACGAGCCATTTCCCATCGGCGGAGATACGAGCGGCAATCATTCGCTACTGGCCGGCGCCCAACCTCGATCCGGGCCTGTAGCGACGGACCGGCTGTCAGCTGCGCCCGGCCCATGAGGAGCCCGGGCGCTAATGGCCGATGCAATAGCCCGGGTCACCGGCACATGTCATGATTTGGCTCAAGGGGGGAGCTTGGCAGGAGGGTCTGGTGGAGTTCGGCCTGCTGGGGCCGCTGGTCGTGCGCGCTGGGCAGGCCCAGGTCCGGATATCAGCCGGCAACCAACGCGTCCTGCTGGCGACCCTGCTGCTGCGCGGCAATCGGGTGGTCCCGCTCGACGATCTGGCGCAGACCGTCTGGCCAGGCCAGCAGCCCGACAGGGCGCGGGTGACGCTGCAGAACTACGTCAAGCGGCTGCGTCAGGCTCTCGGGCCGACTGGCCACCAGCGGATCGTGACCCGCCGTGATGGGTACCTGATCAACGTCGAATCCCGGGAACTGGACCTGGCCCGGTTCACCGAGCTGCAGGCGGCTGGGCTGGCCGCTGCCCGGGCCGGGACCTGGGAGGAAGCGGCGGCGCGGCTTTCAGCGGCGCTGCGGCTGTGGCGGGGCGAGCCGCTGTCCGATGTGCCCTCCGACGCGGTCCGGGCGCTGGCCGAT
>Ga0335074_10006414_pt1 | contig 16316 bp, 13 predicted proteins | sample Lox_Sample_23_FD_206715 | JGI IMG/M metagenome (GOLD analysis project Ga0335074, IMG submission 206715) | Soil microbial communities from Loxahatchee National Wildlife Refuge, Florida, United States - Lox_Sample_2.3 | ecosystem: Environmental > Terrestrial > Soil > Wetlands | place: USA...
CTCATCCACGCACAGGACCACGGCGTGCTCGGGCGGGTCCAGGTACAGTCCCACGACGTCGCGGACCTTCTCGATGAACTGCGCGGATCAGTGGACAGCTTCCATGTCTCCTGCACATGCGGCTTCAGGCCGAACGCCCGCCAGATTCGCGAGATCGCGGTCTGGTTCAGGCCCGTCGCCTTCGCCATCGACCGGGTCGACCAGTGCGTGTCCAGGTCCGGCGGCTTATCCTCCAGCGTCTTCACGATCACCTCCTCGACCCGCTCATTGGTGATCTTCCGCGGCTGCCCGGGCCGCGGCTCATCGGCCAGGCCGTCCAGCCCGCTGGCCACGAACCGGGCCCGCCACTTGCCCACCATCTGCGGCGTCACGCCGAACCGGCCTGCGACCTCCTTGTTCGCCGTCCCCTCCGCGCACGCCAGCACGATCTTCGACCGCAGCGCCAGCGCCTGCGCGCTCTTCGGCCGCCGCGCCCACCGCTCCAGGACAGCCCGCTCGTCATCAGTCAGCGTCAACGGCGCCTTCGGGCGGCCAGTTGCTGCCATCCCCCAAGTCTACTCATTTATTTAGAGAATTAATGACTCATGCACTAGGCGGTTCCGCCTGGGTCTCGGCGGTGCCAGTTCCGAGTGTGAGTGCTCGCCTGAGGGCGGCCTGGGTCTCGTCGGCCAGGGAGCGGGGGTTGTTGCCGAGGCGTCTGGCGGTCTGGTAGCAGGCGAGGGCGATCTGCGCGGCGAAGCGGGCGGTGGCCTCGTCGGATCCGCGGTGGATGAGTAGGTCGCTCAGCTTGTCGGCGATCTGCTGCGTCTTCACCGCGTCGCGGGCGCGCAGCTCCGGGTGCTTGTCGATGAGCTGGAAGTGGCGGGTGTAAGCCTCGGGGTCGGCGGTGGCCTGGGCGCAGAGGGCGAGGAGGACGGGGCGCAGCTGTTCGATCGCCTCGGTCGCGTTTCGCGGGGCGCGGGCCTCGTCGGCCTGGTCGGCTGCGGTGATCATGTCGAGCAGTTCCCGCTCGCGGGCGAAGACGACTTCCTGCTTGTCTCCGAAGTGACGGAAGAAGGTGGTGCGGCCGACTTCGGCGCGCTCGGCGATGTCGCCGACCGAGACGCCGTCGAAGCCGCGCTCGAGGAACAGCTCCCGGGCGGCCTCGATGATGCGCTGGCGGGCCTGGCGTTGCTTGCGCTCCACGAGCGGGACGGGCGGGGTCATGACGGTAAGTGTACCCGAACCGGATTGCCGTCCCAAGAGGTACTAAGTATGATACGGTACTGAGTATCAAAGCGAACGGAGAACATAGTGGTACACGAGCTGCCCACGGAAGAGCGCCAGGCAACTGGCCAGTGAGCTCGCCCCTGGCCGCTGCCGCTGCCTGCCACGTGAGGAAACAGTCATGACCGAGCCCCTCGTCATCACCCGGGTCACCCACAGCTGCCACCTGATCCAGATCGGCGGCCAGACCGTGCTCACCGACCCCTGGTTCTCCGAGCGCACCTTTTACCACCCCGGCGAGCCGATCGCCCTGCAGCCGGAAACACTGCCGCATCTCGACGCGGTCGTGATCAGCCACGAGCACTACGACCACTGCGACCTCGATGCCTTCAGCCACTACCGCGATAAGGACGTGCCCCTGCTGGTCGCAGGGCCGGTCGCCGGGAAGGCCCGCAAGGCGGGGTTCACCGACGTCCGCGCGCTCGATCCGTGGCAGTCCGCCCAGGTAGCCGACCTGACCATCAGCGCCGCCCCCGGCAAGCATGGCGTCTACGAAATCACCTACGTGATCAGCGGCGGCGGGCGCAGCGTCTACTTCGCCGGCGACACGCTGCTCATCCCGGAGCTGCGCACCCTCACCGACCGGTACGGCCCGCTGGACGTGGCGCTGCTTCCCGTCAACGGCCTGCACATCCGGATGGCGGGCAACAAGCAGGTCGTCATGAACGCCGAAGAGGCCGCCGAGCTCACCGCCGCCCTGCGCCCCAAGCTGGCGGTGCCGCAGCACTACGCCTTCACCGGCGGCACCATCGGCGACATGCTCTTCACCAAGAGCGACAAGGACCCCGGTCTTTTCGTCGAGGCAGCCAGCCGCCTCGCACCCGACGTCCCGGTCAAGGTCATCAGCCCCGGGGAACCGCTGACCGTGGAAGCCTGATCCGCCATGCCAGACGTTAAGCCCCCGCCCCGCTGGCCCCGGGCCACCAACCGCGCGGCGCTCGCCATGTCGCTCACCGCTGACGGTCAGCGGCAGCCGGTACGTGGCGAGGCTGCCGGATTCCGACTGGGCCCGCAACGTCCGGGCCGCCGGGCACGCCCAGCTCTCCCGAGGGCGTCGGCGTGAGTCCGTCACGCTCACCGAGGTCACCGACAGCACGCTGAAAGAGGAGGTTATGCGCGCGTACCCGCACGAGGTCCCCAGAGGCGAGCGGCTCGTCGGCTCCGACGATGCCGCCAGCGACCTCAAGGTCCAGCTCTCGGGGTCGCACGCCGAGCGCCTGCTCGACAGGATCACCGACCTGCCCGACTACAGGTCCTCGGTCAGCTTCAGCAACATCGAGGTCGACCTCAACGACCCGGACCTGGGATCGCTGCGCGAGTCGGTCAGGCGCTGGGGCGCGTTCGCCGCCCATGGCGAGCAGTTCATCCACCGCCCTGTTCGTCCAGATGGTCATCAACCGTTACGCGCACCTTGTGGAGTCAATCGAGACGCTGTCCCTCAGATACGGTCCGCTCAGCGACGAAGACGTCACCACGCTGCAAGACAATTACGCGGGCGGGGCGTCATTCGCCGGGATGCCCATCGGGATCCAGTTCTCCAGGCCGATTCCCGACCTTCCGGCATTCTGCGAGGAACTGTTCAGCTCACGCGCCCCGTTCCGGCTATGGGGGCAGCCCGCCGTCACCGAAGACGAAGCCCTCGTCGAAGCCGTCGATCTGCACGCAGGCCAGCGGATAACAATCGAAGTCGGCCACGACTGGATGCGCGTCTACCTGTATGCAGGCTCATGCGGAAACACCATCGCCCGCCTCATCAGCAACCTGCAGACACGGTTCGACGGAGCCCTGGCCCTCACGCACCCGGATCTGCAGGTTGCAGCGAGCCTCAAGCCTGATACCGCGCTGGCACGCTAGTCAGACGCCCCGCCGTCGCTCCTCCAGACCATCCGGACCGGCGCACTTTATGAACGCACGACCAAATGACACGCCACCAAACCTGCCAACGGGCCTCCCGATCCTCGAAATACGCAGTAACGCACGGCTACAGCTATCAAGACCGGAAGCAAGACCAAATCATACAGAACGCTGAATAGGAATGCCTACTGAAGCAATAGGCATCTGTGAGGCCACGCTCGCAGAGCATCCGTTCGGGCGCGGGGGTGGCGTGGCGGATGGCGGGCCAGCCGAGGGGGTCACAGCGCCTTGTCCCCGGTAACCAGCCGTTACGGCCACGTCGAGTTCCGGGCCGGATTCGGCAAACGCTGGTGCGCGTGCCAGCCGGGCTGCGCCCTACTTTCCGGGTCCTGGGCTGGTGAGGGCGCTGAGTACGGCGGGGGCATCAGCAGCGCCGATCCGCAGGAATATCCGTGTGTCTGCCGCAGCAGCACCTTGGCTGGCGTGGTGTGGCTGCGGCCGCGGCGCGACGGCCCTGGCACGGTCCCCCTGCCGGGCCCCGGCGGCACCATCCGCCTCTAGCAGCGGCATCGACGAGTCATACAAGACCGTCGGCTTCCCCTCGGGAATGTGACCCGTCGCGATCCGGCCGCATTCGCAGGCCGTGGTTTAATCCATCTTTCTACGTGATCGCTGGGTGCGGATGCGCGAGTGGCGGGGTGGTTATGGCCGGGTGGATGTGGATCGGGCCCCGGATCCGGCCAGGGTTTCGTCGAGCCAGTCGAGCATCCGGGCGCTGAGCAGGCGCTGGGCGCCGACCTGGCAGTGGGCTCCGGCGCCCTCGGCGTCGGTGAAGCTGGCCAGGGTGGCGGGTGCTGTCAGGTGCTGCATCAGTTCCTCCGGCTGGCCGCGGAAGAACTCGTCGGACTCGGCGCGGCCGACGAACACCGGGCAGGCGATCTTCTCGGCGATCCCGCCGCGGAGGTTGTAGGCCAGGCTGGCGGCCAGGTACGCCCGCGGCGTGGCGACGCCGAAGGACCACATGCCCTGGCGGGCCGCCCAGCGGAACTGCGGGCTGCTGTGCATCAGCTGCGCCAGCGCGGCGTCGAGCTCGGGGTCGGTGTCGGCGGTGAGCCTGCATTCGGTGTCCGCGCCCAGGCCGAGGCGCCCGGTGTAGGCCTGGCCGATGTCGTAAATCCCGTCGACACAGATCAGCGCCCGGATCCGCGGGTCGAAGGCCGCCGCCCGCGGGGCCAGCCCGCCGCCCATGGACAGGCCGAACAAGGCTATGCGCCCTGGATCGACCTCAGGACGGGCCGCGGCCCAGTCGATCACCGGGCTCACCACCGTCTCCCAGTCGGGCCGGAACACCAGCCCGTCGCGGTAGCGCGGCCCCGGGTGACCCGGCCCGTCGAAGGTGATGACGGTGTAGCCGCGCTGCTGGGCGGCCAGCGCCCCGACGTGGTGCCATTCCTCCGCCGTGCTGTCAAAGCCGCCGTGCATGACGCACGTGGCCTGCGGGCCGCCGCGCAGCGGCTGGTAGAGGTAGCCGTTCAGGGCCGTACCCTCGAACGGGATCATGACCGGGGTCACCGCAGGAGACATCAGCGCGGCCGCGTCGGCGAAGCAGCGGACGCTGGCCTCGTAGGCAGGCCGCCCGCGCGGATCCGGGTCGCGGTCTCGGGTGAAGAACTCCGCGCTGCGGAAGTAGGTTGCGGCGCGCAGCAGCCCGTCGCGGGCGCTGACCTGGTGGCCGGCGGCCAGCTGGCCGCGCGCTTCGGCCTCGGTGCGCCGCGCGGTCGCCGCCCACTGCTCATACCAGCTGCCGTAATCCCCGGCGGTGATGCGTGCCGCAGTGGTGACTACCTCGCCGATGTCCGCCCCGCCGTAAGCGGTGTGGCCCAGCGCCCGCAGCGTCTCGTACCAGAACTGCTGGTCATCGGGGAACAGCAGCGGCCTCATGGCACTGGTGTCCGTAGTGCTCATTGTTCTTTCTTCTTTCTTTCCTTGGCAGCGTCGGCTTGGGATATGGGATTGCCGGCACTTCCGTGCTCTATGCGAGGCCGATCTGCTGGCGTTGCAGTGCGGCGTCCCGGAAGGCGGAGATGACGATGAGCTGGCCACGGCAGCGGGTCTGGTCAGCGTTGGCCGAGCACTTCGTCCAGCCAGTCGAACATGACGCGGTGCTTGAGACTGAAGTTGTCGAGCTGGCGGTAGAAGACGGTGCCGTCCTCGGGTGTGAAGACCTGATGCCGGCTGGCCGGATTCGGTGCCGCCTCGACGGCGGCGGCGGCCTGCCGGCGCAACTCCTCATTGTCGCTGGGATCGTTGAGGCACAGCAGCGGGCACTGGATCTTCTGCGGCTCGGCCACCAGCCTCGGGTGCCCGCGCCCGGGTTCGCCTTCGTAGAACCTGGCTGTCTGCTGGGCCTGGCCCGGCACCGTCTGGGGCCCTTCGCTGAGGGCGGCGACGTCAGGACGGTGGAATACCGAAAGGATCGCGTCGCTGTCGGCCACGTAGGGGTCGGCGACGCAGGCGGCGATCCGGGGTTCGCGGGCCGCGGCCCGGACCGCCACCCAGCCTCCGGGCTCGCCCCCGCCGTAGAAGGCGATGCGGGAGGGATCGACGTCGCCGCGCTGGCTCAGGTAGTCGATGCAGGCGCCGACGGCCACCTCGGTGTCGGGCCGGAAGTAGACGCCGTGGAAGGTGTTCAGGCCCATCCCCGGGAGGTCGACCAGGAGCACGTTGTACCCGCGCTCTACGCCCGGCGGTCCCACCCAGTAGTACAGCTCCTCGGAGGTGTTGTCACCGATCACGACCGTGGGAGGCGCCTCGCCGCCGGCGGCCGGCCGTAGGAAATACGCAGGCAGGCGTGTGTTCTGGTACGGAATGCCGATGACCTCTATCGCAGGCAGGCTCAGCGCCGCGAACCGCGCGAACAGCGAGCGATAGTGTTCCACGCCCGCGCGGTAGGCCGGATCGTCGACGCCGATTGCCAGGCACGCATGGTAGTAGTACGTGACGGTGCGCAAGTAGGCCTCTCTGGCACTGACCCTATGTCCGCGATCGTCGGCCTGCCTGGCCGCTCGTTCGGCCTTCTCTGCCTGCTCTTGCCAGGCCCGCCGCCAGCTCTCGGCATTACCCTCGGTGACTTTTGAGGCGGCGGCCAGGCACTCGCCAATCTCCGCCCCCTTGAACGCGACGTGGTTGAGCGTGTGCATGAGCATGATGTCGGCGAACACATCGTCGAAGTAGAGCTTCTTCCTGATCATCGAATTCGGTACCTTTCTAGGTAGTGCCGGGACACCATGGCGCTAGTGCTGTCCGGCCGGCCATCCCGGGGACAAGCGCCGCTTGGCCCCGTCCTAGGCTCCGAGTTCCACGGCGAAGCGGTACGTGCCCCGGTCGGCACCCGTCGCGGCCGGGTATCCGGTCATGTGGTCCTCTATCAGCCAGGCGCGGAACTTTGCCGCGTCAGCCACATCTCCCAGCACCAGCAGGTCGTTTCCGTCTTCGCTGCCGCGGAAAATTTTCGGGTTGGTCAAGCCACCACCGACACGGCTGTTCTCCATTTTGAGAAAAAGCTCATGCCACGTGGCGTAGTCGTGGACTTTGAAATGCGACATGAGCTTCAGGGGCGCCTGCGACGCATCGAATGCCGCCTCCCCTCCAGCGGCTTCCTGGCCAGGGTCGACCCCGAAGTAGACGGCTGGCGTGCCCTCCACTTCATCCGCCGGGATAGCGGCCTTCCATCCGCCTTCCGCCCAGGCCAGCGCGTCCCGGAAACCAGGAATATCGGCTAGAACTACCAGGGTGTCCTCGCTGCCACGGAACAGCTTGGCATTGGCGATCCCCGCAGCGGCACGGGAACCCCTCATCCCATCGAAACGGGCACGCCAGGTGGCGTAATGGGCCGCCTTGAGCCGGGTCGCCAGATTTTCCCTGGCATTCGCGGCATTCAGCATCGCGCTCGCCGCCTTCTCGGCCTGCGCTCGCGTCGGAGTGGGGATGGCGTTCGCATCCGTTGTCACTTCGTTTCTCCCTTGATGCTGATGCTGCTCATGGCGTGTGCCTGCTTTCCGGGGTCGGGGTAGAAACGAGCTTCGAGAGTGTGCGAATCGGGGTGTGTGCGGCTACGCCATGGCGCCGTTGAGGTAGACGAGTGGCCAGCCGCCTCGGCGCCCGAGCCGTGGTGCCGGCCCCGGCTTGGTGGCCAGCAGGCAGGCCTAGCATGTGGTCTTCTAGCTGGCACGATGATCTCCTCCTCCGCTCGATCGGGGTGGGATACCGCCAGCCTGCCGGAGGGACTTGGCGGCCGATCGGCGTCGGCTTGGCGCGAGTGCGGTGCCGCGCTGCCAAGCCGGCGCCAAGTCGGCGGGGGCAGGATGCGGGAAAGTCCGTGGGAGGCGCAATGACCCAAGCCCTGCCACCCGAGGCAGCGGGGATGGTGTTCCGCCTGCTCGATAGGAGGGATTACATATGAGCAGGGAACAGGCAGCCGCTATCGCGCAGTCACTGCGTGACTCGCCGTTCGACCCCGGGGGCGATGCCGTGGAGCAGCGTGTGCTCTTCGCGCGCCTGATGGCAACGCGTCCGCGCCCGGCCGGCGTGGTGACCAGTGAGCTCCGGCTCGGCGGTACTCCCGCGATCGGCATCTCGGTCGGTGGCCCGCGGCCGGACCAGCCGGCGATCCTGTATTTCCACGGTGGCGGGTACGCGGTCGGCACCGCGGCGCAGACGATCGGGCTGCCAGCGGAAATAGCACGGCGTGGTAACTGCACGGTCCTGTCCGTCGATTACCGCCTCGCGCCCGAAGACCCGTTCCCCGCGGCCGTGGACGACGGCCTGGATGCCTACAAAGGCGCGCTCGGAGCCTATCCCGTGACCCGGCTGGCTGTGGCTGGCGAATCGAGCGGCGGCGGACTGGCGCTAGCGACGCTGCTGGCCGCCAGGCAGCGCGGCCTGCCGATGCCCGCCGCGATCCTAGTGATGTCCCCGTGGGTGGACCTCACCCTGTCGGGGCCGAGCCTGACGACGAAGGCCTCCGTCGACCCGGTCATGACCCTTCAAGCGCTGGAGCGGCGAGCTGAGGAGTACGCGCGGAACGAGCTGCGAACCAATCCGCTGGTCAGCCCGCTGTGGGGCGAATTCGGCGGATTCCCGCCGCTGCTCATCCAGGTCGGATCCCACGAGATCCTGCTCGACGACGCGGTCCGGCTGGCGGGCCGCGCTGCCGCCAGCGACGTGCCGGTCGTCTTGGAGGTCACCCCTTATGTGCACCATGTCTTCCAGGCGGTCGCGGCGCTGCTCGATGAAGGCGACGCCGCCCTGCGGCGCGCCTCAGCATTCCTGTCCCAGCACCTTTCAGGCCCCGGACCGCTCAATCACCCTCATCTTGACGCCGAACGGGCCGTGGTTTGACCTGCGACCTCGCCAGCCCCGGCCGTGCGGCGGGAGTCCTGGCCGGGCTGGACGGAGGTGGCCATGGCGGCCAGGCTCGTTGCGGCACGCCCGGCGGCGTGCTCGTCGAACAGGAACGGGATCGCGTTGCCGGCCGCCCCGGCGGGCAAGAGTGACCCGTCGGCGCGGGCGGCGAGCGCGATCTGGCGCAGCGCGGATTCATGAAGGACGACCAGCGTGACCGCTTCGGTCCTGGCCAGCAGGCTGCGCAGCGCGTTCGCGTAGCGCAAGAACGGCGTCGTCGGGGCTTTCGCCATGCGGGAGGCGGTCGCTCAGGGTGTGCTGGCGCCGCCGGCCAGGACCAGTAGGCCTCCATGGGCGCGCCGTCGAGGTCGCCGGCCTGCAGTTCGCCGAAGCCCGGTTCGATCAGGATCGGGACGCGCCGGCGGGCAGCGGCAAGGCGCTGCTGTATTCGTGGATCGGCGCGGCGGAACTGACGGATCGCGCCGGGTGTTTCCCCGGACGGCGGTACTGCGGCGATCTCGGGCGCAGACCGCCTTCGCCTCGGCTGCCTGCTCCCGGACTTCTCGCTCAATGAGACCGGAAAGAACAGGTCGGGGTCGGCCGACCGGCAGGCGGCGAGCACCCGCCAGTTCCACTCGGCCGGTCACGTCAGCCCGGCGCGGTCCAAGGGGTGGCCGCGGCGGCACGTTCAGCAGGCGTTTCATGCGGTCCCCGTCATCGAGTGGTTGTGCCATCGCTGATACCGCCTCGATACCTGGTCGCTTCCTCGAGCGCGGCTGGCGTGTACCGCGGCACGGTGCACGGGCCCGGCGGCGGGTGGCGGAGTAGGTGCTGCTGGATGTGTGGTTTGCCGGTTCGGGAACCGTGCCGGCTCAAGAAGGTGCCCGCCGCGGCGGCGAGCCCGGCGACCGCCGCCGAGTAGACCAGCGCGGTGCCGTGCAGGCCGTACTGTTCGGCGGTGATGCCGGCGATCAGGGCCGGGACGCCCGACGAGAGGTAGCTGACGGTGAAGATGGCCGCGATCAGCCCAGCCCTGTCATCCTCAGGAGCCAGCGCCACCACGGTGCGGTAGGCGCCGGTGAACGCCGGCCCGTACCCGAGCCCGGCTATCCCGGTACCCAGCAGCAGCACCGCCGCGGTGCCGGTCTCGATCGCGGCGATCGTGACCCCGGCGCCGACCGCCAGCGCCAGGCAACCGCCGAGCATCTGCACCGGCGCGCGGGCACTACGGACCGCCAGCGAGGCTGCTGAGCCCACGCCGGTGAGCAAGAAGACCACGGCACCGCCCCACAGCAGGTTGCGGGAACCGGCCAGCTGTGCGGCCAGCGAGGGTCCCAGCGACAGGTAGAAGCCGCCCAGCGCCCACACGGCCACGATGGCGGGCAGGGCCCGGGTGAACGCGCCCCGGGCCGGGCGCGGCACGCTGACATGCGGCCTCGTCGAGGCCAGCGCGCCGGGCTGCCTGGCTCCCGACTCGGGCATCACGGCCACCAGGACGAGCGCGGCCGCGAACGCGCCCAGCAGCAGCCACCAGATCAGCCGGGTGGGTGCCGGGCCGTACTGGGCCAGCACGCTGGTGAGCAGTGCGCCGACGGCCAGGCCCGCGGCGGGCGCGATGCTCGACATCAGCGGCGCGAGGTCCCCGCGAGGCCGCAGGTCCAGCAGCACGGCGCCGAGGGCGTTCGCCGTCGCGCCGACGGCTGCCCCCTCCAGGGCCCGGGCGGCGAACAGCAGCCCGGGCCCGTTCGCGACCAGGAACAGCACGAACGCCACCACGTTCACGGCTATGGCCGCGATGATCAGCGGCCGGCGCCCTATGTGGTCCGACAGGGACCCGAAGACCAGCAGTGTCGCCAGCAGGAACACAATGTAGATGGCGAACACCGCGGTCAGCGTGGCCGCAGAAAATCCCCACCTTGCCTGGTAGACGCCGTACAGCGGGGTCGGCGCGGCGGACGCATACATGAACAGGACCATCATCGCCACCGTCACCCAGAACGCCGCCGACTTGGACAGCGTATGCCGAGCCGTCCGCGGCTCGCCGAGCCCGCCCTGGCGATGATGGAACCTGGGCACTCCGGCGGGCGTCGGCCGTTGCGGGGTCATGTCGGCTGCCCGGCTGCCGTGGGCCCGGCTGGGCGATGCTGCCGCCAGGCTGCTGCGACCGGGACGACCAGGGTCCCGGCGGCGGCGTAGACGGCGAGCACGGTCAGCGGCCCGGTCAGGTTGACCCCGCCGAGGCAGATGATGCTGCGGGCAGCGGTGAGCCCGGCGCTGGGTGGCAAGCACCGGCCGATCACGTTCGAGGGGGAGGCCAGCAGCGCGGTGGCGATGGACTGGCCGGCGGTCGGGTCGCCGAAAACCACTATGGCGATGATGGCCAGCAGCGTGCCGGGCATGCCCAGCACGGCCTGCAGCCCGGCGGTCGCTGCTGCGGCGGCCACCAAGATGCCCAGCCCGGCCAGCGCGGCGGGCCGCCCGCACGGGTCCGGGTCGCGGTCCCGGGTGAAGAACTCCGCGGTGCGGAAGTAGGTCGCGGCGCGCAGCAGCCCGTCGCGGGCGCTGACCTGGTGGCCGACGGCCAGCTGGCCGCGCGCTTCGGCCTCGGTGCGCCGCGCGGTCGCCGCCCACTGCTCATCCCAGCTGCAGTAATCGCCGACGCTGATGCGTGCCGCGGCGGTGGCCACCTCGCCGATGTCCGCGCCGCCGTAGGCGGTGTGGCCCAGCGCCAGCTGGGCCACATACCAAAACTGCTCGTCGCCGGGGAACAGTAGCGGCCTCATGCCGCCGCCGAGCCGATGGCGAAGAATCCGCCGTGAAGGAAGATGACGCCGTCGGTCGTGGTGCCGGGAATGCCGACGCGGATGACCGGCACGCCGCCGAGCTGCCCCGGGATGGTGACGACGTCGGCGGGCACCGGGCCGGCGCTGATCATCTTGTTGAACAACGGCCGCTGCTCACGCAGGTCACCCGCCGGGTCGAACGGTGACGCGCGCAACATGCCCGCGACCGCATCACGCTGCCGCTGGGTCATGGCTGTGCCTACCTTCAGGTCATCGTGCCCGGCCGGGCACACTGCCAGCCTGCATGGGGGACTTGGCGGCCGCTCGGCGCCGGCTTGGCGCGAGTCCGGTGCCGCGCTGCTAAGCCGGCGCCAAGTCGGCGGGGCAGGATGCGGGGAAGACCCGACCGTGGGAGCCGCAATGGCCCGAGCCCTGCCGCCCGAGGCAGCGGGGATGGTGTTCCGCAGGTGCCGGTCGTCGTCAGAACGGCAGGCGGCTGGCAGGTTGCTTGCCGAGCGGGGCTCTCCGCAGGATGAGCGTGGTGTAGTGGGCACCGACCTGTTCGGGTTGTGGGATCTAACGGCGCCCGCGGGGGAGGCTCTGGCCGGGGCGGCGGCCATCGGGCCGCTGGGGGACGGCGGGGAGGTGCAGTTGCGGGGCATCGCGGTTGCGGCCGCTGCGGGGCACCGAGGGCTGGACAGGCGGCTGGTCTGCGAGGTGGCAGACAGCCTGCGGGCGCGGGGCGCGGCCCGCCTGGTCGCCCGGCCAGGCGGCGGAGCCGGTCCCACGCCGGGGCTGCTGCGCAGCGCCGGCTTCGTCCCGGCGGGTGCTGGCCGCGCCCCCGCTGAAGCTAGCGTGCCCCGAACCGGCGCGCTCGCGGACGACGAGGCCAGCTCGTGGGAACTGGAGCTGTGAGGACGCTCACGGGCCGGCGTCTGCACGACGCGCGGCTGCGTGCTCTGGTGTGAACCGTAGTGGCTGGTGATTTGCAGCCCTCTGGGCATCATTGAGGCCAGCTGGCTGGCGTAATCTGGGTTGTCAGCAGGTTTGCAGCCCGATGAGGCGGCCGGATGGTGCAGTTCAGGCTGCTGGGACCGCTCGAGGCCCAGGACGGGGATCGCCGGGTCGAGCTGGGACGCCCCAAGCAGCGTGTCTTGCTCGCGGTCCTGCTGGTCCACGCTAACCATGTGGTATCGCTGGACCGGCTGATCGAGGAGCTGTGGGGCGAGGAGCCGCCGCCGCAGGCGGCCGCCTCGCTGCAGACGTATGTGTCAAATCTGCGGCGCGCGCTGGAGCCGGACCGCCAGGCCCGAGCCCTGTCGCGGGTGCTGGTGAGCCAGCCCCCCGGCTACCGGCTGGTGGTCGGAGCCGACGACCTGGATGCGGCCCGTTTTGCCGCGCTGGCCACCGAGGGTCACCGGTTGCTACAAGCGCAGCGGCCGGCGGCTGCCGCCCGGGCGCTGCGCGAGGGGCTGGCGCTGTGGCGGGGACCGGCGCTGGCCGAGGTGGCCGATGAGGAATTCGCCCAGGCCGAGCGGCACCGGCTGGAGGAACTGCAGGTTGCCGCGCTGGAAGACCGCCTTGCCGCCGACCTGGACCTTGGCGGCCACGCCGCCGCGGTCGCCGAGCTCGAGGAGCTGGCCGGCCGCTACCGGTTCCGGGAGCGGCTGGCCGGCCTGCTGATGCTGGCCTTGTACCGGTCGGGCCGGCAGGCTGAGGCGCTGCAGGCGTTCCAGGCCGCACGCCGCGCGCTGTCCGATGAGCTGGGCATCGACCCGGGCCGGTGGCTGCGGCAGCTGGAGACCGGCATCTTGCGCCAGGACCCCGGGCTGGACTGGACGCCGCCACCGGCCGAGCCCGGCCCGCCACCGGGTGAGGCCGGTGGATCGGAGGGTGAGGCGAGCCCTGCGCTGCCGGCCTCCGTCACGCGAAGCCCCCAGGCCACCCCGGATGAGCTGGTCGGGCGGGACGATCAGCTTGCTGCGCTGGAAGGGGTCCTGGCCGGCGCGCGGGGCGGGCGCGGCCGGGTGACGCTGGTGGCCGGGGAGCCGGGGATCGGCAAGACCAGGCTGGCCGAAGAGGCCGCGCGGCGCGCCGCCGCGGCGGGCATGCAGGTGGCGTGGGGGCGCTGCCACGAAGGCGACGGCGCGCCGGCGTTGTGGCCCTGGACCCAGGTGGTGCGCCAGCTGGCCGCTGAGCTCGCTCCCGGGCAGCTCGCCGCCACGCTGGGGCCGTCGGCCGCCTGGCTCGGCCAGCTGATGCCAGAGCTGGCCGAACCGACCGGGCCATCCGGGCCGCTGCCGGTTGCGGACTTGGGGGCGGCCCGGTTCCAGCTCAACCAGGCGGTCGCCGGGTTGCTGCGCCGGGCCGCCGATACCCGGCCGCTGCTGGTCATCGTCGATGACCTGCACTGGGCGGACGTGCCGTCGTTGTCGCTGCTGGCGTTCCTGGCCGGCGAGCTCAACGACGCCCGCCTGGTGGTGATGGGCACCTACCGGGACGTGGAGGCGCTGCCCGGCCGGCCGCTGGCCGACACGCTCGGCGCGCTCGCCCGGGAGCCAGTGGTGGAGCGGATCGCGCTGGGCGGCCTGGACCGGGCGGGCGTGGCCGCGCTAATCGGCCACACCATCGGCGGCAGGCCGGCGGAGCCGCTGGTGGCGGCCATTGCCGACCGGTGCGGCGGCAACCCGTTCTTCATCACCGAACTGCTGCGGCTGCTGCAAAGCGAACGCCAGCTGGCCGCGCCGGACGCGACGGCGGCGGCGCGCGGGGGCATTCCGGTGGGGGTGCGCGACGTGCTGCGCCGGCGGCTGGCCCGGCTGCCCGCGCAAACCAGCACCTTCTTGATGGTCGCCGCCGTGGCCGGCCGCGGGTTTGACCTGGACCTGATCGAAGAGGTGACCGGGCTCGATGACGAACCCGCGCTGGACGCCGCAGAAGCGGCCGTGCTGGCCGGGCTGGTCATCGAGGACGACCGGGCGGCAGGCCGGTACCGGTTCGCGCACGCGCTGGTGCAGGAGACGATCTACGAGGACATCAGCCGCGCCCGCCGCGCCCGGCTGCACGCCCGGGTCGCCGAGGCGCTGGTCGCGATGCGGGGGGCCGAGCCGGAGCCGGCCGCCGAGATGGCCTATCACTGCTGGCAGGCGGCTCCGGTGATCGGCGCCCCCCGGGCCCTTCCTTACCTGCTGCGGGCCGGCGAGCAGGCCGCCGCCCACCTGGCCTACGAAGCCGCCGACGAACAGTTCAAACGGGCGCTGGAGCTGGCGGGGCAGCTGCCCGCCAGCCCGCAGGCCACCGAACAGGAGATCCACATCGCCGCCCGGCTGGGCACGGTGCGGGTGGTGATGCGGGGGTTCGCCGACCCCGATGCTGCCCAGGCCCTGGCGCGGGCCCGGTCGTTGGCGCTGCGGGCCGGCAGGCAGGGCGAGCCGGCCGACGGCCGGTGGGCGCTGTTCATGTCCCGCCTGCTCCGCTCCGAACTCGGTCCGGCGCAGGAGTTCGGCGCCGAACTGGTGGCACTGGGCAGCGAACGGAACGATCCGGCCCTCCTGTCGGCCGGCCACCGGCAGGTGGGGACCGTGGCGCTGTTCCGGGGCGACTTGCAGCAGGCACAGGATCATCTGGAGCGCGCCCTGGCGGCGAGCCGGGACATCGCCCCGGGCGTGCCAGGCGATGCTCCCGTGGAGCCGACCCTCGCGTGCCAGGGTGCCCTGGGGGTGGCCCGGGCCTACCAGGGCCATGCCGATGCCGCCCTGCGGCTGACCGGGCAGGCCGTCGGCTCCGCCCGGCGGCTCGGTGACCCGCTCGGCCTGGTCTTCGCCCTGTTCTGCGACGCATGGGCCGCCGCCGTCGCCGAAGCGGTCACCCGGGTCCTGGACTCCGCGACAGAGCAAGCGGAGCTCATCGCCAAGCACGGGTTCCGGCAATGGGGGATCGCCCCGCAGTTTTTCCGGGGATGGGCGGAGGCCCGCAGCGGCGACCCGCGACGCGGCGAGCAGCGGATCCGGGCCGCACTCGCCGAGATGGACGCGACGGGAACCTCAATGTTCCGCCCGTTCGCGCTCGGGTTGCTCGCCGAGGCCCAGCTGCTGGCCGACCGTCCCGCCGAGGCCGGCGACACGCTGCGCCTGGCCACACAGGAGGCCAACCGGCTGGGCGAGCACGCGTACGACCCGCAGCTGCGCGCACTGCAAGCCAGGCTATAACCGGGCCCGGGCCGGCAGGCATGATCGCGAGCTCGGCCAGCCCTGCCACCCCCCGCACCTGCCTGGGCTGCGGCCGGCAGGCGGGCCCACGGCCAGGCGGCGCCCCGCGCCCGCAGAACGCCGGCCACCTCCCCGGCCAGCCCTAGGCCGCCTGCAACGCCGCGGGCCAGCAGCCACGCTGATGCTGTGCAGCGCCGCTGACACTCCATTGCCCAAGCGGCCATCTGCCACCAGCACCGGACACTGCTCGGGGCAGGGGTAATCCGCTGGCGGGCCAAGCCGGCGCCAAGCCGGCGTCCAGTCGCCGCCGATTCCGCCCTCGCATGCTGGCCGTGCATCGAACAGCTCGTCGGAGGCGGGCACCCACCCCGGCTCGCCCGCTTCCGAAGCACGTTCAGCCCATCCCGAAAAGCCTGAGAGAAGGAGACGGTGAACACTGCGAGCACTGCCGCCCCCCGTACCACCCAGACGCTGAGGGCGACCATCGCGGGTCAGGTTTTCGTCCGGGGCGAGGCCGGCTATGACCAGACGCGCCGGGCGTGGAACCTGGCCGTGGACGAGCGGACCGTCGTTGTCGTGGCCGCCGGGTCGGCCGCCGACGCGGCCCAGGCGGTCCGGCACGCCCGCGCCCACGGGATGCAGATCGCTCCGCACGGCACCGGCCACGGCGCCGAGCCGCTGGAGCCGCTCGACGGCGCGATGCCGCTGCGGACGACGCGCATGCGGCAGGTGCGCATCGACCCAGCTGCCCGCACCGCCCGTGCCGAGGCCGGCGCGGTGTGGGAAGACGTGACCGGCCCGG
>Ga0335074_10006415_pt1 | contig 16315 bp, 12 predicted proteins | sample Lox_Sample_23_FD_206715 | JGI IMG/M metagenome (GOLD analysis project Ga0335074, IMG submission 206715) | Soil microbial communities from Loxahatchee National Wildlife Refuge, Florida, United States - Lox_Sample_2.3 | ecosystem: Environmental > Terrestrial > Soil > Wetlands | place: USA...
AGTTCGCTCCATGAACCGCTTGATCGAGATCACTGCATTACTCATCGGCAGAAGTTGTCGAGCGTCGCAGCCTGCTTCCACAAGCCGCGACATCTAAAGTTCGTTCTCCCGCCTGCCGATAAGCCGCGTGAGGAGATCAACATAACCCCAAACCGCCCTTAGCGAGGGCACGATACCCGTCGTGCAGCAGTAGCGCACAGGCATATGGTGCACCCGCGATAGCGTGCGCCCCGCAGCGCGGCGCGAGATCGCGCCACGAATGGACCGTACAGGTGACGGGTTCGGCGCCCAGCCTGAGCCCCCCGGCGAAGACGACTCCGCGTTCCGGCTGCACCTCGTTCTGCTCCTAGGCCCTAATCTTCTTCCTTGCAGTCGGATTTCAAAATGGGGCGCCGGCCGTACGCTCATCCGGTCGATCAATAACTTGTGGTGGAGGAAAATCCTCTGCGCTGGCGCCATCCGCGACACCGTGCGCCGGATCACTGGCGTTAGATGGCCGGATCCGCCGAGAATCCCCTGCTCCATGGCATGGCGCAGACGGGCTACCAGCAGTCTGACTCGCGTAGCAATCTGCGCCCAGGGGGAACCGGCGCGCTTCCGCCTACTCCTTTTTCACGTTGACGAAGTAAAGGTCCGTGGCCACCGCAAACTGGTCTTTCGTGAGCGGCGTCTTCATGGTCTTCCACGCGATGGTGGGTTGAATGATCTGCCAGTTGTCTTTCGCGCCCACGCGGATGGGCATGGCGAAGGCCGGCTCATCGGCCTTCCAACGGTAATCCACCGTGCCCGCAGTAGCATCGAACTTCAGCTCCAGCACCGGCAGAGCCGCGTGACGGAGGTACTCATCGAAGATCGGCGTCAGGTTCATGCCGGTTTTCTGATTGAAGTAAGCCACCATGTCTTCGGTCATGATGTTTTGATACTTGAAGTGCTGGAAAACATCGTGGATCAGCCGAAACCAGCGTTTATCGTCGTTCACCACGCTGCGCAGCGTATTCAGAAAGAGAGCTCCCTTAAAGTACATGTCCTGCGGCGGTTCGCGGTTGATGCCGCGCTGGGTAATGATCGGCTGCCGGTTCCGGACCTTCGACTGATAACCGTTGACGTACTTCAAGCCATCCGCTTTGCCCCACATGTATTCCACATAGAGGCACTCCAGGTAGGTGGTCCAGCCTTCGTGTATCCACATGTCCGACACATCGGCCGCCGTGACGGCGTTGCCGAACCATTCGTGGCCGCTCTCGTGGATGATGATGAAGTCGAAGCGGGGGCTAATGCCCACCCCCGTCCAGTCGCGTCCCAGGTAGCCGTTGGTGAAGTGGTTGCCATAAGTGACGGCGGTTTGATGCTCCATTCCGGAGTAAGGCACTTCCACCAGCTTGTAGCCGTCCTTCTCAAAAGGGTATTGGCCGAAGTAATGCTGGTAGGCTTGAATCATTCCCTTGGCCTGTGCGAATTGTTTCCGGGCCTTATCCAGATCTTCGGGCAGAGCGTAAAAATCGAGCGGCAGGTGGCCGAGCTTGTCGGCGAAGTGCTCGTAAGTGCCGATGTTCAAGGAAACGTCGTAGTTGTTGATGGGATAGTGAATGAACCATTCCCAACGGGTGTAGCCATCGCCGAGGTCACGCTTGCTCCCGAACTTTCCGTCGGAGACGTCCACCAGGCCGCTGGGGATGGTGACACTGAGCTGCATGTTTTTGACCTCGTCGCGCCACTGGTCCTTGTTCGGCCACCAGAGGCTGGCGCCGATACCCTCGCAGGCGGTGAAGATCCAAGGGCGTCCGGCCGGGTCCTTACCGAAGGTGAATCCGCCAAACCGGCCGGTGTGCTCCGGCGTTCCGGAGTAGTAGAAGTCAATCGTATAGGTGCGGCCGGCCTTGAGGGTTTCGGGGAAGTCCACGAAGACGGCGCCCAGTTCGCGCTGGTACTTGAGGGGCTGGTCGCCCATCAGGATCTTGTCCACCTGGAGGTTGGCGAAGAGGTCAAGCTGGATGCGGGTATCGTTCTGGAGCATCTTGAAGCGGATGGTATTCTTGCCGGCGATGGTTTTCTTCTCGGGATCGACGCGCACGTCCAGATGGTAGAAGAGCAGATCGTTGTTGGCGCGGTATCTGCCGTATGCGCCGCGCAGGATATCCGCCCGCGTGGGTGCGGTGGGTTCGGGCGGCGGGTTGCGCGGCGGTTTTTGGGCCGCAATCAGGGCCGCTGCGCCCAGCAGCAAGGTTAGAGCGGCGCACCGGCGCCGAGTCGATTGGAACACGTTATTTAACTTATCGCGAATGGGACCGCCCCTGCGTAACAAGTCGGGGTTGGGACAGGCCATCGGTTCGCAAACGCGGGCACACGACACAAAACGATCGTTTACCTCACAGTGGTTCTACCTCGTTCTACCTGGGGCCCGCCGGCAGATACTCCTCGAAGAAGCTATAGCGCAATGTATCCAGGTGGACCGGGTCGGAATATTCTATGCCATGCCGGCGGTTGGGGTACTCCATGAAATGGAATTGCTTATTGAGGGCGATCAGCCGGTTGAGCAACCGCTGGGTGCCTTGGAAGTGCACGTTGTCGTCGCCCGTGCCGTGGATGATCAGCAGTTTGCCCTGCAAGCCTTCCGCGAAGTTGATCGGGGAGCCGTCGTGGTAGCCCTTGGCGTTATCGGCAGGCAGTCCCATGTAGCGTTCCTGGTAGATGGAATCATACAGCGTCTGGTCGGCCACGGGCGCGCCGGCCACCCCCACCGCGTACAAATCGGGGTAGCGGAACATCAGGTTGAGGGTCATGGAACCGCCGCCGCTCCAGCCGTACACGCCCACCCGCGTAAGGTCCACGTACGGATGCGTGGCTGCCAGGCCGCGCAGCGCCGCGGCCTGTTCCTCCGACGCCAGCACACCCACCGAACCATAGATCACTTTGCGCCAATGCGTTCCTTTAGGCGGCGGAGTGCCGCTGTTGTCGAAACTGGCGATCAAATAGCCGTCGTCCGCCAGGCCCAGACTCAGCAGGTGGCCGCCGCCCCAACTGTTCGTCACGGTGGAGGCGAACGGCTCGCCATAGACGTAGATGACGATGGGATATTTCCTGGCGGGATCGAAATGGCTGGGCTTGATCAGCCAGCCATCGATGATGGTGTCGTGGCCCACGGGGATATGCACCATTTCCGTGCGCCCCGCAATGAGAGGTCCCACCTTGGCCTTTTCCGCGGCATGGTCGTTCAGCACCCGCACTACTTTGTGGTCCGGCAGACTTACTAAGTCGGATTCGCCCGGCGAATCGAAGGTCGATACGCTGTGGAACGCCCAGTGGCAGTCCGGCGAGATATTGTAAGTGTGCGTTCCGGGCTGGTTCGGAGGAGTTACCCGCTCAGTCTTGGACCCGTCCAGACGGGAACGGTAGAGATATCGCTCGGTCGCATTATCCGGCGATGCGATGTAATACAGCCACCCGCCGGGCTCGTCCACTGCCGCGATCAAGACCATGTCAAAAGGCGCATTGGTCACCAGGCGCGCATCGCCTTCGCGGGAGATGGCATACACGTGGCGCCAGCCGTCGCGCTCGCTGGTAAAGAGCAGCCGCTGACCGTTTTCGATCCACTTGAGATTGCGGTTCACTTCCACCCAGGTGTCGTTCTTGTCCTGGAACATTTGCCGCAAGTCGCCGGTCGCTGGATTGGCGAGGTACACCGTGTTGGTATTCTGCAGCCGGTTCATGTGCTCTAAAATCACCTGGTTGTCCGCCATCCACTCCATGTACGGGATGTACGTGTTGCGCGGATCGCCCGGCGTTTTGAGCCACACGGTTGAGCCGCCGGTGGCGGCGATCACGCCCACCCGCACCGCCGAATTCGTCTGGCCGGGCTTGGGATATTTGTATTTCGTAATCACCGGATCGAGTTGATCGGTGTAGTTGATCAGCGCGAAATCGGGCACGCCGCTCTGGTCGAACTGGTAATAGGCAATGCGCTGGCCGTCGGGACTCCACTCGAAGCAATCGGCCAGGCTGAACTCTTCGTCATTGACCCAATCGGACGTGCCGTCGATGATGTCATCGCCGGCGTCGTACGTTAATTGTTTGACGGCGCCGGTGCTCACCTCCTCCACGTAGAGGTTCCAGCGGGGCGCGGCGCCCTTGGCCTGATGGAGATCGCCCAGATAGGCCACGCTCTTCCCGTCGGGCGAGAACTTGGCAAACATCAGTCCGGCTGTGGATTGGCCGCCCAGCTTATGCCAGGAGTTGCCGGTCTTGTCCATCACCCAATAGTCGCTGGCGGTTTTGCGTATCATCACCGTGTGCCCGTTGGTGCTGAACAGGAGCTTGCTGCCGTCGGCGGATGTGCCTGCCTCCACCGCCCGGCCGCCTCCCGGCGGAGTAAGGCGCGGCTCCGCCGGCAAGACCTGACGTGCACCCGTCGCCGTATCGACGCGCACGGTCTCAATGCCGCCGCCGCTCGCCGGCTCGTGGATGGCGTACGCCTTCCCGCCCTCCAGCCACTGCCCGGCGCCGGCGATGCGTCCGCCACGCCGACCCCCGAAGTTGAATTCCCCGGAATGGATACGGCGTATCCAATCCTGCATGTTTTGCGACAACTGCCCGTATGCGGGAAGCGTACTCAACAGGGTCGTGAGCAGGAGGGCCGCGATGATCATCCTACAGCTTTTGAAGGTCCGTAACATGCGATCTAAGGATACAACAATGCGTCGTTTCGGGTATTTTGAAGCCGGTTACGTTGTGAGCCCGGTTCGCGCCTGCTTGCGGGAATGCTTCAGCAAGCCGAGCCGCACCAGGCTCTCCGCGGTTGCGAGGATGGCGTCTTCGTTCGAACGCGGCGTCCAACCCAGCATCCGCCGGGCCTTCTCGCCGCTGGCTTCCTTGAACCTGCCCAACTCCGGCAAGATTTGCCTGACCGTGGGATCGAATATCGAAACCAGCTTGACCATCCAATCGGGCAGCGCCCTGGCCGGAACGTGCTTGCCGGCGGGGCCCATGCGCTCTTTGAGCAGTTGGGCGATTTGGCCGAAGGTCATAAACTCGCCGGCTATGGCCAGAAAGCGCTGGCCGTTGGCGGCGGGGCTGGTCATGGCGCGCAGGTGCAGATCGGCCACGTCGCGCACATCCACGATGCCAAACGACAGCCTGGGGCTGCCCGGCACCGTGCCATCCATCAAACGCTGCACGATTTGGATGGAAGCCGAAAGATCCGGACCCAGCACGGGCCCGAGCACTCCCACCGGATTGACCACCGCAAGCTGCGGCGATCCGCCTTCGCGCGCCAGGAAATCCCACGCGGCGCGTTCGGCCAGCGTTTTCGATTTCACGTATGCGGTCAGGCCAGCGCCGTGGAGGTCGGTCCAGTCTTCCTCCTTAAACGGCCGGTCCATGTGCGCGTGGCCGTAACCGATGGCGGCGAATGAAGAGGTGAGCACCACGCGCTTCACGCCGGCATCGCGCGCGGCGCGCAATACGCGCAACGTGCCTTCGCGGGCGGGCACGATCAGATCGTCTTCGTGTTTCGGCACGTTGGGAGGGAACGGGGATGCCACGTGCAGGACGAAATCGCAACCGGCGGCGGCTTCCGGCCATCCCGCATCGGATGTGAGATCGGCGGCGGCAAACGATAATGCTGCGTCCGGCGCGGCGCCGCCCGCGGCCAGCATCGCGCGCACATCGGCTTCACGCGCGAGCGAACGCACCGTGGTCCGCACGCGATAACCTGCATTTAAAAGCTGGAGTATGCAGTGCGCGCCGATGAAGCCCGACCCGCCGGTAACCAGGACCAATTCGTCACTCATACCGTTATTCTTGCATCTGGTGGAACCCGGCCGTTACCGGCGGGGCTGGAAATGAAGGGCGTTTCAGGCCCATCCCGCGAGGGCAAGGTTGCCGTGGAACCCCGCCGTAACCGGCTGGGCTGGCGGAAGCCGACTAGGGTTTACTCCGTGGTTTTGGCGGTCATCACCAGCACCAGGGCCTGATCGGGACCTATATTGGATTTTCCCACCACCACGCGCTGGCCTTCCGGCGCCGCGATATCAGTGCGGATCTTAGCCGTCCGATCTCCCCCCAGATGCAGATCCAGCTCGAGATTATCCAACCGGATTAATCGCTCCTTTGCATCATCGGTCACGGAATTGAGGTTAACGGAGAAATCATATTCCCTCTCGCATGCGTTGCAGTTGGGCATCATCACGATACCCCGGGCATCGGCGCGATTGCCCGGTTCCACGCGCAATAGAATCGAATCTAGCAGATGAAAGCTCTTGTACGGGAAAATTTTCCGCATTTCGTCCGCCACCGGCTGCAAATTTGCTGGTAATTCGCTCCCGGGCGAAGCTTGCGCGGAAGCTACGATCATATACGCCACCAGGTCGATATCGCTGGGCGCGGCAGCCGGCACGTCCAACCGCTTGATGGCGTCTTCAATGGCGGCCATCGCCGGGGCCGGAGCGCTCACCGCCACAACGTGCAAGTTACGGTCATCTCTGATGCCGTATCCGAAGACGCTCAGCACGTTGGCTACGTGCGAGGCATCCGCGTATTTCAGTACGAAAACCTTTTGCTGGCGGGGCGTCTCGGGCGTCGCGGGCGCCGCGGTCGTCACGACGCTCTGCGCACCCAGCGTAGCAGCCGCGGCGAGAATCAGTAGAATTCGTTTCGTCATAAATTCAGTCTCCTTGAGTTTTCCGATCGATCAACCAATAAATAACGATGTTCGGGTCGTCGGTTACGAATTGCACCAGGAGCGGCGGACCCGGTTCGGCTGCGGGGGCATGCCGATGATGACGGCGGGCCACGCGCCGCCGCACTGGCACGAGTTTTACGGAATCGACGGGAACCGTGCGCGGCGCCGGCGGGACAACTCGCGCGAGTGGGGCCGGAGTATGCCGTGCCGGATGGCGAGGCCAAGCCAAAATCGCGGCCAAAAGCAGCGCCGCCGCGAATGCCAAGCCCCAGTACAGACGGCGTGGCGGGCGGGCCGGGGATGCCGCTTGCGCCAGCACCCGCCGGTGGACGCTCTCAAGCATGGCTTCTTCCAGCGGATCGTCACCGAGTTCACCGAGCAACGCCAATCCGGCGCGCAATTCTTCGGCGAGAGCGCGGCAACCGGCGCAGCCCGCAAGGTGCGACGCGACGCGCGACGCCTGCGCGGCGGGCAGATCCCCTCCCACATACAGCGCGATCTGGTTTTCAAATTTCGTACAACTCACGATCGCCTCCTCATCAAGCGGATGGTAAAATCGCGCAGCTTCAGGCGCGCCGTAGAAATCTGCGAGCGCACGGTCTGCTCGGAAGATCCCAATATCGCGGCCACTTCGCGCGTGGACAGGCCCTCCACATCGCGCAACACCAGCGCGGCGCGTTCTTTCCCGCCAAGGCAGCTCAGGCCGCGGCGGATCAGTTCGCGCTGCTCGGCGCGCGCCGCATCGCTCGCGGCATCGCCAGCCGCGGCGGCCGGCTCGGGTAACTCGTCCAGCGGCACGGAGCGGCGCCGGACCCGCGCCATGTCATGGCAGACGTTCACGGTGACGCGATACAGCCAAGCTTCATATCCACGCGCCTGGTCGATACTGCCCAGATGCTTGTAGAGCCTTAGAAACACTTCCTGCGCGGCATCCTGCGCGTCTTGCGGATGATTCAGCAAACGCAACGCGACCCGCAGCACGCGGCGCTCGCATTCGGACATAATCCGCTCGAAAGCTTCCAGATCGCCGGATCTCTCCCGCGCGTAGGCGGCCATCGGCAGGGCGATTCCTTCCGAATCCATTTCTAATAGTTATTACTGTGCCGGGATGGGAAGCGTTGAGGCTATTTTTCAGCCAGTCAAGCTCCAGCCCCGTCCGTAACGGCGGGGTTAGCGCGGCTCAGAGCCCGGCTGAGGGACCCGCGCAAGCCACGGGCCTGCCCCACAATCCGTGGTATGAACAGAAGTTGCGCGTACTGCTGTCCACAATCGGGTCGCGTGGCGATGTCCAACCGCTGGTGGCGCTGGCATGGCATTTGAACGCGATCGGTCATGAAGCCCGCCTTTGCGTCCCGCCCGATTTCCGCGAGTGGATCGAAAGCCTCGGCATCCCGGTCACGCCCATCGGCCCGGAGGTGCGCCAGTTCGCCGCCTCCAGGCCGGTCCCCGACCAACGTCGCAAGATGGCGGAAGCGACGGTCGCCACACAATTCGAGGCGATCACGGCTGCCGCGCCAGGATGCGACATTATCGTGGCGGCCAGCGCGCTACAGGTCGCCGCGCGATCCGTGGCGGAGAAGATGGGAATTCCGTATGTCTTCGCCGCCTACACGCCTATCTTACTGCCCTCGCCGCATCATCCGCCGCCGCCATTACCGCCGTTACCGGGAGAGGCGCCGCCCCCCTCGAATGACAACCGGAATCTCTGGGCGCGGAATGCGGCGCGCTTCCACGACCTCTTCGGCGCGGCGTTAAACGCCCATCGCGCATCCCTGGGACTGCCCCCGGTCAGCGACGCGCAGAGCCACATGATCACTGATCGGCCGTGGCTCGCGGCGGATCCGACGCTCGGGCCGTGGCCTGATCCCCCGGAAAGCGGAGTGTTTCAGACGGGCGCATGGATCCTGCCGGACCAGCGTCGGCTATCCCGCGATCTGGATGCATTCATCGATAGCGCAAAGGGGCGCGCTGGTCCCCCGCCGGCGTATGGGAACGGAACTCCGCTGACGAATAGCGGCGCGGGGCGCCCCGTTTTGCGCGAGTTCATCGAAGAGCGCGATCCCCCGATTTACTTCGGCTTCGGCAGCACCCGCGCCCCGCAAGACGCGGGTCAGATCATGCTTCAGGCCGCTCGTGCTCTGGGACGGAGGGCGATCGTCTCGCGAGGCTGGTTCGAAGCGTCACTCGTCGAGAACCAAGCCGACTGTCTCTCCATCGGCGAGGTGAACGTACACGCTCTCTTCCCGCGCGTGGCTGTCGTCGTCCATCACGGCGGCGCGGGAACGACGACCGCAGCCGCGCTCGCCGGCGCCCCGCAAGTCGTCATTCCGAATCACTACGACCAGCACTACTGGGCGCAGCGAATCGATACTCTCGGCATCGGCGCCGCGCATGCATCCGGTGCGCCCACGGTTGATTCACTGGCCAGCGCTCTCGATTACGCGCTACAGCCTGAGGTCGCCGCGCGTGCCCGGGCTATCGCGGCCAAGTTGCGGTGCGATGGAACCGAGATCGCCGCCGAAAGGTTGATCGCCCTGGCGAAGTCCTGCTGAGCAACGGAAATCATCCCGCCGCTCCTGTACTCGAATCCGTCGCTCCCGTGAGGACGGGGCTAACCCGCCCTTAGGGGCCGGGCTGAGGTGCCGATACCAGCCTCAAACACCGCAACGGCAATCCGCGCTTCGGACGCAAGGTTACCGACGGAAAAGCTTCGATCGGCTTGTCGGAAGCGAGCGAAAACCGGTAGCGCGCGATCAGCGTGGCGAGAACCAGGGCGGATTCTGTGAGCGCCAAACTGGCGCCCACGCAGACTCGCGGACCCGCGCCAAATGGCAGATAGGCGAACTTCGGCAGGAAACGCCGCCCCGCCACTTCCTCGCGCCAACGTTCCGGATCGAAGCGCTCCGGGTTTGGATATAACTTCGGATCGCGATGCAGCACCCACTGCGAAATGATGACGTTGGTCCCCGCGCGCAATTGGTAGCCGCAGATCTCCATGTCTTGCAGCGCCTTCCGCCCGATGGCCCAAGCCGGCGGATACAGCCTCTGCGCTTCCATCAGCACCATCTGGGTATAAGGCAAGGTATCCAGCTTGGCCGCGTCCGCCACTCCTCCGCCGATTGCGGTGCGCACTTCTTGCTCGAGCAGCGACTGCTGCGCCGGATTTTGCGCCAGCAGATACAGCGTCCAGGCGAGCGTATTCGCGGTAGTCTCGTGACCCGCCAGCAGCAACGTCATCACTTCGTCGCGAAGTTGCAAGTCGGACATCCCCGTGCCATTCTCATCGCGCGCGTCGAGCAGCAGATCCAGCAAATCTCCTGGATGTTCGCCCGTAGCGCGCCGGTCCTGAATGATGCCGTAAACGATCTTGTCCAGATCCGCCAGCGCGCGGCGGAACGGACCGAGTCCCGGCACAGGCACCCATTCCGGAAGAAAGGCGAAGCCTGCCAGCCTCGGCATATCATCTAAAACCACGTTTAAGGCCTTGGTAATGGTCCCCGCGTCTCCCTCGATGGCCACATTAAAAAGCGCGCGGGCGGCGATTTCGAGCGTCAGGCGCATCATGTCGCGATGTATGTCGCGCACTTCGCCATCCTGCCAGGTGTCCAGCAGCCGGTTCGCGTAAGACGTCATCAAACCGCCGTATGACAGGATTCGCTCGCGAAAGAAAGCCGGCTGTACCAGGCGGCGCTGCCGTTTCCAGAATTCGCCCTCGCTGGTGAGCAGGCCCTGGCCCAACACACGCGCCAGAGCCCGGTAGTCCATGGATTTGGTGAACTTCTGATGATCGGTGACCAGCACCCGCTCGATGCCCACGGGATCGTTAATCAGGCAAGCGGGTATGGCCAGAAAACGGAAATAAACGATGTTGCCAAAATCGCGCCGGCAATCGCTGAGAAAATCGAGCCAGCCATCCGGGGCGCGTACTAGCCGCCAGACAAAAGACAAGCCGCGCGGTCCGGGGGGAGCCGCGCGGCGAGGAGTGACGGCCGCTGGTTGCGCTTTCGCGAAAGCCATCTATGTATTTTATCCCGCGGCAGCGCGCGGGCCGTTTCTACTGTTGCTGGGTGATGTGGGCGCGGCGGTTCTTCTGCCAGCAGGCTTCGTCGTGTTCGTCGCAAACCTGCTTTTCCTTGCCGTAACTGATGGTCTTCAATTGCGCGGCCGGAACTCCCAGCGAGGCCAGATACTCCTTGGCTTGCTGGGCGCGCTTCTCGCCCAATGCCAAGTTGTACTCTTCCGACCCGCGCTCATCGCAATAGCCCTGCACGGTGAGTTTGTAATCGGGATATTGCTTCAGGATCTCACCCAAAGTCTTGGCATCGGCGACCAAGGCAGTCTGGGCATCGGGACGGATGTTGTGTCTGTCGTAATCGAAATAGGCGTCTTGAATCCGATCGAGCAACGCCTGGATTTGGTCCTTAGTGGCCTGATCCGGCATTTTGGATGCCGAATGCACCAGGATGTTCACGCTGGCTGTGGCGCTGGCCGTACCGCCGGGACCCGTGGCTGTCAAGGTATACATCGTGTCGGATGCCGGGAAAATGGACCGGCTTCCGGACTCCTGCACCGGGCCAAGAGCTGGCGCGATCTGCACATTGGTGGCGTGTTCCACCGCCCAACGCAGGGTGGCCTGGCCGCCTTGATCGATGGTTCCGGGCGAAGCCGTAAACAACGAAATCTCGGGTTTCGCGGGGGCGGGGGCTTGAGCCTGCTGAACGGGGGGCGGCGGCGTGGTCTTCGCTACCGGCTTTTTCGAGCAGCCGGCTGCAAAGACGCAAGCGGCTCCCACCATGGCGCATAAAATTTTATTCACTTTTTGTTTCCTCCAGGAAAAGTTTCCTAGCTATAAGATATTCGGCTGCGCCCTGGATGTGGCATCCCGTTGAGCCGGTATTTCCATCGGAAACGGCGGCGAGAGAGCCGGATTTGGCCAACCGGTGATCCGGTCCCGCGGGCTTCCTCTATCCGTGTGATTTCGGACATCTTAACCGACTTTGGCGGGTAAATCTGCGAAAGCTGCAGGTATATCAGCCAGGTACCACTCGAAAAAGCATTTCTGTAAAAAAGGGTCTTAAAAGGAAGATTCGATATATAATCGTCTCTGCCCAGGAAGGCTCCATGGCCAAGTCCTGGTCAAAATTGACTGGCGTGTCTGCGTCTTTGACGGATCCCGCCAAAAGGAGAAGGTAAATGAATTGGAAAGTGAGTTCTGCTTTGCTTCTGGCGTTGGGCGTCCTGGTTGGAGCGGTGGCCTTCGCCGGAGTGGTCTTGACGGTTAACATCGCACCGCCGCCCATCGCTGTTTTCGATCAGCCGCCCTGCCCCGGCGATGGTTACATCTGGACACCGGGCTACTATCAATACGGCGAGTATGGCTACTACTGGGTGCCCGGAGCTTGGGTTGTCCCTCCTGCGGTGGGGTTGCTGTGGACGCCCGGTTATTGGGCCTTCGCCGGCGGCAGCTACACCTGGCATGCAGGCTACTGGGGCAACCAAGTCGGGTTCTACGGCGGAATCAATTACGGCAACGGCTATTTCGGCTCAGGTTTCACCGGCGGCCGTTGGGAGGGGGGTGTATTTCGTCACAACACCGCGGTCAGCAATGTAGACACCCGCACCGTACATAATGTTTATGAAGACCGGACGGTGGTGCACAAAGTCGCCGCCCCGAATCACGCGTTCAATGGCAAGGGCGGAATCCAAGCTCAACCTTCGCGGCAAGAAACAGCAGCGGCACGCGCGCCTCATCAAGGCCCCACGCCGGCGCAGGTCTCGCATGCGCAGCAGGCCCACAGCCAGCATCTGGCGGCCCACGGAGAGCCGCGCAGCCGGTAACGTTCGATCCGATTCCGGTTGGCCGCTGTCGCTGTTTTGTTGGTAGCGGGCTCGCGTTATGCGCGAAGAAGGCTTAATTAATCTGACGGTAGCCGAATAGCCCCCTCTGCTTGATCACCGCGACGGCTTCGGGCGGCACCAGTTTCTCCCAGCTTGGGTCGCCCGTTTGGATCGCGGCCAGCACTGCGCCCGGCGTCATGTGCAATTGGCTCTCATCGAACACGCGGATCGGCGTGATATGGCCGCTCTCCACCAAGTACCTGTGTAGGTGCCTCAACTCAGGTTTCACCGCCAGCTTGTCCGAGGTTGACAGCTCTCCCGTCTCGGTCGCCCGGGTCGGATGAATAAACAGCTTCACCTGCCCATGAAAAAGTCTACCCAACCCTTCCAGGATGCCGCCTTCGAGATCCGTGTAATACTTCTCGTCAAACACCTCGCGCAAGGTAGGAACGCCCATGGCCATTCCGATGCAATTCTGCGTGTAATGGCGTAGATAGCTGGTGACATTGTCGAACCTGGTGTAATTCGAAATCATCACCATCTTGCCCAGCGAACCCAGAATATCGACGCGTTCCAGAAAATCCTGATGATCGATGGTTTGCGCAGTCATCAGATTGTTTAATGTCATCTCCATGATGGAGACCGGATTTTGCGCCTCGGGATTATCATGCTGAAGCTGCTGAGTAGCGCGATTCAGCATTTCGAGGGTCACGTTCGTCACCGGGCGGAAGTTACCGCGCTCCACCATCACCGGTTTTTTGTACAGCACTTCGGCGGGTTGCACCACCTCGCCATCCGCGGTGAATAGCGCCGCATCCGAAAGTCCTTGTTCCACGAGTTGCAGGCTCATCAGCCGGTTATCGACTTTGTTGAACGCCGGACCGGAGAACTTGATCATGTCCACATCGATCCGGCGCCTGCTCAGATCGTCCATCAGCGAACCGATCAAATGGGTGGGATCTTCCGTGTAATAAAACGCGCCGTAGATCAGGTTCACGCCCACTAACCCGAGCGCCTGCTGTTGTTCCACCGTTACCGGATCGAGCATCTCTACGTGCAGGATGATCTCGGAAGGCTCGGCGCGCGGCTCGGCTTGAAAGCGCACACCCAGCCAGCTATGGCCCGCCGGCCGGTTCGAATGCGTTTGTGTGGCGGAGGTGTCCGCAAATACGAAGAATCCGGTGCGCTCGCCGCGGGTCTGATCGAGGCGTTCGATCAAGCGCTTGAATTCATGATCGAGCATGGCTTCCAGGCGCTGGCGGCTGACGTAATGCTGGGTGGGGCCGTATATGCCATCGCTGACCGCCATGTCATACGCGGAGATGGTTTTGGCTACCGAGCCGGCGGCGTGTCCGGCCTGGAAAAACCAGCGCGCCACTTCCTGCCCGGCGCCGATTTCGGCAAATATGCCGTACTTGCGGGCATCCAGATTGATCTTAAGGGCCTTAGGCCGGGCGTTGGCGGGCTCTTGCGGCATTATTCATATCGTAAGGCAACCAGCGGATCGGTGGCAGCCGCGCGGCGCGCGGGAATGTAACAGGCAACCATTGCTACCAGCGCCAGCATCAGCGATACTGCGGCGAAGGTGGCCGGGTCGGCCGGCTTGACTTCAAACAAGTAGCCCTTCAAGACCCGCGTGAGCGCCCACGCGCCGGCCAGCCCCATCGCCAGCCCGGCCGCTACCAAGGCCGCGCTGCGCCATAAAATCATGCGGACGATGTGCGCGCCGCGCGCCCCAATCGCCACGCGGATGCCGATCTCCCGCGTGCGCTGCGCCACCGAATAAGCCATCACGCCGTAAATTCCGATAATGGCGAGCAGAAATGCGATGCTGGAAAACGAAGCCAGCACGCGCGTTTGAAAGCGCGGCTCGGCGGTGGATGTATAAAGTAAATCCTCCATACGCGCCATCGAAAGGACCGGCAGGTCTTTATCGAGGCTCCAGACCTGCGCGCGCAAGGCTGGCGCGAGCCCCCCCGCGAGACCCACGCCATCCGGCGAAGACCGCACCACGAAGCTCACCTGCTGGAGAAAGAACGCCGACTGCACCTGGGCCACGGGCTGATAAACCGTCATGTAGCGCGATGCCGGATTCTCTTGCGGGATGGATCGAGCCACACCCACCACCGTCATCCAATCGGAGGCGTTTTTGGGCTGATCGGCGTAGCTGATGCGCTTGCCGATTGGGTTCTGATCGCGCCAGAAATAGCGCGCGAACGGTTCATCCACGATCGCCACCGGCGCGGACATGACAGTATCGTGATCGTCGAACGCGCGGCCGCGCACGATGGGAATGCGCATGGTGCGGAAGTAGCCCGGGCTCACGCTGGGCTTGGCAATCAGCACATCGCCAGGCACTGTCTGACCGTCCAACTTGAAATCTCCCATCACCAGAGCGTCGGACATGGGCAGCCAGTTCACCACGCCGGCTGAATTTACCCCGTTGATGCGCGAGATCCGCTCCAGAAGCTGCCGGTCGAATTCACGCAGCCGCGCGGGCGATTCGTACGCCTTCCCATTAAGATCCAGGGTCATGGCCAGCAGATTATCCGGGCGGAAACCAAGATTCACGGAGCGCAGTTTCTGGAAGCTGCGCACCAGGAGGCCGGCGCCTATCAGCAAAATCAGAGCCAGCGCGACCTCGGCCATCACCAGAATGGAGCGCAGCGCGCCGGAACGCGCACTGCCGCGCGCGCTCGAGTCATTCCAATTGCGTGTCTGCCGCGCGCGCGTGAATTCGAGCGCCGGCGCCAGTCCGAACAGGACGCTGGTGACCAGCGAGACAGCCATATTGAACGCGAAAACCCAGCCGTCGAACCCGATTTCACTCAGGCGCGGAACGCGCCCGGGAGGCGCGAATTGGACGAGAGTTGCCACGCCCCACATCGCCACGATCAGCCCCAGCAGCCCGCCGCCCATCCCCAGCAGGGCGCTTTCCGTGAGCAATTGCCGCGCGAGCCTCCAGCGGGTGGCACCTAACGATGCGCGGATGGCGATCTCCTGCTTGCGCGCGGATGCCCGCGAGAGCAGCAGATTCGCGACGTTCACACAAGCGATCAGCAGCACGCAGCCTACTGCGCCCAGAAAGATCAGCAGCGCCGGCCGCGTCTTGCCAACGATGCTCTCGGCAAGCGGCGCGATCACCATTTCCATTTCTTTGGCATACTCCCCCGCTCTGGGCCGGAGGTGCGCCGCGGCCATCGCCCGATCATCGGCGGCCTCAAGCTCCGCTTTCGCGCGCGCCACCGTCACGCCCGGCGCCAGCCGCCCAATCACCTCGCGGAAGGCGATGTGGTTATTGGTTGGGTCCAAAACCGCCGGCACCCACAATTCCTGGGCCGGATCGAAGCCAGGCGGCATCACGCCCACGATGGTGTGCGGCTCGCCGTCCAGAATGATCGTTTTGCCCAGCACGTCGCGGCTGCCTTCGAAATGCGCGCGCCAGAATGTGTCGCTGAGGATGGCGACCTTCGATCGGCCTCGCGATTCCTCTTCCGTCAGAAAGCTGCGCCCCAGCCGCGGCCCGACGCCGAGCGTGGCAAAGAAGTTCGCGGTCACCTCCTGGCCGTGGATTGCCACCGGATCGCCAAAGCCCGTGCCGTTCCAGCTTTCGCCGCTGAAGGCTGCCAGTTGCGCGAACGTCTTACTGGCCGCACGGCAGGCGATGAATCCCGGATCGGACATGCTGCCGAAGCCAAACGGGCTGGGCTTCTTCGGCATGGGCCGTACAGTGAACAAGTGGGACGGATCGTGATACGGCAAGGGGCGCAGCAGGACAGACTCGACCACCGTAAACACGGC
>Ga0335074_10006416_pt1 | contig 16314 bp, 14 predicted proteins | sample Lox_Sample_23_FD_206715 | JGI IMG/M metagenome (GOLD analysis project Ga0335074, IMG submission 206715) | Soil microbial communities from Loxahatchee National Wildlife Refuge, Florida, United States - Lox_Sample_2.3 | ecosystem: Environmental > Terrestrial > Soil > Wetlands | place: USA...
GCTTGACGCTGTCGGGACCGACCTGCGTGATCTGGCGGCCGCCTGCAGCCAGCTGTCGGCAGACACCACCGGCGTGATCAACCAGGCAGCCGTCGCCCGCTACTACCAGGGCCGGGCCGAGGCGACCGGCTTTTCCGTCGCGGACAAAGCCTGCGAAGGGAACCTCGCTGGCGCGCTCGAGCAGCTTCGCTGGGCGCTGGCGACAGGAACCTCGCCGGTCCTGATCTCCAGTGCACTGGCTCAGGGCCTGCGGACGCTGGGGCTGGTCGGTTCGGTAGGCCGCGGCCTGAGCCCGAATGCGCTCGCCGCCGAGCTCGGGATGCCACCGTGGCGGATCGACAAGGCCCGCCAGCAGCTTTCCGGCTGGACGTCCGAAGGCCTCGCGACGGCCCACGCGGCTGTCGCCGAAGCGGATGTCCAGGTCAAAGGCGAGGGCGCGAGCGCCGGTTATGCGCTGGAGCGGGCCATCAGCACGATCGTTGCCTGTCGCGGACTCCGGCATTGATGCCCTCGGCGATACCGGGAAGGCACACCCTGCAGGTTTCGAGACCCGCGCAGACCCTTTTGCGGCTTTTGTGGTCTCCAAAGATGTAGGTGGTCGCCAACGAGGGTCAGGTGTCCGCTGCGGCGTGCAGATCCCGGACGTCGATCGTCCGGTCAGTCTCGACCGCGTCGGCGAGCCTGCGGTCGTGAGTGACCAGCACCAGCGTGCGGGAGTAGCTCTGCAGCGCCTGCTCAAGCTGCTCTATCGCCTCGATGTCCAGGTGGTTAGTCGGCTCGTCGAGCGCGAGGAAGTTGACGCCGCGGGCCTGCAGCAACGCCAGTCCGGCCCGGGTCCGCTCGCCGGGGGACAGCGCGCTGGACGGCCGGAGCGCCGCGTCACCGCGCAACCGGAACTTGGCGAGCAGCGTCCGCGCCTCCTCATCGCTCGCCAGCCCGGCAGCGGCCCGCACCACCTCCATCACCGGAGCGTCGGTCGCGAACGCGCGCCGGGTCTGATCGAGCTCGCCGAATACCACGCTCGGGCCCGCGTAGCGCTGTCCGGCCTGCAGCGGCACCCGGCCGAGCAACGCGTCGACCAGCGTGGTCTTGCCCGAGCCGTTCGGACCGGTGATCCTGACCCGGTCTGACGGGCCGATCGTGAGGCTGACCGGGCCGAGTGTTACCTCGCCCCGGCTCACCACCGCGCCGGTCAGCGAGACGGCCACGGCTCCGGCCCGCCGCGCCTCGCCTATCGACAGCTGAAGCTGCCACGGCTCACGGACCTCCTCAGGCGCGTCTGCATCGAGCCTGCCAATGGCCTTGTCGATCTTGGCGGCCGCACTGCCGGTGCCCTGCGCGCTGGCGACGTGGAATGCCCGGATGAACTTATCTGGCTCGGACTGGTACTGACGGGCACTGGTGGCCCGCTGCGCGCCGGACCTGGCCCACTGGCGCTGCCGCCGGGCCGCGTCGGTGAGCTTGTCTCGCTCGGCCTCGTAGGCGTTATACGCATCGACTGCCCGCCGTTTGGCCAGTTCGCGCTCCGTCACGTAGGCGTCCCAGCCGCCGGCGAACATCGACCCATGCCGGCTGAATTCATCGAGCTCCAGGATCTGGTTCGCCAGGGCGCCAAGCATGGCCCGGTCGTGACTCACCAGTGCCAGCCCGGCCTTGCTGCCGCGCAGACGTGCCTCGAGCAGCGCGAGGCCGGTGTCGTCCAGGTCATTCGTCGGCTCGTCGAGCAGCAAGATGTCCGGCTGGGCCAGCAGTACCGCCGCTAGGCCAAGCCGCGCCTGCTGACCGCCGGAGAGTTCGGCGGCGCTCCGGTCCAGAAGGGTGTCAGGCAGGCCAAGCTCCGCGGTGACCTGCGCCATCCGCTCTGGCAGGTCGGCTCCGCCGAGCGCTAGCCAGCGGTGCAGCGCGCCGTCATACGCGTCGTCGGCGCCGGCCTCACCGCTGCTCAGGGCCGACAGCGATGCGTCCAGGTCGGCCTGGGCAGCAGCAACCTGAGTCCGGCGGCTGAGGTGATCGGCCAGCGACTCGCCCGGCCTGATATCTGGCTCCTGAGCCAGCCGCAGCACTGTCGTGCTGACCGGCGACCTGGTTACAGTGCCGGAGTCGGGCTCAAGCTCACCAGCAAGCACTTTGAGCAGCGTCGACTTGCCGACGCCGTTGGGCGCGACGATCCCGACGCGGTCCCCGGGGCCGATGCTGAGGCTCACGCCGTCCAGCACGGTAATGCTGCCGAACGAAACACTTACATCGACCGCTGCCAGCCTGGACATTAAGAGCTACTCCCAGCTCACGCGGCCTGACCATCAATGGTGGCCGCAGGTCATGCCCAGGGTGACGCGGGGGAGGCGGCTCAAGCCGTTAGGGCGAGCCGACCACCACAGACTTGCCAGCGACAAGTCCCGCCGGATCGGATCCGGCGCGCGCCCTAGGCGCTCTTGAGCTGCTCAGCCCGCTTGGCGATGGCCGACTTGCGGTTAGCAGCCTGGTTCTTGTGGATGACGCCCTTGCTGACGGCCCTGTCCAGCTTGACGGTCGCGGTGCGCATCGCGGCTACTGCGGCATCAGCGTTGCCGGAGTCAGCAGCCTCGCGAAACTTGCGCACGGACGTCTTCAGCTCGGACTTGACCGCCTTGTTGCGCAGGCGAGCCTTTTCGTTCTGCTTGTTCCGCTTGATCTGCGACTTGATGTTTGCCACGCGAATGCCTCGCTAAAGTCTGTCCAAGGTGTCTGGTGGTGCCGGCACGAGCCGCATGCTGGCGGTTCGCGGCTTCGTGCCCGGCTAATCGCGGGCATGCAGGCAGCCAGCACAAAAGGATAGCCGAGACCCGCCCTACCGCTCAAACTGGTAGCCGAGAGGCAGGGTTGGACTAGCACGTAAGCACTTGCGCCGGTCCGGCCTCAAAGTCTTCGTGATGACGATTGAGTCCTCATGATCACGATTGAGGAGCGCCGTGGCTGATGGCGAGGGCATCGAGCCTGGCATGCAACGATAGACGCTGAGAAGATCCGCGGCCGCGCCGGCCTGGAAGGCTGCCGGTGCTCGCGACCGGCCGGGCCCCGATGGCCCGGAGCCGGCGGCCCGGAACCGGCGGCCGCGCCGAACCGGCCGCCCGGAGCCCTACTACCTGGCGGAGCGTGTGTCACCAATGCCGCAGCAGCAGACGAACCAGCTGCCCGCGCTCGCGCACGTCCCTGAGCCCGCCCGCACTCCGCAGCCGGTCATCCGCAACTTCTGCATCATCGCCCACATCGATCACGGCAAGTCCACACTGGCCGACCGGATGCTGCAGCTCACCGGCGTGGTCGACGCCCGCCAGATGCGCGCGCAGTACCTCGACCGGATGGATATCGAGCGGGAACGCGGGATTACCATCAAATCGCAGGCCGTCAGGCTGCCGTGGCAGGGCGCTGATGGCACCCAGTACGTGCTGAACCTCATCGACACCCCCGGCCACGTGGATTTCACCTACGAGGTGTCCCGGTCGCTGGCCGCGTGCGAGGGCGCGATCCTGCTGGTAGACGCCGCCCAGGGGATCGAGGCGCAGACCCTGGCCAACCTGTACCTGGCCCTCGATGCCGACCTGCACCTGATCCCGGTGCTGAACAAGATCGACCTGCCCGCTGCCCAGCCGGAGAAATACGCGGCGGAACTGGCGAACATCATCGGCTGCGATCCCTCCGACGTACTTAGGGTGTCGGCCAAGACCGGCGAGGGCGTCACTGAGCTGCTGAACGCCGTGGTCGAGCAGGTCCCGCCGCCGTCAGGCGACCCCGACGCGCCAGCCAGGGCGCTGATCTTCGACTCGGTTTACGACACCTACCGCGGCGTCGTCACCTACGTACGCGTCGTCGACGGCCGCCTGTCCAGGCGCGAGCGGACGCTGATGCTGTCGACCAGGTCAGTCCACGAGACGCTTGAGATCGGGGTGATCTCGCCGGAGCCAGTGCCATCCGACGGGCTGGCCGCCGGCGAGGTCGGCTACCTGATCACGGGCGTCAAGGACGTAAGGCAGGCTCGCGTCGGCGACACGCTGACGACCCTGGCTGTTCCGGCCACCGAGCCGCTGCCCGGCTATGCCGACCCCAAGCCGATGGTGTTCTCCGGCCTCTACCCGGTCGACGGAGACGACTACCCGGAGCTGCGCGACGCCCTCGACAAGCTCCGGCTGAACGATGCGTCGCTGGTCTACGAACCGGAGACCTCCACCGCGCTCGGCTTCGGCTTCCGCTGCGGCTTTCTCGGCCTGCTGCACATGGAGATCGTCAGGGAACGCCTGGAGCGGGAGTTCGACCTGGTGCTGATCTCCACCGCGCCGAACGTCGTCTACCGGGTAGTCAGCGAGTCCGGCCGGGAAACTGTCGTCACGAACCCCAGCGAGTTTCCCGAGGGCAAGATCAGCCAGGTCTTCGAGCCGGTCGTACGGGCGACGATCCTGGCACCCACCGACTACGTGGGCGCGATCATGGAGTTGTGCCAGAGCCGCCGTGGCGTGCTGCTGGGGATGGAGTACCTGTCCGCCGACCGGGTCGAGATCCGGTACACGATGCCGCTTGGCGAGATCATTTTCGACTTCTTCGACCAGCTCAAGTCACGCACCCGCGGCTACGCCTCACTCGACTACGAGCCCGCAGGCGAGCAGGAAGCCGATCTGGTCAAGGTTGACATCCTGCTGCAGGGCGTCCCGGTCGACGCGTTCAGCCAGATCGTGCACGCCGACAAGTCCCGTGAGTACGGCCTGAGCATGACGGCCCGGCTGAAGGAGCTCATCCCGCGCCAGCAGTTCGAGGTGCCGATCCAGGCCGCGATCGGCTCCCGGATCATCGCGCGCGAGAACATCCGCGCGATACGCAAGGACGTGCTCGCCAAGTGCTACGGCGGTGACATCACCCGGAAGCGCAAGCTGCTGGAGAAGCAGAAGGAAGGCAAGCGCCGGATGAAGGTCATCGGCCGGGTGGAAGTACCGCAGGAGGCCTTCGTGGCGGCGCTGTCCACCGAAGGGCCGACGGACAAGAAGCGCTCCTGACAAGCAGCGCTCCTCACAGGCAAAACTTCTACCTGCGGGAACGAGGCCGCCTCGCCTGGTCTAGCTCTGCCCGTCCGCCGAACGGGCGCTAGTGCCGCGCAGCTGCAACCTAGTGGTTGGTTACCCGGACGCCGACCACGATGATGACGAGGATCAGCAGGAAGTACACCACGCCGAGGATTCCGAGCACCAGACCGGCGACGGCCATGCCGCGCCCGCGCTCACCCCGCAGCCTGATCTGCTTGAGCCCGATCGCGCCGCAGATGATGGCCGGCACGGCGAGCAGGATGTTGCCGACCAGCAGCAGGCCGAGCACGAACTGCCCGATGCCGCAGATCAAGGCCGCGAGCGCGGCCCGGTTGAGGCGGGCGCCGGGCGGGATGGGCGGGCTGTAGTACTTCCACTGGTCGCCGTACGCGCCTGGTGGGTACTGCGCACCGGGCGGATACTGCCCATCGGGCGGATACTGCCCATCGGGTGCGTACTGGCCGCCCGGTGCGTACTGGCCGCTGTGCTGGTACTGGGTACCGGGCGGGTACTGGCCGTTAGGGGCGTGCTGGCCGTCGGTCGGGTACTGGCCGTAGAACGGCGGGTACTGATACGGGCCGCTTGATGATTGCCCGGCACTGGCTGGCGGGGGAGTCTGCTGGCCCGGGCTGGGCCAGGGCGGCGGGCCGGACCCGTCTGGCTGCGGCCATGACTGGCTTGCCCAGGAATCAGGAACCGGCTGCCCCCAGGAATCGGGCACCGGGGAGTCGAAGCGGCCGGGCTTGTCACCCGGGTTGTCAGCGGGCTCTGAACTCATCTGCACGCATCCCCAACGTGGCATCGCACCGTCACGCGGCGCCTGCGCAGTATCCGGGTGATACCTGACTCCCAGCAGGTCACGGCCGTCCTAGGCGAAATCTGGGCACGACGCCGCGCGCCTGACGATTAGCGCGGCAATGACCATCCCCAGAAACCAAAGGATAGTCCGGACTACGCCGAGCACCAGGCCCCGCCTCAACTCATTCCGTTCCCTGGCGGCGCGACGTTGCCGCTCTGAAGATTATCGGCCTAGCAGTACTGCCTGAGGGGCTAGTTGCCCCATTTTGCGGACGCGAGGCTGCCGTGACGCTGACTGGCCACTGTGTTCGACGGGCAGGTTACTGTGTTCGACGGGCAGGCGGGCGTCGGCTAGCGTCGAAGCCATGTCAGGCGCTCGGGTCATCTCCGTGAACCGCGGTCAGGAAGCAGATCTGCTCATCGGCCGTCGGCCCGGCAGGTCCGCTATCGACAAGCGGCCGGTGGCCGGCCCGGTAGCAGTGGGCTCGCTCGGCCTCGACGGCGATGAATGCGCCGACAAGGAGTTCCACGGCGGTGTCGAGCAAGCCCTCTACGCCTACGCCAGGGAAGACCTGGACTGGTGGACCGAGCAACTCGGTCGCGAACTGCGCAACGGCAGCTTCGGCGAGAACCTGACGACTGCCGGCATATCCGTCACCACGGCCCTGATCGGCGAGATCTGGCAGGTCGGCACGGCCGTCGTGCAAGTCACCTCACCTCGTGTCCCGTGTGTGACCTTCAAGTCGTGGCTCGACGAGCCGCACTGGGTCAAGCGGTTTGCCAATGCCGGACGCACTGGCGCCTATCTGCGGGTGCTGTCGGAGGGCAGTGTCCGGGCCGGGGACGAACTGAGGGTGCTGAGCCGGCCAGACCAGAAGGTGACTGTAGGCGAATCGCTCCGTGCCTATTACGGTGATCAGCAGATGATGAGCAGGCTGCTCGCTGTGGAAGGCCGGAGCCTGAAGCTGGACGCGCCAATGGTTGACAACCCTGTGCTTGACGACACTGTGCTTGACGACCCTGTGCTAGCCGAAACCGTGCTAGCCGAAACCGTGCTTCACGAAGCTGGAGCGGACGGGCTCAGCCGGGCATGAAGTATTCAGTGTTGCCGGGCCGCCCGGCGTGCGCAGGAGCACGCTGCACGTCCCGCGGAGCGCGCTAGCATGGCCGGCCTGCCGCCTGACGGTGCGCCCGGGCCGGCTGACGGAAGCCTGCCTGAGTCGGCGGTCGCACGGCTGGGCAGTGCTTCGTTCGGCGTCTACGTTCACGTTCCGTTCTGCCTGACGCGGTGTGGTTACTGCGACTTCAATACCTACACCGCGACCGAACTCGGGTCCGGCGCGTCGCGCGAGTCCTATGCGGCGCTGGCTATCAGTGAACTGCGGCTCGCTGCGAAGGTGCTGGCGGGCAGGGCCGGGCCGGTGCAGACCGTCTTCTTCGGCGGTGGAACGCCGACGCTGCTGCCGCCAGGCGACCTCCTAGCCATCCTCCGCGCGATCGACGCTGAGCTGGGGCTGGCACACGACGTTGAGGTAACGACGGAAGCTAATCCGGAGACGGTTGACGAACCAGCGCTGGCAGCGCTGCGGGCAGGCGGGTTCACCCGGATCTCGCTCGGCATGCAGAGCGCGGTACCGCGCGTGCTGGCTGTCCTGGACCGCGTGCACCAGCCTGGCAGGCCGGAGCAGTGCGTGGCATGGGCGCGATCGGCCGGGTTCGGCCAGGTAAGCCTGGACCTGATCTACGGAACTCCGGGGGAGACCGACGCAGACTGGCACACGTCGCTGGACCGGGCGCTGCAGGCCGGCCCTGACCATGTCTCTGCCTACTCCCTGATCGTGGAAGAGGGCACCAGGCTCGCGGCGCGAATCCGGCGCGGTGAGCTCCCGATGCCCGATGACGACGTGCTGGCCGACCGGTACGTGATCGCCGACGACCGGCTGAGCGCAGCCGGCTTCCGGTGGTACGAGGTATCCAACTGGGCGGTCAGTGATGGCGCACGATGCAGGCACAACGAGCTCTACTGGACTGGCGGCGACTGGTGGGGGATTGGCCCTGGGGCCCATAGCCACGTCGGCGGGACTCGCTGGTGGAACGTCCGGCACCCGGCTGCCTACGCGCAGCGGATCAGTGCTGGCCTGAGCCCGGCTCAGGCGCGCGAAGTCCTGACCGACGGCGAGCGCGCTACCGAGCGGATCATGCTCGCGACCAGGCTGGAAGCGGGCTGCCCGGTGGCGTACCTTACCCCGGCCGGGCGCGTTGCTGCCCGGACCGCTGTTGACGACGGCCTGGCCAGCCGGGCGGCCCTGGCGCGGGGGGCAGTCAGGCTGACACGGCGCGGGCGGCTGCTCGCCGACGCTGTCATCCGTAGCTTGACGGACTAGCCCGACTAGTCACAACCTGGCTAGCTATGTAGCCGCTGCAGGGAGATGGCTTGTTTCAGGTGACTCGTTCATCACGCTGATCTGTCCCCCCGCTCGGATTGGGCCCTAGAATTGGCACTCAGGGCCTAGGAGTGCCAAGGGGAGGTAGCGGCCGCGTGCTTGACGACAGGAAGCTGGCGGTACTGCGCGCCATCGTGGAGGATTTCGTCTCCACGAATGAGCCTGTCGGCTCCAAGGCGCTGGTAGACCGCCACAACCTGGACGTCTCGCCTGCCACTATCAGGAACGACATGGCCGTCCTGGAGGAGCAGGGCTACATCGTGCAGCCGCACACGAGCGCTGGCCGGATACCTACCGACCAGGGTTACCGCTTGTTTGTCGACCGGCTGTCGGGAGTGAAGCCGCTGTCGGCGGCAGAACGGCGGGCAATCGAGACATTCCTGGCCGGCGCCTACGACCTGGACAGTGTCGTGATGCGCACAGTACGGCTGCTCGCGCAGCTGACCCGCCAGGTGGCCGTCGTTCAGTATCCGTCGCTGACCAGGTCGACGGTGCGGCACATCGAGCTGGTCCCGCTGTCCGACCGGCGGCTGCTGCTGGTGCTGATCACTGACACCGGGCGCGTCGAGCAGCGGGTGGTCGAGCTGCCGGGCGAGATCGGCGAGGAGTCGATCACCCAGCTGCGCGCGGTGCTCAACGCCTGCCTGGACGGCCGCAAGCTGGCGGACGTCGCATCGGTAGTCGCGGAGCTGCCCGACCGGGTGAACTTGGTCGAGCGTCCGAACGCGGCAGCGATCTTTTCCGTGATCGTGGAGACCCTCGTCGAGCGGCACGAGGAGCGCATCGTCGTTGGCGGTGCAGCGAATCTCACCCAGGCCGACTTCTCCAGGGGATTGCACGAGGTGCTCGAGGCGTTGGAGGAACAGGTAGTGCTGATGCGGTTGCTCGGCGAATCGGGCGACCAGGCGACTGTCACGGTCCGCATCGGGTCGGAGAATGAAGTTGACGGGTTGCGGAGCACGTCGCTCGTGGCTACCGGATATGGCGCGGGCAATCAGTCACTAGCCAGACTCGGGGTACTTGGTCCGACAAGGATGGACTACCCGACGGCGATGGGAGCGGTACGCGCGGTGGCACGATATGTGGGTCAGATCCTGGCGGAGTCGTAGGAATGCCGGTGGCAAACGATTATTACGGGATCCTCGGTGTCCGGCGCGATGCGGGCGCCGACGAGATCAAGAAGGCGTACCGCCGGCTGGCCAGGGAGCTGCACCCTGACGTCAACCCGGACCCGGCGCTGCAGGAGCGGTTCAAGGAAGTCACCCAGGCCTACGAGGTGCTCTCCGATCCGGAGAAGCGCCAGATGTACGACCTCGGTGCTGACCCATACGCGCAGCGCGCTGGCGCGGCCGGCTTCGGCGCGGCCGGCTTCCCGTTCAGTGATCTCATGGACGCGTTCTTCGGCGGCAGTGCAGGCTCGCGCGGTCCGCGGAGCAGGGCGAGGCGCGGGCGTAACGCAACGATCCGGGTTGACCTGGACCTGTCCGAGTGCGCCTTCGGCACGACCAGGGAGCTCGTCGTCGACACCGCGGTTGTCTGCCCGACCTGCTCAGGCGAAGGCTCCGCGCCCGGCACGCACCCGGTGACCTGCGACGTCTGCAACGGACGCGGCGAAATCAGCCAGGTCACCAGGTCGTTCATTGGTCAGATGATGACCTCGCGGCCATGTCCTGCCTGCGGCGGTTTCGGCACCGTCATCCGCAAGCCGTGCCCGGAGTGCGACGCGGACGGGCGAGTCAGGACCCGGCGGACCATCAAAGTGCGGATCCCTGCTGGCGTCGAGGACGGCACCCACATCCAGCTTGCCGGGGAGGGCGAGGTTGGCCCTGGTGGCGGACCGCCCGGCGACCTGTTCCTGGAGATCGTCCAGCGGCCGCATCCCATTTTCGAGCGTCAGGGCGACGACCTGCACTGCACCGTGACGATCCCGATGGTCGCCGCTGCGCTCGGCGCCACCCTGCAGGTCGAGACTCTGGACGGGCCCGCGGAGCTGGACATCCGGCCAGGCACCCAGTCCGGCCAGGCCATCCCGATGTACGGGCAGGGGACCGAGCGGCTGAACGGTTCGGGCCGTGGTGACCTGATCATCCACGTCACAGTCGAGACGCCTACCAAGCTCGAGCCCGAGCAGGAAGAACTGATGCGCCAGCTTGCGAAGCTTCGCGGCGAAGAGGCTCCGCCCGGTAAGTTCGCGCCAGGCCAGCAGGGTTTCTTCTCCCGGTTGCGTGATGCGTTCAACGGTCGCTGACAACCGCGCGGGCCGGATCTGAGACCGCCGGTCTTCGTCGCCCCCACGGCGGACCTCGCCGCCGAGCGCGTCGTGCTGCGCGGGGCGGAAGGCAAGCACGCGAGCACCGTTCGGCGGCTAACGCCAGGCGAACGCGTCGACCTCACAGACGGTGCTGGGCTGATAGCGGAGTGCGTGGTGGCCGAGGCGCGGCCAGCCGAGCTAGACCTCACGGTCCGCGCACGCAGAGCGGAGCCGCCACCGCAGCCACGGATAGCTGTCTTGCAGGCGATACCCAAGGGTGACCGGGGCGAACTGGCAGTCGAACTCATGACAGAGGCGGGCGCCGACGTTATCGTGCCGTGGGCAGCGCAGCGGTCCGTGGCAATCTGGCGTGGTGACCGGGCGGCCCGGTCACGGGCGCGCTGGAGCTCGGCCGCGCAGCAGGCGGCTAAGCAGAGCAGGCGATCGTGGTTTCCGGACGTGACTGAGCAAGCGGATCTGGCCGCGGCCGTGCGCCGCATCTCGGCTGCTGCGCTGGCGATCGTGCTCGATCCGGATGCCCCGGAGCCGCTGACAGCCGCGGCAGTGCCAGCCGAGGGCGAGGTCGTCCTGGTGGTCGGCCCGGAAGGCGGGATCTCACAAGCCGAGAACGACGCCTTCCTCGCGGCGGGCGCGGTCACGGCCAGGCTAGGTCCGACGGTCATGCGCGCGTCCTCGGCCGGGGCAGTGGCGGTCGGTGTCTTGCTCAGCCGCACCGCACGCTGGGCCTGACGGCGGCGGAGCCCGGCATACGGCCCTGATGGGCGTGGGTTACCGATCCACGCCCCTCTTCGGGCCACGATCGGTAACTGACGCCCCTCGAAGCCGGAGAATTCGGGCTCCGTGGCTGTGTGCTGCGCTCGGGAGGCCCGGCTCGGTCGGCTGCGGTTGCATTTGGGCCCGCGCCATCACACCCGACCGGTCAGTCGAGCTTGGTCGCGTCCGCCCTGCCAGGCTGAGTCTGCGTGAGCTTCGCGCTCGTCGTTGCCGGGCTTGAGGTCTTGTGCGACTTAGCCTTCTTCTTCTTCGTCTTGCACGGGTTGAACTTCGAATCGGTGCTCGACGGCTTGCTCGTGCCCGATGTCGCGGGGGACGGCACGGACTGTGCCGCACCCGCGCCGCGTCGTGACGAGTCTGTCGTGCTCTGGCTGGTGCCGTCGCTGGCTTCGGTCCCGGCCGGGTTACCGCTCGCCAGGCCAGCGTCAGGGCTGTCGGCCGAGCCCCCGCTCGCTGGTGAAGAGCTGTCACTCGGGCTCGAGCTTGTGCCATCCGATGGCGCGGGCGACGAGGACGAGGTGCCGGGGCTTGGGCTGGTAGTCGAAGCGGTCGGCGTGGTTGACGCACTTGACGGACTGCTCGAATCTGAAGCCGGGTACCGCGGCGTAGCGCTCTTGTTACAGGCTGACGGACTTCCCGACGCGGTCGGCTCGGTCAGGGAGGAAGACTGGAAGCCGTGACCATCTGTCGCGCCGTTGACGCTCTTCCCCGATTCGCCAGGGTGGGCACCAGGTTCGTTGTTCAGCGCGCCAGTCGAAACGCCAGTCTCGGGGAACATCGGGCTGTCGAGCCCGATGTAGACGCCGGCGCCAACCACGAATACAGCCACGCTCATCGCGACGAGGGGGCGGAGCCAGCGCAGCCACGGCGGTCCGGAGCCCTGCGCCGACTTAGGGCCGAAACGGTCCCAGACAAGCCGCAGCATGCTGGATGCCCGCCGGTGTAGCGCCTCGATGACGTCGGGGGCGCGCATCAGCACAACAGTCCATGCCGCATCCAGCCAGGCGACTAGCGCCGGACGCGGCCGCCTCAGCCGTCCCTGAATGCGTTCGAATCCGCCGGGTGCCGGCTCTATCTGCGCGGCGGCGCTCAACAGCGCGCGCCGGAGGGCGGCCTCCCGCTCACTGGCCGTGCTCATACTTCGCGCTCCAGAACCGCGCGAAGCGCCTGCATCGCCCGTGCCGTGTGGCTCTTTACTGCGCCACGGCTGATTTGCATGGCATTGGCGATCTGCGCTTCGGACATATCCGCATAGAAACGTAGCACTAGTGCTTCCCGTTGCCTCGGCGGAAGGGTGCGAAGTGCCGCAATTACCGCTGATCGCTCAAAGAGCGCAATCGCTCCATGTTCGGCGCTGGGCATGTCGGGAGCGGGCGCCGGAGCATTCCGGTCGACCACAACTCGGTGCCGTAGGACAGAACGTGACCGATTGACTACGGACTGTCGCAAGTAGGACAGGGCCTTCTCGCTGTCACGCAGGCGGCGCCAGCCGCCGTGCATGGCGATGAACGACTCCTGCACTACTTCCTCCGCAGTTCCGATGTCGCGTACTAGCAGGGCCGCGAGCCGGACCAGCGAGCGGTAATGAAGGCTGTACAGTTCCGTGACTGCCCGGTCGGCTTCCACTTCAGCCGAGATTCCGCCCAGCGCAACATCCGCTACCAGCGTTTCGGTCACGTTGATTGGACGCCCAGCAACGTCCGAAGGTTCACCGGCAGTCATCACGGGTATCGGCGATGTTTGATCATCCGACCCGTTCGCGTCAACTTCCGCACTTCCCCCCACGCCCATTTCCCATGCCTTCGCATCAGCGCCCGCGCATGACTCATCCCTGAGCGACGGAGCCAGAAACTGGCGAGGCCGTTGCACCAGAGGGGTGGTGCACCGTGGGTTCGCAGTACGTAACAATATCTGTCTGAAGCGCTTCAGACCTGCCACACGTTAAGATCGGCCCGTGCCTGACTGTCTGTTCTGCGGCATAGCAGCCGCTGAGATACCCGCGACCGTGGTCTCAGCCAATGCGCGAACTTTGGCGTTCCGCGATATCAACCCGCAGGCACCTGTTCACGTGCTTGTGATTCCGCGCGAACATCACGCGAATCTGGCCGAGCTCGCCACCGCCGAAGCCGGGCTGCTGGCCGACCTCATCTCCCACGCGCATGAGGTGGCAGTCGCCGAGGGCATCGCCGATGACGGCTACCGGGTCGTCTTTAACACCGGCCCGCAAGCTGGCCAGACAGTAGGTCACGTCCACGCGCACGTCCTCGGCGGCCGGCCGATGCACTGGCCGCCCGGCTGACGTTGGCATCCAGCCGGATATCATGGCAGCGAGCCGGGCAGGAGCGAGCGCCGCGGCAGGGAAGAGCTATTGACTAATAATCCGACTGATTCGCGCAGGGGCGGGCAGTCCCGCAGCGGCAGTGCTGCCACCAGCGGTTCCGCAAACAGCGGTGCTGCAAACAGTGGGGCGACGAACACCCGCGTCAGCAAGGACCAGGCCGGGAACGGGCGGTCCGGGGCCGGCCACTCCGTCGCAAACAGCACTGTCACCGACAGTACTCAGGTCCGGATCGTGGTGCCCGAAGAGCAGCCGATGATCAGCCTGCTCGGTTCCGGGGACGAGTTGTTGCGCGTGATCGAGAATGCCGTCAAAGCGGACTTTCACGTACGCGGAAATGAAATCACGATCACTGGGCCGGCCGCCGAGACTGCGGTCGCTGCCAGGCTTTTCGAGGAATTGATGCAGCTAGTCGCCGGGGGCGCGGAGCTGTCTTCTGATTCCATCGAGCACAGCGTGTCCATGCTGCGGCGGAAGACCGGGATCAGGCCCGCCGAGGTGCTCAACCTGGACATCCTCTCCAGCCGCGGCCGTACCATCCGGCCGAAGACGCTGAACCAGAAGCGTTACGTCGATGCCATCGATACCCACACGATCGTGTTCTCGATCGGCCCGGCCGGCACGGGCAAGACTTACCTTGCGATGGCCAAGGCGGTTAAGGCGCTGCAGGCGAAGGAAGTCAACCGGATCATCCTGACCCGGCCCGCGGTCGAGGCAGGCGAGCGACTGGGATTCCTGCCCGGCACTCTCTACGAGAAGATCGACCCGTACCTGCGTCCCCTTTACGACGCCTTGCACGACATGGTCGACCCGGACTCGATCCCGCGGCTGATGGCTGCCGGGACGATCGAAATAGCCCCTTTGGCGTATATGCGGGGTAGAACCCTGAATGACTCTTTTATCATCCTGGACGAGGCCCAGAACACTTCGCCGGAGCAGATGAAGATGTTTCTGACCCGGCTTGGTTTCGGGTCTCGCATCGTCGTCACCGGCGATATCACCCAAGTCGACCTTCCGGCCGGGCAGCTGAGCGGCCTCCGCCTGGTCCAGGAGATCCTCGAGGGCGTAGGCGACGTCTACTTCTCCCGGCTGACCAGCCACGATGTGGTCCGGCACAAGCTGGTGGCCGACATCGTTGATGCCTATGAGAGATACGACGCCAGGCAGGTAGCGGCCGAGCCGGGGCGCCTGCCTGCCAGCCGGCAGCGCCGCGACGGCTATCGCGGGCGTTGACTGGGCCAGACGGCGGGACAGGTAGCCGGCAAGCGTCAGCGGGAAGGTCAGTGCCGGGAGTCAGATGAGCATCGAGATTGCCAATGAGTCGGGCGTCGACGTCGACGAGTCGATGCTGGCCGGGCTCGCCAGGCATGTTCTAGACGACATGCGGGTGCATCCGCTTGCCGAGCTGTCCGTTCTGCTCATCGACGAGCCGGCTATGACCGAACTGCACGTGCGCTGGATGGGCGAGGACGGCCCGACCGATGTGCTGGCGTTCCCCATGGACGAACTGCGCCTGCCGCAGCCGGGTGGCCACAGCGACCACGGCTCGTCCGACCCGGATGCTGCTGAGGTCCTGCTCGGCGACGTGGTGATCTGTCCTCAGGTGGCGGCGGCGCAGGCAGCCGAGGCGGACCAGGATGTTCAGGACGAGATCGATCTGCTGTGCACGCACGGGATCTTGCACCTGCTCGGTTACGATCACGCGGACCCGGAAGAGCACGCCACCATGTTCGGCTTGCAGGACCGACTGCTGGCATCCTGGCGCGCCCAGCGTGAGCCTGAGGCAGCACAGCGTGAGCCCGGCGGGCTAGACCCCAGTGCCGGCCGGGAGGCGACGGAGGGGACCGCGCCGGAGGGGACCGGGTGATCCGACCGTGGCCTGGCTGCTAGTCGCCGCACTGGCGCTGATGCTGCTGGCAGGGTGGTGCACGAGCGCGGAGACCGCCTTCCTGCGCGTGTCCAGGGCGGGTGCCAAGGAACTCGGCCGGTCTGCCGGTGAATCCGCCGAGCCGTTGCAGGCTGCACTGGCGGACGTGCCTCGTTACCTCTCGGTAGTGCTCTTGATAAGAGTCGCCACGGAGATCTGCGCCGCTGTCCTCGTCACTGCCGTCCTGGTGTCCTGGTTCGGGGTCAACTGGAAGGCCTTCCTGATCACCGCGGTGGTCATGACGCTGGCGGCGTATCTGCTGGCCGGCGTGATCCCCCGCCGCATCGGGCGGCGCGCCCCGGTCCGGGTTGCGAGCGCGGCGGCGTCCGTCTTGCGTCCGGTGGTCCGGCTGCTCGGCCCGCTGCCCAGGCTGCTCGGCGCGAGCGGCACCCGGTTCGCGACCGGTCACAGCGGGCGGGACGCCGGCAGTCAGTCGGGCGCGGAGGAAGACCTGCGCGGTCTGGTTGACCTGCTGGAACAACGGCAGATCATCGAGCCGGGCGAGCGGGCCATGATCCACTCGGTTTTCGAGCTCGGTGACACCATCGTGCGCGAGGTCATGGTTCCGCGAACCGACATGGTGTTCGTCGAGCGCGACAAGACGCTGCGGCAGGCGCTGTCGCTGGCGCTCCGCAGCGGGTTCTCCCGGATCCCGGTGATCGGCGAGAACCTCGACGACGTCGTCGGCATCGCCTACCTGAAAGACATCATGA
>Ga0335074_10006417_pt1 | contig 16313 bp, 11 predicted proteins | sample Lox_Sample_23_FD_206715 | JGI IMG/M metagenome (GOLD analysis project Ga0335074, IMG submission 206715) | Soil microbial communities from Loxahatchee National Wildlife Refuge, Florida, United States - Lox_Sample_2.3 | ecosystem: Environmental > Terrestrial > Soil > Wetlands | place: USA...
GCGGTCCAGGATGTAGCAGTACCCGTTCTTGTCGAAGTGGGCCATCACCTTGCGGCTGTCGATGTTGAACTGGATGTGCTCGGAGATGCTGTCGTAGTCCCACAGGTCGTGCGGGGTGTACTGGTAATGGAAGCGGATGCGGCCGTTGTCGGGATCGACGGCGATCATGCTGTCGGTGTAGAGGTTGTCCCCCATCCGCACCTCTCCGTCGAAGTCCGGTGCCGGGTTGCCGGTCCCCACGTACAGCAGGTTCAGTTCCGGGTCGTAGGTGCCGGTGATCCAGCAGTTCGCGCCGCCGCGCGCCCACGCCTCACCGTCGGTGGGCCACGTGTCGGAGCCGGGCTCGCCCGGCTTCGGGACGGTGTAGCAGCGCCAGGCGTGCTCGCCGGTCTCGAGGTTGAAGGCGTCGAGGTGACCGCGCACCCCGAACTCTCCGCCGGAGCTGCCGACGATGACCTTGTCCTTGATGATCAGCGGCGCGACCGTGGCGCTCTCACCGGCCCGCACGTCGCCGTATGTCTTGTCCCAGACCGGCTTGCCGTTGGTGGCGTCGAGCGCGACGATATGCGCGTTCTGCGTGACGAAGAAGACCTTCCCCCTGGCCACGGCAACCCCGCGGTTGACGTTGCCGCAGCACAGCGAGATGTCGAACGGGATCGCGTGCCGGTATCGCCACAGTTCGTTCCCTGTCTGGGCGTCGATAGCCCAGACCCAGCCGTCCCAGCCCGTGACGAACATGATCCCGTCCACCACGATCGGGGCGGCCTCGAACGCGTACGTCGTCGCGCCCGCCTGCAGGCCGGTCGCGCCGGCCTGAAAGACCCATGCCGGGGTGAGGCGCCTGACGTTCTGCGTGTTGATCTGCTCCAGCGGGCTGTAGCGCTGCCCGTCGTAGGCGCCGTAGTAGGTGAGCCAGTTGTGCGGCTCTGAGCGGGCCCGCAAAAGGCGCTCGTAAGTGACGTTCCGGGTGACCGGTGGTGCGCTCCCGACCGTCCTGGTCAGAGTTACCTGGTCGACGGCATGCCCTGCATCTACGTATTCCTCTGCCATCTCCTGCTCCTTTGCTACGGGCGAGGCTGCTTGGGACGGTCGAGGCGGGCCTCCGGCGGGGCGTCCCCGCTCACGACGATCGCCCCGGTCAGGCCGCGGCCCTCGTCGTTCCCGGTCGGCGAGCTGTACCAGTAGTAGCCCGGGCCGTCGAGCATGAGGGTGGCCGTCCCGCGGGAATGGTTCACCAGCCAGATGAACTGGCTGTCGCCGTTGCTCGGCAAGAGCGCGCAGTGCGTGTTCTGGTCGTCGTTGACCAGCTCGAGCTCGAGTTCGCCGCCGTGGGGCAGGACGAGGACCGCCGGGTCCCAGGCGAGCTCATCGGGCGGGATCCGGACCCGGGCGTGCATACGGCCGTCGGGGCCCTCTTCGGCGTGCCCGACATTTCCGGTGGCGAGCAGCCGGCCGATCATGGTCCCGTTCTGCTTGCCCAGCTCCTCGAGTTGTTGCTCCACTCCGGTCGCCATCGGCTTGACCTCCTCTTGCGATCTCAGCCGAAGCGCGCAGCCGTGGGCTCCGGCTATCTGATGGTCTCGGTCTACGGCGCTGGTCCTCGCGCCGACTACACGTCGCGCCTGGCCGCGGTACTGCCGGCTGTTTGTGGTTCAGGTCACCCTTGGAACGGCGTCGCCGGACGGTTAGCCTGGGCCCAAGGCCGCCCGTTAATTTCGATCCTGGGACGCTCCCCCCGAGTGCTCAAGGGGGATGGGATGAACGGCGCAAAAGACCCAACAAACGGCGCCCTGCCCACTACGAGCGGGGCGGCGTTCGGTGACCAGAGCCTCGAGACGACCGCTGCCGCGCGTGAGCGCTTCGCTGCCGGAGCAGACACCGTCCAGGGAGTACGACCGGAAATCCTCATGTCCTGGTACCGCTGCCGGGAGCAGTACGGGGTCGATCCCCGGCTGGACCGCGCGCCGGCTGCGGCCGAGCTGAGCGCCCACTCGATCAAGAACGACGTGGTGTTCACCGAGCTCGGCGGCCTGGCCACCGCTGCCGCTGCGGAGGTCGACGGCCTCGACGGCCTGGTCGCCGTGGCCGACCCAGACGGGCGCATCCTGGCCTCATGGGGAAGCCGGCGCATCCTCCGGCTGGCCGAAGACAGCAATCTGGCCCCCTGGTACACCTGGTCGGAATGGGCCAGCGGCACCAACGGCATGGGAACCGCCTTGGAGAGCCACGGCCCGGTCATGGTCAGGGGTCCTGAGCACTGGTGCCGCGGCTTCCATCCGTGGACGTGCGCCGGCGTGGCGGTCCGCGACGTGGTGACCCACGACCCGCTCGCCGTGCTCAACATCTCGTGCTGGAAGACGTCGCTGCCCGACACCGCGCTGCCGTGGCTCAGCAAGGCCGCCGCCACAGCCGAGGCGAAACTGCGGCGGCGGGCACACCACAACGGCACCCTCCTGGCGGCGGCCCTCGCCGACACCCGGCTGGCGCCGGCGACGCCGCTCGCCGCGGTCGACGCGGCCGGCAACGTCGTGCTCGCCAACGGCGAGGCCGCGGTCCTGCTGGGCACCCCGGCCGATCTTCCGGCGTACGCCCCGGCCCGCCGCTGGACGTCGCAGCTGGCCGTGCTGCCGCAGCTAGCCGGCCGGGTAGTCGAACACGCCCAGCAGGACCCGGACTGGACTGGATCAACGCAGGTCTTCGTGCCGTTCCTGGATACGTTCTTCTCGGTCGCGGTCCGCCCGGTCTTCAACAGCACCCAGGTGATCGGCGCGCTGCTGGCTTTCGGAACCCCCGGAGCGGATCCTGGCTCCGGGACGTCCTCCGGCGATCCCCTGCTCGGCTCCGCCCCCGCCCACCCGGTGCCGAGCCGGGTCATCGCCATGCGCGAAGACCGGTGGGTGGTGCTTGACCCCGGTGAGATCCGTTTCGTCGAGGCGGACCACAACAACATCTGGCTGATGAGCGATCGAGGACGGCTCCTGGCCGCTACCCGGGGCCTGGACCGCCTCGAGAAACAACTGGCCGACCAGGGATTCCTCCGTGTCCACCGCCGGTTCCTGGTCAACCTCGGCCGGATACGGGAAATCGAGCAGGGCTTCAAGGGGACCCTGTTTCTCGTCACCCAGACGCGTACCCACGAGATCGTGCCGGTCGCTCGCCGCCACATTCCGGCTCTTCGCCAGGCCCTGGGCATGTCTTCCCGGCTGCCCAGGTGATCCCCTCCGCCGAGGACCGCTGTTACGCTCCGGAAGTAGAGGGAACCTGATTCATGTTCACCAATTTCGACACCTTCGTGAACCTCGCCGAGACCCTGCAGTGGGACGAGGCGGCCATCGATTTCGCGCCCGACCAGGCGGCATGGCCGGCCCTCGGCGACACCGAGAGGGCCCGGGTCCTGGGTTTGATCGCGGGCTTCTGCATCGCCGAGTCGGCGGTGTCCGGGCATCTTGGTTCGTTCCAGGCCGCGGCCGCCAATCACTGGGTGGCGGCGGCCTTCCGCGCGCAGGCCCGTGACGAGCACCGCCACGCCCGGTTCTTCGACCGTGTCGCCGCCGAGGTCGCGGCCGTCCCGGGAACCGACATCGCGGCCCGGCTGGACGTTCTCCGCACCATGGTCAGCCCCGAGCTCGTGGACCTGTTCGAGGAGCGCCTCCCGGCCACTGCCCTGCGCCTCGCGCAAGGTCGTGAGGATCTGAGCGCCGCGGTCGGGCTTTACCACATGGTGCTCGAGGGCGTGGTCCTCCTGGCTGGGCAGAATGCGATGCTCGACACGCTCGACCGGCTGTCCGTCAGGCTGCCGGGCGTTCGCCGGGGAGTGCATTTGGTCCTCCGCGACGAACGGTGGCACATCGGGTTCGGCACGCGCCTGGTTCAGGGAGCTGATCTCGACCGCGACGAGGTGGAGGAACTGCTGGCCCAGGGGCAGGCGGTCGCCGGAGCGTGGGGCGACCTCCTCCCTCCGGGCGCAGCCGAGCGGGCGGTGCGCATCCACCGGTCCCGGCTTCGCGCCCTCAGCGTGAAGTTCTTCTGATCCACGCGGGGGAGCAGGTCTATCTCGGCGATCTGTTTCCTGGGATCATCGGGTTCGGGCGGTTTACTGCGTTCGCTGTTCCCTTTGCGGTGACGGGGTGGCATGGATTCCCTCAGGCCGGGCGACCCTCGGCGAGTCGGGCGATACGTTCTGGTCGGCCGTCTCGGGGCGGGCGGGATGGGCGAGGTGTTCTTCGGCCGGTCGCAGGCGGGGCGCCCGGTCGCGGTCAAGCTGATCTATCCGGTTTTCGCCAATGACGCCGAGTTCCGGCGGCGGTTTCGTCGGGAGGTAGAGGCCGGCCGTAAGGTCGGCGGATTCCACGCCGCGCAGGTTGTCGATGCCGACCCGGACGCCGAACGGCCCTGGATGGTCACCGCCTTTGTCGCCGGGCCGTCTCTTGAGCAGATTCTCAGCGAGAATCAGGCCCTTGCTCCTGACCGCGTGCGGATCCTGGGCGCGGGTGTGGCCGAAGCGCTGGGAGCCATTCACGCCGCTGGGCTTATCCACCGGGACCTGAAGCCGTCGAACATATTGCTGGCCGACGACGGGCCCCACGTGATCGACTTTGGCATCGCGCGTGCCATCGATGCTTCCGGCGTCACCGGGCGGTCCGGCACGACGGGGTTCATGGCACCCGAGGTTTTCCTCGGACAGCCCCTCACCTGCGCCTGCGACGTATTCGCGCTGGGCGTGGTGCTGGCCCATGCCGTCGGCATCCGGCCGTTCGGCGTAGGGCTGCCTGAGACCATCGCCTACCGGATCGTCCACGACGAACCAGACCTGTCCGGCCTGGATCCTCAGATCCGCGAGGTGGTGGCGGCGTGCCTGGCCAAGGAGCCTTCCGAACGGCCCGCGCCGGCCAGGATCCTGGAGCTCCTCGCCGACCCGGACCTGCCCGGCCAGTGGCTTCCTTCGCCCGGTCAGACCGTGGCCACGGCCTATGGGCCACCGGGTAAACCCACCGCGGTAGCCGTCGCCGACCTGTCCGGCGCCATCCGGCTGCTCGAGCAGGCAGAACGCATCGCCCGCGCCCTCTCGCTGGACGCGCAGGCCATGGCAGCGCAGGACCGCGAGGCCGCGATTCCCGGCCCGCCGCCGCCTCCGGCAAGCAGCAGTGCTCGCACCCGGGGCCTGGATGACGAGTACGACCGTGCCCTCACGCTGGCCGTCCAGCGGGCCAGGGCGCTGGTGCACGTGGCCACGGTGACGGCTCGCTCCGACCCTGCTCACGCCGCACAGCTGCTGGACGACGCCCTGCAGCCAAGCGGGCCTGCGCTCTATCACCACCTCCTGGAGGCCCTGGTCTGGCACTCCGCCTCGGAGTTCGGCCTGCTTCTGGCCCGCATCGATCCATCGCATGCCAGGCGGATGGTCTCTGACCTGGGCAAGCTTCCCCCGGTCATCCGGGCCCTGAACCACCGGGAGTTCCTCGACGACGTCGCGCCGCTCGTCACCAAGGTCGCCGAGGTGGTGGCCGAGGTCGACGTGGCCAGCGCCGAGGAGCTTGTCTGGCCTATGGGCACGCCGGCCCGTGACATGGCGCTGGCCAGGGTCGCCGTGGTGGCGGCCCGAAACGAGTCCAGCCGGGCCGGGGACATTGCCTTCACCGTCATCGGTCGGCGCACGCAGGCGCCGGACCGGGATAGGCGGGAGCGGGAGCGGGAGGGGCCTCCGCCGCCCTCGATGCTGAACGACCCGGACCGGGCCATCTACTGGAAGGTCCGGGCCCTGACCGAGGTCGCCGTGGTCATGGCCGGAGCCGACAGCGACCGGGCCCAGGTCCGGCAACTGCTGTCGGAGGCTGACGAGCTGGCTCGCGTCATCGGCGACGCTGATCTGCAGAGCATGTCGTTGACGAGCGTCAAGGTGGCAGCGGCCCAGATCGACCCCGACCACGCTGGGCCGCTGCTGACCGAGGCCGAGCAGTACGCCCGCGCCATCGCCAGCGCGCCGACCCGCCTCGAGACCCTGGAGGAGGTAGCCCTGGCCGCGGCTCGCATCGACGCCCGCCACGCCGAACAGGTCATCGGCAGCCTGCCCCCCAACGCAGCCAAGCGGGCTGAGATAGCCATGGTGGCGGCGCTCATTGACCCTGCCTGCGGCGAGCGGATCGCCGCCGGCTGTGCCGACAGATACCTGTATGCGCTGGTCAGGGCGGTGATAGCGGTTCGCGCCGACCCGGCCGAGGCCGAGCCGCAGCTGGAGGAGGCGGTAGCGGCTGCTGGCCATGATCCCGCCCGCCTGGCTGAGATCGCCGTCGTGATAGCCACCGCCGATTACACCCGAGCCGAGCAGATCGCAAGTACCCTCCAGGCCGGAGCCGGGATGACCGCGGGGTACTGGAGGGCGCGTGCCCTGGCGGGCCTCGCGAACGAATGCTTGGGGGACAGCGGACAGCGCTGATAGGGACGTGCGGCCTCCCCGGCGTTGTCTGCGGGCTGCCGCGGAGGGACACTGGTGCGAAAGTAATGCCCTTGGCTGTGCCGCGTAGGGGGAAGCCGAATGGTCGAGCGGGACGAGCGGAAGTCGGCCGATCCGGACCCGGCTATTAAGGCGGAGATAACAGCTGAGATTGAACGCCTGGGCGGCCAGCTGACTGAGGTGCGCGAACAGCTCAGTGCGACGAGCGAGGTTCTTGCCGTCATCGGGCGATCCGCATCTGACCTTGAGAGAGTGCTTGAAACGGTCGTCGATTCCGCGCGGAAGCTTTGCGGTGCCGACGCCGGACAGGTAATGCTGGTGGATGGAGACAGGTACCGGCTGGCCTACGGCTCTGGGATAACACCGGAGTACCGGGAACTCGTCGCCGATAATCCCGTGGTCCTGGACCGGCACACACTCGTGGGCCGGGTCGCGCTTGACCAGCGGGCTACGCAGATCACCGACGTGCTCGCCGACCCTGACTACGGCTGGACGGATGCGCAGCGGGCCGCGGGCTACCGGACCCTCATCGGAGTGCCGATGATGCTGGATGGCGAAGCCGTCGGGGTGCTCTCGGTATGGCGAACCCGAGTCAACCCGTTCAGCGATCGCGCGATGGAAGTCCTCACCACCTTCGCGGCGCAGGCCGCCCTCGCCGTTCGCACCGTTGACCTGGTCACGACGCTGGAGAAGCGCACTGGCGAACTCGGGCGCAAGGTGGATCAGCTCGAGGCCCTCGGCACCGTGGGCCAAGCGGTGAGCTCCAGCCTGAACCTCACTGAGGTGCTCAACACGATCATCACCCAAGCGGTACAGCTGTCCGGGTCGGACGGCGGCTCTATTTACGAGTACGACGAGGACACCAGGGAGTTCCGCGTCGAGACCGTCTGCGGCCTCAGCCAGGAAGCGTTCGAGGCCCTCCGGCGCGCCCGGATAAGACTTGATGACACCTTTATCGGCAAGGCGGCGATGCTGGGCCGCCCGCTGGAGCTCACGGAACTTCGCGACGCGCCCCTGGACCCCCACTTGAGCGCCCTGGCCGAGACCGGCTGGCACTCCCTGGTGGCCGTTCCCATGCTCCGGGAGGGCCGCATCGTCGGTGCCATGGTTATCAGCCGCCATACCCCCGGCCGCGTCCCGCAAGAGATCTACGACCTGCTGGAGACGTTCGCCAGTCAGTCCGCGCTGGCCCTGATCAACGCGCAGTTGTACCGGCAACTGGAGCAGCAGAGCGCGGCGCTGGAGGTCGCGAGCCAGCACAAGTCGGAATTCCTGGCCAGCATGTCCCACGAGCTGCGCACACCACTGAACGCCATCATCGGCTTTTCCGAGGTGCTCCTGGAGCGCATGTTCGGCGAGTTGAACGAGCGTCAAGACGACTACTTGCGTGACATCTGGAGTTCTGGCAAGCATTTGCTTGAACTGCTGAACGACATTCTGGACCTGTCCAAGATCGAGGCCGGCCAGATGATCTTGAGCCGCTCGGAATTCCGGGTCCGCGAATCGCTCGAGTATTGCCTGTCGATGGTCCGTGAGCGGGCACTCCAGCAAAGAGTCCTCCTCAGCCTTGAGGTCGAGCCCGAGGTAGGCCTGCTTGACGCGGACCGTCTGCGTTTCCGGCAAGTGGTGCTGAATCTGCTGGCTAACGCGGTGAAGTTCACCCCCGAGGGCGGACGCGTGGACGTCCGGGCCTTCATCCGCGGTCAGGACCTGGTCATCCTGGTCACCGACACGGGCGTGGGCGTGTCGGTTGAGGACCGCCAGCGCATCTTCGATGCCTTCCAGCAAGGCACCCAGTCCGGGCAGATCGAGGGAACCGGGCTCGGGCTCACTCTTTCCAAACGGATCCTTGAGATGCACGGAGGCAGGATCTGGGTAGAAAGCGAAGCCGGGCGGGGCAGCACCTTCGGGATCGAGCTGCCCGCCGGACCCGAGCAATTGGCAGCCAACTCCGAGCCGCAGGCCAGCCAGGATTCAGGCATCGCCTTGGAGCCGGCGCTCGGCTCCCGGCCTACCGTCGTTGTCGTCGAAGACGACCGCCGGTCCTTCGACCTGCTGCGGACCTATCTCGAAGCAGCGGGCGCCCGCGTGGTCAGCGCCGGAGACGGCGAAGAAGGCCTGGATACCGTGCGGCGGCTGAGTCCGGCGGGTGTCGTCCTCGATATCCTCCTGCCCGGAATCGACGGCTGGGACGTTCTCGCCCAGCTCAAGGCGGATCCGGGGACGGCTGCGATACCCGTGGTCGTGGTGTCGATGCTCGACGAGCGTGGCCGCGGGTTTGCGCTGGGCGCCACCGAGTACCTGGTCAAGCCGGTGGGGAAGGAACAGTTGCTGGCCGCCCTTTACCGCGCGGCGGCCATGCCCGAGCAAAAGCACACGGTCGTGGCGATCGACGACGATCCCCTGGCCATAGAGCTGGTCCGGGCCAGTCTCGAGCCTGAGGGATGGACGGTCCTGGGCGCAATGACGGGCCAGGAGGGACTGGCCCTGGTCCGGGAACGGCAGCCCTCCGCCGTCCTGCTGGACCTGCTCATGCCCGGCATGGATGGCTTCGAGGTGGTGGAGGCGCTGCGAGCGGACCCCCAGACGAAATCCGTCCCCGTGGTCATCCTGACGTCCATGTCGATGACCCATCAGGATAAGGAGCGGCTGCAGGGCCGGATCACGTATGTGGCCCGCAAGACGGAGTTCGACCTGTCGGGCCTCGCGGGACTGCTTCGCTGGGCGAGCACAAGTAGCCCGGCCGCGTCTTCGGGGTCCGGGGCTTCGGGGCCGGGATGAGCTACGTCATCCTGGTCGTGGAGGACAACGAGCGGAATCTCAAGCTGCTCCGGGACGTGCTCGACTACGCAGGCTACGACGTGCGGGTGGCCCGGACGGCTGAGGACGGCATCACCCTGGCGCTCAGCGAGCCTCCCGATCTCGTTCTCATGGATCTCCAGTTGCCCGGCATGGATGGCATGGAGGCTCTCCGCCGACTGCGGGAGAGCCCGCGGACAGCAGATATACCTGTGGTCGCGGTAACGGCCCAGGCGATGAAGCACGATCGGGAGCGGGCCTTGGAGGCCGGCTTCGACGGGTACATAGAGAAACCGATCAGCGTCCGTGTATTTCCCGATCAGGTTCGCAGCTTCCTGTCGGGTGGCCAGGTTGGGACTGAGTGATAGTGGATCCGCTCGTGCTCGTCGTCGACGATGTTCCGCAGAACGTTCGCCTGCTGGAGGCGGTCCTGTCACCCAAGGGGTTCCGGGTGGCCACGGCGTCCTCCGGAGCGGAAGCCCTGGACATGCTGGGCCAGGAGCAGCCAGATGTCGTTCTGCTGGACATCGTGATGCCCGGAATGGACGGGTACGAGGTCTGCCGGCGGATCCGTGAAGATCCGCAGACTGCGTTCCTGCCGGTGATCATGATCACCGCGAGCGGAGAGCAGGAGAAGATCCGCGCCATCGAGGCTGGCGCCGACGACTTCGTCAACAAGCCTTTCGACCAGGCCGAATTGCTGGCCCGGGTACGCTCCCTGGTCCGGGTCAAGCAGTACCACGACACCATCCAGCAGCAGGCCGCCGAGCTGGCGCGGTGGAACCGTGAGCTCGAGCAGCGTGTTCAGGAGCAGATCGAGCAACTGGACCGGGTTGGCCGGCTGCGCCGTTTCCTGCCGGCCCAGCTGGCTGACCTCATCATCAGCTCGGGGGATGAATCCTTTCTCAACCCGCACCGCCGCGAGATCACGGTGGTGTGCTGTGACCTGCGCGGGTTCACCGCCTTCTCCGAAGCGGCAGAACCCGAGGATGTCTGGGACGTCCTCGGGGAATATAACGGTGCCCTGGGCGACCTCATAGGCCGGTTCGAGGGGACGTTGGAGCGGTTCACCGGTGACGGACTCGTGGTCTTCTTCAACGATCCCATCCGGTGCGACGACGCGCCGTTGCGGTCAGTCCGGATGGCCCTGACGATGCGCGAGCGGGTGCAGGAACTGGCCGACAAATGGCAGCGTCGCGGTTATGAGCTGGCCCTCGGGATGGGCATCGCGCAGGGCTATGCCACCCTCGGGCGGGTCGGCTACGCCGACCGTTTCGAGTACGCCTCGGTCGGGAGCGTCACCAACCTCGCCGCACGCCTGTGCGCCGAGGCGTCACCCTGGCAGATCCTCATTACCCAGCGCGTGAACGCGGCAGCCGAGGATGTCGTGGTGAGCCGGCTGGTCGGCGAGCTGTCGCTGCGGGGCTTCTCCCGGCCGGTCCGCACCTTCGAGCTGTCCGGGCTCGACTCAGCCAGGATCACCTCATAGCTGGCAGTCGCTTAGCTTCCCGCACCTTAGTGCCAAGTCTGTGGCGCGCCCAGCAGGCAGATGGCACGATCGATCCACGCCGTAAGTCGAATGGGGGTCGGTGGTGAAGGCGCTGGAAGCCGGAGACCCTGCGCAGATCGGGAAGTACCGGCTGCTGGGACGACTGGGCAGCGGCGGGATGGGACGGGTGTTCCTGGGGCAGCCGCCGGGTGGCCGGCTGGTGGCGGTGAAGCTGATCCGGCCAGATCTGGCCGCCGACCTCGATTTCCGGGCCCCGGTTCTCGCGGGAGGTCAAGGCGGATCAGCTATCCGTCCGCGGGAGCCTCTGCGGTCGGCTAGCGCTGCGCCTGCTCGTCTGCGGTGTCGTCGCCCTGCCGCCAGTTCCGCGCGAGGGCGACCAGGCCGCGGACCACGTCGGGAGGCAGCCCCGGAGTACTCGCGATGTGCCACAGCGTCGGGTCCTCATGCTCGGCCGGCCCGAGGTCCGGCGACCCCACGCTAGGTTCGCCGCCTGCCAGTATCCGTCGGCACGAACCCGGTGCCCAGCCGAGCCGGTTCTCGACCATGCCGAGGGTGCTGGGGGAGACACGCTGACCGTTCTCGAGCTTTCCCAGCGTGCGCTCGGTCACCCCGGTCACCTCGGCAAAGGCTCGCCTGTCCCGCATGCCTAGCTCGACCCGGCGCGCGACGACGTAATCGGCGAGCCGCTGCCAGTCCTCATCGGCCATGTGAGCGTCCCTCCCGCGAGCCGGCGCTAGTCCCGCCACCAGCCACGTGACCATCCTTTCCGAAGAAGATAGAAGAGTCTAGCTCTTCCGCGGGCGATTTGCGGCAAACGTCTACGCGTCTCTTCGTGGTGCATCTTGTTCGTGCTCTTTACTTCCTGGTTGTTCTGCTCTATGGTGCCTAAGTCAGGAGATACTTTCTTGTTTCTTCCTGAACGTACCGAGATTGACGTGTTGCGGGTCGGTAACGTCCTCGCGCTGATGAGGAGGGGAGCGCGAGGGCGTTCCGGCCACGCAGCCGGACGCTCACCGGCTTTGCTGGATGAGCGACTGTCTTCGGCTAGCCAAGCGGGCTCGGCGCGCCGTACCCGACTCTCAGCGCGGCTTCGCCGGTCCGCAGCGTGACCTGCTGCACCCATGCGGGACTGTACTGGGCCGTCTGCGCGCCGAGAAACGATTGCATCCAGCCGAGGTATGCGTCACGGTTCATGTGCGCCGCCGGGTCTACCGTGGCCAGATCCACCGATCGCAGCAGGCTGGCAGGTCCGCCGCCAGGCGATTGATTGACGAAGTCCACGATGTACACCGGGTGGCTATGGACCATGATGGCGAGAAGCTGCGGCAGCTGCGGGTCGACATCGCCGCTGAGAAGTTCTGCCCGGGCGGTGGCTGAGGCCCCGATCCGGCGGTTGGCCAGCAGCTGGGCGTCGGCAGTCTTTCGGCCGCTCAGGGCCGCTCGCTCATCGGCGCTGTACGTCGCGGTCCCGCCGGGATAGATCAGCCGGATGTCGATCCTGGCGTTGTTGGAACCGAAACTCGCGATGACGGCCGGGGCGTAGACGGAGTTCAGCCGGTCGCCGAACTGGGCTCGGATAGCGGCCGTGGCGACCACCAGGTTGGAGCCGAGGGGATCGGTCGACGTAGGCCCGAGCGTCAGCAGGTTCGCCAGCGGGAAGCCGCTGTTGGCCAGATCCGTACATACCTGCTGATCGCACGACACGATCGCGGCCCGGCTGACCTGGTCCAGGATCCAGGTGATGGCCTGTTTTCTAGCCGTGGCCTCAGCGTTGAGCGGCTGCCCGTGCCGAGCTTCGTTGCCCGTTAGCCGCTCAGGTGTCGCGGCGTGCCGGGGAAGATTAAAGGCGACCCCGCCGGCGGCAGCCGCCAGCACCACCGCGGCCACAAGCACGACCGCCCGCCGACGCCGCCGGGTGCGACCACTCCGGTGCCGCGCGGACCGCAGCCCGGGCGCTGCCCGGCCGGCGATCAGGCCATCGCCGCTGCCCCGTCGCGACTTCGGCGGCGCAGGCGGACGGTGTATGCCTGATGTCTCATCGTCCTTGGCCAGGACGGCGGCCATGGGCGGCATCGGTCCCACGAGCCGCGCTCCCGCGGCGACCAGTTCGGCGAGCGCGTCGCGGGCCGATGGCCGGACGGCTGGGTCCTTGCCGAGGCAGCGATGGACCAGCGAGCGCAGTGGTTCGGGAAGCTGGCCCGTATCCGGCTCGGAATGAAGAATGGCGTACGCCGTGGCGGTCAGCGACTCGCCCCTGAAGGGCAGCTCACCGGTACCCGCGAACACCATCGTCACAGCCCATGACCACATGTCGGCCGCTGCGGTGACCTTGGCCCCAGCCAGCTGCTCAGGGGCCATGAAAGCCGGAGTTCCGATCGCGGCCTCGCCGGAATGGCCCATGGTGGTCATCCCGGGAACGGCCGCTAGCCCGAAGTCGATCACCACGGGCCCATCGGGCCCGAGCAGGACATTGCCAGGCTTGAAGTCGCGATGCACCATCCCGGCGGCGTGCACGGCTCCGAGCGCGGTCAGGGTGGCGACGGCGACGCGCTCAAGTGCAGCGCCACTGCGGGGTCCGTACTGCTCAAGGACCTCGACCAGCGATGGCCCGCTGACGTATTCACTGACAATGAACGGCCGCCGTTCGAAGATCCCCGCATCCAGAACCTGCGCAGTGCAGAACCGGGCGACCCGCTGAGCTGCGGCGACCTCTTTCAGGAAGCGGCTCCGGACCAGCGGGTCCGTGGTTGACGGCAGAAGCTTGACCGCCGTCGGCTCTCCAGTCGGGCCCTCAGCCAGGAACACAACGCCCTGCCCGCCTTCCCCCAGGCGGCCAAGCAGCCGGTATACACCCACCTCGCGCGGATCAGTGTCGCGCAAGGGAAGCATCTCCGACATTGCGGACTGGGCGGATGTCACCCGGCTATTTTGCCTCTGACGGCTTAGCGTGCGCCACGATTCCGTTTCGCCAGTTTTCTGCCTGCGCTTTCCCTTCAGCCGCCTACGCCCCAAAGGCGCTGCTCACGACAGCCCTAGGCGTCCAGGTGATACTTCTCGATAAGAATGTGGGAAATTTCCTCATTGAACTCGGTTCGGGCGGGCATGCTGTTGAAGACGCCCGGCTACGGGATGCTCTAGGGCAGACAGCGAGCCGGGTCAGGTGCGGGGCTCCGGCAGCACCGTCTCCCCCCCACGGTGCCCGGGGTCCCGCTCCAACTGCCTCCGACCTCGAACCACGCTCCTGGCCTGGGTCAGGAGTAGTCGGCGGTGATCCGGCGCGCGGCTGCGTCGATGATGATCGTGCCGCCGTGCGGCAGGATCCACTGCGGGCGCGTGTGGCCGAACGGGACACCTACGCACACGACGGCATCAGGGTTGTAGCTGGCGATGATCCCGGTGACCACATCGCGCTGCTCGGCGCGCAGCCGGGCGCGTTCGGCCGCCGGGGGACGGCAGGTAAAGCTGGACACGGGCGGCCGGGCCACCAGGACCGCGGCCACCGCGGCGAGGATGCCGCGTTCGCCCATCGCCCGGACGATCCACCCGACCTGCCGTGCGGGGAGGAGCTCTTCAGAGGTCTCCAGCAGCAGCACGCCGCCATCCACGGCGTCGGGGCCGAACGGGAACCGGCCGGCGATGAAGGTCTCTTCAATGACCTCCACGCAACCGCCCCAGGTCCGCCCGGTGACCGTGCGGGCCGGGCCGTGCCAGCTCCACGGCTCAGTCGGCTCACGCTCGCCGAAGCTGTCCAGGGCGTGTGGCTCACCCCAGTCCACCCCGAAGTCCTCCGATTCGCCGGGTTCGGTGATCTGGAGTGTCTCACCGGTGAGCAGTGCGGCCCGCAGTGACCGGGCGTGCACGTCATCGACCGCGGGGCCCGAGCCGAGGTGCACCTGGGAAGACCCGCCGTAGAAGCTGGCGATGCCGTTCGTCCACAGCCAGTGGTGCAGGTTGGTGTTGTCGCTGTAGCCGAGGAACGGCTTGGGATCGCGCTGGGCGAGTCCGGCATCAAGATGCGGGATGACCGTAATCTGGTCATCTCCGCCCACCACCGCGAGGATCGCGCGGATCGACGGGTCGGCAAAGGCGGCATTGACGTCGGCGGCCCGGTCGGCCGGCGTGGCGCCCACCTCCCGTGTCGTTGGGTACTCGACCGGGACCAGGCCGGTCAACTCGGAAAGCCGGCGCATCGCCTGCTCGTGCACCGCGGGGTAAGCTCCGGCCGCGGCGAACGACGGGGAGAGCACGGCGATCCGGTCACCGCGGCGTGCCTTGGCCGGGCGGACCAGATCGTGTGCCATGCGATATCGAACCACACCCTCCGCAGAGGTCCCTAACCGTTTTCCCGGCTCCGCCGCGGAGGCGGCCCGGAGCCGCCCGGCCGTAGGGTGCTCGAGTCGGACGATCGCTGCGGTTGACGGTCGCTGGCGATCGCACCACGATTATGACGACTGGCACCTTAGGTAAGGGGACTCATGATCCTGATCAACATCAAGATGCAGATCCGGCCCGAGAAGGTGGACGAGTGGCTGGCGGTGGCCGACGCTTACGCCAAGGACGTCAACTCCGAGGACGGCTGCCTGTTCTTCCAGTTCTCCCGGAGTCTTACCGATGACCACGAGTTCGTCTGCATCGAAGGCTTCAAGGATGCCGAGGCGGGTGCCACGCACGTCAAACAGCCCTACGTGAAGCGGTTCTTCGAAGTCACGCCCGACCTGGTGGCCACGCAGCCGCAGATCATCTACATCGACACCCCCCACGACGGCTTCGGCCCGATGGGTGAGATCCAGCCTCGCTGACCGGTTAAGACCGCCCTGCCGCGCCTCAGCTGGGCTGGTTCAGACGCTACGGCTGGTTCAGACGCCGAGGCAGAGCCAGGTCACCCGGATCCCACCCGTCCCGCCAGTCCGGATTCGCTCAAGATTTCGCTGTCACCCGGACTGACGAACCAATGAGTGTGACACTCTAACGAATAGAGCCGGTATAGTGCAGCACTCACTGGTTGAGCGCAGCCACAGGTGCGGTGATGGTGGGGTGGGTGTTACTCCAGTCTCGGGTGCGACAGAGCCAGGCGCCAGTATCCGTCTCGATAACACCAGTCACCGCACCCGCCCAGGCGCGTGCCGGACGGGATGAGCAGGTGAGCCAGCTGAGCTATGCGGTGATGAGACCAGTAGGGCAGACGTAATCTGATGCGGCTAGTAGACGACGAGGTGATCATCGAAGATGCCCACATTGGTGTTGGCGACGTTGTCGCCTGGCGGGCGCCGTCAGCAGTTTGTGGCCTGGAGCTCGAGATATACCGGCTGAAGGTGACTGTGGCTCGTTCCGGCGGCGGGCGATTGCCTCACCACGGCATTGATGTCCGTTGATCCGTAGCATTTGTACACGTACGGGATGTCGGTGAAGCCTGCTTGCTTGAGCGCGGCCGCGGCATTGGACAGGTTCATCCCGATAACATCGGGCACCGGGTAACAGTTTTTAGCCTGCAGATACAAGTGCACGGGCGAAGTTGCGGCAATGTGCGTCCCGGCGGCCAGAGTCTGCTGCACC
>Ga0335074_10006418_pt1 | contig 16312 bp, 15 predicted proteins | sample Lox_Sample_23_FD_206715 | JGI IMG/M metagenome (GOLD analysis project Ga0335074, IMG submission 206715) | Soil microbial communities from Loxahatchee National Wildlife Refuge, Florida, United States - Lox_Sample_2.3 | ecosystem: Environmental > Terrestrial > Soil > Wetlands | place: USA...
CCCGACACCGCGAGCGTGCCCGAGCAGGCGGCTTACTGGGGCTCCCTGCTCCCGGCAGTCTGGAGCTTCATGCTCGCGCTCCGCAGCCGCGGCCTTGGTTCGGCGTGGACGACGCTGCACCTGCATCGCGAGCGGGAGGCGGCAGAGCTGCTGGGGATCCCGTACGCGCGGTGCGCGCAGGCAGCGATGATTCCCATCGCCTACACCAAAGGCCTGAGTTTCAAGCCAGGGCCGCGTAAGTCCTCGGCCGCGATCGTGCACTGGGACCGCTGGTAGCTAGCTCTGCTCTGATGTCGTCGGCGCCGAGACGCGCGACCGGAGCAGGCGCCGGATTGCCCTGCTGTCGCCGCCGCCGCCGAGGGCGCCACGGCTGCTCGCGATCGCGACTGCGCAGATGAGTGCAACGCCCTGGAACAGCGGGCTCACCCAGAAGGCCCCGGCCCCGAACTGGAGCGTGAGCCCCTGGATACCGAACGCCAGGGCGAAGTAGGCGATGAGCGTGCCCCACACGTTCGGTCGCTGCGAGAGCTGTGAGGCGCCGAAGAACACCGCTGCCAGGGCGGGGAAGAGATAGCCCTGGCCGATGTCACTGGTGTAGGCGCCGACCTGCGCGGTGTACATGACTCCGGCGAGCGACGCGATCGCGGCGGATGCGATCAGCGAGCCCCAGATGATGCGATCGGCAGAGATGCCTGCCAGCCGCGCGGCGTCCCGGTTACCGCCGACGGCGAACATGCGCCGCCCCAGCGGGGTCTGCTCGAGCACGAACCACAGCACCAGCGCGATCACGATCATGTACAGGTCCAGGTACGGAATGCCGAGCACCTTGTTGTTGCCGACGTCGACAAACAAGTTAGAGAACGAGCCGGCCACTTGGTGATCTTGCGAGATGTACAGCTGGACCGAGCTCAGCACCTCGCTCATCCCGAGCGTCGCGATCAGCGAGTTAACCCGCAGCTTGACGACGACGAATCCGGAAATCGCGCCGATGACGGCGCACATCAGTACGGTCAGCAGGGCGATGGCGCCGATCGGAAGCCGGGTGTGCAGCGTCAGCCAGTTGATCACGACGATCGTCAGCGACATCATCTCGCCGATTGACAGGTCGTAGGTGTCTGCCGTCAGCGGCATGAGGAATGCCAGGGCAAGTACCGCGGTCACGGCGCTCTGCGAAAACACGACCTGGAAGGTACTCACAGTGAAGAAGAGGTGGAACTGCAGCCAGCCAAACAAGATCAGGAAGATTGCCCAGAGGTAGACGGCACTGAACCGGCGGAGGCCTGGCAGCCGGAACGTCCTGGCCCTGGCCGCCGGGCTGGCCTGCTCGACCGGCGGTGCCGTCGTTGCGTTCATGTCTCTCCCTCAGCGCCGGTCGCGACCGCCAGGGCCGGCTCCGGCTGCGTCTCGAGCTGGCTGATGTCGATCAGCTTCGCCGTCAGCGCTGGGCCACGCAGCAGTGTGCGGGCCAGTCGCCCGGCGGACAGAATGAGGACTCGATCGGACAGCCGGGCGAGTTCGTCGCTGTCGGTCGAGATCAGCAGGATTGCGATGCCGTCGGCAGCGCAGTCCTCGATGACTTGGTGAATCTGCGCCCGCGCGCCGATGTCGATGCCCTGCGTCGGGTCGTCAAGGATCAGCAGCTTGGGCCGCATCCGCAGTGCCCTGGCGACGAGCACCTTCTGCTGGTTGCCGCCGGACAGAGTCTGGATGGGCGCGTCCGGTCCGGCTGTGACGATGCCCAGCCGGGCGATCCAGTCCGCAACCTCCGCGCGCTCGCGATGTCTGTCGATACGGCCCCATCGCCGGTTGCGCTCGAGAAACGAGATCGTCATGTTCGCGCGCACTCCGAGGTTGGGGAACACACCGAACCGGGCGCGCTCACCGGGCACTCCGACGGCCCCGGCCGCGTGCACCCGATGTGGCTGGCCAGGCCGCAGCGCGGTTCCGCCGACCTCGACTGTGCCTTCGTGCTGTAGCCCACCGGTCAGCAGAGCGGCGACCGACTCGCGCCCGGAACCTCCGATCCCGGCTACGCCGAGTATCTCGCCGGGATGGATGTCGAAATCGAGCTCCCGAATCCGGCCGCCCTGAAGGCCCTGGACCCGCAATACCGGCTGATGCCCGTTGCCGGCGCCGCGCGCGGACGCGTGATGATCCTGCACAGCATGCCCGACGATCAGCTCGGCGAGCCGGTGGCGGTCTACCTCGCCTCTCGGCACCGAAGCCGCCACGCGGCCGTCGCGCAGCACGGTGATCTGGTCTGCGATGTCGAGCACCTCGTCGAGGTGATGCGAGACCAGCAGTACGCCATGTCCGTCGGCGCGGAGCCGGCTGATCGCGCTCAGCAACCGGCCGACGTCGTCGGACGGCAACGCGGCGGTCGGCTCGTCGAGCACCAGAAGCAGGCGGCCGTGCCCGGTATCGGAAATGGCCCGGGCAATGGCGACGGCGCTGCGCTCGGTCAGGCTGAGGGATCCGACCGGGAGCCGCGGGTCGGCTGTCACGCCCACCTGGCTGAGGTAGCCGCGTACCCGCGCTCGGGCGGCCCGCCACTGGATCCGCCCCGCCAGGCCGACCGGGTAGGGCCGGCCGAGCATCACGTTGTCCAGGATGCTGAGCTGCAGTACCAGCGCGAGGTCCTGATGCACGAAGCGCAGCCCGGCGGCAGTGGCCGCGTGCGCGCTGCCGAGCTGGAACGGCCTGCCGTCCAGCTCGGCAGTGGCACCAGGATCAGGCTGGTGGTACCCGGACAGCACCTTGATGAGAGTGGACTTGCCGGATCCGTTCTGACCCACGAGGGCGTGGACCTCCCCGTAAGCAACGGAGAGGTCCACGTCCTGCAGTGCGGTCTGTCCGCTGAAGGACTTCGTGAGATGACTGAGCCGCAGTGTCATGTTCTTACGAGCCGACGTGCCACAGCTTCTCGAACTGGGCCGCATAGTTCGTCGGTCCTGGCCAGTTCCCGCCATTTGAGGCAAGCTGTGCTGTCGCCGCCTGAGGGGTGTCGACGATGAATGCCACGCCAGAGTCGTCAGCGGTTAGCGCGGCCTGATTCAGCACGCCCTCGGACTGCCGTGCCATCCAGTCGACAACTTCCCACATGACATACGGCTCGGGCAGGATCGTCCACATCGTCTCCTGGCCGCTCACCACTTCATGGAGCTGAGTTGCCTGAGCCTCGGTGCCGACAATCTTGACCCGGCTGGTCAGGCCGGCCGCGCGCAGCGCCGCGTAGACCCCCGCGTCAAGATCCTGGAATGAGAGGTACAGATAGTCCACACTCGGGTGTGCCTGCAAGTAGCTGACGATTGCGGCCGGAACCTGACCGGCGCCCAGCTGCGTGACGCTGACCGGGAGGGTGGCGAACTTGCAGGCCGGGCAGAGCTTCGCGAATTCGGCCGCAGCGCCCTGGCCCTGGCCGACCAATGACGGGTAGAGCGAGATGTCGACGTAGACCACGTTCGCCTTGCCGTCCGAGTTCGCGATGAGCCAGTCCGCCATCAGCGAGCCGGTCTTGACGTCGCCCTCAGCGTTCTGGGCATCTCCATAGAGGCCGTTCTTGGCGAACTCGGGCGTGTCGCTGGTATAGGCCTCGAAGAACGCGATGCCCTTGGCCTTCATTTCCTGCACCTGCGGAGTGATCGTGTCGAGCGTGATGCTGGTCGTCGCGATGTACTTGTAGCCCTCGTTGATTGCCTGCTGCACGGCCGCACCGGGAGTGGCACTGTTGTAGGTGATCACGGTCGGATCCCAGCCGAGTGCTTTTGCCGCGGCGGTGAAGCCAGGGTTCAGCAGTGAGCAGGCCGTCGCCGAGCAGGTCAGGAAGATGACCTTGAGCCCCTTCTTCGGGGCGCGCGGCAACGGAGTGGTCTCAGGGATGCTCGTCGGCTCGGTGAGGGCTGCTGACACCACTGCCTTAGCCGCGGTCACTCCGCTGCCGTCGGCCGCGGCATCAGAAGCTGCGGCCTTCGGTGAGCTGTTTCCGGAGGGTGACGACGAGCCGCAAGCGGACGCGGCCGCCACGCAAGCAACCGCAAGTACGCCGATACATGCTTTCTGGAGCTTCATGGCAAAGTCCCGCCTCGTAGGTCGGGACGGTCAGGAGGCCGGGAGCCTCCCGCCCGTGACCGAAGTCAGTTTGGTTAGAGGGAGTATCACGCCGTCATCGCGCGACCGTCAATAGATTCCTCATCATAATTACGATGGAATGCAGGAATTAAGACAGGCTCGTGCGATCAGCCGTGGATGGCGTTGAGAACGGCGGCGAGTCGCTCAGGAGCGCTGATCATGGCCATGTGACCGGTGTCCAGATCGATGACGTCCGCGCCGAGCAGCGCGATCGATCGCTGCTGGAGTTCCTCCACGTAGACCTGGTCGCGGGTCAGGTGGATGTAGGTCAGGGGGATCTGCAGCCGGTAGCCGCTGAGGTCAACCGGCTCGCTTAGCAGGGCCGCCGAATCGTCGGACAGCCGGTTCAACGTGGAGTTGGCGGTCGCCTCATCCATGTCGTTGCACAGCATCGCGGCTGCGCCCTCGCGCGTCTGACGGTAGATACCGCCGACGATGGATTGCTCGACGAGCTCCCGGACGCCCGGATCGATCTGGTCGAGCACCCGCGACCGATCCGCTGGCACGACTGCGGACACGAGGACGACGTGGCGGATCCGATCAGGGATCAGGCCGAGTACTAGCGGTACGGTAACTCCGGCGAAGGAGTGGCCGACCAGCACGACCTCCCGCAGATCCTTCGCCTCGATGTCGTCGCGGACCGCTTGGGCGCAGTCGGCCAGGGTGACCGTATCCAGTCGAACGGCTGCCCTCGTTCCGCGGCCCGGCAGGTCTACCGCGAGAGCTTCCGCCCCGAGCCAGGGGACCAGCTCGTCCCAGCAGTCGGCACCGAAGCCGGCACCATGGATGAGAACGAACGACATCGTCAGCCTCCTCCAGTTGCAGATTCCTCATCATAATTACCATAGAATCTCTCACCGGGAATCACTAGAGTAGGGCGGCATGACAGGTCGGGTTCAGGACAAGGTGGCGCTCGTCACCGGTGCAGGACGAGGCCAGGGGCGGTCGCATGTGGTACGCCTCGCCGAGGAGGGCGCACGCGTCATCGCCGTCGACCTCCCGGCCGCCGCCAGCAAGGACGTGAGTCGCCATTCGCCGTACCCGATGGCGACCGAGGCGGACCTGGCGGAAACGGTCCGTATGGTCACGGCGGCTAGCGGTGAGGCTGTTGGCCTGTACGCGGACGTGCGGGACGAGACCGACCTGGCCGCTGCGGTGGCCGCGGGCGTCGAGCGCTTCGGTCGGCTCGACATCGTCAGCGCGAATGCGGGCATCACCGGCTTCACCGGGAAGGCATGGGAAGTTAGCCGCGAGGACTGGCAGACCGTCATCGACATCGACTTGACCGGGACATGGCAGACCGTCAAGGTCACTGCACCGATCATGATCGATCAGCGCTGCGGTTCAATCGTCATCACCGCATCGACCATGGGCCTCAAGGGAACGGCGAACCTGGCCGGCTACGTGGCGGCCAAGCACGGCGTGATTGGCCTGATGCGGGCGCTGGCGCACGAGCTCGCACCCTTCTCGGTGCGGGTCAACGCGGTCGCGCCCACCTCGGTGGCCACAGACATGGTGTTCAACGATGCCGTATACCGGCTGTTCCGCCCGGATCTGGCCGAACCGGGAAAGCAGGACACCGTGCAGGCGTTCACCGAGCACAATATGCTCCCGGTGCCCTGGGCTGAAGCGCGCGACATATCCGAGGCGGTGCTCTGGCTGGCCTCGGACGAGGCCAGGTATGTCCACGGCATCGTTCTGCCAGTGGACGCCGGACAGCTCGCTAAGTAGCTTTCGCGGCGCTGGCTAGTCCCACTCGATGAGCTCGTCGAAACGCGCTGGCCAGTGGCGGCTGTACTCTTCTACGAGCCAGCCGAAATGATCATGCATCAGGCGGCCTGCCTTGGTTGGCTGCCTGGCAATGATCGCCTTTGCGATCTCGCGGTGCTCAGCGTGGATCTGCGCGCGGACCGACTTGGTATCCATCCGCGTCACGATGCGCTCGTGCCAGATGCTGCCGACAATCCGGCTGACCAGCTCAATGACCCGGTTCCCGCCGAGCTCACAGACGGCGCCGTGGAACTCGTTGGTCACCGTCCAGTACTCGGGCCCCTGGATCGGCTGTTCCGCGGCCAGGAACGGCTTCATCGCCAGCCGCACAAGTTCCCGGTCCGGATTCCGGGCCGCCCGCTCGGCGTCGTTCCTGGTCACCACCTGCTGGGCCTCGAACAGCTCCTGATAGGTGGCTCCGCCGAGGTAGAGGTACAGCATAGTGATCTTGGCCAGGTTGCGCGGGTCCACTGCGCTGACGACCGGACCGCCGCCGGGACCGGGCTTGAGCCGGATCAGTTCCTGGACTTCAAGCAGGCGCAGCGCCTCACGCAACGATGCCCGGCTGACCCGGAAGCGTGCCAGCATGGCCGCCTCTGACGGCAGCATGTCGCCGGGATTGAGGTTGCGGGACACGATGTCTCGCACGATGGCCGCAGCTACGGTCTCGGCGGTCTTCGCCGGGCGGCGCGGCTGGTCGGTCAGGTCGGCGTTCGACTGCGCAAGGCCGACCCACTTGTTCCGCCCCAGCTCGGTTCGGGGCTGGCTGTCCTGCGCAGGCACTGCTTCAGAACTGGACAACGTACCCTCCGGACTGTTCATAGCTCAATGCTAATGATGCTCAGGGATCTTAGGGACGCACGGCCGATTCGCGATCGTAAACAGCATTCCATAGTGATGATAATAATGATATCGTCAGTACCTCGCTTGCTGTTGGAGCTGCCGGACGGAGGGGACGGATGCGCGTCTACGTCGACGGGGAGCAGTGTGTCGGCCACGGCCGTTGCTACACGGTGAGTCCTGACGTATTTGAGCCCGACGACGAGGGTTTCTGCGCTGGTCAGGGACTCGTCCGGGAGATACCCGCCGACCGTGACGCTGCCGCCACGGCGGGAGCGCAGGCGTGTCCGGCCGGCGCCATCACGATTATCGAAGACTGAGGAGCTGGCATGGACACTCCAGTTACCCCCGCGGAAGTGACCCACTCGGAATTGCGCCAGCTCATCGACCGGCAGCAGATCAGCGACGTCCTCTACCGGTACGCCTCGAGCGTGGACCGGAAGGACTTCGCCACGCTGCGGTCGCTGTTCACCGACGATGCCCGCGGTGTCTATACAGATGTCGCCGATCTCACCGGTGCGGACGAGATCGTGAAGTGGATCGACGGGATGACGGTCGCCAAGTCCTGGCAGCATCACAAGTTGACCGTGTACCACATCGACTTCACCGGACCCGACGACGCGAGCACGCTCACCTATCACACATCGCATCAGACTGATATCGGCGATGACACGTCGGTGACACTTATCGTCGCGCGCTACCACGACAAGCTCCGCCGCGTTGGCGGCACCTGGAAGATCACTGAGAAGATCATGGAGTCGGGCTGGATGGAGAAGCGCCAGCGGGTCGAGCCGGCTGCCAGCTAAGAGCGACACTCACCGGGGAATGTCACGCCAAGGCACGTCACGATCGGTACGGACGTCACCCGGCAGCCCGAGCACCCGCTCGGCGATGATGGTGCGCTGAATCTCGTCCGACCCGCCGGCGATCCGGTAGCCCGGTGCGCCGAGCACGTGGTCGTTCCACGCGTAGGTACCCCACTCACCGGTGTCAGCGATGAGCCGCGGGCCGAGCAGGCTCGCTGCCACCTGCCCGATCTCGGTCATCCCGGCTACCCATAGCAGCTTTCCTATGGAGCCTTCCGCCCCCGGCGGCTGGCCGCCTGCGGTAGCTGCGGCGATCCTGGCCGCATTCATCCGCCGGATCTGCTGGTGGATGTAGACCGACGCCAACTGCTGGCGCACGAGGGGGTCACCGGTCCGGCCGAGCCAGCGTGCGAGGCCGAGCAGGCGCTCCCAGGATCCGCCGACGCCGCGATTGCCGCTCCCGCCCCGCTCGAAGCCGAGCGTGGTCAGTGCCACCCTCCAGCCCTGGCCGACGGCGCCAAGCCGCAGGTCGTCAGGGATCCTCACGTCGCTGAGGAAGACTTCGTTGAATGACGAGCCGCCGGACATCTGCCGGATCGGCCGGATCTGGACTCCCGGCGCGTCGAGCGGAATCACGAAGGCGGTCATCCCGGCGTGCTTGGGCACGGCCGGATCAGACCGCGCGATCAGCTCACCCCACCCAGCGAACTGCGCGCCGGAGCTCCACACCTTCTGACCGTTGAGAATCCACTCAGTGCTATCGCGCACCGCTCTGGTCGCCAGACCCGCCAGGTCCGACCCAGCGCCGGGCTCGGAGAACAGCTGGCAGCACAGTTCCTCGGCGCGGAGGAACCGCCGGACGAACCGCGTTTGCTGCTCAGGAGTGCCGAAGATCCGGATCGTGGGCGCCACGAGGTGCGTCGTGACGGCGAACGTCTCGTGCCCTTCGGGTACGGCAAAGTCGGACTCAGCCTCGTTGAAGGCCTGCTCGTGGGCGACCGTGAGCCCCGCGCCGCCGAACTCGGCCGGCCAGCTGATCGCACCGTAGCCGGCGTCATACTTTTCCTGCTGCCAGGCCATGGCCCGCTCGAGCAGCGCTTTCTCGTCAGTGAAGGACAGCCGGTGGAAGACGGAGACGTCGTCGCTGCCTTCGCCCCAGGCCAGCTGCTCCGGACCCACGAGCGGCAGCCGTTCCGCAAGCCAGCTCCTGGCGGCGGCCGCGAACGACTCGACGCTCGGGACTGCGCTCATGGAAACGCGGCGTTGGTCACGCCGAGGTCGGCTGCCCGCGCAGCGAGCTGCTCCCACCGACCTGGCCCCGGTGCGGCACAGAGCTCGTGCGCCCAGAAGACCAGCTGGCTGAATCCGGCTTCGGCATAGCGGCTGACATCGGCGGAGGCTGGCGGGGAGGCCCGGACATAAGTGCTCAGCGGCACGGTCCGCCCGGCATCGGCTTGAGCGGACTGCAGCCGCGCACGCAAGTCGATAGCTTCCGCAGCCGACGGAGTGCCGGAAGCAAACCAGCCGTCCGCGCGCACGGCTGCCCGGCGCAGCGCGCGCGGGGTGTTACCGCCGAGAATCAGCGGAACCGTCACCGGAGAGGCGGACAGCTGCACCGGCCCGAAGTCATACACGCTGCCGTGATACTCGAACGGGCCGCCAGCCCAGGCCAACCTGACGATGTCCAGGCTCTCATCGAACCTCTGGGCGCGGTCGCTGAACGGCACGCCGAGCGCCTCGAACTCGGCCCGGAGCCAGCCCACGCCGGCGCCGAACAGCAGTCGCCCGGCCGAAAGCTCGTGCAGCGTCAGCGCCGCCCTCGCGACCGCGAGCGGATGGCGCAGCGCCAGCAGGTAGATCGCCGTGCCGAGCTGCAGGCGGCTTGTGCGAGCCGCTGCGCCGGCGAGGGCAACCAGCGGGTCGGTCAGCTCGGTGGCAGGTCCCACAATCGGGGCAGCCGCTTCCTGCTCCGGTTCGCGAGTCGGATGAACCGACGTGTAGCCGACCGGCATGAGCAGGTGCTCGCCAAGCCAAAGGCTCTCGAACCCGGCGGCTTCGGCTGCGACGGCGAGATCGCCCAGCTCGGCCGCGGTGATGTCATAGACCGACAGTCCGAACCGCATGGGGAGTCCCGCTATGCCCAGGCCAGCGGCAGGGACATCAGCGAGATCTGGCCGCCGTGCGCGAGCGGCACGTCACCAGTGTCGAGGCGGTAGTAGGGCACTAGCCTGTGCCATTCCCTGATTGCCGTCTGCAACTCGGCCCGCGCCAAGTGTGAACCGAGGCACCTGTGCTCGCTCGCACCGAACGCCATGTGCCGGTTCGGGAACCTGTCGATGATCACTTTGTCCGCGTCGGGGAACTGGCGCGGATCCCTCGTGGCCGACGGGTAGGTGAGCATGACCATGTCGTCTTTGCGCATCGGGCAGCCGTGGAAGTCCACGTCCCTGGTGACCTTGCGGGCCATCGGGACGATGGGATAGGCGCGCAGGAACTCCTCGACAGCGGCTGGCACCAGGTCCGGGTCCGCGACTAGGCGCTCGCGATCCTGCGGGTGCGTGGCCAGATGGTAGAAGCACCAGCCGAGCTGGCTCTTGAGCGTGTCCAGGCTGCCGAGCGTCAGCGTCACCATGATGTCGATCATGTCGCCGTCGGGGACTGGCGCACCGTCAATCTCACTGCGGCACAGATGCGACACATAGTCGACATTCGGGTCGAGCGGCTGCTTGTGCCGGGCCGCGACCATGTCGGTCCAGTAAGCGGCGATCTCGCCCCAGGCGGCCATCATCTTGGCGATGTCTTCGTCCAGGCCGGTGATCGCGCCCGACATCCGGCGCACGCAGGAGACGAAGAAGTCAGCATCCTGCGTCCCGAGCCCGACCGACATCAGGAAGACCTTCACCGGGAACTGGTCGCCAAAGGTCCGGCAGAAGTCGGTGTGGCCAGCCGCGACGAGCGGCTCGATGGTCTCGCGCGCGTGCCGGGTGATCCCCGGCTGCATCTTCTGCACCTCGGCAGGCGCAAACCACCAGTTCATCAGCTTGCGGTACTTGACGTGCTGCGGCGGATCGATGAAGGAGGGCAGGAACCGGTAGGCGGGCTCAGGGTCAGTCGCCACGATCGAGTGGTTGGAGAACAAGTCCGGCCGGCGGGATGCCTCGCGGATGTCGTCGTAACGGGTCAGCACCCAGTAACCGGAGCCATAACTGTTCCAGAAGAACCGGTGGGCCTCCCGCAGCGCGTCGATCTCCTTCCAGTGCTCGGTAGCCGGAGCGACCTTGGCAGTGAGGTCGACCTCGATTGTGGGGTAATCGGCCATCTGGGTCGTCTCCTTGCTTGCTCACTGGCTGCCGAGCGGTTACAGGTGGTACAGCGCCGCCGCGTTGTCGTGCAGGATCTTTTGCAAGACCGCGGGGGACAGGTCGCCGAGCTCAGAAGAGATGTACTCGCGCGGCTCCACGGCTGCGGTGGCCGGTCCGGGCGCCATGCTGGTCGGGTGTGGGAAGTCGCTCTCGTACAGGATCCAGTCCGGACCCATCTGGTCGATCGCCGACTTGACCGACGCGCGCTCGAACCAGAAGCAGCCGAACATCTGCCTCTTGAAGTACTCGCTGGGCAGCAGGTCGTACTCCGGGTGCTCGCGGGGCACACCGCAGTTGAGCCACTGCCAGTCGAGATGCTCCAGCGCGAACGGGATCCAGCCGACGCCGCTCTCGACCGACACGAACTTGGTACCGGGGTACCGGTGGCAGACACCGCCAGTGATGAGGTTCGCGATGACGCGAGCGTTCGCCAGCCCGAACTGCACTCCGAAGCCGGCATAGTTGGCGTGCGGTCCGGCACTGGGGGACGCATGGTCGAAGATTGACATGTCGCCCGAGCCGATGTGGAAGTTGACCGCGAGCTCCATCTCCTGGCAGATCGCCCATAGCCTGTCCCAGTACGACTCGGCGATGGGCGGCAGGCCCCAGTACGTCGGCTCACCTGTCATGATGACGCCTTTGTGGCCAAGTCCAGCGGCCCGGACGACTTCCTTCTCGCACAGGTCCATGTCCCACATCGGTAGCGCCATGATCGGCACGAACCGCCGCCGGTCAGTCGATGAGTACTCGGCGAGGAAGTCGTTGTAGGCCTGCACGCAGGCCAGCATCAGCTCGCTGTCGCCGAGCGTGAGCAGCTTTCCGGCGCCGAAGCCCGCCACGTTCGGGTAGAGCACCTGCGCCCAGATGCCGTACTCGTCCATCCGCGCCAGGCGGGCTGTCGGCTCCCAGGTGGCGATGTCAACTTCGGACAGCCGCGGCGGGTGATCCGGCGGGTACTCGCGCCAGCCTGCCTGAGCCGCGCCGGCAGCCGCGCCGACTCGCTCCGCGCCGAAGAACCATGCGTCTTCCTGGTGCGATTCGTCCCACTTCACATGCGGCGCCCGATCCTGGAAGGGGGCAGGCAACCGCGAGGTCCACAGGTCGTAAGGCTCTATCACGTGCGTGTCTGTGTCTATGACCTGGAACTGGTCAACTTCAGCGGCGGTTAGCACGGCACCTGCTCCTTCTCTCGACTGATTCACTAGCGAAATGCTCAGGCCGGCTGGTCTAGCGGCCACAGGATGTGCTTGGTCTCGAAGAATTCGGCGAACCCGAGTACCCCGCCCTCGCGGCCGAGCCCGCTTTGCTTGTAGCCGCCCCACGGGTGATCGCCGAGCATCGGACCGCCGCCGTTCACCGTGACGGTCCCGGCCCGGATCTGGTGAGCGACGGCCACGGCGGCGGCCGTCGGCCCCCAGACGTTGGCAGCGAGCCCGTAGGCCGAGTCATTTGCCATGGCCACCGCCTGGTCCACATCTTCATACGGCAGCACCACGCTGACCGGCCCGAAGAGCTCCTGCTGCGCGATCTCGGAGCTGTTGTCCACCCCGGTCACGACAGTGGGCTCGTAGTAATAGCCCTTCGGGAATGCCTGCGGCGGCTTGCCGCCGGTCAGGACCTTGGCTCCGCCGTCGACTGCCCGGTCGACGAAGCCTGCCACCCGGGCCCGCTGTGCGGCCGAGACCAGCGGTCCGACGACCGTGCTCGCGTCCTGTGGGTCCCCGCAGCCCATCTCCTCGGCCGAGATCACGGCCGCGGCGAGGTAGCGCTCGTAGTCCGGCCGATGCACCAGCGTGCGTGTCAGCGAGCTGCAGCCTTGGCCGGCGTTCCCACTCCAGCCGAGGACGCAGCGCAGCGCGAGCGATTCCACATCGCTGCCGGGCAGGACGACGTCGGCGGACTTGCCGCCGAGCTCCAGGACTACGCGCTTCAGCGTGGGCGCGGTTAGCTCGACGATCCGCTTGCCCACCGCGGCCGACCCGGTGAACGTGACGAAGTCGATGGCTGGGTGCCTGCAGAGATGCTCGGCGACGTCCGGAGGCCCGTATACGAAGTTGAACGCGCCGGGCGGCACGCCGGCCTCCTCGACGAGCGCGGCGAGCGCCGTCGTCGACAGCACCGACTTAGGCGAGCACATGAGCACGATGCTGCAGCCGGCAGCGAGCGCGCCGCCGACCTTCCATGCGGCCAGGTTCAGCGGGAAGTTGAAGGCAGTAAGGCCGAGGACGACGCCGATCGGCTCCCGGGTGAGAAGCGTGGCAGTACCCTCGCCTGCTGCCGTTGTGGGAAGCGTCTGGTCAGGTCCGGCCGCCAGACCTGCCGCGGCGTCGGCGAACCAGCGGAAGTTGCGGATCGGGAACGGTACCTGCATGAACTCGGCCACGGAGCGCGGCGTGCCGACTTCCGTGATCATCAGGTCGGCCAGCTTGCCCTGGTCGCGTTCGAGCAAGTCGGCGAGGCGGTGCAGGAGACGGCTGCGGTCCCTGGCGGGCACCCGGCTCCACGGCCCGCCTGCGAAAGCACGTCCGGCGGCCGCTACGGCCTCGTCGGCCTGTGCCGTCGTGAGCGCCGGGACGACCGCGAGCACTTCCTCGGTCGCCGGGTTGATGACTTCGAACGGCTCGTCCTGGCCGGTGACCCAGCGGCCGTCGATGTAACCGCTGGCGGTTGGTAGTGACATGTCCTCTCCCTTGCTCACCGGTTGCCCGGCTGCTCACCAGGGTGCGCTGCCGCCGTCAACGTTGAGCAGCGCGCCGGTGATACCGGCGCCGGCATCGCTTGCGAGCAGCACGGCCATGGCTGCGACCTCATCAGCGCCGATCAGCCGCTTGATCATTGATTCCTGGGCGTAGCGATTCAAGAACTCCTGGTAGGTGATTCCCGCTGCGGCAGCTGCAGCCGCTCCGGCATCACGCATGGTGTCCGTCTCGATCGCGCCAGGGCAGATCGCGTTGGAGGTAATACCGTCTGGTCCGTACTCGTACGCGACCGCCTTCACGAACCCGTTGATCGCATGCTTGTTAGTGATGTAGTGGCTAACCGCGGGCTTAGTCGCCTGCTTGCCCTCCACCGAGGAGATGGCGATGATCCGCCCCCACCGGTTGCGGAGCATGTAGGGAAGGGCGCGCCTGGTCGCCCAGAAGGTCGAGTTGAGGTTCCAGGCCAGCGCGTTGTTCCAGGCTTCGTCGCTCAGCTCGTGGACTCTGGCGAAGCCGTCAGTGCCCCCGGCGTTGCTCACCAGGATGTCGAGCGCACCAAAGTGCCGGCCCGTGTCGTCGATGAAGCGCTCGACTTCATCCTGCCGCCGGACGTCGCAGGCGACGAAGTAACCACGATCGCCTGCGTTCATCTCATCAAGCGCGGCCTTGCCCTTGTCGGCGGACCGGCCGCATATCGCGACGCTGGCCCCCTCGGCAAGCAGTGCGTTCGCGATGGCCCGCCCGATGCCCCGGCTTCCTCCGGTCACCGCCGCAACCCGGCCTGCACACCTACCAGCCACCATGCAGCTAATTGCAGCGCCGGGACTAGGCAGCTGTCAAGATATTCCTTACGATGATTCCTATCTAATTTCGCGAAGACTAGGCAGGAACGATGGCGAAGCTACAGGGGAAGGTAGCGCTCATCACCGGCGCCGCGCGCGGCCAGGGTCGCTCGCATGCCGTGCGGCTGGCCGAGGACGGCGCGGATATCGTCGCGATCGATATCGCTGCGCCGATCCCGACAGCGTATTACCCCGCGGCGACGCCCGCGGATCTTCAGCTCACAGCCAAGCTCGTGGAGGGTGAAGGCGTCAGGGTGCTGGCCGCCGAAGCCGACGTTCGGGATCAGGCCGCCCTGGACCAGGTCGTCGCCAGGGCGCTGGCTATCTTCGGGCACATCGACATTGTCGTCGCGAATGCAGGGACGGCGACCCATGCACCCACCTGGGAACTGGCTGACGACCAGTGGCAGACCGTGGTGGACGTGAACCTGACCGGCGTCTGGCGGACCGTTAAGGCGTGCGTTCCCTCGATGATCGCTCGCTCTCAGGGTGGCGCAGTGGTGCTCACTAGTTCTCTGGCGGGGCTGCACGGATACGGCAACATCGCCGGCTATGTAGCGGCCAAGCATGGCGTAAACGGCCTGATGCGCACTCTGGCCAACGAGCTCGGACCGCACAACATCCGGGTGAACACCGTCTGCCCAGGGCTGATCAACACCGACATGATGATGAACGACGGGACCTACGCCATGTTCCGGCCGGATGTGGAGCACCCGACGCTCGAGGACGCCAAGGCCGTGTTCCGTACCATGCAACTACTGCCGCTTGACTGGCTCGAGCCGCGCGACGTCAGCAACGCCATCGCCTTCCTGGTCTCGGACGAGGCCAGGGCGATTACCGGCGTGGCGCTTCCGGTGGATGGGGGCCAGCTGCAGCGCGGCTGACGGCCGAATCCCCGCGCAGAAGGCGCCGGGCCTAGCTGCGCCGTAGGACGCCGGGTGACTGCTGAAGTAGCGCAGTTACGTTCAGTAGTAAGCTGTTTACTTCACGTCGGCATGTCGAGTCGGTCAGCCGGGAAGTTTGTGATACACCTCGCCGAGGTCTAGCTACACCTCGGCGTCGACGCCGTCGGGGGTGCGGAGCTATTACGGCCAGGACGTGTACTACTCCGACGGGCTGCCGGTCGAGTTCAGCTGGCCGGTCCTGCCGAGCACCCTGGATGCGGACGATTTCAAGGTCACCCTCAGCAACGGGACGTCGGTCACGCCGCAGGTCACGTCGATCTGGCCGAACTTCGAGTACAACGAGCGGTCGGTGGCGGTCCTTTTCGGGCACTTCGGTAACCGGGTGCCGGCGAGCCAGCCGGGCGCGATCTACCCCACCTCGGTGACGGTGGTCCGCGGCTCGTCGGCCCTTGAGCTGGTGGGACCGCGGCGGCGGATCGTCAGCGCGGTGGGGTTCTCGGTCAAGACGCCGGGCTCGCCGTATTCCGGTCCCGGTGCTGCCCCGGCCGACCGGGGCGGTCCGACCCTGGTGGCCGCGAAGCTCAGCAGAATGTCGGCCGCCGGGAACACCGGGCCGGCGATCTTCGGGCAGAACCTGCCCAACGACGGGATAAGCCTGTACGGCAGCCGCGCGAAGTTCCGGCTCCGGATGTACACCTCGGGCGGCATGACTCCCAACGGCGTGACCCCGCTGCTGCCGGGCGACTATGACCAGTACTTCCGCGTCATCGCGGTCACCTCATCGGGACGGAAGGTCGCGCTCACCCGGGCCGGCAAGACCTACTACATCGACGGCAAGCCGCTGCGCGTGGTCGGGCTCGCGAACCTCGGCCGCAAGCAGCCCGGCTACGGTCCCTGCTACACCGAGGTCCGCAACAACTACATCGATATCGTTCTCGACGGCAGCGCGGCCGCGGCCCG
>Ga0335074_10006419_pt1 | contig 16312 bp, 11 predicted proteins | sample Lox_Sample_23_FD_206715 | JGI IMG/M metagenome (GOLD analysis project Ga0335074, IMG submission 206715) | Soil microbial communities from Loxahatchee National Wildlife Refuge, Florida, United States - Lox_Sample_2.3 | ecosystem: Environmental > Terrestrial > Soil > Wetlands | place: USA...
GAGCCGTTGCAGTCGCTGTACTCGCACCGATGGACAACACGGCCACCGCACTACAATCCAATGAGAATTCGGGCCAGCAGCCGGACGCTGCCTTGTTGGCGCAGGGAATCAATCCTCATCCCGTCAAGCTCGTCATTCCCCCGACGCGACCGCTTTCAACCATGGCGTTATTAGGACAAAAGCTTTTCCACGATCCGGCACTCTCGGGCTCCGGGCAAATGTCCTGCGCCACTTGCCATGACTTGGCGCACGCCTATGGGCCGCCAAGTGCTGTTCCAGTGATAGCTGGCGGACTCGATATGCACACGGCGGGTTTCCGGGCGGTGCCGTCGCTTCGCTATCTTTATCGCCAGCCGGCATTCAGCATCGGACCTGACACGACTTCAGGCGATAACGACGCAGCACCGAATCTGCAGCAGCAGGCGCAGCAGGCGCTCGGTCATGACAAGGTCCTGAAATCTGCTCTCGCGCCCCAGGCTGCGGCGGTCAATCTGGTTCCGCAGGGCGGGATATTCTGGGACGGTCGCGCCGACACCCTGCAACAACAGGCGAGCGTTCCCTTGTTCAACCCGGCGGAGATGGCAGCGAGCAAGCCGGCATCGGTGATCGGCGTGCTCGAACGCGCAGATTACGCGGACAGTTTCCGTGTGCTGTTCGGACCCAACATCTTCAAGGACACGCGACTGCTGATGGCGGAAGCGATGTTCGCCATCGCCCGCTATCAAATCGAGGATTCAAGCTTTCATCCTTTTACCAGCAAGTTCGATGCGTGGCTGGAAGGGAAATTACGCCTGGATACCGACGAAGCGCGTGGCTACCTCGCGTTCAACGATCCGTCGAGGGGCAATTGCGCCGCATGTCATCTCGATAAGCCGACCAAGGACAATCTGCCGCCCCTGTTCACGGATTTCCAATACGAAGCCCTCGGCGTGCCGCGCAACGCGTCAATTCCCGCCAATCGGAATCCCAACTATTTCGACCTCGGCATTTGCGGCCCCTATCGCAAGGACATGCACGATCAGGTCCAGTATTGCGGAATGTTTTTGACACCGAGCCTGCGCAATACCGCGACACGGAAGGTGTATTTCCACAACGGCGTGTTCCACTCGCTGGCCGAGGTGCTCGACTGGTATGTGAACCGCGACCTGCAGCCCGAGCGGTTCTATCCAAAGGATGCGAGCGGAAAGGTTGTGAAGTACGACGACATCCCGTCGCAATACCGAAAGAACGTCGACATCACCGACGCGCCGTTCGATCGTCGCGCGGGCGATCAGCCCGCTTTGAACAAACAGGACATCCAGGACATCATCGCTTTTCTTGGTACCCTGAATGACGGGTACGCTTCCGGCGGGCGTTGAACCGACCGGAAATGCCGACAGTCCAGTTTTGCGCTTATCGAAGCGCAGAGGCCCGGGCAGTTCAAATCAATTGTCCGCTTCTTCGCCATGTTCGGTTGCCAGTTCGATGAACCGGTCGAGCCTTATGCGCCGCCATTTCTGGTGGCCAGCGCCACGCCAGGACATGTTCGAAGGCTTGACGCGGAGGTGACCAAGCAGCTCGCCTTCGGGATCGACTATGGCGAAATCCTGCGCTTTAAGCGCTGCGAATGTATTGGGCATCGCTATCCCCTCTGAATCCGGTCTCTGCCCGAACCTAGTTGCGCAATTTGAAAATTATGCAACGGCCGGGAAGATTTGGCAGAATTGCAGGGTGCGAAGTTTCCTGGATTTCAACGGCTTGTGACCAACGCCCATATCGGAATCTGCTGACCGCGCCAGAGTTTTCTGGCGATTATGAGCCGAGCGCTATCGAAGCTGCCTGTTCTTCGGAAAGCTGGGCGCCCAGGCGTTGAAGGTGGGCGATCTCGTCGTCGGCCAACGCGTCATCCAACAGATTGGCGACACGTTCCATTGCATGGCGTCCCATCGGCTCGCGAGCGCGATCGATTTTGTTGTACATCGCATTGGCATAACCGGCGACGAGCGCGGCATCCTTTGCGCGTTCGCCAAGCGCGGCGAGGAGGGCAAGATGATCGAACAGCCAGAACAGGGAGCCTTCGTCGCGGAGCAGCGGAGCGGCTTCGCGCGCCGCCGCCAGTGCCTCGTTCAGGTCGCCGTGCGCCGTGAACGCAACTGCCAGGAGGCCTAACACAAATCCGTACAAGTCGGAATGAGTCGTGTCGCGCAATCGTTCCGCAAGGTCGCGACCCGTCGAAATCGCGCAGTCTACGTCGTGTTTCTCTAGCGAGTGCTGCACCAGATTGGCGGCAACGGCCAGAGCAATCCGCTCCGCGCCTACCATCCGGCAGACATGCTCCGCTTTCGACTGAGCGATGCGCGCCATATCGAATCGGCCGCGAATTGTCTCGATAACCAATTGCATATTGTAGGCATTTGCAAGCGTGCGCAGCCATCCTGCGGGTTCGAGCAGGCTCAGCGCTTCCTGTATTGCTTGGTCCGCTTCTCCGGTCCGATTGAGTATAAACAGCGGAAATGCCAACGCGGTGAGCGCAGCGCCGAGATTGGGCCGGTCGCCGAGCGCCCGATATGTGACGACCGCACGCTCTATCTCTTCCTGAGCGGCCTTTAAGGCTGTCGTGTTCGACAGCATGAACCCCAACCCGCACCGCAGGCGCGCATCCAGTGCCGGCGGCGTATCCGGCATAAGCCGTGCCGCTGCCGCGCTGAGCCTTTGTCGTCCTTCGGTACGAAGAGACAATTGCCGCCATAGCGGCCAAGACGCGCCGGCCAGGGCCACGGCGTCGTGGGAATCCTGTTCCATCGCCCAGTCGAGTGCTGCGCGCAGATCGTCGAGCAAGGGAGCATAGCGCTCGAGCCAGACGACATCGCTCGTAGTTTCCAACTCGCAACCCGCTGTTTCGAGCGTGGAAAGAATGTGGCCCGCATGCCGGCGTCGCGTAGCGTGAGCTTCACCGGAAGCCTCCAGTCGTTCGAGCATGAAGTCACGCGTCGTTTCCAGCAGGTGGTACCGCGGCTGCGATCCTCGCACCATGGCGAGCATCGACTTACGAACGAGATTGCCGACGTGCTCGAAAACGCGTTCTTTCGGAATCGCATCATCGCCTGCCACGTTTTCGGCGGCCGACATTATGAAGCTGCCTGCGAACACCGCGAGACGGCGAAGCACGGCCTGCTCGTCCGTAGAAAGCAGTCCATGACTCCACTCCAGTGTAGCGCGAAGCGTCGAGTGCCGCGCCGGTGCCGTGTGCCTAGCGCGCAGCCAGGCTTTCAGCGATCCGCCGAGCTTCATATCCAGTGCTTCAAGCCCAAGCGATGCCGCCCGGCTTGCGACCATCTCAATGGCCAGTGGCAGGCCATCCACGCGGCGACAAATACTGGCCGCGGCTGTCAGCGCATCGTCGTTGATTTGAAAGTTCGCATCCGCGTTCAAAGCTCGCTCAATGAAGAGCTCCACCGAAGCCGTGCTGCGCATGGCCGCGGCCGGCATCGCATCCTCCGAAGGCACGGCGAGCGGCGGCACCTCCAAAATTCGTTCCCCGAAACACGAAAGTGCTTCGCGGCTGGTCGCAAGGATTTTCACGTTGGGCGCGGCCGCGAGCAGGCCTTCTGCGATTTGAGCAGAAGCCGCAAGCACATGTTCGCAGTTGTCGAGCACCAGGAGCAGGGATTTCGGTGCAAGATAACGCTGCAATGTGTCGAGCGGCGTCGCCGTCGCGCCAATCTTTACGCCTAGAACGGAGGCAATCGCGGCAGGTACCAGCTCGGGGTCCTTGAGCGAGGCCAGTTCCACCAGCCAGACGCCGTCGCTGAAATTCGGGGACGTTTCTTGGGCAGCTCTCAAGGCGAGGCGCGTTTTTCCCACCCCTCCCGGTCCTATCAGTGTAACGAGACGGCTTTGCGCAAGAAGGTCCGACACCATGCGAAGCTGCTCGCTTCTGCCGATCAGGCGCGTAGGCCCGGCCGTCAGATCATCAGTCCAAAGAGATGGAAGATTCCCGGCGCGAATTCCGCCACCAGGACGTGCTTTGCGCGGTTCCATTCGCCGCACAGGCGCCACAAAACGATAACCGCGTCCCTGCTGGCTTTCGATACAATCCGTGCCCAGTGTTTTGCGCAGCGTATTGATATGAATGTACAGCACATTGTCGCTGGCACCGAAGCGGCCGCCCACCAGCGACATCAAATTCTGTTTCGCGACCAGCGTGCCCGCGTTTTCGACAAGTGCCAGCAGGAGTCGAAAATCCGTTCGCCCGAGCGGCACGGGTGCACCATCCGCGAACAACCGGCGCTCTGCCGGGTCCAATGTGAACCGTCCGAAACAGTATGGCGTCGCCATGCTTTGATCCCGGAAACGCGCGGATGCCGTCACGCCACTCGATCTAAAGGTTTTTAAAGGTCTTTAAGGAAGACACGCGGCCAGCTTCGCGTCAATAATCGTTGGGAAATTCGCGGCGGCATGGGCCGAGCGGCGATCTTTTTGGTTAAAGAGGGAAATTAACATGCATCAAATATCCAAGGCATCGATTGTGTCGAGGTGCAGGCTACTGTCCAGGCTCTTAATGGCTGGTGGGGCACTGACTTTGGGCGTGGCCGCTGCGAGCATCACGTTTAGTGTGTCCGCCTACGCCGGCAAATCGTGGACCTTCACGAACTTCGATCCGACGGGATCAATCGCAACATGGCCCGCAAGTATCAACAATGGCGTAATCGCAGGGTCCTATCAGGTTCAGGGCAATAATGGCTGGGTTTACCACGGCTTCGTTCGTGCTGCCAACGGAACGATCACCTCGTTCGACCCGGCGGGATCCACCGGCACCCACGCCCAGGCCATCAACAGCAATGGCGAGATCGCGGGCTATTACCAGGACAGCAGCGGCGTCAATCACGGCTTCGTGATGGCGGCCGACGGGACGATCACCTCTTTCGATCCGACGGGCTCTACGGGCACCTATGCCTTCGGCATCGACAACAAAGGCGAAGTGGTTGGTTATTACAATACCTCCCAGGCCGGCGCACAACACTGCTTCCTGCTCACCGCCGGCGGGACCATCGAAAATTGCGATCCCTTGAACAATTGGCAAGCATCGCCCGCAGGTATCAACAACAAAGGCACGATCACCGGCAACGTCTACACGACCAGCGGCAACAGTGACGGCTTCACGGCATCGGTGAGCAAGAAGGGTGTGGTAACATCCACGGAGTTCTCCGCTCCGAACGCTGCTAACAGCACCTTTGGAACCGGCATCAACAACAGCGGCACCGTTGCCGGTTACTCCTTCGATGTCGACGACGATGTTCTCGGTTTCGTCTATACGTCGAACGGAACAATCACGCCGTTCAGCGGCGCGGCAGGAGCGGTCTATACCTTGCCCACGAGCATCAACAACAAAGGCACGGTCGCGGGCTCCTATTACGATTCAAATTACAACCAATGGGCCTTCACGATGGCTTCGGACGGGACGATCACGACGCTTTCCGATCCTGACGCAGGAGGCGGACTTGAGGGCACGGACGCCACGAGCATCGATTCGGCAGGGCGGCTCACGGGCTACTATCTCGATAGTTCAGGCGTCCAGCACGGATTTCTGTATAGCAAGTAACGCTGGTTCTGTGCGGCAGTCTTAACCCTCGTGAAGAGCACGCCGCGTTCATTTTCTGCCGGCCGGCCGATCGGCCGGCCGGCAGATTGTTTCCAGCGACCGTGTCGCCGGCGAAACAATCAGCGCTTGCTGGTCGCCAAGTGAAACGGTTCCGAAACTGCGCCTGGCCAGGTGATTGCCTGGCATGGCGGAAACATCATGAGGAGTAAGAGATGAAATCGGTTTCCATCGCCTTCTTTGCGGGCATTGCCGCCTGTGTCCTTGTTCACCCCGCATCGGCAGTGGAGAGCGGCAAAATAAAGGAGAAGGTTCTCCATTCTTTCGGCAGCGGGACGGACGGCCAGTTGCCGATCTCGGGTCTGATCGACGTGAAAGGTACGCTGTACGGCACAGCCGAACGCGGCGGCGCATCCGGCGGCGGCGTGGCCTTCGCACTTAACCCCAAAACCGGCACAGAAACCGTGCTTTATTCCTTTTGCAGCCAGCAGAATTGCACGGATGGCCAGTACCCCGCGGCAACCCTGATCGCTGTGAATGGCACGTTGTATGGAACGACGAGTGCCGGAGGCAGCGGAAGCTGTACCGAATTTGGCTATACCGGCTGTGGGACGGTGTTCGCACTCGACCCGAACACCGGCGCCGAGTCGGTGGTATATTCATTTCTCGGCAGCAACCTCGGCGACGGTGCGCAACCTGGCGCCAGCCTCATCAATGTAAAGGGCATGTTGTATAGTACAACGGGTCAGGGAGGTATCAATGAACAGGGGACCCCTGGCAACGGCACGGTATTCTCGGTCGACCCGGGCACCGGAAAAGAGACGCTGCTCCATTCCTTTTGCAGCGAGCTAAACTGTGCGGACGGCGGGCTTCCAGCAGGCGGTCTGATCGAAGTTAATGGAACGCTGTACGGAACAACGAGCTGGGGCGGTGGCGTCATTAACGGCGCCGACGATCTGGGAGTCGTGTTTTCGATGGACCCGAAGACCGGCACGGAGAAAGTGCTTTATGCCTTTTGCTCAGGCGGGTTTCCCTGTGCGGATGGCGGCTACCCCTTCGCCGGTCTGATCGATGTGAAGGGTATCTTGTATGGCACGACACAAGCCGGTGGTGCCGGAAGCGGCTGCCAGGCTGCCGAGGGATGCGGCGAGGTGTTCGCGGTCGACGCGAAGACCGGAAAACAGAAGGTGGTCTATTCCTTTTGCAGCATGACGGATTGCAGGGATGGCGAAAGCCCATACGCCGGGTTGATCGACGTCGATGGTACACTTTATGGCACAACGGAAGGTGGTGGAAAGTATGACTCCGGACTAGGTACGGTGTTTGCGATCGACCCGGCCACCGGCAGCGAGACTGTAGTCTATTCTTTTTGTAAGCAGCAGTCTTGCGCCGATGGCCAGAACCCCTACGCCGGCGTGATCGATGTGAAGGGTGCGATGTACGGAACGACGCAAAAGGGTGGGGCGTACGGCCTGGGCACACTGTTTGCGCTCACGAAGTAATCGCGAGCCGCAATATCGTGTTCGTCGCGGTGCGGTCCCATTACCCCCTTTGGAGCCGCACCGCGCGGCAGGAAAGCCTTGGTTCCAATACCACGGGCTCCGAAGCGACGTAATGGAGAGGATGTAACGGAGAGGCAAAAAAAATGAACAAATATATGACAGCAACCGCGCTCGTCGCGCTCTTCGTGTCGGGGCTGAGCGTTTCGGTCGATGCCAAAGTGAAATACACGACCTTCGATCCGAAGGGATCAATCGGGACCATCGCATTTGGCATCAACAACGGCGATGTGATCGTGGGCTCCTACTATGACAGCAACAATGTGGAGCATGGCTATGTGCGGACTGCCGATGGCAAGATCACCGCGTTCGATCCGCCGAAATCCGGCGCCACCTTTGCCTATTGCATAAATAACAAAGGCACGATCGCTGGATCCTACGGAACCGGAAGCGACAAAGGTCACGGTTTCGTGCGGGCGGTCGGCGGGACGATCACTTCGTTCGACGCACCCGGAGCGATCGGCACCAGCGGCAACAGCATCAATGACAAGGGCGTGGTCGCCGGAGGTTACCAAGACGACAACTACGTAGGTCATGGTTTTGTGCGTACTGCCGACGGTACGATCACCGAGTTCGACCCGACGGGAGCGATTGAAACCGTTGTCGATGGCATCAATAACAAGGGCGAGGTCGCCGGATCTTACGAGGACGGCGTCCATTTCCTGGAACATGGCTTCGTGCGTGCCGCCGACGGCACGATCACGACGTTCGACCCTCAGGGATCGACCGGCACTGTGACCTATGCCATTAACGACAGGGGCACGGTCACCGGTTACTATGGAGAGAGCGTCAGCGGACCCATTCACGGTTTTGTGCGGACTGCCGACGGTACGATCGCGACATTCGACGCGCCGGAATCGATCTTCACCGTTCCCCGCAGCATCAACAGCAAGGGCGCGATCGCGGGCTACTACGAATACTACCTGGCGAACGGCAATGTCGCAATCAGCTGTTTTGTGCGCCATCCGGACGGCACAATCACGACATTCGCGCCGCCACCGGGAACGGAGACCTCCAGTGTCGCCTACGGCATAAACCGCAACGGCATCATCACGGGACAATATGTCGGCGACGACGGCACCAGTCAGGGCTATCTGCGAATTCCCTAGCACTCTTTCAACGATGTTATGGCGCGCGGGACGTGCATGTCTTGCGGCGCGGGTCCCCGGGCAGATACCGTATCGTGCATCGGAAGTGCGCACAAAGCCGTGCGCCGCGCAGCATCAACAGCAAAGGCGTGATCGCCGGGTTCTATGAGTACTACCTGGCAAACGGCAGCGTCGGAACGGCTACTTTTTTACGGAGCAGTAGCGGCAATATTATGACATTTGTGCCGCCGCCGGGGTCGGAGACCTTCGGCGTTGCATTTGGTATCAACCGCGCGGGCGCCGTCACGGGACAGTATTCCGGTGACGACAATGTCATACGCGGCTACCTGCGGACTCCCTAGCGATGCGTTGAAGCCTTGGGCTCTAGATCGCGCCGATGGCCGTTTGAGTCGGCGCCGGTCGAATTTATTCGGGTGCGCGCCCGATTTTTCGACATCAACATAACCGCCATCGAAATTTGGGCGAAAGAACGGGCTTCACGCTCTCCCCGGTTTCGTGGAGACCGTGAGGCTTCTGTTTGAGGCGGGGGCAAGCGCTGGCGGCCGGCCAGCCGCGCGTTCGAGAATTTATGGGTCTTAATCAGGACATGAGGCCACCGGATAGGGGAAGAGGAGATCGCGGCGGGGCCTGCGCGACTTCGGCCGCCAAGTGGCCGCATCAGGAGGAGCAAGAAATGAAAGCCGGTTCCGGTATCTTGTTGGCTGCCATCGTCGGTTGCGCCCTCGTCCTGCCCGCCCTGGGTGCGGGAAGCGCCAAAGGCAGCGAAAGGGTTCTTTATTCCTTCACCGGAACGGACGGCGAATACCCCGCCCCCACATTATACGGCACAACGGATAGTGGCGGCCCCGACAACAGCGGTGCGGGAACCGTGTTTGCGCTCGATCCGAAGACCGGTACGGAGACGGTGCTCTATGCGTTCTGCAGCCAGCAGAACTGCACCGACGGCGCCAACTCCATCGCCGCCCTGATCGAAGTCAACGGGACTCTTTATGGCACGACCGGTTACGGGGGGAACGCCAACGATGGCGTCGCATTCGCGCTCGACCCCAAGACCGGCACGGAAAAGGTGCTCCATTCCTCGTGCAGCCAGCAGAATTGCGCGGACGGCAAGATTTCCAATGCCCTCCTGACTTATGCGAAAGGCGCGCTATACGGAACAACGCTTTTTGGTGGCACCGCTGACGACGGCACGGTGTTTGCGCTGAAGAAACCCTGACCGGTTCTTCACGCGCTCAGTGCGAGGGCCAGTGCCTGGTCTTCCGTCAACCGCGCACCCATGCGGCGGAATTGCACGGTCTGATCGGCGGTGAGTGCCCCGCGGAGCAAACCGTCCAGGCGTACGAGCGCGCGCTGGCCCATTGGCTCGCGTGGACGGCCGAACTTCTCATGCACCGCATCGGCGTAGCCGGCGATATGGGCTGCATCCTTCATACGCCCTGCAAGTGCTGCACGCAGGGCGACATGGTCGAAAAGCCAGAACAGCACGCCTTCATCGCGAAGAAGTGGGGCCGCGTCGCGCGCCGCGACTAGCGCGTCATCCAGATAGCCCTGCGCCGTCAAGGCTGCCGCGAGAAGCCCGAGCGCCAGTCCCCTGAGGTCGGTCTGCGACATGTCCGTAAGGCGTCGCGTGACATTCCGCGCCACCGCGACGGCTTCATCGAGATTGTCGATCTCGATCAGCAATTCGATCAGATTCACGGCGACCACGTTGCCGAGCCGGTCGGCGCCGGTCATTTCACATAGCTGTGCCGCCCGTTCTCCTGCGGCGCGCGCGAGGTCAAAGCGCCCCAACGTGGCCTCGATGCAGAGCTGCGCCGAATACGCCGCCGCCAGCGTTCGCTGCCAGCCGGCCGTTTCAAGGAGGCTCAGCGCCTCGAGAATGGCGTCCTCTGCCTCCTCCACTCTGCCAAGCAAGAGCAGAGCGTAACCCAGGGCTGTCAGGGCGCAGCCGAGATCCGCGCGGTCATCCAGCGTGCGATAGAGGGCGACCGCACGGGAGATTTCTTCATGCGCCGTCTTTATGGCCGCATTGTTCGACCACATGTCGCCGAGTCCGCGCCGCAATCGCGCTTCGAGAGCAGGAGATGTATCGGGAGCCAGCTTCTCGACAACGGCGCCCAACCGCCGCCGTCCTTCGCCGCGGAGCGATAGCTCTCGCCACAGCGGCCAGGATGCTCCACCAAGGGCAATCGCTTCATCCGGGCTTTCTTCCATCGCCCATTCAAGCGCGCCGCGCAGGTCATCGAGGATGAGCGCATAGCGTTCATGCCAGACCGCGTCGCTCGTCGTTTCCGAGTCGCATTTTGCCTTCTCAAGCACCTCAAGGACGTAACGGGCATGGCGCAGACGCGTCGCGCGCCCGTCCGGCGAGGATGCGAGTTTTTCAAGCATGAACGCGCGGGTCGTTTCGAGCAGGCGATAACGCTGCGCCCGCGAGCCGGGCACGATGGCGATCATCGATTTGCGGATAAGTCCGGCAACAGTTTCAAAAACTTTGTTGTCGGGAGTGGCCGAATCGCCCGCCACGGCTTCCGCAGCCTGCATCGAAAAGCTTCCCGCGAACGCGGCAAGACGGCGGAGAACAGTCTTCTCCGAGTCCGAAAGCAGGCCGTGGCTCCATTCCAGCGTTGCGCGCAGAGTCGAATGTCTTGGCGGCGCGGTGCTCCGGGCTCGAAGCCAGGCCTGTAGCGACCCGTCGAGCTTGGCGTCGAGCGCCTCCAGCCCAAGCAAACCTGCCCAACCTGCAACCATCTCCACGGCAAGCGGCAAGCCGTCAACGCGACGGCAGATGCGCGCTGCAAGCGCCAAACCCGCATCGTCGATCCGGAAATGGGCATCTGCGCCTCGCGCCTGCTCGAGAAAGAGTTCGATCGCAGCGGTCTTTCGCAGCGTGTCGGGTGCAGTGGCGTCCTCCTTCGGCACATCCAGTGGCGGCACTTCCAGGACCTGCTCGCCCGAGCAGGACAATGCTTCGCGGCTGGTTGCCAGTATGTGCAGTCCCGGTGCCGCACCTAGAAGTGTCTCGGCGACATGCGCCGAAGCAGCAAGCAGGTGCTCGCAATTATCGAGCACGATGAGTACCGACCGGTGGGCAAGCCACCTCGTCAAGATATCGATCGCCGTCGCATTGCCGCCAACTTTGACGCCAAGCGCAGCGCTCGTGGCGCCCGCTACGAGATCGGAATCGTGCAGTGAAGCCAGTTCCACGAGCCAGACGCCGTCGGAAAATCGAGAAGCGGCTTCGCGCGCTGCATGCAGTGCCAGCCTTGTTTTTCCAACGCCGCCGGGCCCGGTCAGAGTAACGAGACGCGAATGGCCGAGCAGAGCTGCGATCTTGCGAAGCTGTTTGCTCCGGCCGATCAGGCGGGCTGGTCCTTCCGCCGCATCCCCGAGCCACATTGCAGGAAGGTTGCCTTCGAGTCGTTCCGGGTTGCGGTTTGGCGGCCGCATCTCGTTGCGTGATACCGGCGCCACAAATCGATAGCCGCGCGCCGGCTTTGTAACAATCCAATCCTCGTCAAGAATTCTGCGCAGGGCGTTGACGTGAACGTAGAGGACGTTGTCGTCGATCGCGCGCCGGCCCCACACGCGCGAGATCAAGTCATCCTTCGTGACGATGGTACCGGCGCTTTCGACGAGCGCCAGCAGGAGGCGGAAGTCGGTGGCGCCCAGCCGCACCGGCACGCCATCGATGCATAATTGCCCTTTTGCCGGATCCAGGGTGAACCGGCCAAAGCAATACCGCTCCGCCACTAACCTAGCTCCCAAACCATCCATTTTTTAAGATTCTTAATAAGGACATTGCGCCTGGAAAGGTCAAGATTATCGCGCATTTGCCGAGCGACAAGCGGAGAGCCGTCATGAAAGGCACGAACGTAGAATTGACTTTCGAGAATCTCGACTACAACGGCTACTACCCGGTGTCAGCGCACAATTACGACGGGTACATGGGCTTCAATTTCGCCGACATGGGCCTGCTCACCGCCAATGCCATCAAGTGGTTAGGGTATGGCGACTTTACCGGCTACAGTTCGGCGCTGAGCGGCACGACCGACGCTTTCACCTACATCAACAGATTCGGTCAGGGTGGCGGCAACGGTCTGGGCGAATTCGTTTCCCTCAACAAGCACGAAACGTTCAATCTGCAAAGCGGCACGTTTGCCTCCGCATGGGATGCAAGCCAACCAACCTATTTCGAGGCGCTGAACAACAAAGATCACGTCACGGCTACGCTCAAGGTCGATCTGCGCCAGAGCGCCGCGACGACAGTCGATTTTGCGAATTACGGATCGGAATTCCAGGACATCTCGGGGTTGCGGATTGTCTCGGAAAAGGGCACTGCCGGGAAATACGGCCTGCAAGGTTACCAGATCGCGATGGACAACATCTATGTTCATTGGAACGGCAGCATTCCGAAAGGGCATGCCGCCCACCGCTCACTCGCTCCTCACGCCGTCGCGGCGCCGCTCGCGTCGAGCCAGCACAGTGCCTGGTTCGATCATTCGACGACCGGGGACGTGACGCATACACCGGCGCAAGATCACGATTATCACAGCGTGATTACCTCGCTGGCCGACGTGCTGGGGCATTCAGGAGGCGGCGGGCTTACGGCAGATTTTTCGCTGCCGCAGATAGAACACCATATCGGGACATAGCCTGAACTCCCTTCTTTGTACGCAACTGCAGAATCGAAATCGGGGAAAAGCGTCATGAGCGGAACGAAAGACAATCTGAACTTCAACACGTTTGGCGGTTACTATAATAACCTGTACCACAGTAGCTATGGAGGCTTCGACTGGTTCAACATGGTCGAACTTAGCAAGGCGATGATAAACAATGTCCTGGGCTACTGTGACACCGGTTACAACAACGTGTTGCACGGCAATGGCGAAGCTGTCGTCCTCGATACCGGGTCATTTTACACCTACGCGCAAACCTTCAACCTGAAGTCCGGAATCTTCGCGTCGGCATGGTCCACCGACCAGCCGGTCTATATTTATGCCTGGGCGAACGGCTCGGAGACCGGCGAGATCAAGGTCAACCTGAGCCAAACCGCGACAACGATCGACTTCGCGAAATACGGCAACACGTTCAAGAACATCAATTTTGTCGAAATAAGCGTGGCGGGCAAGGGCGAAGCCGGGAACACCTGCACTTACGGGGAAGGCACATACGGATACCAGGTCGCTCTGGACAATCTGAAAATTACATTGAACGCTCCCGGCGCGCATCGCGGGCATCAGGTCCATCACGCCGTCCTGCCGCTGCTTGCCCACCATCACATCGCCGATCCGTTTGCTGCGGATTGGAATATTGCTGCGAGTGGGCATGCGGCGCCAGGCGCCGCCGCATCCCATGATTCAGCAAGCCATTCCGGAACGCCCTATCATTCGGAAATTACGTCGCTGGACTTGGCCGGTCTGCAGGACCACGCGGGCCTCACAAACCAGTTCGCGTTGCCGACTGTTGAACATTTTGGAGCCTGATGTCCGCAGAGCGTGCCAGTCGGAGAGGAATTAACTCCCGCTCTCTGGCAGGGAATCCGACCTCACCTTGTCCTCGGTTTACCGAGGACGGATGTTTTTTTCGCCAGGCGGCATCGCGTTTACGACGTGCGCTAGGCGGCGGTTCCGCCCACGGTCAGTCCGTCCAGTCGAAGCGTTGGCTGGCCAACCCCGACAGGCACCGACTGCCCATTCTTCCCGCAGGTACCGATACCGGAATCGAGTTTCATATCGTTGCCGATCATCGTAACGCGGGTGAGCGCTTCGGGGCCGCTACCGATCAGCGTGGCGCCCTTGATCGGAGCGCCTTTCTTTCCGTTCTCGACGAGATAGGCCTCGGTGCAGGAGAAGACGAACTTACCCGATGTAATATCGACCTGACCGCCGCCGAAGTTTACCGCGCAAATCCCCCTATCCACACTCGCCAGAATCTCTTCGGGTGTCTTGTCGCCGGCGAGCATGTAGGTGTTCGTCATGCGCGGCATAACGCTGTGCGCGTGGCTCTGCCGCCGACCGTTTCCTGTCGCCGCCATGCCCATCAGGCGCGCGTTCTGACGGTCCTGCATATAGCCTTTGAGGATTCCGTCCTCGATGAGGACAGTACGCGTCGTCGGCGTGCCTTCGTCATCGATCGTAAGCGAGCCGCGACGGCCACCGATCGTTCCGTCATCCACGACCGTCACGCCCGGTGCAGCGACCCGTTCACCGAGGAGACCGGCGAAAGCGGATGTCTTCTTGCGATTGAAGTCGCCTTCGAGCCCGTGACCGATCGCTTCGTGGAGGAGGATGCCCGGCCAGCCTGGACCAAGAACAACCGTCATTTCGCCGGCGGGCGCCGGTATCGATTCGAGATTGATCAGCGCCTGGCGCAAGGCTTCGTCGATGGCGTCCTGCCAATAGCGTGGCTTGAGATAGGCTTCGTAACCCGAGCGGCCGCCGCCGCCGTAATAGCCGCTCTCCTGGCGCCCGTCCTGCTCGACGACGACGGAAACGCCGATGCGTACCAGGGGCCTCGTATCCCGCCACGTTTCGCCGCCTGCGCGGATAATCTCGATCGCCTGATGCTCGCCGGCAAGGGAACAAGACACCTGGCAGACGCGTGGATCCCTGGCTCGCGCATAGGCATTCATGTCTTCCAGCAATTTTATCTTGGCTGCAAATTCGGCGGTGCCAAGCGGATCGGTATCAGGATAAAGGCTCGTGTTGGTGCGCCGGGGCGGAAGGGCGAGCGTGCCCGAATGGCCTTTGGCAACTGCCTTTACAGTTTCCGCGGCACGACGAATCGCATCTTCCGAAAGTTCGTTGGCATGAGCGTATCCGGTTGCTTCACCTGCAACCGACCTGAGCCCGAAACCCTGCGAGGTATCGAAGTTCGCCGCTTTTAGCCGGCCGTCATCAAAAGTGAACGATTCGCTGCGGCAATGTTCGAGAAAGAGTTCGCCATCATCTGCGCCCGCAAGCGCATCATCGACGATCGCTTGCACGGCGTCACGGTCAAGCCCCGCTTTATCGAAAAACAGATCGCCATCCATGGATGCTGTCCTTTTTGCGTCTTGCGAAATATAGGGGCGCGAGCCCGTCGGGGCGAATCTGCGGCGAGTACTGGCTTTCCGCCTGGCTTGCCGGTCGAGGCTGCCGCGATGTCGCGTATGATCGTGCCCGAGTCGGCTGCAGGTCTGCTACGCGAGGGTGGCATAAGGTCGCAATGACTTCAGAGGCTTGGCTCCCCTAAACCTGCGCCCACTCTTGTTCAAGACCGCCTTGGCAGCGGGCACCGCCCGCCAACTTTTCGAGGTCGCCGGATGCTTCTGCGAAAATTGGGAATAGCGGCCGGCCTGTGTGCCTCTTTGATCCTTCCGACTGGCGGCGCGCTGGCTTTGCCGCAACCCTGGGAAATGTCGTTCCAGCCGCCAGCGTCGCCTGTGATGCAGGACATCGAAGATTTTCATCGGTTCGTGCTCTACATCATCATCGCGATTTGCCTGCTCGTCTTCGGGCTCCTGCTGTGGATCATCATCCGCTACAACCACCGCAGCAATCCGGTTCCCGGCAAGGTGACGCACAACACGCTGCTCGAAGTGGTCTGGACAATCGTGCCGGTCATCATTCTCGTCGTGATCGCGATCCCCTCGTTTAAACTGCTTTACTTTGAGGCTGATGTTCCGCCGGCGGATGTGACGATCAAGGCGATCGGGCATCAGTGGTTCTGGAGCTACCAGTATCCGGCGAACAACTTCCAGTTCGATTCGCTCGGCCTTTCCGATGCGGATGATCTGAAGAAGGGCGAACCAAGGCTTCTCGGGGTGGACAACGTCGTTGTCGTGCCCGTGAATAAGGTTGTCAAAGTGGTGACCACGGGCGCGGACGTGATCCATTCCTGGGCCGTGCCGCAATTCGGTGTGAAGATGGACGCGGTTCCCGGCCGGTTGAACATAACCTGGTTCAAGGCGACGGCGGAAGGCACCTATTACGGAGAATGTTCGGAACTTTGCGGCGCCCGCCACGCCTATATGCCGATCGAAGTGCGGGTCGTTTCGCAGGACGCCTACAATGCGTGGCTGC